>Ga0123352_10001737_pt1 | contig 29451 bp, 19 predicted proteins | sample TergutLab28metaG_FD_89700 | JGI IMG/M metagenome (GOLD analysis project Ga0123352, IMG submission 89700) | Labiotermes labralis P1 segment gut microbial communities from Petit-Saut dam, French Guiana - Lab288 P1 | ecosystem: Host-associated > Arthropoda: Insects > Digestive system > Gut ... | reverse complement strand
ATAATAAGTTTATTAAATGCCTCCACATGTTTTGAGCACATAGTGCTTGAAACATGTAGAGGCATTTAATTAACTTATTTTGAAACAAGATTTTGTGCATCAAGTTGGTTAATTACTAAGATTATACTGAGATGCACAGTCAGCAAAACATTAAAAAAAACCTTCGCAACTGTTTCCATTATTCTGTCCATCCTCTGTAGATGGCTCATGTACATACACATACATACACAGATGCATACATACATACATTCCATGGATCCCTAAGTGTGTCACAAAGACAGTAGGATGTGGAATAAGTAATGAATAAACAAGTATACACAATTTTTACAGAATAAAATACTATAAACATTTTACAAAACAGTAATATAGATCACTTTAATCTACAGAGTACAGAGTTAAGGCTGCTTTGAATTTTGCCTTGTCAGTCTTGAGGATTGGCAGACTACATGGTAAAATGTTGAAAATTTTGATGATAGCACAAAATGTATTTTTTTTTTTAAACAAGACAGGTTGGTATTTGGTCTATGAATATGGTATTTATTCCTTGTATTAATACTGTGTATCGATGAATTTTTTTGAAAATTTTTCTGATTATTGATAAAGAAGTTCATTAAGGAAAGTGCAGTATATATTGGCATGGAAAAGGTCAAATCTCTAATTGTTTAAATAGACTTCTACATGAAGCTCTGGGTTGTGCACCAGCCATAATCATGATGATTTTTTTTTTGTAAAGTGAAACTCTTCCCACTGTTGGAAAAATTACCCCCCAAAATTATTCCATACTTACAACAGAATGAAAGTATGTATAGTAAATAGATTTCAGAGTGTTAATGTTGCTGATATGGACCACTGACCTAACAGCATAACATGCTCCACTTAACGGTTGTTTGGTACACATGGGGAAATTAAAAAAAACAACAAAGAACACATACAAGATTTGGTAGGAAAACTTCTTGCAAATAAACCATGACAGTAACTGAATCTCTGGGAAACATCACAAGGATGTAGAATGGGGTGATCTCCGTACAACCATATGCAGGACTTGGTATGTGTGGTGGTGAGCCTTGACATTCTGCAAACACATACTTAGTTGCAATTGATTCAAACCTCCTTGTTTTTAAGACAGTAAACCAATTTAAAGGGTACCTTGATAAAACCTTCACTATTTCTTCTATACTACTGTTTATACTGATTAAGAACATCTTTAGCCAAAGACAAAAGAACCTTTACATATTCCAATATAAAAAAGCAGAGAGTTTATTGAAAGCTTGTGTTTTCACTTACACTCAACATTGAGGTACGCTGCAGCAGACTGGGGCTCACCAATACCATTTGTGACCTCACAGAGGTACTGCCCTGAATCATCCGCACTCACAGGGTTCACAATGAGGGAGCCATCACGACGAATTGTGACACGAGTCTCGAGTGCTGCTACCTCCTTCACAGGAACCCCCTCACGGAACCATTTGACAGTAACATTGCCAGGCAGTGCCTTGGCTTCACACGAAAACTGCACCTTCTCTCCCTCCAGTTTTGACTGGTTCGTTGGTGGGACCATAATGACTGCGCCACCTGCAAACACACATATTCAGCTATTGAGAGGGGGAACCGATTGTCTCAATCAAACTGAACCTCAAATGGGGCCCTTCCTTCCTAAAAAAAAAAAGAAAAAGCCTCTTTCTCTCTTCTAACAAGGCACACAATCATATATCTTTACACTTTTTGCACAATGTTCTCCACTGACCCAGAATGAGTTCTATCTCCTGGTACCTATGTGGACTTTCCCTGCAATCTGGCTATAAAACTCTACTCCTGTGAACCCTGAAGATGAAGACAGCTTCTTCCTCTGAGGTGTTGTCCACTGGTAAGATTACAAGGTGTCACAAATGGGAAAATCACAATTCAAATTACTTAGCCTAGTTTGGGGGATAAAACATATATCTTTCACAAAACATATGTCAGAGTATCTTAATTTGTCACTGTGAAATACAAAACAAATTTGACAACAGTCACCACACGTGTGCTGAATACGGTATATTGAGGTATACTTGAAATATACAAATTTTTTAATCACCTCTGTTCACATCTTCAGGTTCTCAATGTACTGGCAGAAATTTTAATGTATTTATTTATTTTTTGTTTATATTCATAAAAGCACTCAGGAGGGAACTCGAAACGTTCTGTACACCTACTGCATACACTAACCACCAATTCAATGCGAACTGACCACCAGAAGACTGGTGCAGAGGCAAACTCAAAACACAGTACGTATCAAATAAACTTTCAACAGCATATATTATTCAATAGAATAATAGCATATTAAAGCAATTGCCATCATACATCTACACAGAACTGTCAATTTAGAATGCATTCAATAAGGACGTTTGTTTATATCAGTATTCCTGCGAATGTTTCCCTGTGCCAGGCCAAGCAAAGCATTACTACAAGCAGTATCAATCTGCTGCAATTGAATTCTGACCTTTTACCTCCAATGCAAGCTACATTCCTTCGTCTGTTCCTTCAGTTCTTTACCCATCACTTCCCCTACTTGCAACTCCCCATTTGTTTTAAACACTGTGAAGTAGGGCTGTATCTGACAGCTGGGTTTAGGGGGTTAAACCCCCCCACCACCCACCCAACAACTTGGGAGAAAAAAAAATCTTCTTCATGATATAATATAATTTTGAAAAGCAATTGTCGAGGGAAAGAAGGAAGAAAATTCACATATATCAGCCACACTCACAGATTGGAAAGTTTGATACATAATAGGCCTATACAGTGGACAGCCTCTGATAGGTTTAGTCACAAAGGATTAACAATACTGTATCAATTACAGCTTTTACTTCTTTACTGCTTATGGTCTATTTAAGTGTACTGTCAACAGCCGTGACCATATAGCATCAAATGGAAAAATAATTAGACCATAATAAATCGGAAGAAATCAGGAAGTTCGTGGTCATGTGGTAATTAATGGTAATATCTCAGAATTTGTCTGAGGATGCAGAAAAAAACCACAAGAAATCTTACTGACAACTTAGACTAAAGCACTGTTTCAGGTTTGACAGTATTTGTATGAATATAAATAGATGCAGGGTTTGAAGCCTGCAAGCAAGTAGATTTTCATTTCAGAAGATTTTCCACAGCACAACTGCACAGTGGAGATGCCATATAAATGTCTTCAAATTTTGGTAAAATAATGTCTAGGGGTGAATATATAAAATTATGTACTATACTGAGAAAACTGCTTATAAACTAAAGAAATGTGATATAAAAAATGAAGGAACACATGGAACAGCAATTAAAATATATTTTATGTTCAGCAGCAAAAAAATATGTTACATAAACTGAATAGTACATACTTGAGGAACATTTGAACTATAACAAAAGTGAAGAAATCATTACATAAGGCAACACAGAGGGACCATGTAGACAAAAGGGGTGAAAATGGGTTGCTAAAAGAGTGTGAACTATCGTAAAGTGCAAGATCAAAAAAAGGACACTAGGAAGAACAATTTTTTTAAAAGTACAATCACTAATGTGATTAATAAGTAAAGAAGAAGAAGAGGAGGAAGAGGTGAAGAAGAGTTTAATGATGCTGTCAAGTGCTGAGATCATATAGCACTGAAGGTACATAAATTCAATATCAGACAGAAGAACTGGTAGAGTGATAATGACAGAGGTAAACCAAAATATTTGAAGAGAAACCTGCCTGGCCTGGGGTTGAAACTGTGTCTCTGCTGTGAGCCATGGTGACTCTTTGACTCTGTAATGGTAAAGTCCAAAAACAGGAAAAGCACGAAGGAGAATAAGAAGAAGAAAAGGAAGAATTAGAAGAAGCAACTAGCAACGTAGAAAACAAGCAATTCAAAATAGTAAAACATTATATGATCAAAGTGATACTTTGCAGTTCAGTAACCAGAACACACTTGGTCTTGTTACCTCTTTCAGTTTAAAAACCAAGACATACAATGTATGTATAAATGTAACATTGAGGCGCATTTGTGCAACCATTGTCGCAATGGAAAAGCAATAAATATTGCATATTCTGAGTGTGCGTTTGTAGCCTTAGTTATTCAGTTATGCAATGCACAAGCACCACATTTTCATCTGTGACCTGCCCCATTCTACAATATTTTTCCACATTATATTATTAATGGCAAGATAAAAAAAAAAGTTACTGAACATAAAATGTGTGTTTTGATTTTCTCTACAACTACTGTCTGAAACATTTCTCATTGTAAGAAGAAATGAGCAAGATGTGATTATAAACGTACAATGGTCTTCATGAAAGTACCCAATAGCTTTACCAGATTTTAATGAAACTTGAATTTTCTTTACAGATTTTCAAAAAATACTCAAATATCAAATTTCATGAAAATCTGTCCAATGACAGCCAAGTTGTTCCATGCAGATGGAGAGATGGACAGACAGATATGATGAAGTTAATAATCGCTTTTCCCCATTCTGCAAACATGCCTACATGAAGGAACAGATGCTGTACTTAATAATCTTCTAATCCATTATACAAAAACAGCAAGCCAGAAGGAGAAATCAGCCTATTGTTTTCATTATCTGTTAATATTCTCTGTGTGTTGATAAAATTTAGGTATGTGGGTTGTAGTTTATTTTAATTGTGTGATTTATTTTATGAAGCTACAGTACCTCAGACTATACACAGTCAAACTGTAGGATGACTGATGTAATAGACACAATTTTTAAGTGTTGGGCTAATAGGGGGTATTTTCTTGACAATTTCCAAGAAGGACTCAGAAAGACTATAAAAATCTCCATTAGGATAGCTGATAACCTGACTGAGAGAGAACAGGCATCTACCAACAACAAATCTACCATTATCCCTACACCAATTCATTTCATATTAAGTGTAGTACATTTTATCATATAATAATTGATATCAATTAACACAACTTGGTCCATGCAAAATATATTTCATGTTGAGTCTTCATCATGTCAGTTAACAGTATGTTGTATCTAGAGAATAGAGTGTCGATGAGAAAATCGTAGCCTGCACGAGAAAAGTAACAGGAGGGTGAAAAAGACTACGTAATTATGAGTTCCATAATATGAATGCTTCATGTAAAATTGTTAAGGTAATCAGATTAAATATATCAAGGATTGGCAGAAAATGCTGGTATGCATGGAAAAAATTAGAAATGCATACAACATTTTGGTCATAAAATATCACGGGATAAGGTGGAATATCTAGGTGTCAATGTGTGTGGAGAATATCAAAACGGATTTTCCAGAAATAGGGCGTGTGAAAATGGGGAAAGAATTAGTCTGGCTCAGGGTTTTGAGTAGACAGCAATGTGTCCTTTGGTTTCTTCCACAGAGGGAAATTTATAGCATCATGGAGTCAGAACCATGTTATAATTAGCTCATCATAATGATCATTATCAACACAGTGTGGCCAGCTGTTACTGTCTTCAACAATATAAAACTGAGATTTAAGATGTTAACGCTCACCCCAATCTTAGAATTTTTTTCTTTCTACATAACATTTAAATATTTTTACAGCCCACAAAATTAAGACCTTATATATTTTAAAGAATCAGTATAATACAATTGTTTTAAACTCAATGAAATGATTCTCTTTAGTAAATTCAAATATCAGGAAGGACCCACAGTTTGAGAAATATTAACTTACAGGTTAGAGTCTAAGAAGCCCATTATCTTGCACTTCTATTCTTACAGGCATTTTGGTATGGATTCTTTAACATGATTTACAAAGGTTTGCATTTAACACACACTATATAGATGAACATACATTGAATTTTATATGAATTTTATGGATCTTGCTGGAAACTAATTTTAAGATCTTTCTATTTATTTATTCACTTATTTATACCTAAATTATGTTTCATTTTAACAGAAACTAGTCACTGAAAATCTGCACCCACCAACATTCTACTGAGCCACACTACCTGTTTGATATCTGTACACCCAAACATTTCTCTTCTGAGCTAAGTAAAGCGGCTACACTGAAGATTGCCGTCATCTGTTTTATTCCACCTGGTAGTTTGATATGTGGCTACCACAGTTTTGAAGACACCTACTGCCACCATCTTCTGGGTATAGCTCTGAAATGGAGGCAGCAGGATCCTACAAAATGGTCACCACCTACCAAGCTACAAAATTTCATAATCAAGAAGACTGCAATCTTAATTTCCAATACTACGAAAATCTCAGCTCTCATACAGACAAAATTTGCTTACAGAGGGACAAGTATAATGAAACAGCTTTTCAATTTGTCAGTGATAAGCAAAAACAAAAACTCCAAAGCTCATTATAAGATGCTTCAAATAACATGACAGACCTCTACAGGTGGTGTGACCCGGTGAGTCACTCAAATGTGTAGATAGTTAAAGAGTGGCCCACCAGTAGGTTGCCCTGTCATGTGTATATTAGGAATGAAAAAAAATGTAAACAGCAACTAAAATTTCAAAACATTATTTTCACTATCAGGGGTGCCTGTTCAGTCTATAGAACATGCTTCTGGGAAGATCCTGCATGCATAATGACACTGTATTCACATTTTATACATGGAATGATTAAAGAGATCTTTGCAGTCTCAGTCCACATACATTTTTCTGTGTTAGCATTACATAAATGTGTAAATCTTCCCACTGAGGAACAGTGTTCACGTGACATTCAATTCTTTTCTCATGGCATGCAGAAGTAGCTGAAGTTTAATATTGTCTCTGCATATTAATCCTTTCAATGTCATCCCAAGTAAAGTCTGCATTGTGATGGCCTCTGCACATACTAAGATGCCATGTAACATTTACATTTATTATTTTACAGACAGTGTTAATGGAAATATGGCATATTTCACATACAGATTTTTTTAAAATGTCTTTCAGAGAAATTAGTAGTAAGGTGAACTTGGTATAAATATTCTACTTTTATAGTCAGCAAGTTATACTTGTGAGACACATAACATCAAGGCAAAATAATTACTGATAGCATAGACACATACACAGTTCCTAGAAGATGCATTACCTGTGGAAGTCCTAAACCCTAGCCCTCTAATTAAGTTGCCCTCAATGTTCTTGTGCTCAAAGCATAATTAGAATGTTCTTTCTTTTCTTTTTAAGACACACTAAAATCAGAATGGAGAACTAAAATTTATGACATTTTTAAGTAATGTATTTTTTGTATAAAAGCATAAAATTATCATAAAGCAGCAAAATCATGTAATCTTCATATAAACATCACCTTGAAATGCTTAAATCACTGCAGTAGTTCTTAAACTTCATAAAATGGTGCTCCTCATCTTACCAAAGACTTGGCCAACTACCCTATTTCTCAATGTTGTGTGTGCATGTCTACAAAGAGCACATTTTCACACACCTGGCAAATGTTCATGGCACATTAGTGTGCTGCAGCATACAAAGTGAGAACCATTGGTGTAGATCTGTGCACCTAGTTCCTACAGCCCTTCCTTTTCATGTTACAAATTAGTCATTCATCTCCATATAACATAATACTTGATTTGTAAAACCAATGCATTAATTGAACAAGAAAACTCATGAAAAGCAAGCAGAGTTTGTTTGTACATTACTGTACTTGGATTTTTTTAAAGATAATTAGCACTAAAGGACATCCATGAAACAATCTGTGTCACATAAATTCTAATTCTGCAAGTTTAATTTGAAACAATCCTATACTGTGATATCAACATGGAATTGCTCTATGTATAGGTGCCTTTCTTGTATTTCATCTCTGCAAATAGCTTCTGGGAAGTAGAAATATCAAAAGATTGTTACGCTTGATACAGTGCAGACATAACAACATTGAAAGGGTTAAGGAATAGCATTGGGAAAGTTGATACTGAGACAATGAATAAAAATGGCCATGGCTTGTTTAATAAACTATTCCAGCATTTCCAACAGTAAAACCATTAACCCATTCACTCAATATGGTTTATGGTTTACCAGTTTCAACATGGTTATAATATTATAACACCAAAAGAACATCATTATGACTGTAAGTGAGTTTCAGAATTTTGGTAATGACTGCTTAAATGATTCTTATTCATTCTGAAATACTTTTGTAACTGCTTAGATCATGCATCATCAGAGGACAACTTGTGAAGGGAATGTGGACGGAGGGTTTGACGTTAAGTTTAAGAAACTATTCTGGAATACTGCTGGACAGAGACTAAGGAAAAACATGGAAGATTTGAACCTAGGGCTTCCTAAATATGAAGCAGAAGTGCTCATCATTGAATCACAATATTCTGTGAAATGGGACTTATAGTTTTAGTTACGGTATCAATAAGGGTTACAGAGTAGATTTACAACTAGTGTTAGTTTTATTTATTGCTGTTCTCTCAACTGCATTATATAGGAGTGGTGAGGGAATTACTGTTAATGAAGGGTTCAAAAGAATGTAAAAGCAATTCTCAAGTATTACACCAGAATTTCCTACAAAGAACCGAGAAAAATTATAAAAGCTTGAAATCAATACAGCCAGCCTCCAAGCTGCTTACCCCCATTTTCAGCAAGGTGTTTTATACAAACTGGTCATACAGAGTGTGAAGCTGGACTTGGAGAAGACTGCAGAAGGCGGAAGAAGAAGACTGCAGAAGATGGAAGGAAAGGTTTTGCACTAGTGTAACATATCAAAATGGGGTCTATGCTTTCCGAGGAAAAGCAGCCAGAAAAATAAAAAATTCTGAAAATGATGAGGGGGGGGGGAGAAGAATAGGAGGATGACGACGACAAGCACAAGGCAAGAGGGGTAAGAAGGGAGAGGTGAGAGACAATTAGGAGTAGCAGGAGTAGGAGGAGGTACTGTGATGACTGCATGACCTCCAAATTGTTTTATGTATCAGTCACACTGTAAAAAAATTGTGTGGGATGTGTGAAACTTGCACACTGCAACCCAAAAATTGGCTACCCTTAACCTTTCATTCATTAAACTGAATAAACATAATGTGTAGTCAGAGACATAAGGTAAAAGTTACAATACCATGATACATTTCAGCAAAAAATGATTTATGAGGACACTGCACAGAATAGCCAAAGAAAGAAGGAGTATTTTAAAGCATTAGGTTCTCTCCTACAGTGGGTCCCAGACTTTTATGGGAAATAAATGGTAGGTTTTCCCAGACCAGTGCTGTGTCGTGTATTTTACCTCATAAGTAATAGTCTGCAAATTTAATTATTACTAGCATATCTCAACACATTTATTTACAAATAAAAATCAGTGACCCTGCATAGTATTAACGTGTAATAGATTCCATGCATACAAACCCTGATCATTTGAAACTGTACATTATTTATCAAGTAACAGATAAAATTTATACATTGTGAGGTATATGTGTCTCCCAAAGTCTGAAGTCTGTAACATTGCTATGCCCTTAACTTTTTGAAAGGTGCAGTGGACTTTACCCAAAAACCTCTACATTTTAATTCCACGGTCAACCTATCACAATAGCAAATTACGATGAAAGGAAAAATAATAAAAATTAGTAGTTACATTCAACACAAACTGGCTGGACAAGAAAACGAAGCTAAAAATTCAAATGTACACAACTGAAAAATGTTTGTAGTATTTTTCTAGCCGTAGTAAAATCATATAACACTAAACAGGAGATTCTATGAGCCCCCATTGTACCAAGCAAACTGGACACTATTCCCCCAACTTCCACTTCATAAACACTGATGTTGAGTGAGGTGCTACAGGGCCCCCAGCAACTGCTGAATGTGCCATTAACTTCAGATTGTGCCAACAATAAGTAGAATATTTGTAGTCATAGACCACAAGACAATGAGGAACATCATGAAAATGCTAAGCTACACATACACATTATTGAAACCAGATAAAGGGCCTCCAATAAGGCTCTTTCACTGCCTCAGTTATTTCTTCCACTCTCACTTCACAGAAAACTGATGCCAAAAACTTATCTCAGTTGTAATATTCTCTATGTGCCACACACACATATGAAATCTGTACCTCCAATATATAAGCCACACATATGATCAGTGTTGCCAAGCACATGGCCTAGAGACACAAAGTTCTTGATGTAAATACTGTGCAAAACTTTCTCTTATCTGTAAGAGTGTCTGTAATGAGAGATCTGTATTAAGCATTAACTATACTTTGCTTAGAATTCAAACTTCGACAGATGTGACACTGTGTTGCTGGATGAGTAGCTCCCAATGATTAAAAATATCATTTTACTGTCATCTTCATGGATGAGCAGTAGACTTCTGTCCCTGAAGATACAGGCAACCACTTACCCAATAACTCTGTGTCACATCACAGAAGACTCAAATCCTCAGCCTCACTGCTGTAGGAACTTCAAAGATAACATAAATTTGCTTCATTACCTTGTATGATGTGTCATATCATTGGAAAAAATAATTTCCTTGATAGCAACAAATGTAAACTTCTATCTGAAACTGTTCAAGCAGCCTGCACAAACTGTACAACTCAGTATGTGATTAAAATTGCCACATGATGTAAAAAATGTAAATAATCAATTTCTATAGTAAAAAATGTGAAATTATTTTCAACTTTCAGACAGAAATTTTATACACAACTTTCAGTGTCTAAGTTTGCTTTTCATCTTAAACGAATAACACGAAATTAAAAAAAAAAATAAATAAATAAATAAAAAGCCAGAGGTATAATCAGTTGAGATGGACACAGCAAGTAGCACAGGTTGGGGAAACAAGAAATGCATATGGACAGGGGGTGGAAGAACCAGATGGAAGATAATCCTTGAAACCAAAGTGTACGTTTTAAATTATTTCAGATAAAGAAACTGTGATGAAATGGGTTTAAGTGTCATGTGATGGCGAGTGACTACTCACTCTTCAAGCGAGACACAGAATATGGGTTTAATTAATTTTAGGTGAAGTTACACAAATATCTAAGCACAATACAGTGAAGGTGTATTGGAAGCGCAGTACAGAAAGTACATTTCTTACTATTCTTTTTAAGTGCTGACTGTAAAGGGGGCGGGGAGGGGGGGGGGTGTTTGGAGCTGTGTAAATTACTGAAATTGGGTATTCACACCACATAGCCTCCGCTGACAGAAGGTTAAGTCCTGCTGCCATATTAAGTGAACAGGTGGCTGTAGTTCATACTGTAGGAGTTTTTATACAAAGCGCTCATGCTAACAATGAGGTACCTGTGCCATGCCATACTAATGTACTTACCAACTTTATCATGTCCCTTTACACCAGTGTCAGCGTTAGGCCCCTTGATCTGTTGTTCGTTTTGGAAGAGGGGCGAGAGACGTGGAGGGACAACTTACAGCATGTAAGTATATCAAGAGAATTAGAGAGTCAAAGTCATCACTCTGTGAGGGGGCCAATTATTGCAAGGTAGGGTGTTTACAACCATAAATGTTACAGCACTGTTGAAATTAACTGTGTTACTGTTAACACTTGACAAATATAAATTTATAATCAAACATGTTCAGACATGCCAACCTCTCAAAGTGAGTCATCTACATTTCTAGTGATACTTCCCCTAACTTACAATTCTGGATGATATTTGCAGGATATAAGCATTTTTCATCGTGCATATTTATCTTCTATAAGCATTATACATGTATTATTTTAAGTTCTAAATTTTAATGTTTAAGTAATGCAGTATTATTCATTTTTAAATATCATCACACAAATCCTGCTCTTAATCACTACAGAATCATACCGCAAAAGAAGACAAGGTCATTGAGTTAAATCCCATCCCCAAACATATCAGGTACCAATTTTTTTGTCCCTGCAAATGCTAGAACTTTGTAAATTTCAAATGAAATTCTTCTGTACAAGGGGAAAGAATATTAATAATTCAAATTTAATACCTCAAGGCAACTTTAAAATTAATGCCATCTGTCATACATTGATAACTATGTTTTCTGTGAGTGGAATGTATAACAACAGCACATTTTCTCCTAGGCCTGTGTCCCCTGTGCAAACAAACATCAAAGCCAAATGTATGAAAAACTTTCAACATGGTGCAAACCTTATAATTCTGCACTTACCCATGTTTTGAAAATGGTTCTTTTCACATGAGTTTCACTCTTTTCATCACTACTGCAAACTGGTGATAACAATATTGCCCATTTCTTGAAGCTGTATTCGTGTATTATTTATGTCTCTTATTTAATGGTCATGTTCAAAGCTCAGAATATATAATGTCCCATAGTAGTATAATCAGTAAATGATGAGATGGAAAATATGCAGAAGCAAGTGGTTATGGCCCATTCTGAGGTACTATTAGCCTTGGCCCAGAAGGACTGAGAAAAATTACGAAAAACCTTCATGAAGATAGCAGAACCCATACCTGTGATTTTAATCTAGGACCTGCCAAATAGTGTGTTATTACCTCAAACATGACATTCAGTCTACCAGCATAATTAAATAAAACTTATCAAGTAATAACCTCATCAGTTATGGTAAAAACTCAGGAACAGTTCTGCAACAATTTTTTCCAGTGACAACTTTGGCCATGATTTATAAATTCAGTTCTGCAGCTTGCATTTTATTTAAACTTGCAAGGTTTGAGGTTTTCACAAAGAAGTGTATTCAATTTGTGACACCATGTAGCCTTATTTGTGGATACAAACCTTCGGGAGGAACACGCTGCCTGCACTGTAGGGTCAAACAAGTAGGTTAAGGCCTCTTTTCCACTCCCTGAAGGAAAGGCATAATGTTCTGTTCAAGAACAAGACACACCCATCCCCCTGAAACTCAGACCGTTTTCCCCCCCCCCCCCAAACCCCAAAGGCTAGACCTGTCTTCTAAATACCCACCCACCGCTGTGGCCCTGAAAAAAGCTGTATTTTCTTTTCTACACTCTCCTATGTTCTTTGTGTGATGACATAATGTGTCCTTGAAAATGGTTATGTATTCTCACATTTTTCCATTGCACCACTGCCACTAGTTAGGATTGGGTCCTATGTCCTCACTCCCTCCCATAGACCTGATTTGGAGCCTGCTTACAAAACATATATTTTTACCTCATTTTAACCCTTAAGATGAAGGCAGGAGTTTCTCTGAGATATTGAAATTCACCAATAAGATATGCAGTGTCCTGACACAGAAAACCATAATCTATTTTTGACATGATGAATCACTCTCAGAATCACTCCAACTAACACAAAATGGAGGGGGAAATGTTATCTTGAATGTCCTTGCAATAAATTAATTACTGAGTACTTCAACAGCTGCTTTCAAATACCCATTTTTGTAAATGAGTCATATCAATTAGTGAAAATATCCCTGTAGAAGAGATGACTTCAATCACAATTCATACAACTAAACTTTGGTCTGAAAATATGCCAGATACATGAAAAGACCAGAGTATTTACATATAAGTTACGTCACAAGGAAGAGCTGGCATTACGATTCCTTGCAACCACCTTACAAAACATCGTTATTTTGAAACATGGATTTCTGAAACTGATAATTATTAAAACAGAGATACTTATTTGACATAGTACGCGCACAAAAAATAAATATTTAATATGCCAAAGAAAACTAATGCATGAATATATTTCATTGATGACACATACTTTCTTAAGAAGGATTTCACAGCCTTATAAAAGACTATGAACCAAAACTTGAAACTGATTAAATAAACTGAACCACAAGTTTCCCATTACATAGTTCAAATACAATAATAAATAATGATTTATTTCCATACTTTTTTTAATATAGTATTATATTGTTTTTACCACTGCACCAAGCTTTGTAACATATACTCTTCTAATACAACACATTTCTTGGTCACATATTATTGTAGACACAAACACCCTGCTAGTTGCTCAGTATTATTAAACACATTCTGTTACAAAATTGGGAAATATGTACACAACAAAAATCAAAGAGACAATTATGTTACTCAGTTAGAACAGAGAAATGCAATGATTTAAGTGTCTAAGCAATATATAAAGAACTTTACCTTTGAACACTGTCCATTGTCTAGAAAAAAGGTACACGGTGTCTAATAGGCTAGTTCTACCTTCATCTTCAGGTAGATGTAAAAGTCTTGTATCTCTTTTATCGAGACAATGGACTATGCTTAAAAAACACTTCCCAAGCAATGCCAAAGCAGTCACAGACAATTAGAACAACCTGCTTATTAATAACAGAAACATATCTTGATTTGCAGCAATCATTAGCAATTGAGTAATACTTAAGACAGTACCACAAAAGAGTCCTGCAGAGATTGGCATCTCTGAATTCTTTCTACCATTTTCTTTAATCAACTGCCCTGGCACAACGAATCTGTCATGTGCGCCTCTTCTAAATCACTAAAGAAACTACACTAGTTATGTAAAATCAACTCACCAGCAATGATCACCCGGGCGGTATGGCTGATCTGCCCTTCCCCATTTCTGGCAATACATGTATAATCGCCAATATCCTCGTGCCGGATGTTAGAGATGCGTAGCTCTGTGCCATCATTGAAAATTCCAATTGTAGCTGAAGGCTCCACAGGGTTCGCATCTTTATACCACAAGATCTCAGGTGTTGGTGTACCCTCAGCTTGGCAATTTAGAATTATTGCATCACCCAAATTGACATAGATTACGTCTTCAGGTGTAACACTAAAGCGGGGGGGTGCTGCAATAAAACAAAATATTTGAGAAACAACTTTTCAGTATGGTGACTATTCCTGAACCTTTTCTGTATGTGCCCACATGACAGTATCTACCACAAAGCTTGTCTCAGAACTGTGTTTTAGTTATGCTAATTAATTCCAATATTAATGTAACATCAAGGGACTTCAGCTGAGCTTGTCAATAAATTAGGATTTGTTGGTGCATTTTCTTTTGTGGGTTACTTTACGACACTGTCAGTACCTCACAGTAAAAGGCACTGGGGGGAGGATGACTGGTGAAGGATAGAACTGGAAATAATTTTGAATAACGTGGTCATGGCCTGACCAAGACAGCACTTTGGAATGTGTCTGGAGGTACTGAGAAAAGCAATAAAAACCTCAAACCATGTTGGCTGACAATCTGGCCTTGAGTTAAAACAGGCACTTCCAGACTACAAGTCTAAGTGTTACCACTACACCCATGCATGCACGCACGTACACACATACAGAGAGAAAAAAAGTTTTATCTTTACTTCGTAAAGTGTGCAACCATGTCAAAACATCACATGCCAAAGTCACCATACTGTAATGACAAATTAAATCTCATCAAACTGTCTCCACCAGAAGACTCCAGGCTGGTGTTAGAGTAAATAATAAATGCATAATGTGAAACCAATAAGCACAGCACACACAGAACAAGGGTTTTCCAACACAACAAGAATAAACAATCAAGATAATAAACACATTATTTACTCAGCTGTAACAAAACTAGGCATCATATGTAATGGTAGTGTACCAAACCTGCCCCACATCCAAGCTGGAGGACCAAACCATGTCAGCAGTCTATGATGGCTTACCCAATAGACAGCATTCACAGTTACCCTCCTTATCTGGAGGTTGCCTCATAAATAGCCAAAATATGAAATGGCTTGTTGAAAATTACTGTCTAATGTTGGCATGCAAAAACGAAAATTCAAAAGCAGAAAGGTGTTAAGACATTAATGCATGGCTACAATAACCACAACCTTTGGCAAAAGAATGAAATTATCACCAAAATTCCCCATCAAAACATACAGTATTTACTAGATTATTGGATATATGTCACCCCTTAATATATGGTATAATCACTTAGCAGCACTGCATGTTAGTATCGATTCAATGACAAAAGAGCATAAGCTGGAGAACTGTTTTGTGCACACATGGGGAAACAGACATATACATGACAGCCATTGCGGGCATTCAGCAATTTGGAAGGAGTTTGGAGGGGGAAACGCATCTGTCAACCTGTCGTTCACTATTTATTGCAAACATCAAAAGGGACAAAGGGACAGAAAATGTAATACATATTAAAGAAACAAAATATAAGGAACTTTGTGGATATAGGGTTTGGATATTATTTTGACAAGTGTAGGTATGTTGCATCAGATGGTCTCACTTTACTGAAAAAGTCAGTGCCACAAGTTTTAAATTCATCAAGCACTTGCAATTTAAAAGCATTTTAACACGAATCCTGCATGGAAGTCCTTCAACTTCTTCAGAATGGGGGTATCAGTCACATTCAGAATGTTAGCTCACTGTTTACACCAAAACGTTTTCTTACATAATATAAGCTTTTCTTCTCAGCTTTATCATCCAAATTAAAACCAGTTCTCGAATTCGCCATAATAAACAATAAATTTTGAGCATTTACACATTGACGCCAAGTGCACACACGGATAATATCGTAATTAGACTAGAATATAATAAAAACAACGATGTATGGGTCCAAATACAAAGTATCACTGATTTTATATATTGTAACTTCGAAATCACGCTGAAAATGCGTCCTCAGGGACAGCACTCATTTCCACCTTCCCGTGCTTTCGGATGCCGACGATCGTGTTAAATTGTTGGAAGTAGAATATTTGTTAGATTGAAACCTCTGGGAATGTACAGTTTGTACGGTTACATCAAATATTGGAAGTAACGCCCATGTACATGCGACAAATGTCACATGTGATGCAGGTTACAGTGAAAATCGCGGGAAAGTGCCAGAGTTCACGTATTCCCCGAGTAGCGTCTGACGTAGGAAACTTCGCCACTTACAGAAGATGGCAGCACTCTGATTCGACAAGTGCACCTCCAACCTCCGACAGGTACTTTCCGCTCACTCTCAGCGTGTTGTGACGTTGATTGGAACGCGAGCAGGAAATTGGCCTGTGAAGTTGTCCAGGTTCCACATGTGACCTCATGCACTCGATTCTCGCTAACCACTGTTACAGTACTTCCAGGTAGGACAGGAAGTCGTGCATGGTCCTTATATTATCTCCTCGGAATCGAAGAAAGTGATCCGCATGATTTCTGGAAACGAACCTTTCCTGGTCTTGTTGAGCTGGGTGATCGTCATTCTGCGCTCCGTCTCTCCGCCTTCGGATCAAACCGGAACCCTAGACTCGACTCCAAAACTGATGTTCAGTAAACGCGGTTCGCCGTCGACTCTTTCCGCATGGTTTTTGGAGGCATCCAGTCGTATTTCCTCATCACGCACACTTCGAAATACAAACTTCGCATATTTTCCCCTTACGCAGGTCTGTGTGTTAATTACGGCTTGCCCGTTCTCTTTTAATTCACTGGTTGTCATTCCGAGTGACATTCAGCGGCCTGTATATACGCAATGTGTCCACCATTTTTGGGATGGAGGCCGTTTTCAGTCTTCCACAGTAAGGGTTATAGCCCACATTCTCTTTGCCCCCTTGTGAACGCATAAGCCATCGAAATGTTTGTGCCCAGGCAGAACCTTTTACACATCGGCTGTTTGCATGTGTTTCAGTGTAGTTATTCCCACCTTACACCAAATTTGATGTTTATGCGTTGTTTCATTTTGAGGTTTCTGACGACGGAGAAAATCACGGTGCACAAACCACAACCACACAATTTGGTCAGCGCTTAGGTCTACTAGACTGTAAAGGTCACAGTTCAGTGGGTCTCAAATAGCCTGTTGCAGGACCATACTAATGCTGCATTCTTTAAATTTCATTTCAGCCTAACTTCTGACTAACGGTGTATATAAAGAAACAACACTGCAGCTGTTTTTTAAATATGTAAAATTTAGCGTTCCGTGTGTGCATTAGTACAGGAAGAATGTGTCAATAGTATGTCTGCTCATTTCACACATACATACATACTCTCATTTATTATAAAAAATAAAGATCAATTTGCCCTCAACTCGAATATACATACAATCAACACAAGACACAATAGCAACCTATATGTACCTCCTGCTAACTTAACATTATACCAAAAGGGTGTTTATTACTCAGGAATTAAGATTTTCAATCACTTACCAACAACTATCAAAAATCTATCAAATAATAAAAAAAAATTCCAAATTGCACTAAGAAAGTTCCTATTAAATAATTCATTTTACAGTTTGGAAGAATACTATGGAACATAATAGACTATAATAACCTCATTTTAATCCAGGTTTAACTATATTTCATTCAAAACAATTACCCTCCATTATAGTTTTACCTATGATGCTACATTGAGCAAAAGCCTGTGTATACTTACTTCATTTGTGTGAGTATTTTTATTTTCACTTTACTTGACAAATTTATTGACACTAAGTCTTAACTAAACTCATAGACACCCGACTTATATTTACTTTAATTATCATTCATAACCATTGATATAGCTAGCTAAGATACAACATTAAGACAAAACTTATGTACACTCACTGTATAAGTTATACCAATCATATTGTCTCCACAAAACAATTGTGTATACTTGTTTACCTATTATGCTTATAGTGACTAGTTCCACATCTGTAAAGTTTAATGGAGTACTTACACGTTAACTACTGTAATTGTATTTTAATTGTCATGAAATTCCTTACTTGTATTTGTTAATACCTTTTGTAATCTCTTGCATTACTTATAACAGTATTTCTTACTTTATACTAATATTTCTTGTTGTAATTGTACTTATCTTATAGCCATATATCCTCAACTGTAACTGTAATTTATATTTACCCTGACAAGTTCTATATCCACGTCTTGTACGGATCTGATGAATGCTTAATAAATACAATACAATACAATACAGTACATGAAATACTGAAATAATTTCATTATATTTTGAATCATTACTAAAGACTGTCCACCCATTTGTGGCTGTACCAGCCAAACAGAATTACCACTTAATTAGTTAAACATCTAAATTAAACATATTGTAAAACTGACCACTACCATCTTTAAAATTAGGTACCTTATGACATAAAAATAGAAAATTATGAGACAATTTCTGGACAGTGATGAACAAGACTCAGTATAGTCCTATAGAAATATACACTGGGTAAGCTAAAAATAGTATGAGTAGCATGTCTGTTAGATATAAAAATCAATCCTGAGAAGTACTGGGCGTGTTTGTATTAAAAAGTATTGGCACACAATTGGAATTGTCACCAATGAGGAGCTCTTCATAATTTGTAATGTTCATCAAGTGTTGGAGTGACCATAGAAAGGAGCCAGTAAAGTGACTGGGTTACAGACTGGACTGAGGAGTCGTGGTTCGATTCCTGCAAGGAGCAACTGACTTTCCTCGTCTACAAATCATCCAGACAAGCCCTGCGACCCACCTAACCTCCAATTCCATGGGTACTGGGGGGATAACGTGGCCAGGGCATTAAGCTAACCATTCACCTTCATCTAATGCCAAGGTTAAGAAAGAGTGGACCTATCCCTCCACTTCCCTATATACATTCATGTTGTGCATAGAGATATTTACCTGTACCTTTACAATATCAAGGAGGATGAGATGGGCAAGGCAAGGGGCACACATTCAAGAGCTGAGAAATATAGTACATTAAAGTGGACCTGAAAGATGTCCAGCATGACTACGGACGCAATAACAAATATGCAGGTTCCAACATGATGCATGATTTGGTGACTAGCTGAGAAGCTACAGGCGTCTCGAAAAGATGATTGTGCATCATGCAGTTAGTGGGATTATTCGGTAAGATGCTGTCTTGCTACAACCTTCACTTTCAGTTTACTTGAATGGAAAAAGCTAAACACATTTTGCATGAAACATCATTATGTTGATTCCAATGATATGAATACTGCCAGAAAATCGGTGGGTGTACCATCTGTAATGAAATACATGATTAATTTAGAATAAGATATGAAATCTTCCATGAGATCTTTCCTATCTTGTGACAAAATAGTAGTGTGATTCAGGCATATGTCATGTGTATCCACATGCGTGACAAAGCAGACTCAATCTAATGTAATTTTTACAGTACCCCCACCCCATGCTCAGGTACTGACTGAACCCCTGACGCAGTGAAAGGTCGAGCAGGTATCCCATGACCCTGATATACTAATCGTCTTAGGGGTCTTAAACCTATGGCTATTTAAAAACAGTTGCCAAATCATGCAGTATGGCAATGATAGGATACTGGGAATTAAAACTTATGGTTTATGCAGAGGGAACACTAAGTAGGGCATGTGAATCAGGTTACAGATTTGGCAGTAAAATAGAAATCTGTATATGAAGTGCAGGAGTCAGCACAACAGCACTACAGTAACATATTAAGTAGCTGTTACTGTCCCACAATTTTAGTGAGTGAATGTATTATATACTGCAATAAGAACACGTGTAGTTCTGACACGAGTTCTTATTGCAGTATATAATACATGCATTCACTAAAATTATTGGAAAGTAACAGCTACTTGATATGTTACTGTAATATAAGTGCATGGTACATAGAGGACACCATACATGAAGGTTTGAATTTAGGAATGAATTAGTAAAACTTACCATGGTTTTCTTAATTTTTCAGTTAGAAAACAAGGCATTGGCATATTAAGAGAAGTAAACATGATCCAAGACTTTGTCGTGGGAAAATTCTATACATTTGTGGCTGCTGCACTGGGTGAGACCACATATGGAACTGTTCCACACTGCCTTCAGTGTACTCTCTTTCATGCATATAAATGCTTAAACAGTTCTCTCACCTCCTCTCAACTTCATCACAAACACAAAACAAATTCATATCAAGTTTCACAGTTGGATTCCGTTTAAACATTCACAAAGAAAATGACTAACCAAGCCTGAGGGCCAAAGGCAGGTGTGAAAGTAGCAGAAAAGTAGTAAAAATTACCTGGACAGAATTAAAGAGCTAGACACAATGAGGCACATACAAAGTGGAGGAGAGGGGGCGCACAGTATCACCATCAAGAGTACTCACCATGGACATCCAAGTGGAACCAGGTACCATTCTTTGTGGGTGGTGACCTATTGAGGAACACCACTTTACATTCGTACCATCCCTGGTCCGACTCACGGATGTTGGTCAGGTTGAGGGAAGCGAGACCATAGGGGGAGTCTGGTGAAACTCTGGACACACGTCCCTCGTACCCCTCACCGTTATGTGTGGGGTATGTGTCGTACCAGATGTATATTGGAATCTCCAAACCCTACAGAGATCATAACCGGGACCGAGCCGCAGTCCCAGGACAAGACATGTGAACACACAGCACAAATAACACAACTATCGAGCAGTCAAGTGGCTGCCTTCCCAGGCCTGTGTGGGAATGTTTGTGTAACCCACATTCTCATCTTGGAACTGCTGTGTGCTGTTGTTTCAAAGCTTCCAAATTTGGAACTTTTATATCACTGAACTATTAAAAGACCTGTTTATGAGACACATTCTGGGCCAGACATGTAAACTGTCAGACATTTCATTTGCTCACAAGATTTTTTTGCTTATATCCAGTAAATGAAACAAAAATTGCATTAACTGAATCCAGAAAGTAACCCCCATATTTTGATTTGTTGTTGGGTGCTACCAGAAAAGTTTACACTGGCAAATTATACAGTTCTTTTGAACACAGCAAATAAATGCCAGCTGCCGTTTTTGTGATGGGAGACATAAATGAAAATGACAACAGCTATAACTTTTGTAAATTTTCTCCCATTGAAACAAATATTAGCACAGAACTGCCAATGTGATCAGAACAATATATAACCTATCACAGGTTTTTTACAGCATTTCCAAAGCACATTTTAATTACTGTTTCTATACTGGCATGAAGGACACCAAGGCTTCCACTGCATAAGAACACGGCATCTTAAAAAGACCACAGAAATAAGCCTACTGTCATTATTTGTTACAGCCAAAAAACTAATCTGACAGCTACTCATTCCTTGAAGCAAAATTTTAGTCTCCCACACAAGGGTTTTTACATACACATACACATAATATTTTGATTCTAAGACACTGATATGCAACTTAAAAACTTCTCCTGATTAATCTGATGTGTGCTTTGCCAGTGTTGGGTGCTCTGGCTACCAGATCATAGGGTACAACCACTCAATCTGTCTGTCTGTTGTGGAGGATTGACCTTAAGATATTTGTATGCCTGAGAAGCCGAGTTAACTTAAAACCCACTGATAAATCAAAGTTTAGATTCTGTCATTACATTAACCATGTTCAGATCTTCAGGTAATGAATTTAATTATAATTTTCTAGGAAATGAGAAATGTTGAGAGGTAATACATACAGTTCACCTCATTTTAACCCTTATCCTGTTAACGTGAAGAATATGGTGAGCTCCTAATAATGCCAGCAGATGGCAGATGGGATTTAATTCGGCTTTTAAAGGGTTAAATCACAACTAACAAAGTACTTGCAAGTGCTGGAAAAACAAGTCTAAACAGATGAAACATCTTTAGTTCAGACATGGCATTATGTAAAAAAAATCTGTGTCTTGTTAAGGTGGCACAAAAATGTGTGCAGAAGTATTTCTACTGAAATTATAAATATTCAATTCCAACTTGTTATTGATTACAACATCTTTTAGTTGAAATAAAGGCTTCATCACTCTAATAGCCATGTTAAGGTCATGAGTTTTCTTTCGTTCAATTCAAAAATGCACCTGGTGGAATTAGTGCAAAATATTCACCTGTGATCATATTAAAGTAATTGAAAATGAAAGAATGGTGGTTAATATCAATATGGTAACAATTCTGTGCATTCATTGTAGAATACCAAAATTATGTTCAGATTGGAAAACAAAAAACTCTGGGCCACAAAGAAGGGTAATGCAGATTTCCCACACAGGCTTTGGAAACAGCTAATATGGCCTCAGGATTAAAAAAATAATAAAGTAAACCTTTTAAACAAGGTACTAAATGAGAAAAGTTGCACCTGCTAACACTCAGACCAACGTGGTTTCCTCAGTAGGTTACTGCACTGAAGAATGGTTCCCATTTCCACTTGGATGTTTACAGAGAGTGATAATGAATGGTGATTACTAGTAACAGGACATTTAAATGCAGACATGTTCATGCATTTAAATGCTAAGTGTTTGCATGTCTTTTGCAGTTCATATCTTGCAAACCACAAGTTTCATGGAAAACAACTAGGGTAAAACTTGCTTTCTTACAAATACATTGCAGGAAAATTGTTGTAATTTTAGTTTTGACATTGCTCGGTGTAGCTGCAATGAATGTTGCAAAACTGTTTTATTGAAGCCAGCTTGGATATGAACCATGGTTTGTTACCTACAATTGTGCCATTGTTCTTCCATAAATCTGTCAGGGTACAGAATCAGGACAACTGCCACAGACCTCATCATTGAGAAACATGACATGTGTATCACCACAATGGAGACTGTCTGATAATGTTTATTCCAACTATATGTGGGCTTAATATAGTAATGTGTAATTGGAACCAGTTATTTAAGATTCATTATGTTACATTTTTAAACAGTGGCCTGAATCTCTTAGCAAAAATAACTGGTGCCCAGTATGTTATTAAACAAATATCCCTATGAATGAAATTGTGAAAGTTTTTACACAGAAAACTATGTATGTCCAAGAAGAGTGCACTCTTTGTGTAAGAGTTTTATTACTCTTTAACACGATTTGAACTCTTGTAAATTTGTATATCTCTTAACAGGTAAATTAACAAAGAACCAACTTTTATTGGGGTATCAAAAACTGTTCCACCTACTCCCAAATATTTTGCTATAAGGACAAAGTGCTGTAAAACTGAAACTTAAAAAAACTCAAATTCACACTGGTTTCTGAATGTGACTCCCAAACATTTTTCTGTTTTCAATCAATCGGTAAAAACAGGCTTTTTGTGTTAGTGTCACAAAAAACTCAAACTAATTTCTATTTCCTCAGAACAGCTCATTATAAAACCAAATTACATATAAGATACAATACAAATCTCATTGAGATTCCCACGCCTTATTTGGTATATTTTTCTTATAGGATTATATGCCAGAACAAGCCATTTCTGACACTCTGGTAGTGGTGAATAGCTTTACATACCAGAACAAACCATTTCTGACTCTCTGGTAGTGTGAATGGCTTTGCAATAATGTGTTTGTACATGAAGTTGACAGTAGTGGGTATTATCACATATTGGTTTTCATTCCTGTGATTGAAGAAAATGAACAGTTACAAATTTAATAATTGTCCAACAAGATGAGACTTAATCAGTTTATTACATTTCTGCAGGCAGCTCTACATGTTTCGGGTGTTGATACCCATCATCAGGAGCTCGTACAACTGTAATTACAGCTTCTGGTATTGATTAACCAGATCTACTACCATCTGCTCTCGTTGTTGAGTTGGAACTGATTCATGTGTATCATAGGGTAGGTATACCTACCGTATGATACATAGGGTAGGTATACCTACCGTATGATACACATGAATCAGTTTCAACTCAACAATGAGAGCGGATGGTAGTAGATCTGGTTAATCAATACCAGAAGCTGTAATTACACTTGTACGAGCTCCTGATGATGGGTGTCAACACCCGAAACATGTAGAGCTGCCTACAGAAATGTAATAAACTGAATATATCGCATCTTGTTGGACAATTATTAAATTCGATTCATGATGCACGGACCCATGTGTATATATATATATATATATATATATATATATAAAGAACAGTTACAAATTTATAGAGTAATATACATTTGTTATTTAAATAAATTTTACTGAAATGATAATGAATGGTAATATGGGTCCAATATGGTGACAGTTTAACTTAAATTTATGGATAAAATGATGAAAGCTAATGCGAGTAAATAGAGAATGTTACATGATTTGTTGGTGAGACTTATGAGCATATTCTAGAGGTCATTTGGAGCAAAATGTATCTATCAATCATAGGTTAGTATGACACCATTACTGAGCTAAGTGAACCATAATCTTGAAAAAGATGTGTGCTAAAGCAGTAAGCTGTAACCTGACACAGATGAGTGTTACTGTAATGAACTAGAAACACTGCAACCACCTGCAAGATTTAAGTCACGACACAGTAGTTTAATAAAATGAACAAAAAAACTAAAACAGTCCTGATGCGACATTTACATCAGCAATAAAGAAATACACAGATCACTGACATGTATAAAATTGCAGAGGTAAGGTAAAGTTGTCCTTGTGCAAGCTATTAAGGCATATTGGTAAATAAAGCTTTAGCTCCTCTTATTCTAAATTGCAGAACCAGATGGACACGATTAGTTAACTTCCTGACCCAGTTGCTTTACGCCAAGGGAAAGAGCCTCCAGTACCCAATGAATATAGGAGGCTGGATTGTCTCCAGAGCCAGTCTTGGAACTTTGGAAGAGAGAAAATTTTCTCTACCTTGATAGAAATTGAACAATCTACAGAGGATTGATTCTCAAAGCATTTGTTATATGTGGATAAAGTTTTCAGCCTCACTTCTTTGAACACCATGTGACATTCCTAGATGAATGGGTTGGACAATATTGGAGGTTATCCTCTTCTGTACATTAGTAACTGGCTGCATTTGTTGTTGGAGTCGATATTCAGGTATAAATTAATGTAGCTCATGCTGGCAGTGAAAATAAACTGTTAGCTCATGTAAACCATGCTGTATGGTTATCTGAACAGTCAGAATTATCTACAATATTCAACAGCTGGAATGTGCAAGATATTCTTGTGACTAAGGCACAGGACCCACATTCTATGGACTTAAATTTGATTTGTCAGCAGTTCATAAAACATATGTTATAATCTAATTCCATTCACAGTGTTAATTTCATTCTATCATCCACCAAGTAGGCTGTTAATAGTGCACCCTCTTATGAGTCTCAAGCCTTTATCTGTATGTTGTTAATGTTTAAGCATCTCATATGATGACTTTTATATAACATATCACATTAATTTCTAAAGCTTTCATAGAACTAGTAGGATATTAAATAATGGGGATTATGATGAACTAGAAGAGTTTTAATTAAAAAAAAAAAATTGTGATATATAGCCACTTGGAAGACTGAAGAGAGGAGAGTTAGTTTTCAATTGCATTATCACGACCTCTCAGTCCTTATTGTTACCATGTCATGTGAGAGGTATCAAGAGCTGCTAGTCAGAACATTTTGCTTTAACTCTGAACTCTATCATAACATTTCTAACCCATAACGAATCTGTGAGAGCATTTTCTATCTACTGTGTTTCATAATCATTAGTCTCCAACCTTGTTTGGAGCTTCAGAAATGGAGCATGTAGTTCTGAACCATTTCAGTAGGGGCCATAATGCATGCTACCTTACTATTCTATGCACACCAGTGGTCAAAGATTTCACTAGTTTTTGCTATTTTGTCTGCCTGCTATTTTGTTAAATGGCTGTTTCACTCTTGTGACAGGCAGTGGCATAACATATATTTCAACATGCACAAGTTGAGCAGTGACATGAGTTTCCTTACATTTCTGTTGGCATGCATTTTACCTGTGTGTGTACTTGGGATCTGAAAATGTGCAAGTACCTGTATACTGCATGATGGTCCTATAAACCAGCCTCAGATCTGTCCAAAATGAATTCTTGGGGTAACATTAATTTGGAAATTGCTTATTTAAGTGTACTTAAATTTTTCCATGTGGAAAATATGCACATGTATCTAGTGACAATTTCGTATCTATGAAGAGTGCAAATATAGGACTGCAGTCTGCAAGTCACGTATATATCACTGTGCAACTTTTGACTGTTGTGACAACCATTATGCAGTATTCACCATAAATATTCAAGTGGAACCAGGTACCATTTACAACAGTGATCTATTGAGAAACACCACTTTAAACAGGTACAGCCCCTGGTCTGGCTTATGGATGGTCCTGTCAGGGGAAGTAAGACCATATGGGGAGTGACACAACTCTCTGGAAACACGGTCCACATACCCTTCCCCACAGCCTCTATGTTAACTGTCATATCAGATGGAGGTTGGGACCTCAAGACCTTACAGTACTCGTCACCAGGACAGATGCAGATTATTCAACCACTTCTGCAATGACCCAAGTCACCCAAATCTCACAAAACACAGTCAGGGGCCCATCTATTTCAACAGTCCCTTAATGTTTAAAACTAGCAAAAGTGTCAGCCTACAAAATCTGGAGCAAATAAAATTTTATAATTAATAATGAACGTGTATGTTCATGACACTCAGACATGTGATATTAACCTGACAACTTGTAACAAGTTCCAGCATTGGTTTTTCTTACCCACCCACTTCAACTGTGAATAGAAAAACTCCAGTGTACTTAGCTTCATTACCATTATAACAATCACGGTTTCATGATGCGGGCACATGCCTCTCTTGTTCAATCCAATCCAGGACCAGCCAGACCAAGTAGCAGACTGGAAGTTAATGCAACCAGTTTGTACCCACTTTCTATGCCAACGATACAAAGTCATGTTCCTCCACACGTTCCACACTGAAGAATGGTACTTACTTCAACTGGAATTTTCTTCGGTGGCAATTAGCTAGGGATGGAACTTACATGCACAAGCAACAAAATCTGCAAAGAATATGTGTACTGTGGTGTGCGGGAAACTTTATACAATGTTATAACAAATACGTAATGTCATTAATATCATGCCTTATCATACGTGTTATGAATTTAAATAATAATCACAGTCACTTTCCTTTGGTAGTCCTTTCTACACATATTAATGCGAACTAAGATATCGCACTTATCTTGGTAATGCCTGAAGTATTTGAGAATGGAAGTGTGTGAAGGTCGGATATATATGTGGTACATACTTACTTGAAATTGGTTAGATTTCTCTATCAGAGTCCCAGATTTATATCAAGTCGCCCCAAGTTTTACTAGCTTTCGACCATGCCAACTAAATACTGATACTTCTCTTCTCCCAAGGAGTCACAACATATTTTACTACTGTTTAATCTGAAGCTTTAATCCCCAAAACATTTCTGTCTGAATTTCACATATTTCAGTAGTGTGCTATACAGAAGTTTCATTCATGAAAAGATGGAGATTCAGTTTTGAAATGCTAGAAAACCATACAGCTCTGTAGTCTTTGTCTAAATTTGAATCTCATCATTGTGCTCTAGGCTGGAGACCCTCTCCACACCATACTGCAGAATGGGCAATGCATTATGTCAGAACTCTGAAGGTGTCTACTCATTCACAACACTTTCCTTCAGGTGACCAACAATTTGTGACCTTTTCTCAGACTTAATGTTCTGTAACTAAGCAGCATAACCATCATTTACATCTATGGACAAGAAGTGGTTGGTTCAAACTTTTATTAATGCTTTCTATTTGCATAGCCTCCTAACTGCAAATTATTACTGAAATCTCTCATAATTTTGTGGCTGCAGTGACCCAACAATAGCACGTACAGTCCATTTAAACTGGTAAAATGTAGTGTTTCTTTGTGGACTGACATGTCCCACACATAAACATATTATGATTGTTTGTGATCTTGTTTTTTTCTCGTAATTCTCTTTCACCACCAAATACTCCAATTGATGCTTCTGTCTCTTTCCCTATTGCCTTACTCACGTTTTTTGTATATTACTGTGAAATGAAGACAACTGTTACATTTCCAAGCTCATCTCTTGCTCACATTCGACAGAATCCAAAGCAATGTAAGGGTCAGCCATAACGGTATCTGGGCCAATGTTTACTTTAAAGTTGTACAAATTTTCTACAATAAAAAGAAAGAGTTGGCACATGCAACACTGAAGTCTGTCCATATAGCTATCCATCAGATATACCCTACAGATCCGACGGTGATATGCATCTGCATCCCTAGTAATCACCATTAAATTGTACTTACCATGAACATCCAAATGGAACCAAGTACCATTCCTGGAGCCGGGGTTCCTATTGAGGAACACCACTTTACATTCGTACCATCCCTGGTCCGACTCACGGATGTTGGTCAGGTTGAGGGAAGCGAGACCATAGTTGGAGTCTGGTGAAACTCTAGACACACGTCCCTCATACCCCTCACCACTATGTGTGGGGTAACTGTCATACCAGATGTAGATTGGGATCTCCAAACCCTATAGAGATCATCACCAGGATGGACGCAAATTGCAGAACCAGTCCCAGGATGACACAATTCAAACACATCATACATAGTACAAAAGTAACCACTGCAATGTCTCAAATATTTGTTTTTATTTAAAATGTAAATTCCTGGAAAATAAGGACAGTTTAGTGTGGCGTTATCAACAAAGACAAACAGTAATACAAGAAGTCAGTAAGAACATTCTACTGTCCCAAATGATTCATTTTCAAGAACTGTAGTCTTATTAAGAAAAATGCAAACTACTTTTAAAATGGCAAAATATTAAAAATAAAAAATGCAGAGAAAGTAGCTGAAGTTAAAAAAATTATCACAAATTCATGATGTGTACGAGGTGTGGCAATAAAGAAACCGGATTGCTTTTATTACTCATTTCCGGCCACGTTGATGACGAAGAGGAGGGTAGGGCATTGACCCGTGGACTTCCCTCTACCTTCACATAAAGGTTCATTCATGCGCATCGGTTAGTCCGGCCGTGACCAATGTTAGAAGCGGATCGT
>Ga0123352_10001736_pt1 | contig 29452 bp, 13 predicted proteins | sample TergutLab28metaG_FD_89700 | JGI IMG/M metagenome (GOLD analysis project Ga0123352, IMG submission 89700) | Labiotermes labralis P1 segment gut microbial communities from Petit-Saut dam, French Guiana - Lab288 P1 | ecosystem: Host-associated > Arthropoda: Insects > Digestive system > Gut ... | reverse complement strand
TTTTAGTGTTTATATCCAAGTGGGGGCGGAGTTTTCACGGTCTTTTTTATTGTGGGGGCGTGGTGTATCTTTTTTCTTCAGCCCTGAAAAGGGGGGGGGGGGGGAAGGGGCAAAATGGTCCCCCGAGTTTCGTTGTCAGCGCACTTGAACTACACGGCGCCAAAACCCTAAATACTTCAATTTGAATTATCTGAATGTTATTTTGGTTTTTTTTACAATGCCCAACAGCCCCTTTTGGGCCTGGGCCTTCTCATTATCGCGGCTTCACTATCGCACGCAATAATACACACACATTCGATATGGCCCTTCTGGACGAGTGATCAGCCCGACATAGAATCCTCTACATGATAACACACAACAGTCACAAGAAAGAGACAGCCATGCCCCGGATGGGATTCGAACCCACAATCCCTGCATGCGATCGACCGCAGATCGCGCGGCCACTGGGACAACATCCTTCTTGTTATTGCAATAAGCTATATTAGAAAGAAGCTTGGGAAATTAGAGGTTTTGTATACGTTTTACCGTGCTATTTACTGAAGCCTACATTATAACGAAAAAATGTTATATTACGTTTGTGATGTGACTGCTTTGCAGACATGGGAGTATAGCAGACTTAAGGAAGATAATAGCTTCGTTATTTCTGAGCACGCTGAGAACACCGAGAGGAGTTTAGTTGTTCCGTTGCAGTAAGTGATACGTTTCGAAGCTGATAGAATCAGACAGATTACATCCGAGACCCACATTGCCTCGTTACGTTATATCGACTTCTTCATAAAGCAGTAGAAACTCTGTGTGTCATCATATTGCACCGTGATATGTTTTATACATAACGCTTTTGTGTGTCTCTTGGCTTCTGTTCTCCACGCACAATACGCTACATGGAGCTCCGTCTTACCTGCATTGCAGTACACTATATGTTTGCTTTATCTAGGGGTTTGTTATTTTGTAAGCGAGGGGAAGCACTAAAACAAAAGTAGCAGCAGGAAGAGAAAGAAAGAAAGAAAGAGAAGTGGGAAATAGGATGTCCGTTACATTATTTAAAACCTGTCTGAGCGGAATAATTTTTCTGTCTTTGTAGTTTTATGTGTTAAGATATTCTGCGCTTCTTTGGAACACGAAAGTTCTTTACGTGCTCACAACAGCCTCCATCTGGACCCTGTTGTGAGCCAGTTGAGTTCAGTCTACGCCTTTAAATCCTGATTCTAAGGTACATTTTACTGTTATTTCACGGTCTAAGGCTGCGTTGCCGAAGAGATATTCTCCCTTCCGGATTTCTGTCTAGGTTTTTCATGACGTAAAAAACATAGGTACACCATTAATTCTTTTGGGGTGTAAGGCCTTGATATTTCCAATGAATTAAATCCTCTGACTTTAATTCGTGAGTTTTCTGGCTCGAATCTCGTTCGGGATACTTATTATCTTTCCAGAAAAATGTCTTGACGTCACCTCAAATAGCCCCGATTGTGCTAACTTCCACATTTTTCGATTGATCAATTACAGATCAAGCTACAGTCTGATGCCGTATAATGAGTTGACTGACAGTGGCCTTAAAAACCGTGAAGATATGAAACGGGGCACGACACCTGACTTTGGAAACGGAATGAAACTTAGTGCAAATTTCGGATTGACATTATTAAGAGTCCACACTTTCTCTTCTACACGGAACTAGGGTTGAATATAACTCCCCTCCCCACTGTGTGTCGCCTGTGCCGAGTATCGTACGTATTTGCTAAAGTAAATTACAAGCACTGAAAACTCGTTTTGTGGCACGTAGGAAATTCCAGATTGATGTGAATCTTGTTTAACAGCCTCGCAATATCACGTATAACCCGAACTGAGAACTGACTGCACGTCGTATATAGCAGTGAGGTTGTACTGGCGGAAGGAATCTTGATTTAGGTACGGTCTTATAACGCTCTAACACTGGCAGCTGGAAACGAATACAGCTCGAGGAATGAATACGTTACTCTTTAAAGGGACCTTGTTATTATATGTAGCACCTGCTTTAACATTAAGAAGACAGGCAATGCACGTACACCGGAACACAGGCGCGTTCGCGTAACCATTGTTGTTATGGAAAATAAGCATATATTATTATGAGCGTGTTTCGTGTATTCTGCTTTATTTATCCGGCATGTAAATGGAATCTTTCCTGCGTCGTGTTATTTGACATATGTGGCCTGAAGGTTCTGCCAGATTTTTCCACGTTATCTCCTAAACGGCACGATTTTCGGAAAAAAGTTATTGAACATAAAATGTGTGTTTTGATTTTCTGTACAATGATGACTGAAACGTTTCTCCTTCTGAGCAGAATTCAGTGAGATATTATCATAAAAGTGTCTTGGTCTTAGTGTAATGTACAAGCAATTCGTGTCAGATTATAATGAAACTTGAATTTTCTTTGACAGATTTTCGAAAAATCTTCAAACATCAGATTTATTGATAATCCGTGGGGTGGAAGCCAAGGTGTTCCATGTGAACAGACGGACAGACACAGAGGCAGACATGATAAATCTAATAGTCGCTTTTCGCAGTTTTGCGAACACGCCTAAAATACTTCGGAGTCTGCTCACATTTTAACCTCTATTTGTGTGTTCTTTATTCTGCGAACAAACAGTCTATTTTGTCATGTCTGTCTGTCCTTCAGGCCGTCCGCCCGTCCGTATGGAACAACTCGGCTCCCGCTGGACGGATTTTCATGAAATTGGATATTTGAGTAATTTTCGAAAATCCATCGATAAAATCCAGTTTTTCTTAAAATCGGACAAAAATAACGGGTACTTAAGTGAAGACCAGTGTACATTTCTGATCGTATTGCGCTCAGTTATTCTTAGAATGGGAATGATTGCAGACAAAGTTGTAGGGTAAATGAAAACACACAATTGTGTTCAATAGCTTTTTGGTTTTCTAAAATCGTTCCTTTTATGAGATAATATGGGAAAAATTTGTAGGGCCGGAAAGGCCATAGATAAGAGTATGACGCGTGCGAATTGCATTTTTTATACCGAAGTCTACAAACACGCTCTCAGAATACGTAATACTTAACAGCTTTTCCACTGCAGCAATGGTTACACGAACGCATTACATTATATGTATATAGCTTGTTTTGTTAACGTCCTTCTTCCTTCTTGGATAAAACACTGGTATACATTACACGCACGTACCACCATTGAGGAGCTGTGAGCTTCGTAAAAATCGTTTGATTGGATGTCATATTTTACTTAGGGGCATAACTGCATACCTATCGGGAAGCTGGACTCTTGAAGGTAGGGGAAAAATGTCGTTCATCGTGATAGCAATAGAAAGCACTTCAACAATGGAATACCACAAGAATTCACTGAATTATCTATTGCTGATGTCGGCCTAGTATATGCGATTTAGGACAATGGAGGAGGGTTTAAGTGATATTCAGACTTAGAAGATGACCATTTCATACGTCAGGTAAAACTGTATGGGGAATCACAGATTTTGTGGTATTCCAGGAATGGTGAAAGTCGGTATTTAAGAGCTGCGCGTTGGGCTGTTAGCCGCGATACATTTAATGACAGTCCGACCAGGAAAACCCGTACTCTATTCAAGGCCGCTAAGGCCTTCTACTTATAATTTTGAACTTTTTTGAGCGATTTTGGCGATATTCGGTATTGAAGATAAAAACACAAAGTTGCTGAGGAACCAGGAATTTGGTGGAAATTCGTGCCTTGAAAGCCGTCCTTCACTTTAGAGCGAAGTTTATTTTTACCCAAAGTTTCACAATTTTTGACTGATGTTTTCGAAACTCGGTATTGGAGATTCACTTGTAATGCCGTGTAGGAATTACGAGATTCATTAAGATCCTTATAAGAACCATAATTTTTTTTAAGGGAGTAAGTAAATTTCTGCCTGTTTAGCTACGTATTTTTGACTGATTTAGGTCGCAATTGGGATTGAAGATATGCAGTTAATTAATGATATTGCACATTTATGAGCTCCATGAGAATCCATGAAGTGAAAATAACACTTAACTTTCGCTGCGAAAGTTACTCAAACAAAGTGACTCAGCGGACAGCACCCAAAAAGCGCCACGATGTTTCGTGATACGCAAATTTCGTATCTGTTTAACAACGCTATCAATATCTGCAATTGTATAGTGGCGGTTATAGGTACATGAATAGTTGTGGGGAATAGGTGGAATAGAAGGGACAGGGGACGAGCCGAAGCATTCAGAAACATATCCCGGAGTGGCTCCCTCGACCACAGGTTCTATATGGACTGACTCGAGTTTGAACCCGGTTCTCCGCGCTGGGAGGTCAGCGATTAACCGCCTGAGCCATGGTACAGTCAAGATTTTTGCTGTTTAATTATTCAGCCATTGTTTGATTTCGCGTCCTTGAATTACGAATTCCTGGTTTGTGGTCCCCATGGTTCTCAGAGGTCCCGCCACAAGACTGTCGAAGGGAATTCGTGATGCCTAATTTTCATCAGTCGTAAAGCAAATTCAGAACTGATAGGCAAACTATGCATTGCACTGCGTTATTCTCCAATATACCTCCCATTTTCATAAAAGTGTATTTTCTAGAATGAAACAAGTGGCAACACATGAGACGCGTCACAACACTCCTGTGGGATTTTATTGCCAGCGTGACGAAGGGACTTTATCTGGAACCCATCTGTATAATAGAAAATGCCATCTGCGTTGGCTGCATGAATCTGTTTAATACGTAAACCCTAAACTTTACATAAATAATATTTAGAAATTCATATCCTACCTCAAAGAAGACACAGTGCGAGTATTATACCAAACTAATACACTTGTGGGCAAAATGCAGTGGTTTAAATGCTAAAGGTGGTATGTGTAATAACCACTGACCTCTGGGTTAAAACATTATTGGATAAAATGCCTTCAAAGGAAAAATACATGGTTATGTGTTAAAAACGTACGTTCGGAAGTGAAACCGCAGTAAACTGTAGGAAAACAGCATAGGTGTTCCTTATATACGTGAGGCTTACGTGAGGCTTACGTGAACGTGTTGGGTAGAAATAATGCTTTTCCGATCTCTTTTGAATTCTGAAGTTATAACAAGAAAACTTTCCTAGTTGTGCTGTTTAAGAAGCACGGAGATTCTCGGCATTTTCTAGACCACTGGTTCGAAATCCTTTCTGGTTCAGTGACCGACAAAACAGCAGTGACACCGGCTGACTGTCGCACTGGATTTCGAGTAGTTATTACCGGCACATCCCGACCTTCAGGCTGTTAATCCTGACCTCGCACTTTGTCTCAGAATGTATTTAAATATACGACGTAAACTACTAGACTTCTTATTATAGGCATATATGTGTCTTTGTGTGCGTGTCTGACTGCCTGTCCGTCCGTCCGTCCGTCCATCATCCACCGGGCCCTCTGTCCTTCCGTCTGTCCGCCCGTCTATCTCTTCGTCCATTCACATTCTCACCCATCTCGTCGTGTATGCAATAAATAAAGCGGTGGCTAATGAACAAGGTGCGGACTGCCAGTTGAATGCCGACTTTTCTTGGTACAAATTTCTTAATTGAAGTAGGTGTAAAGGTGCAAGGTAATGCTTTATTTGTGATTATTTTTAGCACTTTGCCTTGGTGTGTTATGGGAGAGTGGGTGTACAGCTCTACGCATTGTTCAGTATGGCGTTAGATGAACATGTGTTCAGCTTCACACCCGGTCACTTTACTCCCGGTAAAGGTTCTCCATTACCTACTAGGTGGAAGGCTGCGGGTGCAGTTCCAGTTTTGGAGAACGTGTAGATGAGTAACGTTTCTTACCCCTGCTGGGAATCGAACTAAATTTTTGGGGTCGTTCAGCCAGCAAACCTTTCGGCGCTTACTGAGATCACCTTGATTAACAGTTGTATTAATAAACATTCGGTCCCCAAAAAAAAGTGATATGTACCGCTATAAAAGTAACATTCATTTTTTATCCTGTGCAGATGCAACAGCTGGATATAAACATTTAATCATGCCCGCCGCGCTTTCGCATTGTATGCTCAAGAGTAAGCGGCAAACGTATGTATTATGAATATCAGAAGTAACGTAGAAGTACTGGAAAATGTCTCGACCATCTGCCTAGTGCTAGTTAAGTGTACAATATTATGTTTCTGAAGACTGGATTGGTATTATGTAAATCCTACGGTCACATTCTCTGCAGAACAAAGGAATTCCCGCGTGCGGCGGAATCCGCATATGGCAGTAGCTACAAGACGTAAAAATGATATGTACGGTGGGGTTGGCATTTGAAAATAGTTAAAAGACGTAAAGGATTGCCGATTGGACTTTGTGGTTTAAACGCGTTTCACTAAACGAGAAATAAAAATGAAGAACCGTGTCTAGGAAGGGGAAAGGGATTGCTGTACATTTCACTCCTATAATACAATAATTTTTCTATGCACCCTTGTTTACTTCCGTAGTATGTTTTCAATGTAAGTGGTTATTTTAGCGTCGTGTTCACAGACCTGTAATTGTAATTAAAACATACTTCTAAGCATCTGTAAAGGATTGAATTTGTTTATTCCAGTAAGCCTGATTATTTTTGTGGATGTTGTCCATCATTTAGGCTATTACACCAAAACCCTTCGAAAACGAATTTTCTTTTTCTCTTCAATTGGAAATAGGTTAGGAGTGCCCCAATATATTCGACCCACTAGAAAGAGCTGATCACTCTCCTGTAAGGCATGCTGCATTCCATGCTGGCTGACACACCACTGATTTGCAGACCTTTAAGGAAGGAATACTTTTTTTTCTCCTGTGTCAGTATCGACTCTGATGCCTACCATATTTGCGCTGGAATGGATGCCGTGAGCTACTTTTGTTGGGTAATGGAGACGGAACTTGAAGCTGCAAACTCGTATCCCAGGATCGAGTAATAGTCTTTGGATCCTTGTATCCAATCTGTCTCTACGCCTTTATATCGTGACGGGGGTTAATTTTAAACCGTCAGTGTTAAGTATTTTGGAATCCATAATCGTACTACGACATTGTCGAAGTCCTGTAATCCCGTTTTTAAATGCAGAAGCAGAGCTGCCTTCGTGTTTTGACTCGTGATTTTTTTGGGTCGCATTTTAAATGCATTTAATCTTATTTGTTTATTTCAGTGCACAGTGTAATGGGACCCTCGGATTGTTTTGCCTCAGTAAACTAATTTTTTCTCGGATGCAAATGAATATTATGACAAAATTTTAGTTGTGATGACTGTACTTTGCCGAGAAGTGGCTGCTTCTTGTTTGTCTGAAAACCCGTTCTCGAGAAAATATCATGTAAAAAGCTTTGCTTAGTGTTCTCATGTATAATAATTACAATCGATAGGAATCGAAGGATGTAAATTTCCCTTTACAATAACTAGACTACGTGTTACCGAAATTAATAGTGCAGTTTCGGAGGAGAAACATGTAAACAGACAAGCAGACTGTTAGATAAATCTTAGTTTTGCCCTCATTTTAGAAACTTTGTTCGAAGAATATGTAACTTACTAAGGACGGACCAACAGAGTGTTGGTTACATTCGCAGCAGTACTACTCAGCGCTATTTTCGTTTCCTTCTATTTGTCTGTCTGCTTTGCTATTCAGTCTAATTCTGCGGCATGGACTTTCATAGAGCGCGAAATATTAACTTTCGTCATGTGACGGCTGTGTTTTATGCTTTGAATAAAACATGACACACTTCCACGGGTTTGTTAAGTTGAGCTGGGATTTTATGTCGTGCTGAGGGTTTTCCATTTAATTACTCAGCGGAAATTTGATTTATTGATGGTGTGGGAACAGTTTTTATTTCGGAATTTATAATGAATTTCTAGAGTCTGTTGTTTCAGCGTCTAGATTGACTTCAAACGTATCTAAGCTTTGAGAGAAACCTTAGGACCTGCCGTATTGCAGCAGAAGCGGGTTATATGTGACGATGTGTTATGAGAATATATCTTCAATAATTTGGTCGGATGAGAAGCAGTTATTGAGTGGTAACTACAGTAATGTTATGTTGACAGTGCAAGTCTAACTATACTGAGAACAAGGCGTAGACAAAGTCATGACTCTGCTCATTTTCAGTTATAATTACCCTCGGTGGCCAACCAGACTGAGCTACCTATTTGCTCTTCGGTCCCAAGCCATTTGCTGTGCTCGTTCGTTTTCACCCATTAACCCTCTCATTATCCTGGCGACTGCCCGTACCGAAAGGCCGATGTATTGCTGTCTCTGAAAATCGTGTTTAATTGGAAGTTTCAAGAGGTACGTTATTAAGCTAGTAGTCATGCACCGCATAAAGCAGTTTCGGTCAACGACGGACCGCATATATGAAGGTGATCCCATGAGATTATAAGATTATAATATGTAATATTATAATAGCGCTGTGTTACAATTGCCTACAGTATTCAGTACAGTTACATGTTGTACAGGTTTGTAGCCTAGGAGCAATAGGCTAAACCATACAGCCTAGGTGTGTACTAGGCTATACTATATAGATTTGTGTAAGTGCACTCTTTGACGTTCGAACAACGACGAAATTGTCTTAAGGGCGCATTTCTCGGAAAGTATCCCCGTCGTTAAGCGACGCATATGTGTACCGGTTCTAGGGTTAATGTACGAGGCCCAGTATACGCAGCTAATAAAATAAGCTGACATTACAGCCACTGTTAGACCTGGACGTCATTATGCCACAAAAACGTGCACGAAATTTCATTATAGGAAATTCGCAGTGATGTGTTTGGGCCACATTACTAACATGGCTGTGCAGAATTTTCTGCATTGAAAATTTCGTTTTTTTTTGTACTCTAGCAAAGGGGGTGTAATTGAGCGCCTTACGAATTGCTCAGTCGCTTATCCTACAATTGCGCGAATCTGGGGCTGACTGTGAATGCATTTTCCCCGTTTCCTAGCAGCTGCACTAATTTTGGTTACATCAAACGATGGGTTCCTCCTCCGTCATCCTGGCAAAGGCGCTAATACGGATGTTCGTTGGGAATGTGTAACATAAAGAGAAAGGGAACTGACTTGCGCCTGAAATTAGGTATGTAATAACCAAGTTAACTCTGTACTTAAATCACAGTGCTCAGTACTCGGTACGACGCTGTACCGAACTACACGCGTCACATCCCAGGATACCCACGGTTTTCATATGCACTCCCGCAACAACCCCCAAATCTCACGGAAAGTACACACTTTTCTTAATCGGTTAAGGGGAAAACTATGTGGCCTATGTATCAAATGTTTCGTTATAATTTTAAGAGGTGAGCCGGGATAGCGTAGTCGGTATAGCGACTCGATACGGGATGGACAGTCCGGAGATCGAATCCCGCTGGGGGGGGGGGGCGGAATTTGCCTTACCCATCCAAACCGGCCTTGGGGTTCACTCGGCTTCCGATGTAATGGGTACCGGAGCATTCCGGGGGTAAAACGTTCGGGGCGTGGCGTTAACCACCCACCCCATCTAGTGTCGAGGTTAAAGGAAGAATAGAGCTATATCTCTACTCCCCCTCTGGACCTTCATGGCCGGTCCTAGGGTGAACTTTAGATTTTACCTTACAATTTTAAGAGATTTTGGCATCTTTGATTTAATTATCTGTGTATTATTTTTTACACGCACAAAGAGAAGTGAGACTGTGTCATGGCTGAGGCGGTTAGTCGCCGGCCTTACACCGCACAGGCCCAGGTTCATTCCCAGGCCGGCGTATTTGAGATTTGTGACTCTGGGACACATTTCGGTCTAAGTTCTTCTGTTTCATCCTCTCAGCGTAATTCTAACATGGAAAGCTATATACTGTGGCTGTTACCAGCGTCGTTAAGCAACAAATTTCTAAAAACGAAGCGAACCGTGTTGTTTAGTCCGTAGTAGATATGACGTCATTAAATGACTTGAAAGCGATATTGCCATCTGTTTCAGGTCGCTGTACTTCTTTACGGCACACATTAAATAGTAACTTTGCTCAATTTCATTTTAAATGTCGCTTAAACTCAGTTTGTTTAATAGATTGAACTTGGCACAGTTCTGAGCCGGTGGAAAACGTAATTGAAACTTGACGTCGCCCGTTTCATGAAATTTATAGGAAGGTTTTAGTACTTGCTGCTTGGGATCAACAAAGTTTATGCCCAACCTGCGAATACAAATTTATTTTCCGCTTGTTAATGAATCAGTTCTTCATTTGGGGACTTCTAAAACGTAACACGGAATGCTTATTTCTTTTACCAAAATTGCCTAACGTATTTCGTAACAAATCAACACCCATATATATATATATATATATATATATATATATGTGTGTGTGTGTGTGTGTGTGTGTGTGTGTGTGTGTGTGTGGGTGTGTGGGGGTCTGTGGGTTTAGAATTCTGTCGTTATGTCTCCACGTTGCACTTAAATCTTAGACTTGATAATACGTGGCTAAGTGCTGTGATTTCCAGAAAAGAAATCAGTCGTTATGATGCAGTCGAGATGGGTGTATGTTTCGATTGGATTCAAAGCCTCGACCTATAAGGATAAAAATGTATTTACGTGTGTCAGCGCCCTTAGTTTATTGAGCTATATTTCAAGGCGTTTTTTTTTGCTTCGTAGCATGCGTATTCATTGAAAATGTGGATGCTTAGTGTCAGTCAAGGTGTGTAATTTGCAAGTGTGGATCTTTGGAAGGGTTGCCTGTGGTAATTGTAACTAGTGCGAAAACTGAAATTTTATCGTTAACATTTCAAAGTGTATTATACTAGTCAGAATATTATCAGAGTACTTTAAGTTTATAACTCCCACTCGAAGCCACTACAAACACTGAACTACCTTTTATGTTGGCACGCATGTTTATTATTCACCGCAATATTGAGATAGTTTTTGTAACATAGCCCGGTAGGAAGTAAAAAATAGGAAGCATCATTATTAGACGGTTTAGGGTAGTCCGTCAGCTAACAGCTGATGTATGCTCTACGTTTTATAGGATATTGACAAGAGCAAGGCAGACAGGGCGAAGGGAATAAACAAGAAGGTTATGAAGGGTCTTAATATTGAAGACAGTGAAGTCTGACACAGACAGCTTCTCTTTAACGTTTGTGAAATGACAGCTCGCAGGAATAATGTTACGTAAGGCCTAGGCATGTTGGTTAAATGTTCTTATGAGACTTCGCACTCTGAATTCTGTCGAAATTGTGAACTTTAATGTAAGAGTCTTAACCCGCACATGTAATTAGAATATTCTGTGTAATTTGACACTATATTATGTGAAAGGTCTCGTTAAAATTGTGTGACCAGCATATGGCGTCAGAACTCTGTCAAAAAGTGTGGGGTAGAATATCGTATATTTATTTGCAGTTATGGTTTGGTGAGTTTTGAATAACGACGATGATATAATGAATTGGCAGGTTTATTACTCGAAGCTTTTAAGTAATCTACATAATATACAATAATTACAGTTCTTAACTCACAAAGAACGCCGCGTAACTATTTTATATATATATATATATATATATGTACCGGTGTGTTAATAGTAGCTAGCATAATAATTGCTGCTCACCCTGACAGTCGTACAAAAGATACTCACATACATTGCAGACAGGTACAGAATTTTTAGACGTAAAGCAGGTTGAATGTATGCAACACATCTGTCATCGTGTTGTAAAGGGTTAATTAACGGGAGTGTTTCAGTTGCTGAAGTGATGCCGATAAAATGGAACAAAGGATCACTGTTCATGAATCGACAGGAAGCAGCCTGGAATTGCTGGAGCTTTGTACCAATATGTATATTCGCTAAGGGGAACTAATGAAAGCAATGGCTAATATATGTAACCGAAACGGAGCCGTTAAATTGTCTTATAAAAAATCGGATTCATTATTCATTCTCTGAATGACTCATCTGTGGAGCATTGTTGGTGTACAAATAGGAACTGACCTTTCTGCAATCTGACAAGTGACAGCTCACAGTTCATTGATTTTAAAAGCCCGCCCATTCATATTAACTGTCATCCTTCAAGCACTCATATTTCGCCTGCTGTGAGGAACAGCGACTGAAAGTAGCGGTGAAAGTGATTTATTTCCACAATGATTTGAAAAGACTTTCTTTTTTTTTACGCGCGCGCTGCTTTTTGGAAATATCGCGTAATTAGTAGAGTTGGTCGTTCCTCTTATTTAATCTATTAATCTACCAAATTGATCTTAGGCAAATGTTGTCTTATACATTGAACGTATCGAGTGACTTTAGTGTTCGTGTTTATCAGCAGAACGTTATACCACATTTACGTGACGTTATATTGAATATGATAATTTTTATCAAATGTGGTTCATTGTGCAAAAGTTTAGAACATAATGTGAAAGAATACCTGCTCGCATATGTTGGTAAGACTTTCTTGTTTTTACAAATACATATTTTTGATAGGTATATATTCATGGATGAAGAGTGTCATAGATCTTTTTGATAATCTTTGAAAAATAAATTTAATATTATTGGGTAGCGTCATGTGGGAAAGTGGTTTGTTCCTGCTATTTTGAAAGACATAAAGGGAAAGTCGACTATCATCCTACTTCCACCATAAGAAAACACACTAAAAGCGAAATAACGTAAACTTATAATCACTTTGAAAGCTCAAGATTACAAAATAGATTGTTCTGCTATAGAGTGACGTGTAGGTGAAGGCAGGTGCAGAGCAAACACTAGACGAGATGGGGCCTACCCATACTCCATGCATAATTACAGTTTTTCAAGCTTAGTGGTGTGATTCAGAGTGAAGGTGTATATTTTACAGTCTGATGTTTAACACATGAACTGTCTCTTGTACTTATCTGCTATCTGAAAGTGTTCGGTCCGTTGGCAAAATTTTGATAAACCATGATTCAGTTACTTGGCTGTATAGAGCATGGGTTTTGAGATTAGCATTAGAAGGAACATGTTAATTGGAAGTTCACTTGTTCTGTCATCTGCACTTGCAGATAATTTCAATTACTGAAGGCGGTATGAAGTTAGTCTGAATTCACGTAACTAGAGAGCTACGAGAAGCAGTTTCGTGGCAGTTATGTGTGAATTAACTGTTTACTATCTATGTTCAGGTTGCACTGTGGATGTAAAATGATTAAAAAAAAACTCAGTGACACTGTTCCCACTTATTTTGATTGGCCATAACGTGCAAACAAATTGACTATGAATCGTGGCATCAAACGTCATACATAATAACTCCCCCTCCCCTTTTGTGATGTTTTGCTGACCGTACATCTCAGTATAATATTAGCAGTTGACCAACTTAATGCACAAATTCTTGTTTTATAGTAAGTTTGTTATTTTCCTCTACATGTTTCGAGCACTGTTGTACTCATCATCAGGAGGTCAAATTGTATTATACAGCATCTGGTATCATCACACCTGTAGGTTGCAGTCCGGTGCACAGGACGGCCACTTACAGAGTGTGATGATACCAGATGCTGTATAATAAAATTTGACTTCCTGATGTTGAGCACAACAGTGCTCGAAACATGTAGAGGGATATAATAAACTTATTATAAAACAAGAATTTGTGTATTAAGTTGGTCAGTCGGTAAGATTATAATAAACCCCCTTTTAAATAATTGTACAAAATTTGTGTTATTTTTCCAAGATTCCACATATTCTTATTCTGAAAGGAAGATGGGAGTGGTAACCTTCAACTTCCGGGAAAAGGAGCGCCTGACACATATTGCGCAGGTGGCCAAGTAGAGCCCACAGCCAGTCTGGACCCTTTGCAAAATAGAGAAATACCTGCTGTTGTGAGGAGTGTGAACATTGTACTAGATTTCAGCCTATGAACTGGAAAATATTAAAAGTGAATTTAAAGGAAAGGGGTGCGGTGGTATGGACTGGATTTGTATGATTCAGGATGGGGTCTAGTAGCGGGCTGCAGTGAATGTGGCAATAAAGCATTCATTTCCACACGTTTCGAGACGTTACCCTCCGAAAAACGAGAGACCAAATAAACATGTTTAAATTAAGTTAAACAAATCTAACAAAACCCGCATCTTCTGAATATTTGCCACGTGCCAGGATATTATTATGGTGGATTTCAGAGAAACGTAGTCTGAGTTTGCAGCACTGAGGCGCGTTAGTTGTGACTGGCCCAGTGGATATACATAGCCTTCAAAATATTTATCAACAGTGAATTTTGCTTCGTCCCTCTTCTATCAAGTCATTGTTCTTTTATTGGTTAAATTATACCCGGCTCGATAATTTTTAGTTTTAATTTATTTTTAAATTTCGTTATTTATTGCTCGTTCGTAAAATTTTCTATTAATAATAGCGTCTATCTATAGAAGAAGGGGATGTGTGTGCGTGCGTGTAATGTTTCACTGTGTACTGTGTGTTAACACTGCGTACTAAAATATGCATCACTGATATGTCTGTGTCGTCCTCCGAGATCGCTTGTAATTTGTTTTTAACTATGTGTTTCTACCTCTCAGTTCAGAAACGGTCCATGTAATGCATAGGTCTGCGGTGGCTTACCACCAGAAAGAGGCACGGTTAAAACGGGGTACAGATGCACAGAACAGAGAAGAGTGGAGAAAAATGTGAACATAGCTTTAGCGTGCGTGAAACACGCAGAATAAATGACGTACGTGATTTGATGTGTCGTGAATACATTCTAGGCTGTCACAAAATGCTGAAATACACAGAGTGCCGTGTGAGAGCGAACTACATTTTAGCCTGCCATAAAACACTGGGCTATATATGAGTATTAGTGTGCCGTGAGATACTGAACTGCATTGTGATGTGTAATAAAATACTGAATTTGGTACACTTTGCCGATAGATATAAATTTTGATAATCACTGCTGTAAAAGATGACACTTGTAGCCTACTTATCTTCCTACGAAGCAAGCAGTTTATGAAATGACCGCGCTCTGTTTGTGTTTATGTCCCTTTTAAAATGTTTAAACGAGAGATTGATTTTCACAAAATTTATCTTGAATTTTATTCTATTGGTGTGCAACCGAATGGCTAATTTTTAGTTTCTTAAAACTAGTGGTAAGAAAATGAAGAACTCGCGAACGTCAACAACACATCTAACTTTAGGTTCGTAAGATGATTCATGGTGAGAGAGTTTTGGAAAAATAGGCCACTGCTCTTAAGACAATAATTTTGTGAAAGTGTTCCTTAGCTTTCGTTTGATGAAAATAACTGTGATGAACCATTCGACCAAGCAGGTGGGATTTAGGATGGAGATACATCGTACCATACACTCACTATGTGGTGTCGTTTAAAGTAAAAATTTACAAACGTGACGACGTTGCGAAACTTCGAATTTTATGTTTGAAAAGGGTAACGTAGGCAGAATCAGTGCATAAGTGATAATTTCCTTACAAAAGAAAAAGTAACATCACTAATGGATTGATTTATCTGCTGGAATGTAAATTATGGGACAGAAAATTAGTTTTTCTGAGTTTTGCTCAGAAGTTCTTATTAATGTTGACATGGTGTGTATAAAGTACGTCATTTACGTGGAAGCCTTACCTCGCCGTATTGTTGCCAGTCGTGCTGTTTTCTTGCACCCTCAGGCGGTGACAGTCGAACGGAAGCTCATATTGCACAATTCGCTCAAGAATCCGTATGCTTTGTGATTTTTAAACAAGATTTACAACAAAGCGTACAAATTCTAAAACGAAGCGAACAACAGTTTGTAATATTCATATTGCATTTAGATGCAGGGTATAGTTTGAAGAAACTTTGATTCTCACTAGATTCTGGACAAACATCCTTGCTATACACGGAATTTTAAAGTCACGTAGGATTGAAATAATGGAACGTTTAGCTGAGTGTTTGCAGGATGGAAAACGTTCTGTAATAGTGGCTGAATGATATGACGTTTGAAAGGAAGTATGTATGGGAAACAAATTATTTTATTTAAGTGTAGTTTATCTTTTTTTGTTTTTGTTTTCGATGTAATTACTTTTCGCTCATTTTTATGTGCAGCAAAGTGCAGTTTTTTCATGATTTACATTGTGAGGTTCCGGAAACTGGAAGTGTTTAGATAAACTTCAGCACATACTTGTATTATCCATTTTATTAAGATTACAAATATATGTTACAGTACATTACAAACACAAAATATGTTGATTACCTATTTTGTGTGATTCGTATCATATTTTGATTTTTGTAGAATTGCTTAAGGTCACAGGGTTTTGGTTCATGAATTGCAGGTGCCATTTATTTCTACTCTTTTTGAAATTTTTATAATTAAAAGTCTGTAAAGGCTAATTTGACATTCAGAGGAACGTGAGTCTTGATATATTATAATAAAACCAAAGAGATGCACTAATTTCTCAAATTTATTTTTGGAATAGAACTCTGCTTGCAAGCACTCAGCAAAACCTGTATGACTTATACCTATTGCTGTGTGTACAGTGCTAGACTCCTGATGATGGACAGAGAAACTATCCGAAACATGTGGAGTTCTGTTCCAAAAATAAATTTGAAAAATTAGTGCATCTCGTTGGTTTTATTGTAAGAAGAGTCTGTAAAGGCATTTTAAAAACAAGTGTCAAATGGTCACTTGTAAAGGATCATTGGGACAGAAACTCTTTTGAATTGTGTAGATAATGTGAACAGACCGCAAATCTAAACTTGTGACAATCAGTTGTACTTGATTTTTTCAGTGTTTAGGTGAGGGCGCGAAAAATGTATTTCGGCTGTTTCTTTTGGGAAGGCATTTCCACTTACCCGGTTAAAATGTGTCGTGAATTAAACGAAAAATAGAGTGCGTATAGGAAACTTGTATGAGCAAGAATAACGTAACCAGAGCATATAATTATCACAGAACAATGAGTTTACTTATGCTCATAAATTTTACCAGTGATAAGTTATCTGGGATGAAGGAACTCGAATTCCTGTTTGTCTGTTTAATTTCCCAGGCACAGTGTTTTATGTGGGTACATGCAGCAATACGTAAATTACAGATTCTAAAATTGAAACTGCTAGGGCTTTGCGGAAGAATGAAGGCACATCAGACTCATTATTAACCAACATTTTGACTTGAAGCGAACAATGTTTACATAAAGAGGCAAAGAAGAGTGAAAAAATAAAAGTTTTAACACAAACACAATTACTTCACAACACGGTCTGTGGAACATGGTTGCTATGAAACGATTCCAGGAATAGACTATTGCAGTTTGTTGTAGTCAGCATTACAGAATGTGAATTGTGATATTTGGTTATTTTTTGTACAGTAATGGGATTTCGTTTCAAACCTGAAATTTGTGTATAATAAAAGTCGATTGATCGATTTCAAGTTGACTGCCCTTCGAAGTTAAATAAAGTAGGAGTACAGAGCCGAGTCTTGTTGACAGTTCTACTGGATCTAATTACATTCTCTGTTACAACAGTGTTCATGTCCGTCTAACAACATAAACACACATCGTTGTTTATCTGTTGCTGGCCGTGATTAACCCTATGATCAAACACTGACTTTCAGTTTGAGGGTATATTCAGTAATCAACAGAGCTTTTATGACGAATGAAACTCAATGATTTATTTCACATTTTTGAACGGTTATACAATTTAAACACACACATATATATACAATTATATGTCCAACTTTATCAGTGGAAATATTTGTATGATTTCATTATTTGCAGTAATTAATGAAGTTGAAAATTCAACCAGTGAGGAGTTTGGTAGTGTGGTAAGTGCAAAATGTTTATGTCAGTGAATAATTAAGGGGGGTGTTACTGACTTAAAAACATCTCTTATATCGTTAAAATGAAATTACATTCAGACATCCTCTTTTATGGTTTAAAAGGCTCTTTGGAATATCTGAACGAATCAATGATAAATGGAGAAAAATTCCTAATTAAAGTTTCTGACAATCGTATTTTTGAAGAGCATAGTAGCAACTTGATGGCTTTCGTAAATATTTTGCAGACTGTTAATGCAATACGTGTTTAAATACAACAAATTTTAGCGTACGGTTTCTTCCTTAAAAAGGAAAGAAACCATGCTATGTGTGTGTGTGTGTGTGTTTGAGTACGTGGGTATAATACTTGCCATTGCATATTTTGAATCTGTTGACCAATTTTCATGAAACTTGTATAAACTTTATGACACTGGGGGCCAGCTTAATCCTTTATTCCTAATTTCATACAATCGGTAGCTACAACATAGTCGACGCGCAAATGTTTGAGTCAGGAGATACATGAACGTCCCTAACTTAGTCTTCTAAAGAGTTGTTTTGTGAATGATTCTGTTACGGTACGCTAACTTTCTTTAAGTTAATGTCTTTATAGTATTTGAAATAAATAAATGGGAGCCTGGAGGATTTTTTCTTACTATGGGGGTAACGCACATATCACTTTAGTCAGGGATGCCGGAGCTGGTATGAACATAAAACATAAGTTCCTTTATATATTGCGTGTAAGTCAACAAGTAGTGCTAGAAACACGACGACGATCCGGAAATTTGAGGGTTTATAGCATTCTGTAGTATCTGTGTTTTGATCTGTGTTCCGTTTCTAAGTTATTGTTGATTAAGATATATTTGGGACTTAACATTTTCTTATACATAACCACACGACTACAGAGCTTAACATTTCTTCCCAGCGTCGGTTTAAGGCTATCGAAATTATGCAGCTACATGGGGTCTCACAATTCGGACATTCCAGAAAAAGCTGGTTCTATTGCAGATTTTATATCAAGTATTATTTTTATACAAATTCGTATTTTGTTCTATCTGCTTTATGAATTTAGAAATTTGCGTAGATAGGAGCCCCGAATTTATTTCTGCACTGAACACAGGGATGATTTAAACCGGTCCTGCTGGTTCGTTTCTTTGTTCTTAAATCATACGTGTGCTATATATTACGTAGTATTCGATTGTCAGAACCTTTTAAGAAATGATGGCGTTTACTTCGCATCTGTACGGTATAAACAGTATATCTGTCTTACATATTCCAAAGTGATTCACTTAGATATTCCAGTATACACGACAAAAAATTATGCAATTTTTAAAGTAACTTCAGGGTGACCAGATACAAGTCGGGGATTTTAGAATGTGATAGTACGCTTGTACACAACTGTTCAATCGACGGGGGAGAGTGATCCAGAAACATAAAATTGGAGCTGACGTAAAAGAGTGCGAATTTGGTTTATTCTTTGGTGTAGTTGAATTTATTTATAGTCTTTATGTTTTCTAATTGTCATGTTGTGAAAATGTCTTCTACGTAACTTCCAGTAGAAGTATTTGCATGGAAAATAGAATGAAACTCAACGTAATAAATTTGTAAATGAGTCATTTTTATTATTAATGAAATGAAACAGTCTTATTAGTCCCGACGTTTTGCTGACCGTGCATCTCAGTATATTTATCTCAGTATTTAATCAATTTAATGCACAAAATTTGTTTCACAGTAAGTTTTATTTCATGTCTCTACATGTTTCGAGCACATGTGCTCATCATCAGGAGGTTAAAATTGCATTACACAGCCTCTGATATCATCACACTTTGTAGGTGGCCGTCTCATGCACGAGACGGCCACATACAGGTGTGATGATACCAGAGGCTGTGTAATGCAATTTTAACCTCCTGATGATGAGCACATGTGCTCGAAACATGTAGAGACATGAAATAAACCTTATTGTGAAACAAATTTTGTGCATCAAGTTGGTTACATACTGAGATAAAGTCTTATTTGTATTCGTTCAGTGTAGGAAAGTTACCATACCAGAAGACAAATATTACTAGAGGTAAGTTGAAACTGCTCCAATATTAAGCAGTTTTTACTAAGATACCTCATGAAATAATTTTGGACAGTAGCAGTATGTCAGTGCCTCCAGACAGTGCACTATGTGTTTTCTTATGGTCATATAGTGCTTTAGTTCACCATTATCTTTGTTCAGTGTAACTGACATAACGTAAACACACATATTTAATTATGAAAACTAAGTTATTGTGTGTTGTAAGGTAATGCTAATCACGACTGTTAGACCTTACGTCTGGTCACCTTATGCGGTACAAAACAAAGACCAACGTTAAGAGCAGCTCTGTTATAAACATGTAGTTTCTGAGGTTTTCGTGGTGGGTTACCAACAGTATGTAGTATGAGTTTATTGCGACTTTTCAAAGGAACGTGCTGCTTCCATTTTCAGGTTGACCGAATTTGATTCAAAGTGGGCGCGTGGGTCACTCGGAAAATAAAGGCAACACGTTCGTCTAAAATTTTGGGCACAACTAATTACGCTACAGGACGCAAAACTCCAGAAGAGCATAATTTGAATAATACAAAGACATGACCAGTGTTGCTATGACAGATGAAGTGCATTTAGGGGGAAGCTGGGGGAAGACACTCATTTGGCGAAGGTGATCTAGAAAAATGTTTAGCATTATATTCTAAAATAAAATTTTAATCTTAAATTTAACCACATCTAAAAGGGATATTTGACCTAAGTCTAGAAATTCTATGTTGTTATTTAGAATATATCTCATTGAATGTAAACTTTTTCGTACTTCACTTATACGCCTTTAGTTATCGATTTCTTCGCAAAAATTTGCTTTCTCAATAAAATGTACAAATCTATGTATTTAAATATTTTTATCCCTAAATTTGAAATAAGAAGTGCGCTTAACCTTCTAAGAATATTACATTCTGTAAAAGAAAGATGTTTCTTAGTATGAAACATTTATTATCTTAAAAGTACTCGCCTTAAATATGGTATTGAAAGAGGTTCTGTGCATAAAATATTACACGTAAGTACTGTAGTTCTCATTAAAACTCTCCATTACTCGAGACCAAATATTTACATACAGACACACGTTTCTCAGCAACGGTGACATGTCACTCTGTTAACAGAATTTTATTCTTAATGATATCACACTGCAGCCCTTTTTATGCAATTTACTGCTTGTCGTTTTTGTCTGTGTTGTTGATTTCAGCAATTGGACGACCGTACAGTGCTGTTTTGTTCTTATTAACTAATGCAGCTGTTTGCTATTCTCTACGTGAAAAGTGAGAGTATAGCCTAACTTGAGTTCTCAAAATATTCAATTAAATGCCAGCTGCTAGAATCGATTAGGAAATATGGTTACATGGTAATAACATCGTAACCGAAAAAGTATGTTGACTCTCATTGTGTTAGGGGAAGTCATCGCGGAGCGAGTATCATCTGTTTCTGGCGCTGAAGCAAAATATTGGCAGCCGCGTATTTTAAGTTGGCCGAGAAGTGAAAATAGTTGAGACGCGATTCTCGATAACACGTAACACCGGGTTCTATTAACAGCGAACAAGAGAAGCTTGCCTTACGATATGGTAAAGACCTCAGCTATGGTGGGGACGGTGGAAAAGTACGGGAAAGCAGTAAAATCAGATCTGAAAATCTTGCACTATAGTATACAATATGCGAATCAAAATTCATACATTTTAAACTTGTTAATGGCCGAATTTATATATGGAATGTAACGTGTAAATGTAGGTTAATATATATTACACTCCTTACGTACTTGTTCGACGCAGAATTAACCGTGAAAACCCTGTTTCACCTTTTTGCATGCGTGTGTTATACCCACCACCTACCTGGATATTTTACGTTCTTCCCCCTTCAGTTCATGACATAATCTTACGCCAAGAACATAAGTTATATTTTACTTGATAATCGAAGAAGACATTCTTTGTATTATAAACAGTTTTTGATTTGCTACTTTTGTTCAATATATATGAAATGAATGGATTTATTTTACCTTCAGTTAAGAGTGTTTTTACTAAGTTACGATGCTGACCTGAAACGCTTTCAGTGATTGTAATGTACTTTGTCAATTATGCAGTAACGGTTACTGAAATAAACCACTATTGACGTTAAGTACGCTATTATAATCCGGTATTCTAGAGAACTGTAACAGCAGCGACGTGCTTACAGAAGACGGTATATAATTTTCACGTAAAAATTCAAAGTGTCATAAACACAATACCAAATTACACGTAATATCAATAAAGGGTTGCTAGTGGCTGGTATAGATTTTCGCTTTACTATTGCCGACCAAATTAAGAACAGCAGCCAGCGCAGTTATTATGCATGGTCAGTAACTTCAGTGCTTATGGGAAAGAGGGTCGATATCAAACAACTTATTATGATGACTCATAATCTACATACCGATATCATATTTAGTTTATAACAATAAGCATATAAACACATTTAACATTTAAATGATCTGACACATGAATTATTTTATTCTCGTAGACTCTAACATTACTTGCGTTATGTATTTATGCTTAATTATTTGCGTCTTTATGTGCTGATACGGAAGATAATATAATAAAAGCAGGATAAAGGTTTACCCGCTGTTTCCTTAGAATGCTAGATATTATAAATTACCGTCTTCATTTGAAAGATGTTTTTAAATATTAGAATATGAACAGTTCCTTCCACTCGATGCAAAAATTCAACAAAACCTAAAATGAAGTTACTAAAGGAAAATTTTGTGTCCAAAAATAAGGCATGTTTTTACGCTTTTTCCTAAAATACCTCAGTAGGCCTACTCTGAAAAGAGCTAATACCTGCAGCCACCAGATTTTTGCATTCAGATGTGATTTGTTGCTGCTGTGGTTATGCGCACTTTAATTATTTTTTACTGCCAATTTGCAGTTACTATGGACGCACCACATCACCGAAGTTAGATATGTCTCATTATGTGGTGGACACATTGAAAAGTGCTTGATACGTAAATGCATGCAATATCCTCGGACTTTGGGTTTAATGATGAAGTACGAAATAAATCTCATGTTTATAATTTATAAAAGCGAACAATTTTAAAAACTGTTCGCTTTTACTAATTATAAACGTGTTATCAGACAACACGAGAGTTGCGCTGAATCTTACGTGGAATTGGTCGGACAAATTGGTCAGTTGATCTGTTAAATGTAATTCTTACCTACATGACATATCCTTTTGTTCTTCATTTGTTGGCATATTATGGACATATTCTGTTGCACAACAGTTAAAATATATATATTAAAGTTGCACTGATATGCCGACATGATTATCAGTTATCCATATTGTTACAAAATATAATAATTGTTAATAACAGAGTAATATAACCGAAGAGTACTTGTATCTGTTTGTATTATGCTGAAATTGCCGATATGGCTCTATGATACGTGAAAGTAAGCACACAATTAATTTGAAGGAATTGGTATGTTCAACTCATAGATTTCCATTTTGAGTGCAACCATTGTCCAACTTTTTGAACAACATCTGATCACAAACTCTTATGAGGTGTGTATATTTTCCCGTAGGAACATCCTGACCGTATGGAAGGGAGACTGTAAACCATGTCATAGTAATGCCAATTTTACGGGGGAAAGTTTATATTTATTGTGCAAAGCAAATATAGGCTGTACGGATAGGAAATCTGCCACACACATTGAGAATTCTTTGTATCTGCTGGCAGTTGGTAAAACTAATTACTTAGAAAAGAGTATCAAATTATGTTTGGAAATTAATCAGTGTCAAGAAACTCAGCAAAGTAAGAGGATCCTCAAGTACATATGTGCAAAGCGTAATGAATTTTGAGCTTGTGCTGGCTTAGAATAAATGCCTTGTTACCTGATAAAATTAACATTGCGAAGACAGGGCTTATGCATCTTCCCTTCATGGCATTCCTGCCTGAATTCAGTCTTCACTGCAGAATATGGAAATTGGAAAAATTAAAGGTAAAAAACTGACTTGTTCTTATATATATCTATGATAACACAACTTACTAAGAAAGTGTTAAAAAATATAAATCCATTATTTTAGTTCCCATTCTTTATCACGAGGTCACGTCATTCCGTACAAATAAATCATATGGATGTATTTTTCAAGAAATACTTCCCTATGCTTTGTGAATTATTTCATATTAAGTTAAGAGTATTATTGTGTTTAAAACGTTTTTCAGGGGTGGATGCCTGACACCCCGAAGGTTTTTTCATTTTTATTTATTATTATATTTGATTTGTTTTTTCACGGCCATTTCACTTTTCGAGTGGTGCCATTTATCGGATCGTAGTCCGATTGCTCATTTGGTATGCAGAAACTCTTGTTTTTCACCCCACATACATACAAGTATAAATAAAGACACAAAATAGGCGTATATTTTTTCACATTCGTTGTATCACCTTGTGAAAAAATTCAAAATATCTATAGTAAAAAAAATCCATGACTTTCATCGTACATATTACGCGGTCATTGAAAAACACATAATTATCTCGATAATAAATCTAGTTGAGGTTCATACACTCAGTGAAATTTAAAGTAAATAGAAATTATGAAGAGTCTTATCCCTGCTTGTTGAAAAGTGGGCATTGAAACTATAAAATTTTGCATTTCAGTGTGAGAGTGAAAATTAATTCGAACTCATGTAGGAATTAGACATTCATTAACACATTCATGTGACAAATGGCATCCCGAATTGCCGTTCATTTCAAAATTTATGTAATTCATGGAAAGAATTTAGATTTTTATAACTGTCAGTTATAAACATTGTGTGCTTCATTATAAAATAGGCACCGTCATGACGATACATTTGTTCTTCTACAGTGATGATTCTTGTGTACGATAAATTTAGTACTTTTTCTTTTTTTTCAGAAAGTAGGAAGTAAGTTTTTTTTATCGGATTATCATTAGATTGATGCTATTTGTCGGAGTGTAACCAAGGCAACAGAACATAACCATGCGGCCAGCGATAGTGTCTGATGATCGCTGGAGTTGCAGGCGTCCTCGTCACAGCAAAAGGTCTGCGCTCCCCATGTCTCTGAAATGAAACACACACACACAAAATTTGTTGGTATCTTAGAGTTTCAACTCGGGTCAGGTCTCAAGAATGAAATTTGTTCAACACAGCTGTTCTGCGTATGAATTACGCTATGCTATTATTGACCGTAGCTACGTTTACGATCGTTGCCATTGAAGTCAGCACTTGAACTACGAGTTTTGTCTAGGCAGGAAATTTCACGGTTCCTTTTCAAGGAAATAATATGACCCCTTCTGAAGGCAATTGCGTTAAATTAAATTCTTATTTATTAAGGTGCTATTTTAACTGCAGAATATAAATATAACAAAAATCCGTTGTTGGATGGCAGTTACAAGTACAGTCGAACCCGCTTATAACGACATCGGTTTGTGCGACACCTCGCTTATAGCGTCAGGTACTGTGTGGTACCAATTATGTCCTCAGTGTCAACCGAGACATTATAATCCTCGGTTATATGAGCACACGTTTATATCGGCGCAACATGTTCAGTCCCTCTCATGACGATATAACTGGGTTCAACCTCATTTCACAGGAGAAATGCTGTTACCTTATTTTCTGAAACTCGTTTGCAAAATTTAATTCAAAACTGTTTTGAAATTTGTAATTTTTGCCCCATTTTCTAAACATTTAACACCTCGTTTTCAAAATATTGATTGTAAAAATGTTCGTACGGAACAATATAAAAGTATGGAAGACTTGATTTCTACTGAGTAAATATTAAATCTGAAATCTGAGAACCAAAGGTCCTTTCTTCGCCGAGAAATGTTGCAGTGAATATCAGTATATAGTAGAATTGTTTACTGTGATCTGTTCGGTGCTGTGTAAGGTAAGCTTAAGAGAATGATATTAACAGGTGCCCAAATGGGCTGAAATCGCTGAGCCAGTGATACGACTTGAAAGTCACAGCAGTAAGCCTTCAATTACAAACATCACACACACACACACACACAAACACACATGTACACTTACACCCATATGTATGTCTGAACAAAATAGGAAAAGTACGTATAACGTAAGGTTTATTTTTCCGCAGCCAGCGTAATAACGTCATACCATTTCACGCGAAAAGAGCGCTTTTAAATGGAGATTTAATGTCGCTACACACCGTACTTAGTTCTTGTGTACAAGTTCCCTGCAATTTGGAGTTTCTGCACAGATTTTAATGGAAGTCTGCATTATCAGATTTCATGGATGTCCATCCGATGGTGGCCGAGCTGATACATGCAGACATATAGACTGACGGACAAACGTGTAGAAGATAATAAGCGCTTTAGGCATTTGCGGGAACGCACTTTAATAGTGATACAACTGACATGCCCTGCTGGTCAGCACTGTAAATGTTATATTACCGATTATCTGTCTAGTATTGATTATACAATAAACTGTTGCAGAGCAAGAAAACTCGATAGGCAGTGCAGAATAACTACTGTGGAGCTTTCGCTTAACTAGTCGAACAATTTTGCTTGAGTGACTTCTGCACCGAAACTTTACACGAATGCTAAGCGTGTTGCAACAAAAGCCGAACAGTGAGTTATTGTTGTGTTGTTTATCTACATGATTTCGCTGTCAGCAGTGTAAATAGTAAAAGCGTGGCCACGGATTTAACATTCAGAGGACCGTTCATCGTGATATATTCTTATAATAAAACCAACGAAATGCACTAATTTCTCAAATTTATTTTTGGAATAGGACTCTACATGTTTCGGATAGGTTTTATGTCCATCATCAGGAGTCTAGTACTGTACACACAGCAATAGGTATATGTCATACTGTACTAGACTCTTGATGATGGACAGAAAACATGTCCGAAACATGTGGAGTTCTATTCCAAAAATAAATTTGAGAAATTAGTGCATCTCTTTGGTTTTATTATAGGAAAATAAGAATAAGAATAAAAGCGTTGCCACAGAAACGCCACAAGTCTTTCTGTTATTGTTATTGAGCTTAAAAAATATATATATTCTATATATTTGTATCTCGTCGTTTCCCTTAAGAGCCCAACACTATTTCACTCGCAGAGAGCGATTTTATGGCGAAATTGTGTCGCCGACAACAATAAAGCATACTGAAATTTTCTTTTAAAGTACGGGACATTTTTGTCCCATTTTAAACAAAATTGGTATTTGCTGACAGATTTTAATAAAAGTCCCCAATAAAAAATTTTAAGACAATTTGGAATCCGAGATGATTTATGGGGATAGATGGACGGGCTGACAGGCCTGACGAAACTGACAGGCGCTTGTCGCGAGTATGCTTAGCCACCTAAAACAGTGACGGACATAGATCGCTTTTGTAATATAAATCGGCTGTTACTGGAGACACACAGACAGAAACGGATTAAGATGTATGAAAAGTCTTCGTAAGCAAATTTATGGACACCTGAAGCTTACTGCTGTTCAGCGGAGGCCGACACGATGTGATGTGCTGTCAGAATGGTTTGCGCGTCGACATTGTATTTAACAGAGATCATTTAGAAGAACGAAGCAGTGCCTAGGCGCATATAGTTAGGACACATTCTATGAACGGGTTCTTTAGAACAGTAACGTTCGTTAATTCAGACATTAATATGAAAGATACACGAAAGAATATGGAAACTTCGCCTATTTTGTTTTCTGTCTGTTTTCAATTTATTTATCATTCCACTTACCTTTTTCTGTGCAATGGTCTATGCAATCCCGAACAACGCTGCCTTCACTCACAAATTTCTGTAAAAACAACAAACAACTGTTTAGTGTTAAATATTTTCTTGCATAATCTTTTCTCGCAGTCTTTTCACCGCATTTTCGGCTACAGTGAACCATAAATGCGTACATTCCGGCTTCATACACTGAATATAATGCAAATTTTGTTCTCGGTTTCGTAAATTTAAATACTGTGGAAAAAAGAGAATTTTGCTGCAACATAAATTGTTTTTCGTGCATATGCAGCGCAATTAAATAGGAAAGGACAGTCCCTGTTGTAGAAACCTATCGAAGGGAGAAACCATACAAAATTGTGGAAAATTTAAAAGTAGGTTTCCCCATGGTTGATTTCCTTCCAAAGTCGGGTTGAACACATTTCGAAAGACAGGTCCTCCCCTAAAGAAAAAGCTAGAGGGAGCATCACTATGTTTTCTTTCAGAACGAACACGAGATGATACTATATCGCGTTAAGAAGCAAGTCCAGGAAATTGGTGCATTAACGTAATTTGTATACCCAGGCATAAAATATCTCTGTTTGAAAAACATACAAATTTATAGTTGTCCAAAACCCCAGTATTTGTTGCGACAGTACGGTTTCATATCTGGTTTGTGAAACAAAACACAATGCTATTCTTTACATATTAAGATTAATTCAAAGGTCGTGCATATATTAAAAATAACAGATATCGCACTGGTCGGTAGGTGATGAACGACGCAGAGGACAAAGTCAAAGAAATTATCAGGCGCGCTATCGGAAATGTACAGGAAGAACTACAAAGAAATAGGTTTTCATAATTCATTTGTCAGGTGTCAAGCATGTCTGAGAGTTTAAGGGAATTTATCTGCAACACCTGACGTGACACGAAGTAATTGACATTAAAATACATAAATTGTTAATGCAAAATTTATGATCGAACTCCTCATTCAGCTTAACATCCTATGCGATTCCAAGGGTGAGGTATTCTACTTGATATCAATAATAACCTATCAATTTTGGGCTGATGTTGAAATATAACGTGCAGGCGTGTCCCAACCACTTTCCTTGTAGTTCGGGATAGTGTGCACTGTTTTTGTTGTCCAATTTACGACGCTGTGAGTAACGCAGCCACTGTAGTGTTAGTTGATGCGTAGTGAAGGAAGCAATCTTTCCCGAATAAAGTTAAAATTACTACATTCTAATATTCAGCAATCATTGTCTTGAAGATTGAAGTTTTGTGGTATATTACGTTGTGTAGATGGGAAAATATTTACCGACGTTTCGAACGATCGTAGGTCCTTCAACTTAAGTAACAAGAAACCCAAGTCATTGATCCTAATTGTGTAGGCCCTACGATCCTTCGAAACCTGTGTAACTGCTTGCCAATCGGCACGATGTAACACTTCAGAGGACTTGAATTTATAGCTACACTGCTCCGATAACCTCGAGTCTCGAAATCGTTGTCGCATTCCTTTCTGATTCTGTATCTTGCACGGGAGTATGTATGGACTTCTGAGTAGGCCTATATCAAGATTTTTTTTTAAGTTGGCTGTGGATGGTAGCTGTCTTGTTCCGGCTCTTAAGATCTCCAACAAACATCTGGATCCAGTTAATCAGTGTCTTGTACCCATTGTGCGGAAAAACGTAGTTTTCAAAATAAATGGTTCAAAGATGAAAACAGCTGTCAGTCTTTCCTTGGAAGGAGGTGGAAAAATGGGTTCAGGTGGAGGTTTGACACAACTTTTCATGCTTCGGATCTTGAAGCATCCTATAGGAAGGTGTTGATTTTGGTATCGTGCCTAACCAGGTGAGAAAAAAAATGGATTTGTGCTTGGTAACAGCTGTCGCCATAAAGAGGAGCTAAATGATTTGTACTCCTCACCCAATATTGTGCGGGTGATAAAATCGAGAAGAATGAGATGGGCTGGGCAAGTGGCGCGTATGGGTGAGGAGAGGTGGGTGTATAGGGTCTTGATGGGGAAACCGGAGGGAAAGAGACCACTGGGAAGACCTAGGCGTAGATGGGTGGATAATATTAGGATGGATCTCCAGGAGGTGGGATGTGGGTATATGGACTGGATTGGGCTGGCCCAGGATA
>Ga0123352_10001731_pt1 | contig 29479 bp, 19 predicted proteins | sample TergutLab28metaG_FD_89700 | JGI IMG/M metagenome (GOLD analysis project Ga0123352, IMG submission 89700) | Labiotermes labralis P1 segment gut microbial communities from Petit-Saut dam, French Guiana - Lab288 P1 | ecosystem: Host-associated > Arthropoda: Insects > Digestive system > Gut ... | reverse complement strand
GGTCCAAATATTCTCCTCAACACCATGTTCTCAAACACCCTCAGCTTCCTTTCCTCCCGCAATGTCAGCGACCAAGCTTCACACCCATACAAAACAACAGGCAAAATTATAGTTCTATAAATCTTGATCTTTAAATTTTTGGATAGCAACCTAGAAGACAAAATATTCTGCACTGAATGGTAGCAAGCATTTCCTGACCTCAATCTGCTCTTAATTTCTCCCGCAATAGAATTTTGATTTTTTAAAGTTGTTCCCTAATATTTAAACTCTTCAGCGACTCGTTATGGGCTTGACGGTTTGGGGTTCGATGGCCAGTGGGGTCCGTCCAGCCTCCTGTACAATGGGTTCCGGGGTGCTTTACCGGGGGGTAAAGTGGCCAGGGCGTGGCGTTGACCACAGACAACCATTTGGCCCCGAGGTCAAGAAAGAGTACAGTTATAACTCTACTCTCCCTGTGTGGCTCCATGGAATGTTACAGGAAGAAATCTACCTTTACATACAAACATGGTTTCCCACTCAGACGACAAAGTGCACTAACTAACACTTGGAGACATTATTAAAGAAACTAATGACGCAAATCAGTGTAGTTTTTAGTGTGACATGTGTGTGTGTGTGTGTGTGTGTGTCAGTCATGTATTATTGCGAAATACTTCTAGAGTCACACACCTGTTATAACTCTGCCTATCTCAGTGGTCTAGATACCCACCTCCTTCGAATCTATAGATCAGATACAAATTTACCTAATTCCAACTCAGGTGGCAAAAGTTAACTTAATTAGAACATTCAAGTCTTCCAGGATATGGCGCCTTGAATGTTGGTAAGAGGCCGAAGCCTTCTCGGCCCACACGGAGTTACAGATTATCTTTTCCGACTAAGCCTCATTGATTTTGACTTAATTTATTGCGTACACAAAGCTACTGGTGTGTTTACATACACATGTAAAAGCTTTCGTGGAATTGTTTAACCAGGAATCAACCGAATTATGTGACAAATAATGCGCTTAGGATGTACAGAGACACTGTGAGCGAAATTAGCGATTAAACGCAAGAGATTGTACTTCTTTAATCCAATGTGGGAAATGTAATTCACAAAACGTACTCCAAAATAATGTTCTCTTGCCATCTGTTAATATTAACCATGTCACAAAATGTTTCTCCATTTACAAAATCGGTAAGTTCCAGCTTTGTGCAAGCCAAAGGTAAAGTTCAACCTAGAACAGGCTACGAAGGTTCACAGGGGGAGTAGAGGTATAGCTTTACTCTTTCTTTAACCTCGGCGCTAGAGGGGGCGGATGGTCAACGCCACGCCCCTGCCGCTTTACCCCCGGAAAAGACCCGGTACCCATTGTATAGGAGGCTGGGTAGGCCCCAGGGCCGGTCTGGATGGATGCGGAAAATCTCGCCCACTACCGGGATTCAATACCCGGACCTTCCAGCCCTTAGGGAGTCGTTACACCGACTGCGCTATCCCGGCCCACGTGCAAACCAAAGGTACGAAAAATAAAATTTCCACTGTGCACGCCACGATGGCATATCGGGAGGGAAGACGTATAGCTCTGCCCACTTTTACGGTATCAGACGGCTGTAGAAGGTCATCTTCACGCTCCGGCCACTTTACACCCGGGGAAATAACCACCAGTACCAATCAAGTAGGAAGCTGCGGGTTCCGGAGCAGCTGGTCTTTTTGGAGAAGGGAAGAATTCTTTGCCCCCCGGGAACCGAACCAAGTTCCCTCGGTCGTTGAGCCAGTAGCCCAGGTACTATACGTACCAAACACGCAATTCCAGCTCCGCAAAAGAGATACATTTCACCGGAGCGATCCAGAATTGAATTCACTCAAAGACTTCCAGTGTTTATCCTAAACATGTTCAAAGCGGACACTACAGACCATGCGGTATTTACTTAAACAGCGAAACGTATTTCATTTTATTACAAAACCAGTGTCAGGTGGTGTATCACACGTCGAACAAAGTTATATGAATTATTCATTACGAATAAGGCGCGCAATGAACCTTGTCCTCTATCACAATCGATAATATCGCAGGCAGTTAACAATTTCACGTTTTCGCCAATAACTGACACGTCACGTGCTTGTGTAGAAACGAACTTAATGAGACGTATGCATAAAATCGAAATGCGTTGCCCTAATTAAGTACATATAATGCGATTACGGACGGTAAAGACTGCGCCTATTTGTACACACACACACACACACACACACACTTATATATATATATATATATATATAAATAAATAAAGCAATCCCTGTTAAAGGCCTGGACAGGCTTCCAGAAGGTTGAGGCTCCCAGATTACATTAAAATCGGCATATGGAGGTGGTAAGTTTGTTAGCCCGACACGCCGGTCGCCTTTACACCAGAGGAAATATCCCTAGTACTCATTTCTGTTAGAGGTTGAGTCGACCCCAGGGCCATAGTGCGGCCGGAAGGATTATGTCAATGAAAAAATCCAATGACAATATCGGGAATCGAACCCGCGACCTTCCGGCTTGAAGCGCAGTGCCTCAACCAACTGCGCCACCGTGTGTCCCCCGTGTATATATACATGTATATGTATATATGTAAGGTTTGATAGGTTTGATATATATATAGCAAGCCTTAACAAATCCAGCAGCGGCCGAAATTCGAACGATATCCAGTATGTGGGATGTCTGTGTTCTGTATACAAGAAATTAGTGCTTCCATGCACACACTGTTCGTAATAGCACAACATAATGCAACAGAGTCGCAAACCAATCTCACTCATATGTGGCGGCAAGTCCAATGGGAAAGTCATTATCATTCTATTGTTTGTGCCCTGCGGTCATGCAAATTTAATGCATTTTCAATAAGCTCCATCTAATTAGCATGTGTGACAGAGTGATAAGTAAGGTATTTGTAAGTCGCTATCTAATCAACGTACCGGAATATATAGTACACGTTTATAATAGGTCCACTGCAATATGTAGTGGAAAATCCGTAAATACGTCATGTTCTAATAAACATATAAATGGAATATCAAATTCAATGTTCTAATCAGCACATCACACGGGAGCGCTTGACACACTTGTGGCACGCGTCTTAACAGAAATCTACCAGTGTTGTACCTGCTAGGTCATGTCATGTCTTAAGCAATGTCACAGAACAATTTGAATACGGCATATTTAGATGACAGCTTAACAATCAAGTTGAGGCCATGTTCTAACCAACAGAGCAGATTTGGATGCTGACTGAGCTATGCCAGAGATATGCTGGTCAATATTTGACAGTAGATTACCAATTAGAGTGCTTATCGTGTTGTGATAAACTTAAGGCAACACAGTGTTGGCTAAAATGCACTTCGTATGGTCAAATCACTACATATCATAGGGGCGCCAAATGAAACTTAAGCGTATGTCATAGACTAATCGCCAAATGATAGCAGAATGCACGATTGGGTGTGGCACACATGACCTAATCAATACGTTATAACACTGGAGTGTTGGCTGGAAGGCGCGATGTACGGCCTATTCACTACATATCGTAAGAGTGCCAACTGAACCTTATGCCACATTCCAATCAACAGAACATATCTGAGTACACGATCGGGTGTGGCACACATATCCTGATCGATAAATCACAATACTATGCTAGATGGAGGATGCGGGACGTGTTCTGACCAATATTTAACAGTGGATTGTCAACGGGTTATATATATATATATACACGAGGGGTTGCTGGTAAGTCCTTAGCCCGACCTACTTACCGATGTCGTAGGACGGAATAGATAGTGTCGTTGGAAAGAGGGGTCTGGTCATGTACCGAATTGTAAGTCTTTTCTTGTTACAGCGGCTGAAAGGAAGAATGTCAGGCGACGCGCGCGATTTTGAACAACATGGAGACGCGAGCTGTCATCAAGTTTTTTTCCTGTAAGGCAAGGCGTCGAAGGAAATTCACGCCATTCTGACAGAAATAGTAGGGGAACATGCATCATCGTATGCCACCGTCAAATACTGGGTGGTCCAGTTTAAACGTGGTGATTTTTCCATTTGTAATGCGCCTCATCATGGACGACACAAAACAGTGACCACCCCGGAGATTATTGATAAGATTCACGAGCTAATCTTGGAAGACAGCCGGACTTCGGCTAAATCCATAGCTGAACAACTAAGCATCTCACGTGAGCGGGTTGGGACCACCATTCATGTAGATTTGGACATGCGGAAGCTCCACGCGAAGCAGGTCCCGAAATGCCTGAACGCGGATCAAAAACGTCAACGGTGCCAGTAGTCTGAGCAACTTTTGGCATTTTTTCGGCGCGATTCATAGGATTTCCTGTCGCGATTCGTAAACATGGACGAAACCTGGTTATATCACTATGACCTGGAGACAAAGTAACAATCAATGGAGTGGCGGTCCCAAAAATGCCGAGTGCAAAAATCCACTGGAAAATTTCTCGACTCGATTTTTGGGGATCAAGACGGCATCCTCCTCATTCAATATCTTCCATAGGACCAAACTATCAACGCGGAGTATTACTCATTTCTGCTGGTGCAATTGAAGGATATTTTGAATGAAAACGCCGCGGGAAGGTCACCAAGGGGGTCTTGTTCTTGCACGACAATGTTCCTCCGGCTCACCGGGCACTTGCAACCCAGAAGAAACTGGCCAACCTGGGCATCCAATATCTTGATCGCCCACCCTATTCTCCGGATATGGCCCCGTCGGACTACCATCTGTTCTCTGGACTAAAAAACAATTGAAAGGTCCCGATTTTTCGTCCGACGCGGCGGTTATTGTTGCTGCGGAGACCTGGTTGGTCGGTCAAAGTTCCGAATTTTTTTTAGTGACTTGCAAAAGTTAGAGCAACGGGCTACGAAGTGTATTGAGCTTCGTGGGGAGCATGTTGAACAAATCCCGAGTTTGGTCGTTGTAGCTTGTTTCCTTCCTGGTCGGGCTAAGGACTTATCAGCGCCCCTCGTATATAAACACACGCCCACTGGCAAACACAGTTCTAATCAAATTGCGACAGTCAAGTGAAGACTGACGTGTGTATAGGGCTATTGTCATCAAAATTTAACAAAGTACTATCAAAAGAAACAGGCCATGTTTTAATACTTCGGCAGTGTGTAGCACAATACGGGAACTGTTCAATCCAGAATTGCTCTTTATAATAGTTTTCAGTTTTTTATTATAAGTTATTATTGTATAAGAATGGTTAAGGTTTCTGAAATGTTTTTATATGCTTAATTTTTAAAAGATCAATACTACGTAGGTTATTCGGAAAGTAAGTACCATCTGCGCATATCTCTCGCGCATCCTCGAGACTGTCACTTTGCGCATGTGCAGTGACTTCCTCTATCAGTTGAGAAGCCACAGACGCCGTTTCGTGAAATTCGTGTTATGTTTATGTTTGTTCCTGTGCGTTAAACATGTTTAAGACAATTGAAGGGGCCGCCGACTATGAAATACGGTCTGCAATTCGTTTTTTGAACGCTAGGAATGTGCTACCAAGTGAGATTCATCACCAGATCTGTCAAGTGTATGGTGACAATGCGATGAGTGATAGCACGGTTAGGAAATGGAATCGGATGTTCAATTAAGGACGAAAGAACTTGCACGATGAGGCGCGAAGTGGGCGTCCATCTTTGGTGAATGATGACTTGGTGCGCAAGGTCAACGAAAGAGTGCGTGACGACAGACGTTTCACAATTTCTGATCTGACCTTGCACTTTCCTCAGATTTCAAGGACTCTACTATGACATTGTCAGTAGTGGCTAACATCGCAAGCGGCCACATCCTATGAGGAGGGTATACAAAAACTTGTGCCCCGATAAGATAAGTGCCTCAATAATCGCGGCGAATATGTGGAAAAATAGTTCGAAGAATGTAGAATCTGATAACAATAAAACATCATATGAAGCCTTACTCGATTTTTTTACAGCGAAACGGTACTTACTTACTAAATAAGCCTCGTACAATCATTCAATTGAATTCAATTCAATTGAATCCTGCTTGCCGCTATTTTTTAAACACCTTTACCGCTACATTTTTTAAATTCCTTCATTTCAAATATTCCTCTTTCAGGTATTACAAATAACACGTCTGTTGCAATTACAAGTCTTTCACTATATAGGTTTCTGTATTCGCCTAAAAGCTACACGCTGTACCGCGTTCGTTTTCGTTTGTTTTTTGCACGACAGCCACTAGTGGGCCCGGGCTTTCTCATTCACGAGGTTTCTAGATCACATACAACGAGGCACCACAGTTGGCAGGATTCCTCTGGACGAGTGATCAGCTCATTGCAGAGACCTGTACCTGACAACACAAAACATACACAAAATAGACAAACGTCCATGCGCCCGGTGGGATTCGAACCCACAACCCCAGCAGGTCAGCGACCGCATACGTACGCCTTAGACCGAGCGGCCACTGGGACCGGCACATGCTGTAGCTAGCCATACTAAAATCAATTATTGTACTCGTACAAGATATGGGTCAAACAATCAAGTTCACATTCTTTCTAAAATTGTAAACAGTAAGTGGAAATGAAATCAGACGGCGTTGAAAATATTAATGTATAACTTTATGTAGTCGACACCTGTAAACGTAACTCCATGAGCTACAACACTTTCAAGAAATGTCGCAAGTATTTATTACTGCCCGTGGATGCTGAGATAGCGTTAGGTTAATCGTGGTTCGATTCATGGCAGGGGAGAGAGACAATTCGAATCTACCAGACCGACTCTGGAACCCACACAGAGTCTTACGCGACAGGTGCTGGAAGCGTTTTCGGCTGGAATAAAGTGGGAGGTGTGTAGCTGACCACTCAGCCCCGTCTAGTACAGAGGGCAAATACGAGTGAAGCTGTATCCCCATTCCTCCAAACATCTTTATGACATGCAGAGGGCGACTTCTCTCTTTTTACTTCACACTGTCTGTACAGTCAGTAAGGGCAGTATTCATCTATTCCTTTGCATGCTTCGTAGACTTCTAATACGTCGATATCAACTATTCCGAAATGTGCATTAGGATAAACCCAGTACCTGCTGCCCATTACAGTTAAAAGGTTCTTTGACAGAAGATACGAATTAATAAGCAATGGCGACCTCCCAAATATGCATTCACATTATGGGCCGGTTAGAATGAATAATCATAAGGGTATTTAAAGAACCTTGTTTGAACTGCAGAGTTGAAACGGAAAGATAACCGTACTTGTGGTGGCTACTTAGGGATATAAAACAATATCTTGGCTATATTCAAGGTAATACGCCTGCAACGGACAGGCAAGTCTAAAGAAGTCAATGTGAATCTGTCAGGTACGACAGTAACAATTACTTTGATCTAATTATAGTGTGGCCAGCCCGAGTGCTGAGTAACCTACTGCATTTTTTATTTTAAGATTTTTATCACTGACCTTTGAAGTTATAAAAGGTTTTCTATCTCCTTCTCTAGGTTACGCACAGCTACAACACTGCTTCAGGTAACACAAAGAACACAGCATCTTGAAACCCCTGTTCTGTGAGTGGTAATTACTGCCAAGAATTTGGACATTTCCCATGATTTTCCTTTTGGGGGCAATACAATAAATTGGTCCTTACAAATGACAGTATAAATGCCAAGGAATTACTGAACACAAGGAAAAATAATATTAAAAAGAACTGCAATAACATGTAAGTTCGCCTAGAAGCTTCACCATCACTGTTGGCAATAATTTTAAATAAAAATAAATGCCCTATTGCAAATTTATAATATGCCTAAAATTTAAAGAGTACAAATCTACTGAGTAAGTTCCGCTTTACAAAGGGATGTTGACCGGGCCTGCGGCCTGTAATTTTGAGGGCTAGACGGTATGTTGTTGATCTTAACCACTGCAAGCAGTCGTGTAGGATTTCGTCTCTTCCGTAATTAAATTTGCTTGTTAAGCGAACCTTGCTAGCTCTCTGCATGGTATATTTTTTGTTTGTATTCTGTAATGCGTGTGTGTGTGTGTGTGGTGTGTGTGTGGGTGTGTGGTGTGTGTGTATGGTGTGTGTGTGTGTGTGTGTGTGTGTGTGTGGGTGTGTGTGTGTGTGTGGGTGTGTGTGTGTGGGTGAGTGTGTGTGTGTGGTGTGTGTGTGGGTGTGTGTCAAAAAAAGGATGCAGAGGAAAATAGCAGACGAGGGCCGCGTATTTAAATACAAATGGGAAAACGTATTTTTACTGGATTGTGTAACGAAACTGTTTTCCTCATTTGCAGTAAGGGGTGGAAGTGTCAAAAGAACACAATCCGCGCAGTCACTATTAAACCTTACGCAAAGATAGAATTGCTGTTCGAGGTGAAGATAAGATAAGACGAATTAAAGAATCTTAAACCTTATTTGCAACAGAAGCAGAATGCAATTACTGTTGCTGCGACACCAAATGAAGAAACTTTCATGCAAATTTTGCTATTTCACAAATTACTGAAAAGAAAGCTACACCATTTACGAATGACGAATATTCATAGGTGGAGGAAAGCAATGAAGACAGAAGAAATTATTATTATTATTATTATTATTACCACCTGCAACTGAGTTGTCACTCGGTGGCAGTAGTCCTTACACTAGTATAGACAAAACAAATACGAATATACATAAACGAAACAATACAAAAAGCACAGTACATACAATACAAAGCACAGTAAATACAAGTACACGTATTACCAAAACGCCTACACATTACAAAACCCAAACATACACACACCGACACATCACAAAACAAGTTAAAACCACCATAGTGCAAGATACGGCCAAATGAAATAGTCACAATATAATCATGTACCCTGCATCGTTTCGGGAAAAACAGCTTTCCCATCCTATCAGTGTATCTACAAATACAGTAGATGATGGCGTGAATGACTTGGAAGATGGCACACGCTACAGTGACGGTGTGAAAAAACATGTAACGATTTAGTGGCATACTGAATTGCAATTGATGAGGATACAGACGTTTCGGACGTTGTGCAGCTTGGTGTTTTTATTTGAGAAGTCAATGAAGACTGTCAATGAAGTGTGGAACTTTTAGATCTGGATCCTATGAAAGGAAAAGCAGGTGGTGAAGAACTTGATCTGAACTGGTGACTGTTTTAAGTACACAAGTTTTCTCTTGGAGGAAAAGGGGTTTGCTGGTGACGGGCATCCGGCTGTGATTGGCAGAAGTGATTGTGTTGCAGAAAATTAAAAAAAAAATGATAAAATCACAAGGAACGGCGTCTTTCTTTAGTTTGATGTTTGTTGGACCGTGCGTCATTGTGATAACTGACGAATAATAACCAACTAGATACTACTTATTATTTTATTGTACTTCTCATAGGTTCAACATGTTTCGGGCACTACCATGCCCATCATCACGAGCTCGCTACTATAATGTTGATTATCACATTGGTCGTTTCGTTCTTGGTTTGCTGTATGCTGGAGTAGTGTCCGGGCTGCAGCCCGGACACTACTCCAGCCTACCCGCACCTAACCTCCAACATACAGCAAACCAAGAACGAAACGACCAATGTGGTAATCAACATTATAGTCGCGAGCTCCTGATGATGGGCACAGTAGTGCCCGAAATATGTTGAACCTATGAGAAGTACAATAAAAAAATAAGTAGCATCTAGTTGGTTATTATTCTTCAGTCTTTCTTTAGTATTCATTGTATCCTTCATTAAGCAGCAATGTGTGTTAAAGTCTGAAGACGACTCAAGTAATACATGCTCTTCTTAGAACTGTGAACTGTATTGGTGACAATGCAATTAATCACCAAGGATTTGTAGAATTATTCTGAGAAACAGAAAGTCAATAGTGTCAATTTACCACATTCATATGAAGTGGTCGGCCGAGCGATCTAAGGCGTATATTTGCAGCCACTTGATTGCTGAGAACGCAAGTGTGAAATCCCTCTGAGGCCATAGATGTTCGTGTCTTGCGTTTGTTGTGTTATACTCGTATTTAGGTAGCGTTCTCTACGAGCTGATCACCCGTTTAGAGGAGTCCTACTGCGCGTGTGTGTGTCTAATTGTGCGTGATCTAGGAACGTCAACAAGAGGCGGCATAGGCCCTATTTGTGCTGCAGCGCCACAGAAAGAAATAAAGTCGTCAAGTCCGGATACGTTCTTGCCATAGTTGTTTAATTTATCACAGGCTATAAAGTTATTTATGGACAGGAACAGCAGGAGAATTGAACATCTGGACTATGAAGGATGGATAAATTATCTGTCTTTCCTTTTGGATGTCACAGGCCACTAGATTTCTCTTAACAGAGCTCTATGAGGCACAGGTAAGCCTATTCGGGGGAGTCTCATAGCATTACGTCCTTCAAAATTAAGTTATATTGTGGAAAATCAGTAAAATTTATATAAATGTGATCATTATTTGGCAACTGAAACCCAAGAAACTATTTTTCCTAAGTGCATTCAAGAACACTGCATGAGAATCTGTTCTGCTGCGACAGAAATCGACGAAGGGTACCAGAAGCCTGTTTCACGAAGCGGACAAGTCCTGTCATGACAGATGAAAATACTAGTCAGAATGGCAATAATGACTGGAGTCTGTTTCACAGAACGAGAAATGACAAGTGACTAGTAAACTGCATCACAATGACAGACAAATCTGAGCCGTTTGACAAGGGTTTGTTTCAGAAAGACATTCTCCTGTCACAGTCATGTTTAGACGACTGTGTGATGCAGTAGGGTAGTGAGGACATTGCGTTTGGTTTAAAACTGTGCCAGTATTTGGCCCAGTGATTATGAATGCGAGAATGAACTTGTGGTGATTCGGGAACAAAGAATTTACAAAAGCAGAGTGAATTATGGTTAGATGGAGGGGAGTTATGAATAAGCCGCCAGGTTCCGTCTAACTTCAGTGAAGACAGAACAACTTCTCAGCATGGTTAGACCCTTTTGCGCCGGGTAACCAACCGAAGTCGCGCTCTAAGTGAGAAGCAGTTGCTACAAATAGAACTGCATTGGCTAGGTACAGGAGAACATCATTCAGTGTGCGACAGGAACGGTGTGTCTACAGCCAGTGTACGTACTCGTGTTCTCATCTCCGACGTAATTTTGTGAGGGTATGTCAGCCGGCAATACAGATATAGGAGACTGTGCCTGCTGCTGATCTACAGCTGTCTCATCAGCCTGACAACAGTCGTCATCGTCCAAACTTTCTAAAGGATTGTCCTTCCCAAGACATCTAGGATGAGGAGGTCCATTTCGTTGTACTGCACCTCTTTCTCTCGTTTTTGTATTGTCTCTTTTTGCCTGAAAACTAATACTGAACTAAGTTTCGCACACACACCTCTGACTAGTACAACACGCCAGTCTTCTGTATTCACATGTATCCATACCGATGAATAGTAACCTCTGTGCCAGTTCTAAAAAATGTTTTTGAATTTATTGAATGAACTAAAAAAAGAGGGAAGAAGGGCATAAGTAAATATTTAGTTAAAGGGCACTTATGAAGCGTGAAAGGGACACGTAAAGGTGATTTGTTGATCAATCTAGAATATTCTAGAAAGGAAGGAAGGCCGATACAAACCAACGTCTGGTAACAGTAAGTCGCATAAAGAGACTGTTAATAAATTACCAAACTGAACTGACAATTCACATAACAAAACGGACAAATGCACTAATCTTAAAATTATATTTTTATACACAATCCATCAGAACTGCGACATATTTCGATCCATCTTGATTATGTTCAGGGATTTACTTTACATCAATAAAGCATGTATAAAATCATGGATGGATGTTTAAACATCTTATACTATCTACAGATATTTTACGTACAAAGTTTAAAGTATAAAATTTCAGGGCTTCAAAATTATGAACCGCAATTTATGTTGTTTGCTTTTCCTCTAACAGCACACGCTGAGAAGGCTCCAGAACATATTCGAATGGAATTATTCAATTTAAAGTACGATACAAACCTTGAAAGATAAGTTTCCTGCAAAAAATGTAAATTTTATTCGTACTTTTCTAGTAAAAAGTTCCCCCTACTAAGCAGTATTGTGTACAGAATGACTGCGAAGTTCAGCAGCTCGTGTATTAGCAATGCTTTTCTGTTCTAAACAACAATAAGATGAAAAGCCGATGTCCGTTAACGGATGTAAACATTAGATCTGTAAGGAAGGTGGTGTCCAGTAATACTTCGTCCAAATGATGACAAGCCAAGAATCTATGCTAACCCTTTAAGGACGAAACTGTATCTGATTTGAAGAGCCAGTTCGTACCGCGCAAAAAACACTCTCTGCCTCGGTTATAAAAACCGATAAGTTAATGCTGTATAGAAAATAGAGAAATAATCGCTGTTTTTTTTAAGATCCACGCAAACACATAAATGCAATGTGGGCAGAACACAGAATTTCTGAATGTTAAAGCTGGGGGTACATAAAGTAAGTCTTAGGCTTTAAATGGTTAACTGCAGCATAAAGTGCAACAGTGTTTCCTAAACAATTCCTTTAAGGAATTCTTGTAGTGGATATGTGAGGGTAACGAAGGTATGTTAGGAAAGAGACAATACTGCAATAATACAGTTTTAATAATAATAATATAAAGTGGAAACATATTAATATCGAGATTAATTTTTAACAAAATACTTACACGTATAGCGATGAAAATTATGTTCCACCCATCATATACTTCAACATTATCTATTGGTTAACATGTATATTATTACTTCTACGACATGTTTCAGCTAATAACAATAGCCATCCTTGTGGGCAGACTGTCGACACACAGGAGCGTTTTATGCGGAAATATATCGGCAGTTATACTTAGTAAATGATACACTATCAAACTAAATGCTTAAAATATTATTTAATATTAAACAATTTCTGAAATCAGGTTACGTTGCATATGATTTGTGTGAGTTTCTATTCACATACATATTTCTTTTCAGCAAGTAATTCTCGTGTATCCTATTTGGATACTTAATCCAGTACAGCACCAGTAATATATACTGGACCAAAAACCATTTTGTATTCAGAAAGTAGAAGGCAATACAAATATTGTACAATTTTAACCTAATTTTAGTAACTGTTTAATACCAAATATTGATACTTTAACCAATTAATTTTATAATCTATCATTTACTAAGCACAATTCACGATGATGTGTTACAGCATCAAACGCTCCTAAGTATCAATTCTCCCTGAGGATAGCTACAATTAGTAGTAGAAACATGTCAGAAAAGTAATAATAAACATGCTGACCAACATACATGCAATTAATTGGAAATAAATATATTCTAAATTATATCTATTATATAAAAGAAGAACAGCACCAAATTTTCAAATTTGGCCCGCGTAAGATTTCAGTTTCAGACTCCCGAGATACAGACTACCAACTATATCAATCTGTCCGGTGGGGAACACAGTGAATGATGCACGGAACGGGCTATGAACATACAGATCCCACCAATATACCACAACCACGGGCTGTCACCATCATTCAGATTCGTACAGCAAAAATGACCAAGAAATCGAAGCCATACTGAATGTGATAATACTCGTACGAAGGCGGAACAAAACCCACAGCAGTGTTAATGTCACTGTTACTCTGGGAAAGGTATTCAGTCCCTTTGACGGTCTCTCCCATTTTATTCGTGTTAATCCAGTCATAGTGTAAGATCAAGATAGTCAAAGATACGAGAAAGGAGTAAAAAGCGGGTTAGCAACAATAGCACACTGAACATAATTTAAAATGTGAACCACAGGAAACTCCGCAGGGGATAATCCAGTAGACCAAAGTCGTTATCTGAACAATAGCTTGTTAAATCCTATCCCCTTTCTGGCGAGGAACCAAAAGAAGAAGCGAGAAGCGTAACTAGGTGGAGGGTCTCCCTCGAACAAACATTTACATTCAGATCTACTACCAGTAACTAACTAGTCTGTTAACTAAAACAGATTGTACATACACGATGAAGCTGTTATCCTTCGAGTTTGGTGTGCGCTTGGCCCCTTGCATTTACTTCTCTAATTGATATACAGATACACGTGCCTAGGGTCTGGACTGATCCTTCGGTACGACCTAAGCAGTGGAAAAGGGACACGACATTTGTCACACGGAATGTAAGGAGCCTGTATAGGACAGGTTCACTTAAACGGTAGCCAGGAAATTATCAAGTCATAAGTTACATGTAGTGGGTGCTCATTGAGGTTGAGTGGGATAAAAGGGGCATTGTAAGAGCAGGGGGATCATATTTTTTTGTATGTAACAGGTAAAAAAATCAATTGGGAAGAGTTTTTTTTTGGTACGCCACAGAATGGTATCATGATTAACTGAGCAGAGTTTGTTAATGATAGAATGTCATATATAGTTCTGAGAGGTCGCTGGTGTAACATCTTTGGTTTGAATACGCATGCAGCAACAGAGGTGAAAAGTGATGATTCAAAAGACAGTGTTTATGAGGAATTAGAGCAGGGTTTTTATAGGTTTTTTATAATTTTCCTAAGTACCGTTCGAAAATTCTATTAGGAGGTTTTAATGAAAAACTGGGGAGAGTGGATATTTTCAAACTGACAGTTGGGAATGACAGTCTACATCAGGATATTAATGATAATGGTGTTAGAATAGTAAACGTTGCCACATCAAAGAATCTGATTGTTAAGAGCACGATGTTCCCGCACCGAAACATTCCGGGTGTATACCCGACCTCTACTGATGGGAAGACTCACAACCAGATTGATCACACAGGAGATGGCAATCGAGTGTTCTGGAAGTACGAAGTTTCAGGGGAGCTGAATGCGATACTGATCAGTATCTGATGGTTGCAAAAGTTAGGGAAAGATTAGTTGTAAGTAAACAAGCAGTACAAACGTTTGATGGGAAAAGATTTAATCTCAGGAAGCTAAATGAGCTGGACGTTATGAAACAGTACCGGATTAAGATCTCGAACAGGTTTGGGGCTTTGGAGAATTTAAGTGATAGAGAAGACACGAATAGGGCTTCGGAAAACAATAAAAAGTATATCAAAATCAAATCTACTGGGAGTCTAGGTCTGTATAAATTGAAGCAGCATGAGCCAAGGTTTGAAGAAGAATGAATACGTTTTTTTAGATCAAAGGAAGCAGGCTAAAATGCATTGGTTACAGGCTCCAAACCAAAGTAACGTAGATAATCTAAACAATGTAAGACGTGAAGATAGTGGACATGGAGGGGGAAAAAAGAAGGAAAATCTGAAAGCTGAAATTTATGAACTTGAAACTAACAGTAAGATCGAAAAAATCAGAGATTTTCATAAGGTTTACAAGCCTACAACTAATACAGTAAAGGATAAGATGGACGATTGGTTACAGATTCACAGAGTATTTTGCTTAGGTGGAGGAACCATTTTTATCAGCTACTGAATGTGCATGGGGTTAATGACGCTGGGCAGACAGAAATACAAACAGCAGAGCCACAAGTGCCAGAGCCGAGTGCCTTTGAGGTTGAGATGACTACTGAAAAGTTCAAAAGCCACAAATCACCTGCTATTGATCAAAAACCAGCAGAATTTGTTGAAGCAGGGGGTAGGACAATTCGCTTTGAAATCCATAAACTTATTATTTCTATTTGGAATAAGGTGGAATTTTCTGAGGACTGGAAGGATTCGATCATTGTACCTATCTACAAGAAGGTCGATAAAATAGACTGTACTAATTACAGGGGGATATCAATTTTGCCGGATTTGTACAAAATTTTATCCAACATCCTGCTTTCAAGGTTAACTCCACATACAAACGAAATTATTAGGGATCATCAATGTGAAGATTGACGCAGCAGGTAAGCTACTGATCATATATTGTGTATTCGTCAAACACTTGAGAAAAAATTGGAATACAACGAATCAGTGCATCGGCTCTTTATAGACTTCAAGAAAGCTTATAATTCAGTTAGGAGGGAGGTCTTGTATAAAATGCTCATTGAGTTCGGTATCCCCATGAAGCTGGTAAGGCTAATGAGAATATCTGAATAAAACCTAGAGCAGAGTCCGGATAGGCAAGCATTTGTCTGACATGTTTCCTCTTAGGAATCGTTTGAAACAAGGAAATGCTTCATCGTCATTGCTCTTCAACTTTGCTTTAGAGTACGCCATTAGGAGGGTTGAGGTATACTAGAATGGCTTGAAATTAAATGGTACACATCAGCTGCTTGCTTATGCCGATGATGTTAATATATTGGGAGGAAGCATACGTATTATAGAGGAAAGCTCGGAAGCTTTGGTAGTCACTACTAAGGAGACTGGTCTAGAAGTAAACGCTGATAAAATTAAGTACATAGTCATGTTTCGAGATCAGAATGCAGGACGAAGGCACAATATAAAAATTGATAATAGTTCTCTTGCAAGGGTGGAAAAATTCAAATATTTGGGAACAACCTTAACAAATCAAATTTCTCTTCAGGAAGAAATTAAGCGCAGATTGAAGTCAGGGAATGCTTGCTATCATTCGGTGCAGAATTTTTTGTCTTCAGTTTGCTATATAAAAATTTAAAGATTAAGATACACAGAACTATAATTTTGCCTGTTGTTTTGTATGGGTGTGAAACTTGGTCGCTCATATTGAGGGAGGAACGTAGGCTGAGGGCGTTTGAGAATATTGTGCTGAGTAGAATATTTTGGCCTACGAGGAACAAGGTAAAAGGGTAGTAGAGAAGACTACATAACGAGGAGCTTTATGATATGAACTCCTCACCAAATATTGCTCGGGTGATCAAATTAGAAGAATGAGATGGCGAGACATATCACACATCTGGAAGACAGGAGAGGTGCATACAGTGTTCTGGTGGGTGAGGTAAAGAGACCACTTGGAATAACCAGACGTAGATGGGAGGATAATACATATTAAGATCGATCTTCAGTAAATGAGATGGGGGCATGGACTGGAGTGATTTGGCTCAGGATAGGGACCGGTGGCTGGCATTTGTAAAGCGGTAATGAACCTTCGGTTTTCATAAAATGCGAGGAATTTCTTGACGAGCTGAGAAGCAGTAAGCTTCTAAAGAAGCAAGTAAGTAATTTATATACAGGAGGTTGCTACGTGACTCAGTACTCCTGGTTAAAGTGGACAGGATCCTCTTAGGTCAGCGAGAAGAAAGGCTGTAAGAATAACCGTAAGGCTAACTAACCAACTCCACGAATCAGAGTCAATCTAGAGTACGTTGTTGTTCCTCACCTAGTCAAGAATTCCCCACACTTTATAAAACCAAACTTCATTACTGTGTTCACAAAGGGACTGTAACTTGCACTTTTTCACAGCAAGATGAATGCAGTCCACGCCCAACAATCCCATTAATCTGGGATTGAAATTGTCATTCTCTCATTTACACCGAGGTTTTCCAAATAGTCGCTTTCCGTCCTTGCATTCATTTTTCTTCTCCCCCGTACATGCAACATACCCCACCCATCTCATTAACCCTAATTTGTAACCTGAAGGCTGCAAATTCTTAATCCTTATTTACATAAATATGTTGTGTATTGTAGAAGTCAAACAGTGCAATAATTGATAAGACTGTAGGCTGTATTACATGTATGTTTATTATTGCACAACTCTACAGTAATTGCGTGGGCCGAGTTGTTACCATTACCATAAAGGGGAGAGGCGAAATATTGTATGGTTTACCCAAAATTGTGGATTTTAGTTAAGTGGCTAAGAATGTATTGGGTATAAGGAAAGGAACAAACTCTCTGACAATGTATAAACCACTCCGATGTTCAAGAATACAGAATTCACTGGGCGAAGACAAATTTGTTATGTTCTGATGGTTGTTGAGATCGCGAGTTAAAGTTAATTTGATAACAACCATAATTCCCCTAATTATCGCGAGAGTTTTCTATACGTGGATAATTGTTCACACGCAGCCAGATAACTTTTTGTTGTTTCTCATTTATTCGTGTATTGATATATATTATATATCATTCGGCTCGAAATTGTTTGTGTTTATGGATAACATGTTAATTAACAACATAATTTTAGTACACGAAATACATGTGAATGCATAATTTTTAAACTCCTCGATCAAGGGTGTGGACATTGTGGGAGGTAGGTGTCATATCGAATTAGCGACCTTATAGGCAAAACCGTCTTGTTTCATACAATTCATATTAGCCTAGGGCTCTGACTTGCCGCCCTCTCAGCTTGTGCATTGATGCATTTACTTTTTTGCTGACACAGGTGTGCCTTCTCTTCATTGCCATAACAGGCAAACATTCTATCACTTCCGGAAAGAATAATCCCTCTCCCTTCCTTGCAGAAAGAGTGCCCCATTTCCTCTCCCTTCAGAAAAAAGTGGGCCGTCTGTTCGTAATTGGTGCTCCCTTTCTCTCTACTGTCGGAACAGGAGCGCTTTCTTTTCCTTGCCGAAAAACTTGGGACTTCCCTTCACATCTGAAACAGGTGTTCCTGTTATTGTCAGAGCAAGTGTGCCTCCTCTTCCTGAACGAAACAGGTGTGCCTTCTATTTCTTGCAAAGTGGGTGTTCCTCCTCGTTACCAGAACAAGGGTCGCTTCTCTTCCTTGCTGGTGAAGCAATTCTTTTTTCTTTTTTTTCCGAGGGCTGCTCTTTGCAACGCTTACATTCCCCACTTGCTTGTCTGGGCTCCATCGTTTCCCAAATGCAGATTCCGTTTGCTCGTCTCCCTACTCCGTGACTCGATTTACTCCGCCAGGACTCGTTTCGACGCCGAAGTTGGGAAAATATTTGCCTCCGAAACGTGTACGAAACAAGACGTCACTTCCCAGAAGACCGTCATTTGCGCAGGTAAATTTATCATTAAGAATTATGTTGGAAGAAGATTAACTGCACTTCAGTTGATTAGAATAAAAGACTATCAGTGCGAAGTGACAGTGTCTGAGGTAACACTCTCAGTGTGAATAACTAAGATTCAGATCTTAGAGAATATGCTTCGCGCGATATTGGGTGACGATTCTGCACCAAGATTTTGTATCAAACAAACGGATATTGAAATGGATTTTAAAGACCTAGAGATGTGTAAAGAATTTAAGCTCAATTTATCACAAATTGACGTTTGTTGCTGTACAAATAGTGATCGCCTGGAATAAAAAAATTATGATTAGTGACCTACATTTACGTTGCATATGAAATTACAGTTTAGCAGGGCGCAAAGAATTGGGTGCGAGGCTGTCATTGCTGGTGTTATGATCACCACAGATTCTACAGGCACAGCAGCGGACTGCTCCGAAATCGTGCTATTTTAGCCTGTGAGGTGGAAAGAGTGTGTTTCTTGTGTGTGCGCGTGCGCCACGCATAAGCCGTGTCTCTATTAGTTGCACAGCAATACCTATGTTTAACTTTCAAATGTTTACGCCTACAAGAGAGCGCCGCAAGAGACAAAGCAATAGAATACCACACATGTACGATTACGGACAAATGAAGGCGTAGCTTCAGGTAAGCTTTGAATCCACTGAAAACGGATTGTACTATACTTTGCAAAGTAACATACGCTGGGAGCTCGCAGCATCTACCCCGGGTATCCTCGTTGATTTAAATACCGTTCTTACTTCGCACTTCTGCAAAACTGTGAAAGCGATTATTAGCTTCCTCACCTCTGACTGTCCGTCCGTCTGTCCGCATGGAACAACTCCGCTCCCACTAGACGGATTTTATTAAAATATTGTATTTCAGTATTTTTCGAAACCCTGTCGGGAAAATTAAAGTTGCATTAAAATGGGGCAAAAATAATTGGTACCTACGAGTACTTTAAACGAAGACCTATATAGATTGTTTATCATACGGCTTTCATTTCTTGTTAGAATAAGAAATAATTCAGACAAAAGTTGTACAGAAAATCAAAACACATATTTTTTGCTCAATAACTTTTTTCGGAAATCGAGCCGTTTATGAGGTAATGGGGAAAAATTCTGTAGATCTGGAAAGGCTGCAGTTGACAATATGGTGCTTACGCGTTATATTCTGGATAACAAAAGCCACTAATACAGCAACTCACAGTATGTAATACTTATTGCTTTTCCACTGCAACAATGGTTGCAACGGACATTACGCGTACATTGCCTGTCTGGTTTTATATTACTATCGCAGTTCTCATAACGCATGGTGCTGCACGTTTGTTGTGGATATGCTCTGAAATTATCCTTATCACTGACAATAAAACAGCACATTCAGAACTCAGTATTTATGTCTTGAGTAACCTGTGGATTGTAGCTGAATATCAGAGTTCCTTACAGGACTAATATCTCCGTCATAACCGTGAGTACACGCCCGACCCACACAAACAGAAATCTGTACGGCTGTCAGTTGTCGCAAAAGCTTGTACCTCACAGCTACAAAGGCTAAATTACAGACTCATTACACCAAAACAAACGAGGACAGAAGCTCCGATATTCAAGCTACCAACATTCCCCTACTAACTCATACCCCGCTTCACTCGCAATTTAAACGTTTTTAGGGTAAAACTATAAATCGAGCCCCCTCCCCCCCTCCAACTCTCGACTACAGTCCTACAATGCAGAACAATCCCCCCCACACACCACCATGCCGGCAGCTAGGGACATGTAACACGGAGCCAGAACATCCTCAGCCGGGCACACAAATAATTCACACCGCCTATTACCAGGCACATTATACAACGACGGCTTCTATTTTTGACTCGAGTGTTCTTCGCCTACAACGTGCCGAAGTTGGGCATGACATTTCTGAATGACTCCAGATGTCAAGAGTTGACATGACCACTCTAACTGGATTTAACATGGTACTCAAATTCCAGTGAAAATATGTTCCTGACACCCAGTCTGAACAACTGCGATTCCTTCCCGTAAGATAAATCCATCCACACGATCTTGGTTATTGTAGGTGCGGAATTTAAATATCTTCCACAGTTTATCCTCAGTTCTAACGTACCCATTAACTGCTAGAGGGAAAGTTATTTTGCTTATTCAACTATAACTACTACAGGTCTATTAAAAACTGTACTAATTGCAACAACAAGGATACTATAAAATACACCCCTACCTGAAATTATTGAAATGAATACTGTGTTTAACATCTTCTTCAAAATGACTATATCCTAGTATATATGCAGAGTAATTTTTCTTGCTTGGTTGAATTTATTTTGCATGATTTTCGACATCAATTGTAATACACTGTCTCATACATGAGAATCTTTCTCAAAATTTTTCCAAGGCATTTAATTTAGACCGACTCACCGAATACTCAAAATGGATAACATACACTCGCCGCGTGTTCTGCTTTCTGTGTGCGGAAACTGACACACTTATCAAGCTTCAACCGACTCTATCTGCCCTGTGATTAAATGTCACTGTCTCTTAACTTGAAAATATAGTTTCACTCTTGTTTAAACATCCGTGATAATTTCTGACTTCCAGGTATTACGTCATCTACTTCATGAATCAATATCTAAGATGTCAAAGATATAAAATGACGATACAGAACAACCATTTCTATGGATAAGAGACATTAAGACGTCCCACGGCATAGAAATACTTTAATATTCGCGCGCATTATCTGTTAAAGGAGTTTAAAATCGTTTAGTGGCAATATACACACGTAGGGAAGACAAGGTAAAGAATTTAAGAATCCTGACTACCCGACACAGCCTACATGCGAACAACACAAACTGCACGACACGAGTTTTAGAAATGCTGTACCTCTTAGTAGCAGAGGACATAAAATAGAAATCAAGAAACGCAAGCGCGCGGCTCAAAATTATTAAGAATGATATTTTCACAGTCCCCTCATAACCATTAAGTACCAAGACTCATATAATTCATTCCACTAACCGGTACAAGACAGTTTATCCTCCTTGCCCCTACAATGAAAGATAAAGAATGAGATGCACGGTTACAGACAGACGAATACACGCTCTGATTTATGGCTACAAGAGTTACAGGCTCCAGTTACAACCCAGAGGAAAAGAACAAAGTTTTAAATGTGTAAAGTATCTCCATCCATCCCAAAATATGTGTTTAAAAAGCTTTAAAATGAAAAGTTTGAGAGTGCGGTAATTTATATACAAGACCTCCTTCCGCCATTCAAGTTTCTTTCTTGTTATATCCTCGTAGGCAACTCTGACATTTCTAGTCATTCATCATCCTTGATGTTGGAAGAAGGAATGAACGGTGGGTTCTGGAATGGGCTCAAAACGTGAAGAGTGAAGGAGGTGTTACAGTAGGAGACGCAGAGAGGGAGTTCGGAAGACTGACACCAGGAAACGAGCAGCTGTAATCGTAATATTTAAACGTCTGTTTCATAAGTTGCACGACAAGGTTGCTGCCAAGACATGTCACTTATCATGACTCACAACACAGACAAGAAAAACCATTGACATCTGCGCAATTCGATTTATACTACATCACTTGTAAACATGAAGAGCTTTTTGATGCATAAATGATACAAAAGATTGCCAAACTTTTTTTTACAGAGGACTGCCGTTGCGTTACAGAATTGAAATACAATAATAAACTGATTTGTTTCGCTCAAGTACAACAATATTTTGTTATTAACTTACTGGCGACAAGTTTTGGTCATTATACCATCATCAGGCCATCTTTACATACAATTTAAAACACGTCACATGTAGTGCACATTAAATTCAATGTCGTATAGGATCCTATAGAACTTACACCAGTGTTAAAAATCTGTTAATAAGCCTTGAGTTATATTGCCTGTGATGCTACAATAGTTGTGTGAAGATCTGAAATGAAACTGAAGTTAAAATCGAAACATAATAACACAACACTTAGTTTGGGCTGTGTTCAAATTAAATATATATTGCCTTTAGTTACAAATTATGGTATATGCTGCTAGGCACAGAGTTCGTATATGCCGAGTACTGGGTGGTGCTGGTAGATCGTGTTAATAACTGTTAGGCGTCTCCTTATGAAGACGGATATCTACTGTGACTTCACTGTAAATTTTAGTTTTTTATGATAAGATAGCAACCGTGAGTTTTTTTTCGATGTATTGGGATGGCTCGGCTTATGCGTGTGTGCGTCTAGCTTAGCAATTAGTGACTGTTTTAAATTTTACGTAAAAATGGCTCATGATCGTCTAATGACCGAAACTTGTTGCCATTAAGTTAAACAATAAAATATTGTTGTGTTTGACTGCAACAAATAAATTTATAATTGTTTTTCAATTTTCAGCATTTGTTTAGTACTACTATCAGTACTGGAAGCACAGAAAACTTCCCCCCTGCTGACTACCAGTTGCGAATGCTCTATTAAGCGAGGCTCATCCGGTGGCTCTCTATAGCACAAGAGAACGTATGTAGATCAGCCAAGCAAGTTCTTAATATAGCACATTTACAGAAAAATAGATCCAGTGTTTTAACACATTGACAACAGCCATTGGTAGTTATTTTTCAGTGTCCAAACTGGCGAATCTTGACCGAATCAGGAACCAAGAGAGTAAATAAACAGTTTTTGCGTTGAGTTTGGCATGCCCATTAGCTTGAGGTCACAATATGACCACTCAGAAGACAGCATAAAAAAACAAGGAACGAATACCAGCAGCTCGGTCAACAAGTCAAGCCTGTGTTTTTATCACACAAATTACGTCATGGAGACCAAAAAGCAATTGGTACTGTGCAATATTGATGTCTCCATGTAACATTTAGAGGGTCAACGCGTTTGAAAACACCCGTAGCTATGACAGCAAAATGGGTCTTCAGAACTTCTAAACCCCACTACTGTAACAACTATTTCTTCACTTGTTTTACCTGCTATAGACCTTCCAATACTGTGTGCACATTCACGTCACTAAGTTGCTATAAAAATACACCAGCCTCCGATAGCGCCTGCAGATGGAATTCACACTCAACGCAGCAGAGCAATATAGAGCAAGTTGCCTATAAGGCACGGCGAGCCGCAATAACAAACTGTAAACCAGGTTTCTCGGTATGTATTCAAAATCATTTCCAGTTTATTCTTATGTAATTCTATGGAACTTCCCGTCTGCTGATCTTGTAATATTCTGTATTCGCAATGTGGACTAAGTTCCTCTGGTTTGCAACCGGATCATCTGAACGCCTAGCTATCGGTCTTGGCTTTTGTGTTCTGAAACTAGAGATATGCAAATTGGTTAGTTAATTGGTTAATCTATTACAAATGCTTTATTAAACGTTAAATTTAGGATTGGGTTGAATTCCAACAAGTGAAAGGCTTCAGTTGTTTTCCGCTTTCCAAACAACAGTGCAAAACGTGTTTAGAAAATTTTAAGATGACCACCCACGTAAGATGAACCCTCGGTGTCTCATGAAAATATTCTCATAATTCCTTCATACGAATATATCATTTCTTCCTAATAAAATCACTTAGCCATGTAGCAAAATGATAATTGCAAACAAACATTAATGGAAAAAACGCCTTGTCACAGCTTCTAAATAATACACCACTGACAAGGACGCTGCTGTCCGTGGCACAACAGAAATGAAAATCTTGGAAAGAAAAACTAACATAAATTGCAAACAACATAAACCAACACGCAAGACACATTCTCCAGAAATCAAACATAAAGCCTCATATTATTCTGTTCCCTAATCATTCTCGAATTGATACCATAATTTCCCCCCAAACACATAATTTCGAAGCTGAACAAAACCCCATAAATTAAGAAAACTTCAAAACATACAACATTAGGGGTTTTCGTGCGAACGAACACCGCAAATTATTCTCGAGCTATCAGTAGTGTCAATGATGGCAGAAAGCCAACAGTTCGGGGACTCGTTCTGTCGCCGTCATCACCAACACAGCTGACAGAATGAGAACAATTTACAGAAAACTTTAAATACATTTTCCCACTCTTACCCCCGTCGTAACAGGACGGCACGCTCTCGGGTTGCCGATGGAGAATGCCGTATCCGAATAACAAAAGTATTAGGTAATTAATTGAAGACAACCGACACGGGGTGCTCCTCCCGTTGGAAAGAAGGGCGGATCCCATTATGGAAAAATGACCATCGCGTTACATGCCGAAAATGATCCCAGGCTTCGACGACAGCTTTCCTGAAAAATGGATACAACATCGGTAATCCTGAAAGGAAAAGGTAAATTTAAAAAGTAATGCTTAGGAAGGGAGAATATTAAGCTGCGTCTTGCCGTAATATCGCAAATTTAATCTCCTTAATCGAGGAAAAAAAATTGCAAAAGAAAACGGCAAATGATGTCCTTCAGCGACTGCACTATGTACTGCACTTGAATGCCAACAATTCTCCTACCAGTCCCGTTAATCATTTCCCACACACACACACACACACACACACACACACACACAATCCAGCTGTAAGTTTTGACGCTGACTGGACAATAAACCGGCATAACCGCTGGTTGCCGTGTTTATGCTACACTGTAAGAGCGGCACGTTTCTAGGTCTTCATCCAGATATCGAGATGGTACAGCAGCATCTCAACAGCTGGTCCCAGTAGATTAGTGCAATCCGCTTATGGCTGTAACCAGAAACTAAGGATGCGTACGTGGAACTTGCAAGGATGCCATAACAGAACTTTAACACTTAAAAGTAGGCGAAAGAACAGTTAGGCCTAGAAGTTTAATCTCTGTGCAGAATTACATTAAATAAGAATATTTCGAGCTTATTTAAAGGAAATGAGAGTTCAGAATTGTACGGAAATCAGAAAATTAAAAAAAAAATCTGTTAAAAATATTAAGGTGTAGGTCACTCACTGAACATCATACATCCCCGAAACATTTCTACCGAGCACTAAATTGTAACTATAATTCATATTTCACTCTACGAAAGTAAGGGGCCGACTTTCTTCAAACCTTCTACCCCACCAAACATCGGGCACCTTTACGAAGTTTATTTTTTTAATGTTTTCCATCCCGAAGTGTTATAACATATAAATACAACGTGTCAGTCAGTAACACAACACTTTATTTTATATACAATAAAAATAGTATATGTTCATGGCGACATGTTTCGAACTTTATTACGTCATCCTCAGGCCCTCTGAGAAAACAGATCCAAGAGCTATCTATATTCCATAGCATTGTGGGATCCCAAATGCTTACAGATTATATTACAGGAATGTAAAATACATAAGTTTTTATATACTGAAATCTGTATAACGGTCTGAGCATTAAAAGGTAAGAATTATTTGAGATGGTGGCGTATTGAAACCGGTTGTGTATAAAAGACTATATAAAGACTTTTTATTACTTTCAGTTTTTTAGAATGTGAACTATTTATATTGTATGTAAGATAAAGTATTGTGTTACTGACTGACACGTTTGTATTTCTAAGTTCACTTATTTTCACATTTATTTATTCATTTTTTGTTCATTTAACGAAGCTATGATTTGTTAAAAATTGCTAAAAATCATCATGCGTTTTAGTAATTAGCGAATACGGAATGTAATGAGTTAAGAGGAAATAAATTTTGGCCTTATTTAATGTTTAATGTACTAAGATTTACGCGTATACCAATTAAACGCGAAGTTTGAAAGTGCTTATTAAATCAATATTTTATAGGATATTTTTAGGCCAGTGTTGCTCTACACTGTGCATTTATACTCTCGCCTTTTCTAATATTTGTCTAATACGTGAGATATAACTTGTCGAAGTATAGCGCTGAATTTGGTACAGAACTATGGTGACATTTGGTTCATCGATATTAAGAGTGACATTCCTCGATAATTAATTAAATGGTTTTCATGACTCTTCCTATACATAGTCAGGCCTGCAGTAACTCATTCTCTCCCGCTCACGCAAGTCCTTTCCCATTCAAACAGAACTTATAAATCTGTGGAACTCGGAATGCAATGTTTAACACGCGCCTTGAATTAATCCTGCCGAAATCTGATAAACATTTAAGGTTTCACACATGTTCACATTTTTAAAGCAATTTAAATGCGATAAAACTATAAAAACACGAGGGTTTACAAATTTTCCAATAATCTTTCAACCATCTCACAGTTCTATGCGCCAGTCTGGTGATACGAAGCGAGTTACATATGGAGAACTCACAAATATTAGGAGCGCCCGTGCCACCTGGCCACCAACATTTGCACTTCCCTTGTGTATGGACGTGCCTCTGTGTGTATGTAACATATACACGTAAAGTAAGGATGTATGTATGTAGGCCTGTATGTATGTATGTATTTGGTCGATCCCAGTGGCCGTGTGGTCTACGGCGTGTGTCTACTGCCGCTCACTTGCTGGGATTACGTGTTCGAATCCCGCAAGGCGTGTGGATGTCTGCCTCTTGTGAATGTAGAGGTCTCTGGGTCGGGCTGATCCTTTCCACACAGGAGTCATATCGAGTGTGTGTCACTGAGGTAGGTAGGTAGGTAACATAATGTAATATAATGCATGTATGTACGCATATGTGTGTGAATGTGTATTATGTACGTATGTATATATGTATGTATGTGTGTATGTATGTATGTATGTACGAGTATGTATGCATGTATGTATGTATTGTCTATTATGTATGTATGTATGTATGTATTGTCTATTATGTATGTATGTATGTATGTATGTGTGTATTATGTATGCATGTATGTATGTATTGTGTATTATGTATGCATGTATGTATGTACGAGTATGTATGCATGTATGTATTAATGTGTATTATGTATGCATGTATGTATGTACGTATGTGTGTATGTATGTATGTACGAGTATGTATGTATGTATGTGTGTGTGTATGTAGGTAGGTAGGTCGGTAACGTAATGTAATACAATGCATGTACGCACGCGTATGTGTGTATGTGTGTGTGTATGTATGTATGTAAGAATGGTGTATGCGTATGTACGTATATAATTTGACGTTTGAGCTGCACTGAAAAAGACTCAAATTGAGATCTTCTTGGTTGTAAAACCGCACAGTTTGGTAGTCGGATACCAATGATTCGGATAACCACACTGCCACTCTGTACCCTGTATATGGAAGGGCTATATTCCTCCGAAAAGCTTTGTCCACCTACTAGACTGAAAGGTGCCAAAATGGAGATCACCAACGGAATGGTGCAGTAACACGAAGGCACAGCACCCCGTAGCCACGTTTAGAAAATACTAATATCCTAAATGTAAGAAATTTCGAAAGTAGGCAATATGAAGCTGGAGAAAACGTCATAATGAGGACATCACAATTTGTAGTTTTTACTGGCTATTATAAATGTGATGAAATCTAAAAGAATTACATGGATGTGGCACGGAAAATACGTACAAAGTTTTGGTCATAAAATCTGAAAGAATATAATGTTGACAACCTACATTTATATTGCTGAATAATATTAAAATGAATCTTAGATAAACAGGATGTAGCAGTGTCACCTGAATTTACATGCCACGTAGCTCAAGAATCAATCCGGTAGCGGCTCTTGAATACAAAATTTCAGTTCTTCTATCGTTCGTTTATATCTTATAATATGTGTTAATTACTGAATCTCTTGAGTGACCACTAGCTTCTCAAGAATGACCGTCCTGTGTGTAATTATACTGCTAATCTTTATATCATTCAATACAAGTTGGTAAAACTGTAGTTAGGAACTTGCAGCCGGAACTGTCTTGTACGTAAACCATCTCTAATACAAATTTCGTAAGCAACATCAGCGGCTTAGTCGCTCTAATACTTCTAATGATTCTACAGAGCAGACATTTGTCCAAAAAGGCAATCAAGCTAACTGCATTAATTCCGAAGCCACTGTACCGTATATGCGGCTCATTTTCGCTGCTGAAACTTCCCTTTATAGGCCCACAGCTTATAACGTAATCGCGCAGTGCGGGATATGTTGTGGTGAATTGCACTAGCTACTACATTCCATGCACGTGCTCATAAGTATACACGAGAAAATCGAACACAAAGCTGATTAACTCCAAAATGTAGGTGTACATCACCATGTAAATTCAAGAAGTGCATTACAATACCTCGTCCAGTTTCTTTTGTACAATATATAAATGCATTCATTTGAAGTACAGGGATATTTTCTTAAACTGTCAACAGAAACTGCAGGGACAGAAACGGTGACACAGTTTTGTCAGCTGTGACCTGTCGGGTCTACAATATTTTACTACTTAATTTCATAAAAGGCACTATTTTCGAAAAAAATTATTAATTGAACATAAAAAGTGGGTTTTGAGTTTTTTCTAAAACTTTCGCTTGAAACTTTTCTCATTCTGAAAATAACTGTGCGAGACATGAGACAAAATGCATGTCGGTCCACAAGTAAAGTAACCGTCATTCTTGTCAGATTTTAAGGAAACCTGAACTTTCTATACAGCTTTTCGTAAAAAACATAAGAATCAAATTTCACAAATATCGTTTAGTGGGAGCCAAGTTGTTCCAAGCAGACAGACAGACACACACACAAAAGGACGGACGGACGGAGTGATAGATAGATAGATAGATAGATAGACAGATAGATAGTTAGATGATAGATAGATAGATTGATTGATAGATAGACAGACAGAAAGACAGACAGACAGACAGACAGACAGACAGACAGATAGATAGATAGATAGATAGATAGATAGATAGATAGATAGATAGATAGATAGATAG
>Ga0123352_10001728_pt1 | contig 29493 bp, 19 predicted proteins | sample TergutLab28metaG_FD_89700 | JGI IMG/M metagenome (GOLD analysis project Ga0123352, IMG submission 89700) | Labiotermes labralis P1 segment gut microbial communities from Petit-Saut dam, French Guiana - Lab288 P1 | ecosystem: Host-associated > Arthropoda: Insects > Digestive system > Gut ... | reverse complement strand
GTTAGCCGAAACACACATACAGACGGAAAAGATAAGCTCCTGGAATGGCCCGACCGTTCATGTTTGCTGCTTTATGTTAGCACGCGCATCCACTAAAACATTTGTTAGCCAAATCCATATTCGTTAGCCAAGTCCGAAAAACAGCGAAAAATTCTTCATTAGCCGAAAAATTTGTTAGCATGGTCACTCGTTAGCCGAGGTGTGAACTTCTGTAGGCAACATTGATGGGCAGATGTCACTCCACTTTTAATTATTTTGTCATGATACTAACAAAATATTTTTAATAAATGCATGGCGGGCATGAAAGGAGAAACACCAGTAACTCCACATGTTGTTTGGCGCCTCTTTTTGTTATCTTTTTTATGAGAGAAGTGTGATTTGTTAACAAACACTTTCCTGTGACTGGTTTACACTTTGTACTTTATCCTTCTCCTTCTAGAATAAAAAGGACCATAACTGAAGTAGGAAACAAGCAAGGACATACTTGTATGTGGGTATTTTTCATTGTCTCGGTGCATATATTATGTCCTAAAGTGTTACTTTGCGTTTCAGATATATGCCATATATGGTATTTTTACATTTTTTAAAAATAAAAACAAAACTCTTATTCACCATGTTCATGTAAAAATGCTTCTGTAGGTTCAGAAGATATCTGAGATTTACTTCAAACTGAACTCTTTAACTTTTGAGGGGTAATTTTGTTTACTGACACCCTCATGAGTTTTGCAGTAGTCATGTATTAGTCATAGAACTGTCCAAGCAGCCATTCTTATTTTGCTGTTTATCAGAGTGTAAAAATGAGATGTAAAGACCATTCAGAAACATGCTTGCATGAGTCATTAACCCCTGTATACAATCACTCCCCCCTAGGCCTTGTTATTTCATCAAGACAGAAAGACATACCAGTTTGATAATTAATGACAGTGGTGATGTTAGTTATGTTTGTGAGCTGCAGCTTTGCAGTTGAGTGTCAGTCTTTAGAAATACAGTTCAGTGTGGTATAGCTTACAGCAAAGACTAGCACACAACCCCACACTGCATTCTGACATCTATAACCTTGTTCAGTTCTTTGTTTTTGTCAGAACATATGGCATCCAATTGTTATTCCTTCAAAGGACCAATATTTGCCCTGCTTTGTGTCAAGTGTTTTGGTTGGTTGTTGGAAGAGGTTTATCTTCCACATCCTATGACCTGAGATCAAGGCACTCCTCAGTCCTCTTGCATTAGCTCCCTGAAAAGTCCAAGCCCAAATTGTTGGTGTGTTAATTTTATCCCGAAACTTCTGTGTTTCATTGGTATGAATATGACTCTACCTCTGAACAGCACAGTAATTTTATCGTCTGCCAAACATTTAGCAGAGCTATAATATGTAACATATGTGTCATTGAACTTTTCAAATATAATTCTCATTTTATTGCTCATAAAGGAAAGACACTGAAATGTTGAATAGATGGACATAAACTGGAAATTATGGAGCACAAAATATCTCATATAGCACCTGGAATTAAGAAATAATGGGAGGTAATATTCAGTACAATCATTTGCTGCTGATGGGTGGTTGTGAATATTGAAAACAAAGGTGAAGATCGGATAAAGTTCTTGTGATGTGTCAGAATGAAATAAATTTGATGCTTATCCCGCTTGGCACTAACTGGTTTGAGAAGTGGGAGTCTGTGTTCCTTTCTTCTTTTCCTTTGTATTCTGAGGTGGAGTATGAGGCATGTTATTCATCAACTCTCTTTATGGCAGCCTGTGACCACCAACAGATGTGTCATTCTGAAAGCTGCTGGATCACAGCTAAAACTGTGTAGTATTGTAATGTAATACAATACTGTAATGTAATGTAATGTAATGTAGTAATGTAACATATAGCACATTTCTGTACTGATTATTTTCACCAGTGAAATATAAATTGTTAAAGGTAATGTTGTCCCTTTGCACACCATGCAGGCGTGCGGTGAGAGTAGATGTATACTGCACTTATTTGTAACTTAAGAACTACATGCAGGTGAAAGGCCAGCTTCATATCTCAGCCATCCACTTTTATTGTGGGGGAAATAATTACCGGTACCAATTGAACAGGAGACTGGTTGGGCCCCAGGGGTGGTGTGGATATTTTGGAAAAGAAAAGAATCTTGCACCTGACAGAAATCAAGTCTCAGATTATCCAGCCCATAGACTGGCCACAACACCATCTCATTATTAAGTGAAAATAAATTTGAAAGGTGTGTCATTATAGATGGAGTTTTTCAAAACTTTGGCCATGGGTAGATGGATTCATTCCTGACAGCATACTTTTTTTTAACTTTTAGGTTTAAAAAAATGTATTAAGGACAGTGTCTAATATGAACAGCTGCAGAAATGGGCACAGTTATTTCTTTATAAGGAAAACTTGTACCTTCTGAGATTAAGTACATTTATCATTTTTCACTGTGGCTTCTCTTCCAGAACTTTGTCTCAAATAAGATGGTCATTGCTAATGAGAGATCTATAAAAGAGCTGATATGAAGGATCAGTCACTTTTGTGTCTGGTTTGTTGGTGACATTCTGACAAACTTCTTGCAATGTCTCAAGTCCCTACACTGTTATCTGCATTTTGTCCATGTGTTTAAGTTATTGCAGATGCAGGTGTAACAGACAAATTATGTTCACTGTTTGATATTGGTAATCATTTTAATAAGAAATAGTATGTCTTGAAATATAAGTTTTGAACATTAGTGACTCAGCACATGTAACTTGCACCTGTGTAACAACAGAAGGGAATCAGTTGCAAGTTATATCACAGTTGTGATACTCAGAAATTCAATCTTTGAAGTGCATTTTTGTGTGCTTTTTTTTTACTAGATCTTCAATAGCTCAGATTGGTGAATTTCTGCGCATGAAGAATGTAAATATTATTGATGGCACTTCGGGCCCTACAGCAACACTTGTGGAAGTGGCTGCAGCGCCAAATACTCCTCGGCCTTGTGAACGCTGTGGGAAAATATTTGCCACGCTCGAAGAACTTCATTCACATTCACCGTGCACTTGCTCGACAAATCATGAATCAGAAAACAGTGGTGCAGACAGGAACGCTGGTAATGCAGCAGGCACTGGTGGTAACTTCGGTTGCGAAATCTGTGGTAAGCCATTCAAAAGAAAAGAACATCTGTTTCAACATAGGAAACTCCACACTGGTGAAAGGCCATATGTCTGTGTGTCTTGTGGGAAGGCATTTAGTCGTAAGGAGCATCTGGTCCGACATGCTGTATCACACACGGGACAGAAGATGCATGGTTGCGACCTGTGTGGAAAAAATTTTAGTCGAAAGGACAACTTACACAAACATCGCAAAACACATGGTATAGCTGGGCCATATATTTGTGAAACATGTGGTAAATCTTTTGTTGTGAAACACTATTACCTGATGCATCGAGGAAGCCATGCCACTCCAGGCTCATCAGTGACAAACAGTGATGGAACTGGTGAAGGTAATGGCACAAGTGCAACAACAGAAAATCCCCATCCATACAAGTGTGACATCTGCAGTAAGGGATTTGCAATGAAACAGTACCTTATTACACATAAACAGAGACATCGTAGTAGGAACCAGCAACAGTTACAGGGTGGGCAGGAAGCAACAAATTCATCTAATTTGGGGCAATCACAAAATAACCAGATCAAAGTAGAGAGTGTTGGTACTAGTGAGACTCATGTGGCTGGAGCCCTTAGTCACAATAATGTTCCACTGACAACAATTAATAACACTGCTCTTCTCACACCAAACATCTTACACCATGTGACAACACAGCCAAGTGCTGGAAGTACTGCCGGAAATAACTCTGCTACTGCAGCCATGATTCAGGTGTCATCAGCTGCTGCCACTGCCTACCTCTGTACTCCAGCATCAGTAGCTGCTAATGAATTGCTTGAAACTTACAGGAGATTGCACTCTGCATGATAGTGGTTGGGAAGGATGAGTTTAACAGTGACTTTTTGCTTCATTTTTGTAGATTCAGTTTCAGAGTTTTTAGTTCACATTAAGAGTCTCTTCTTACACTGCTAATACTGCTAGACATGGTAATAAAACAGGTATTGTAACTTGCTGGTAAGTAGCATTTAGCAGAACATGGAAGTTACTGTCATTTCTTTAGAGTTTATTATTATTTTAGTTGAAGAAGACAATAAATACATTTTATGATATTACTGTTTATATAAACCTATATTGATTCATTGTACAGAGCAGCTCATCTGTAGCTGGATTGTCATTTATGGAAATAATTAAATCACAACAGATATATGTGTGATTTAATTGTTTTACCCTTGTAACATGATGTGAAAGAGGTAATTTGGTTTTATTAAATTTAGTTGAAGCCACACTTTAGTTGCATTTCCCTAGAAAGCAGTTGATACTTACATGTAAGTAAAAAGTGACCAGGTTAAAAATTACAAAAACTGCATTGCTGGAGACAAAACAGTAAGCAAATATGTACAGTTCTTGAATGTACCTAAAGGATGTGCAGATGGTTTTAAAGGTTGTAAAAATGTTGGGAGTCGGCTTATGTTGATGAGCTGGTGAGTCATGGGTAGGGGTAACTTAGTCCCTGTGCATGTCATGAAGGCATATAGGGAGAGGAGAGGTATAGCTCCACTCATTCATCACCTTGGCCCTACATGGAGATGAGTGATCAGCTTCATGCACCAGCCACTTCACTCGAGGTGTCAGAACCCACAGTACCCATTGAATAGGAGTTTGGGTGGGTCATAGAGCTGGTCTGGACATCTTCAGAGAAGATAAAGTTATTTTTCCACTGTCAGAAGTCAGACTCTGGACAGCTGCTGTGAAGTCCTAGACATAGATGAAAGAACAGTAGTTGGTGTCCAACATAGTAATTAATCAGGCATTGCTCCTTGACTTTTAGACCAGTGCTTTTCAACCTTGTACATTGCAACCATTTGTAAGAAATCTTTCCTTGGATTTAAAAGCAAAAAATAATATATTTTGAGATAATACCAATAGAATAATACAAGTGCTGTATGGGTTGAACAATTAGTATGTCCCAGTTGAGTTTATTTGTTGTGTGGCAAGACCAGAATGGCCTGAGCATAGTGTCTATAAGGCTGAAACTTCGGCACCCTTGCAGCAGCCTAGGTAATGATTGGCCTGGGTTGCATATACCATGACTACAAGAGTGTTGCTTTGAAGGTGTATGTTTTCCTGATGCAGTGGATGTGCGTATGTGCGTGTTTGTCTTTTATAATTTGTCTCCAGTTCAGAATACTTGTTGACTGCTGTGTGTATATGAGATTAATTATTAACCATGTGGTGGTGGAGGATTTTATTTCTTAAATTCTTACTAAGCTGCCACTTATTCCCATGTATTATTGACGTAAGTTATGAAACTCCGCAGATAATCAGCCGTACATTGAAACAGATATACACTTCTTGTCAAAAGGGTTCACTTTCTAGATGTGTCCATATGTCAATCAAAAGTATGTAAGTTTGTTCCTTTCCTTTGTTTTTAATCTTGTCAGTGTCAGAAATTCTGATTCACATGTGTTATTGTGAATGACATAACAGCACATTTTTCTTACCAGTAGAAATTCTCTTTTAAATCATAAGCAGAAACATTGACATTTCAGTATATTCATTTGTTAGGTTGAGGAACTAAGTTGCAGCAATTCATTTTCTCACCCATGTATCAACTTCTGTTTTATTGCTAATGCAGGATTTTGAAAAGCAAAAGGATCTTTTATTGTACAGGTTTTCTTCAAAAATTTTAATATGCTTTCTGGAAAGTAATGACTGACACTTGTCACACAGCAACAACTTGTAACTGTATGGCAGATATTTAAATCAGTTTGTCTTCTTAATTGATAACATTTCCTGAAAGTTTTGAAACTGTGTTGTGGAATATGTAGTAGCCTATAAGTGATGCTTCCCTGCACTTATGATTTTTGGAACTGGATATATTCATATGCTCATGTAGTTTCAATTAAAGTAGTTAAGGGTTGGGAAAGTTCAGCTCAGTTTGCCATCAATTATCCAGCTGTCATCCCGGAAAACATCTGCTAAATTAGGCTGTTTTTCAGCTAGAAAAGGTGAAACTTACTTCTGAGATTGTGCATTCTGATTGGTACTTTGCCGCATGACAACTAGTGAACTAAAATTTAAACATGTTTCATTAACACCATTCCATAAAAAAAGTATCTTAAAACGTTGATTAGAAAGTTGGCTTTCTGTAATTAGATTAACATCTTGTGTTGCTTCTTTCAGTGCTTTTGTAAGGTAAGAAGCACTTGTTTGATGCCAGGTTCACTGTATATAGAACAGTGATTTAAAACTGGCATCACTAATCTTTCAGTAACTCCACTTTAGTTGACTATTATACTTGCAGCACCACTTAGCTTTTACCCCTGTTATGTCTTCCAGCTATACTCATACTTTCTATCCTTTATGATTTGTACTTCTTGTCAGATGATTAAATCAAGGGGGATGGGCTGGTTAGGGATGTGGCATGTCTGGGACAAGATAGGTAGGCATACAGGTTTTCAGTGAGAAAAACCTGATGGAAGGAGACCACTTGGAAGACCTGGGAATAGACAGGAGGGTATATTAAATAGGATTTTAAAGAATAAGATTTGAGAGTCTATACTAGAATATTCTGGTTCAGGACAGGGATCACTGATGGGCTGTTGTAAGCACAGTAAAGGAAACTCTGGGGAATTTCTTCACAAGCTGAGGAGCTGTGAAGGCTGTTCCAGTGTTTTTTTTTTTACTGTGAGCACAGTGTTGCTTTAAAATTATGTCATGGTCACTTGATGATTGGGCATGTTTTAAATGATTAACACAACCATGTTGTTTTGCATTTAGTCCTAACATGTTTTGTTGTTGAATGAAGACATATTTAAAGGACATGTGCCTAGGTGATTTTGTAAAACTGTCATTAATAGAGACAGTGCATCAAGAATCATACCTGACAATTCTACGTTACATATGGGAAGCAGTGTGCAAGAAACAACTTGTAACTTTGGCTGGTACATAGCTGGTTTCTTGCACTTGGCACTCTCCATCCAGAAGTTCCTTGTGAGAAATTCAGTGGTTCCACAGCTCCACTATAGCCCCAGTCTTTCTCCAGCAGAATTTTTCCTGTTTCTGAAGTGGAAATGTAAAAGGTCATTGATCGAATCAGTAGAGGAAACACAAGAAAAGATGCCAGAGCAGCTGTTCCTGATTTCTTGAATATCTGGTACAGAATGCTGGTGAATATGGAAACAGCTGGAATCATATTAATGCAGGAGGGGACCATTTTGAAGGGGTGGGCTGATGATCAATAAAATTTTGTGGGATATATTGTTTTGTTTAATCTGAGAACCTTGCTGTATGGGGTTAGCTTTGCATTTGCCAATGCTGTGAATGTGTGAATGTGTGAATGCAGTTGCACTTAAATTAAAATTAATATTATTATTATTTATAAATAGCTACAATAAATTTTCCATCCATATCACACATAAACTAAAAGTACTGTGTAATCTGCAAGTATCAGGACTGCCTGTGAGTTGGACTGCAAAACTGATGCAGCTGGTGTCCAATGTAGGAGTTCCGTAATAGTACCAAGATATAATGTGATCATTAAGAGTATAGTGTTGAGTTTTCAGTAGATTTCTCATTAAAATAGTATGCACCATATCCATAAACCTGGAAGAATTAGTTTTTAATAGTTGCTTTGCCTTTTATTTTTTATCTTTTGTTGCCACACAGAGTGCAACTAGATTCAAAGACAGGAAAGCTTGTATAACTTAAGTATAATGACTAAGAAATGGAGCTAGAATATTAAATTTTGTTACTGTGAATTTATTTGAGAGATTTAGTGGAAATTTTTGCATGCTTTTAATGTCTTTTTAATTTTTATGGTATTAAACTTTTGTTTGCAAGAGCCTTTTCATTCTGTTTGTATTTTCAGAGCTTATTGAAACAGTATTTCTTGTAACTATTAGATAACCATAGACTTCTTTTTTAATTTTCTTGGAGTGTGATTGAGATGGAGTTTAACTCAGAACTATAATGTTCTTTGTTGTTTGTGTGGAATCTAACACTTCTTTGTCTTTTTTTCTTTCACTGACTATTTGTTGGAGGGATGTTTCAAACTGGTACATACATACATATATACATGCAGTAACTATTGAACACAGAGAACTGACATTCTGTACTACCATGGCCACAAAGGCATACACTATGCAGAGTATCATATATAGTGCAAAACAGATGAAATTAAAATTTTGTCATTATAAATAATTAATTTAGTTCATGTCCAGTAAGTCTGTTACAAAGCAAACTTTTTCATTCATTTAGTAATATAAATGTGTATAATATATTTGTATCAAAAAGTGTTAAAACAATAAAATTCTGCCATCCATAACATTATGCATTGTGTGTAGATGACTAGTTTGTCTTGATTTGTTTGGTGGCTAGCCACTCTTGTACTGTGCACATCTGACACATCCACTAATGGTGACACCACTGACAAGACAGTTGCAGTATATTCCACATATCAGACTGTAACATCTCATTCCATGCAGTGATATATGATCAGTAGAAATGTTTTTTGAACAGAGCTAGAACTAAAAACAAATCACATTGAATGTGCAGAGTTTAACTTGTCAGTTAAGGTATACTTCCATCATACACACACACACACACACACACAAATGGTATTAATTAACAACAGCAGTATAAATTTATATTTCAGTGTTGTGGACAGTATCTTACATGTGCTATACATGAAACTGCATGTTTGGACTGTGATAGTGAGGTTCATACTTGAAACATGTAGTTTATGTTGTTTTTATTTGGTATATTATTATAGGTAATATTAAATGTTTGTTTGTGATTGTTATTTTCCAATAATATCACTTTGTGTGTGTGACAGAAATGTGTCCTTCACTGCTAAGTAGAACATGCCAAAATAGGTAGTTCACTAAAGAATTGCATAGATTTATATATATAATTTCTGTCATGAAATATAAAATTTAAGCATCAAAGATAACTGGTAAAAACATAAATTCATAATAATTATTTAAAGCAATTGATTGTACGTTACATTCACCCATTAGGTGTGATCCATTGACTTACTTCCCACACCACAATCCATAATTTGAAAGATATTGCTTTAGGGAATTAACTGCTGCTCTTGGGATGTGGTAGTATCTTTAAACTCATTATTTTGTGATGTGTGGTGATAGTACAGTTTTAGCAGATGAAAATAAGTGAAAGTTTGAAGAATGAGGCGACAGTTCAGCCAAAGTTTGAATTGGACTTAGCAGTTAAGCATTTATACATCCATACCCCCATTGCACATTACATTATCTATAATAAGTCTATGCTAAACCTATTAGCTGTAGCTTTTACTATTGGCCCAAACTGAGTAGACCCCCCCTCCCCCTGCCCATTTCTTTCTCTGAGGATGGGGACCAGTCCTGTCCCTGAAGTGTGCTTCAACATTTACATGGACAGAATACAAAGATTGATTTCAAATGTGATGTACCTTTATCAGGATACTGTAGAATTGTGTTACCTGTATTGGCCCAGTGTACTGATGTTGCATCTGGTCTTATGGCTAGTAAAACAGTGGTTCCTGCAATCACTGTGATGTTAAAAAGAAATATATAAGTTCCAGTGCCACCAGTGCAAAGTTAAGAATGTACAGATGCAGCATACTGGCATTAAGTAGCACTTCACTAATTGTCGAAATTGTATTGTATGTGTCTGTATAATCACCACTCCAAAGTTCTGTTACCAGAGAAATGGGAGGATTGGGGCTGTTACTTTCTGCTCCCTCCCTTCCAACAGAAAGAAAGTAAAAACAGTGTGAATTTAGTGAGTTGTATCCATATCAGGTAACTTTGACACAGGAAAATATAATAAGTGAAATCTATTGAAAACTTGAGAAGATAGGACATATTTGTGACTTGATTTTTCCGTAACATCTGTGTGGTTACAATTGCCCACCCGACTGCAGATGTTTTTGGCACCATGGTCTACATGTAGTTAGAAGAGCTTTGAATTTGAATTGCATAAAATCTTTAAAAATTCCCTCATGATTGCTGGCTGTTTTTCAGCAGTACACAGTTATGGTACATGGCTTTTTTTTATACATTGACATAGCTCACACTACCTGAAGTTTCAAGTGCTAACAATTGACCTGCCTTTGGATGTGGTCTTCTACCAGTTTCAGCCACCATTCCCACAAAATATTTCCCTGTAATCAGGTTTCTGAACCAAAAGGTGATGAGGAATACCTTTATTACTATTTTGTATTTATTGTGAACACCTTTTCTTTGTTACAGTTGTTCCCTGATATATAAACTTCGAAACATTATCCTTTAACTTATTATCTGCATAACAATTTTTTTTTTTTGTGGGTTTGGTTTTGTCACATTATTTCCATGAATTTTATCTATATTTATTTTTAGACTGATTCTTTTTTTAACCTGTAAAAGAATTTCTGTGCTATTGCTTATAGTATCATGTTCTCAATTAACAAGTTAGTATCATCATTAAAAATGTTGACTGTAATTTGTAATAAATATTTTATCATTGATACAGGTGTCCTTTGTAGAAGTAAATAAATTACTTGTTTTGTAATCAAAGGCTGTACCAATGAAGTTTCTTTTAAATGATATGTACCTTAGTGCACAAGGTGTGGCTGTAAACTTCCTGGAATGGTTTTATTATGAGTCATATCAAGTTATATTAAACTTTTATTATGTCAGAATAATGCATGTGCATGTTTCAACCTGTATAGGCTGCAGTTCCAAAAATGGTGTCAGTTTTGTCAAAGCTGTAGTAAGTATAAGAGGTGTGTGTTCATATCTCTTCTTGAAAAATGGGTAATAGGAATTTAGAGCAAAGAAGTAACATTAAAGCTCTCTGTGAAATTGTGAGAGAGGGCAATTGAAATGTGCATTGCTGTCCAAAGCATATGACACAGAAACTATGAAGAAAACCAGTGTTTTTGAGTGGCATGAATGGTTCAGAGTGGGTCAAAAGAAACAGTCATCCAAGTTTATTGTGTAGAAATATTGATAAGTTTACGTTAACCTGTGTATTCAAAAGGTCTGACCTTACACTCAGCACTTTCTTCCTTCATCATGACAACAATACAGTTCAGTGACGGTACACTGGCACACAGTTTGTAGCAAAAGAAATCTATTGTTTGACTAGAACATCCACCTTATTTGTCAGATTTTGCTATTTCCAAAAGTAAAGTCCAACTTGAAGGGGCAAATTTGCAGGACAGTATAGATGTTCAGAGAAGGGTGACGACATTGCTGAAGGGTATCCAGAAAAGGAGTTCCGTAACTTTTTCCAACAGTGGCAGCATCACTGGGTAGTTGTATAGTGACTCAATGGGACTGCTTTGAAGGGGTGCCTGCCATTAAGCTGTAAGTGTATAGGAATGTTTACAGTAAAATAATTCCTGGAACTTGATAGTCACCCATCTTATTTCATAAATTAAATGTGCATAAGTTGTTTTGTTAATGAAGCTATGAAGTAAGGGGAGCGTACCATCACCAGTCTAGATGGCTTTATGAAGATCATTTTTGAGTAGAATGATCTCTATTGTGTTCCTGGCTATGCTAAGAAGCAAGTGAACAACTAAACTCTTATGAAGATCATTTTTGAGTAGAATGATCTCTTGTGTTCATGGCTAAGAAGCAAATGAACAACTAAACTTTGCCTTGAAAGTAACGCACACTGACAATTACATATGCCAAGCACATTTACTCAAGTGGTGCCATTTCTTTCTTGCATTTTAGGAGGTGCCAAGATCAAATCTCAGTCAGGACGTTGTCCGTCCTTGCAAGGTATTAGAGGACTTCAACAGTCCCTACAGATGTATAGTGTGATAATACCTGAATTAAGCCATGACTGGTTCGTTCCATTTTCTCTCCTATCCATCATTTATCAGTCATCCTTCCATTTCACACTATAGTCAGAGAAACTAACAGGGTTGTAAAATAAACTGTAGATAAATGAATACAGTTATGAAGAATATAAAGATATTTTCATTGTGAGTTATTCTTCATGCAAACTCTGTTCATTGCTTGTTTTTATATAATTGTAACATTAAACTTATTTTTGTTTTGTTTTTATTCATGACTTCACATTTTCCAGTGTTATTGTTTCCCTTTATTTTTAGGAATATTTCTATTCCTTTTTTCCTCCAGTAAGCACTGTTGCTTGCAGTCTTGTTAGAAATGCTGAATTTTTAATTTGACTGCTTTAAATGCTGTTGGCCCTTTAAATTATGGTGCTGAGCTTTGTCTTTTCAATTTCAGATGTGTGTTGGTCTCAGTAATAATCTGGAAATTAATCAGGCTGATCAAATGTGTAAAACATTGAATATTTTCTGGTAATCATATTAAATGGGTCTGACCTCCTAACAGGAAAACTTCTGATTCAAGAGGATCTTGCAGTTCTAAATGAGCCACTTTTTTCAAAACTATAGGGTAATTATGCACATATCTTAGTTGAATATACCACATATATAGTAATTATTACTTACAAACATAACGTAGAGATACGTTTAGTCAAGAGATAAAAGTAAACTGCAAAGTAATCTGAGAACAAATCCATGTCTGTTCACTGCTAGATTCACTTAAATTTTTTCAGTTTCTGTCACTGCATTTTTGTCTTAATAGTCATCAAATTTTGTCCTGTACATTTCTTCATGTTTCCACATTCAGAATCTTATTTCATGTATTAGCTCAGTTGAAGTCTGTGTTGCATGTATGCAAGAAATGTGCATTCTAAAAAAAAAAATTATATAGGTAAAGATATGAAAATTTAAGAATGCTGGGAACTCCTGGGGTTATCAAATCACTGTGTGTGGGCAAGGACAAAATGTGGGCTAGTTGGACCATAATTGAACTGGGTCAGCCCTTGGTGGTGAGAGGAATGACTACAAGAAGTTAGTGATGGTAGTTAACCTTAGGAAGACATATATGCAAGGAATGATAATTTGAATTGCCCCCTGTGCATATATGGTACAGAGTATGAATATGTGCAATAAGACATTGTCACCATATATTGTCTAATGTGTTCCTTTTCAAGGGAAATTTTTTTAACCCCCCTTTACAATCATCTGCCATTCCAATAATCTGGATAATGAGTAATAAACAGTGCACATTTGTGCATAAAATTAATCAGGTTGTTTGAAGTATATTTCCTCTCCATTCTACCAGCATGAAAGTTCATAATTTTCCTCAGTTTTCAGACCTAACATGTACCTGGTCCATGCATAATGTTTCACAGAAAACCTGAATATCACTTGATCCTATAAAATAAAATGATCAAAAACTGCTTAATATATGAACTATTTAATTTAAAGTGTAAGAAATAGGAATAGTTTAATAATACTTGCTAAAATTATTGCTATTAATACATACCAAGCACGTAATTGGATTGTCATTATTTTTCGCTTGATGTGTAATTGAGTACTGTTAGTAATTTTATTCAGCTAATCTCATTCTCCTCCTCACCATCTTAAAAATAATTTATTTGCAGAAGATATTCAATAAGTAAGGTTCTCTAGATCATATAAATTAAATGAGAAAGCATTGTAATATTAAATGTACCTCATTTTTGTCACTGAAATATCATTGTTTTTTAACATAATCTTTGAGCAAATTGGTCCATTTTTCCCATCTTGTCATTAGTTTGAAAATGCTGTCTCACTGGGAAATGGGTTCTTGCATTCTCAGCTATTCCCAGAAAGAGCCATTTCCACTTCCTCACTATTGTGGAATTGGCACCCTTCCAGGTGTTGCTGCAGCAGCCCAGTGGGATGGATGCCCAGAAGTTCACAGTGAATGGACTGCAGGAACTATTTTTTTCTGGTATGTGCCCTATGTGGTTGCATTGGCATCCTGAATGATCACACCTCAAAACTTATAATTTGTTGGGACTACTGAAGCAACACAGGGGAGGCTGTCTTTCGGACATGAACGAGGAAGTGAGATTGGCTGTTTGTGAATTGCAAGTGCAGGAGGTCCATTTGTACCATGACAAAATCCTGAAACTTGTGCCAAGATGGTAAAAATACGTCAGTGTTGTCAGGGTTTATCTCAAAAAAATAATGATGTTTCAGTAGAATTAATGAGCTACATTTAACATTGTAGTGATTTACCATCAATTTCTCATGATTTAGGGGACCTTACTTATTGAACATTTGTCACATGTCAGCACATGTAAAACTGGCATGTCAGGAAACTTGTCTGTTACCATGGTATCCTGGAAAGCTGCTATGTACAGTCATTTACTGGCAGAACGATATTCAGCAGTAGTCTTTCACACAATTTTACTGGCTGACAGGGTGCTGAAATATTATTATTTTATTTTAAACTGTTGAGTTTTCTTACCAATCAGTCTGCTTCCTGGCATTTAACACTGGATGCACGTTTATCGAGTATTTCTCTTTCATGTCAGTGTTTATATCAACACCTGCAGTGTCTATAATTCACGGGTGATACAATGCTGTACACATTATGGAAATTACTAACAAATGTGTACTGTTTTGTGTATCCAGTAGGAGTTTTAATTTTGCTGTGTGTTTTATCAGTTTAAAAATACAGAACAAAAATTACATGTATGGAACTGCCACATACTTCTGTTGTATGTACTGTTAGAAGTTTTGTAGTATGGAGTTCTACTCTGAACGTAGTTGGAGTTTTGTTTACATGTCTGGCAGAGAAAAGTAAGTGGTTTATAGAAGAGAACTGTACTACTATTACTGTGATAATTGTGAGCAAAAGGAGATATTTCAGAGGGGAGTCATTTTAAATGAAAATGAAGTAGAAGGCATGAATAGTTTTTAAAACAGAAATTACTTAAGTGCCTCATTAACATAAAACACCACTGCCGAACCTCCCAAGACACGGAAATTTCCAGTAGCAGGCTAAAAAATGCATAGCCTACGATTTGGTGTACCATTTTCTGGTCATCTTGGTATTGTTCATGTGAAAGATGGTTTTCATTTTTTGAAAGGTTGGTCTCTTCATGTTATTTTTCTTTGTCCTGTATATGAAATTGTTAGTATCTCTGTTCTATTGGCAGCATTTAACAGGTTAGGTTTCTTGTATCTGCTTTAGTGTAAAATCAGGTGTTGTTTCTACCTTCAAACTATTTTACATGGATCAAACATTCATAAAAATGGTTACCTGTGAGGTCAAATGGTACCTGCATTCTTGCAGAGCCCTAAGGGCCTTAGCCACTGGATATCTTTACTTTTTGCAAGTACAGTTATGCTGATATTTTTAAAAATAGTAGAAGGTTATTCAGATTAACATAATGCTGATTATATTTATGTAGTAAGTTATCTTCAGTATTGCATATTCAATATTAACATTATATTATTCAAAATACAGACATGGCTTACAGATTTTATGTATGGCATGTTCATCTTCCAGTACAGGATGTTTGTGTAAATGGGGTATATAGTTTACAGATGTTATCAAGTATGGCTTTACCTGTACAAAAAAATTTTGTAGAGTGGTTTGTTATTGCAATGTATTGCTCAGACTCTGGACATGTTAATGTGTCTGTAAAGGTTTCTAGTTTATTTATAGTGGTAAGCTCACCCACTTTTTAAAATAATTTATATATATATATAAATACTCCTGAGTGGTATATGCACCACTGTATATATATATATATATAGTGGTGTATATACCACTCAGGAGTATTTTATATATGCAGTATAATTTAATATGTTTGCATACTGGCAGATAATGTGTTCTTTACTAAGTAGTATGGGTAATCATTGCAATTGTTAATTTAACCACTAGTTGGTTGTAATTTCCATTGTTCATGTATAAGAATAGAATTGCACCTGTTCAATTACTGATTGCATGTTTAATGTAAACAGTAAACCTCTTTCATGGTATTAGGAGTGTAAATGAATTGCTTATACACAGTTCCTAGAGTATATTTTGAGGCCTGTACAGCAGTGAAGATTTCTATTGTGATCGTCAGAACCCAGACTTACAGCAAGCTTAAGCCTTACATTTCCTCATTTTATAATTTACAGTGTGATAGAATGGGTGTTGGAGACAACTCTGAGACATGCTTTATTTGAAAGGATCTGAAATGCCAGGAAATCATTCTAAATTTTCTGCTACACTTTTCATATGATATGTGATTTTTTTCTGTATATAGGTTTCAGTATTAAAATTATCTGTATTAAATTGTACTGCATATTCACATACAAAAGAAATGTATATTACACTGTGCTTTGCATGTCTGTTGCAGACTTGATATTAAACTAGACTGTGTGACTAAAGTGTGTTGCTATCCAAAAATTTAAAGTTCAAGATATATAGAACTATAATTTTGCCTGTTGTTTTGTATGGGTGTGAAACTTGGTCACTGACATTGCAGGAGGAAAGGAAGCTGAGGGTGTTTGAGAACATGGTGTTGAGGAGAATATTTGGACCTAGGAGGGACGAGGTAACGGGGGAATGGAGGAGATTGAGTAACAAGGAGCTAAATGATTTGTACTCCTCACCCAATATTATGTGGGTGATAAAATTGAGAAGAATGAGGTGGGCTGGGCATGTGGCGCATATGGGTGAGGAGAGGGGGGTGTATAGGGTCTTGGTGGGGAAATCAGAGGGAAAGAGACCACTGGGGAGACCTAAGCGTAGATTGGGTAGATAATATTAGGACGGATCTCCAGGAGGTGGGATGTGAGTATATGGACTGGATTGGGCTGGCCCAGGATAGACAGATGGCGGACGCTTGTGAGTCCGGTAATGAACCTTTGGGTTCACGAAATGCGGGGAATTTCTTGACTAGCTGCAAACCAGTTAGCTTCTCAAGAAGGACACTGCACCACGGAGTAAGTAAGTAAGTAAGTGTGACTAAAGTGATGCCTTATGGCATACACAGGCATTAGTATTAATATTAGTGGTGGTGTGAGTCATACAGCTGCTGTTGCTCTTGCCATACAGTATGGGTAATTTCTAGACAAAAACTTCACAAACACTTGTGAATAATCTGGTCATCAGGTGTCAAGCATATCTGAGAGTTGAAGGAGGTCATTTCCAACATCTGCTCTCACAAGTGGTAATTTATGTATATTATATGAGGAAATGTAAGGCTTAAGATGTGTTTATGAAAGCACAAAAAGGGCTTATAGAGCAGGAGGATTCTTGTCTTCCCTGTTAGCCAGGCTGCACTTAAGGCTCTAGGCTGGTTGAAGAATGCTTTGATGTTCTCTCTGTGCTGGCAAACTGGAATGAGGTTATCCTCATGTGGGTGCCAGGGCTTTGTGGCATCCCAGACAGTGAAAAGGCTGATGAACTTGCTCGGCAGGGTGCAACATTGCTGTTATTTGGCCCACAGCCAGCCCTTGGGATACTGATGTTTGTAATAAGAGAAGAAGTTAAAGTACTGGGCTGTAACAGAACACTACATTGCCTGGAATAATTTACCAGACCATAAACATGGCAAGCATTTTATTACTAGACCATGTAAGCAAAGTGCTGAAGAACTGCTTAAGTTAAGTAGGCATTGGCCAAGAGTGGTATTGAGTTGCTCGTGGAGCATGTTCCTGTGAAGAAGCTGCTGAATAGTATGGGCCTGTTGGTTGGTAACCTAGACTGCAGATTTTGCAAAGTGTTTACTGAAAACGGTGTACCATATTATTTGCTGTTGCGAGGCCTTGGCTCGTCAGTGTTATAATTTCTTTATAAACTTCTTTGTTGAACCAAAAGACATAGTGCAGCCTCATTAAAAACTTATGTCTCTTTGGGGCTAATAATTATATGTTGTAACTATATAGAGGGTTGCACAGTAAGCCTATGGCTGCAGTGTTTCCGATGCTCTTGCTGTTGGACCCTTCAGTCTAAAAACAGAAATAAGGGCTTAGCTGGCTGTATGTCTGAGTTCTGTTTGAAGTGCAGGTACTTCTTTTCAGATATGAATTAACAGTCTAATGTATTTTGAACTTATGGCCTCTTTCATACCATGGGTGGATGCTGCCAGTGGAACATTTTTTGAAGTTTTAATGTTGTTTCAGTTTTGGAAAGAATGTATTTTGAGGGATAGATTTCAGACAGTTTGTTTATGAACTTTGCTCATCTGTGAAACTCTGAAACTTGTGGTGTGGATACTGAGATGGACAGAGAATGGTATGCACCTTCAACATAAACTCAAAAAGAATGACAATTTTAATTTTGCTATAAACTGAAACATCAAATAGAATTTTCCATGACCTCATTCATAGTGTCATTTCATAAAGTGATAGAACAGTTATTGAACAAGACCTTTTTTTTTTTAATGAAGACCCATACCATGTACATTTCATGTAAGCTTGTTAGTGTGTGCATGAGCACGTGCAAAAGCGTTTATTACAAAGTTTTGTCTGAACAGTTGTTTTATTGTATTTTATTGCTAGAGATTTATCTAGTGATTGAAATGTTATATAGTTTTTATTTGAACTAATCTCAAATTTGCCATAATTCTACCATTGTCAAGGGTTAAGGTTTATTTGTAATATTTACCACACATAATGTACTGTTATTTTCTAGAAGGAATTTTGCACAGAAGCTTGTGAATACAATACTACTTTGGTGTGTAAGAAATCTTGATCAGTAAGAACATTGTGATAAGTTTCCAGAGTTTGGGTGTCTTGCATGTCAGTTCAAGAGCTGCTTAAGGAAACAAAATGTTTGGTGTGAACTTGACCTGGATTGTGGACAACCAAAAGATTGAGAATTTTGAGAGATCACAAAGAGAATACAGCAATGGCAGGTTCAGACACTCATATGGGTAAGGCAAGTCCGTGAGTTTCATTAGCATTCTTTTTTGAGGTGAGATAGTAAACTTTTCTAAAAGAAGATTAAGGTCTGAATATATAAATTTGTTAATGAGGAATCATTTATGTTTTTTACACTTTACAGCAAACTTTATGGAATCTTAAAAAATATCTAATTTACTTCATATCACAATACATAATCTGTGTACTAAAATTCCTTTGTTACATTTCTGTGAAATGGAGATAAGTGTATATTAAAAAAAAAAAACTTGTACATATGTGCTGCTAATACTCAATTACTATATCATGGAAGAATGATGGGGCTAGTGAAGAAATGAATAAGACAGCTGTGTTTCATGTGGACTTCATTGTCTGATTTAAAATATAAAATTATAAGAGGCACTGTATTTTTCAGAAAAAAAAAATTTGCACACAAGTGCAGTTAGAACAGATGAAAATATGCAGTTGGGATTCTCAAACTTAGGGTTGTGATCCATTATTTGGTCATGAGTGCCTTCTGATAGTTCATGAACTCTTTAAACAATAAACATTCAGCTTTCTGTATTCATCAATTTAACTTTCTTCAGGAAAGAATAAAGCAGTTTATCCTAAATATCTTTTGAATATTATGCTATAACTGTGCAGCAAGTTGCTGAGGTCCTGAATAAATACTGATATTAGTTGGGTTGCTTGACCAGTGAAATGAATGATACTGGGTCTTAGGTAGGACAATTAGAGGACCACTGATATACAGGAATCGGTTTTCACTGGGAAGGAAGCATGAAAAGTGTACAATATTTTAAATCAAAGGCAATGGATAAAGTAGTAGGAATCATATTAGTGGTGGTGGTGATGATTTATGATGATCAAATTTTTGAAAGAAAATTACTGTTCTCGTGTACACATTTATAACAGTTTGAAATACCAAATATCAAAATTGACCATAATTTTGGACATCATATCATTATTTTATGTGCATCCATACTTAACCCCTTTTTATATGAAAGAGACAACTTTGAATTATGCTGATGACCATCTTATATAAAGAGAACTAGCAAGAGTTCTAAACTAGTCCAGGATTCTCAGTCTGCGGAACTCACACCAGACATGTTATGCAGACTTATTCCAAACAGTACATTGAAGCTTTAAATTCTAACTTCTCAGCGAGCTTTGTTTTATGAAAACCAAAGCAGTAATACTTTAATCTGATTATTTGTTGTGATGACAAATGTGTGGTATGTAGATCAAATGTAATCAATCTTGAACAAGGTAAACAATGAAATATTCTAGTTAAATAGTATGGACTTCACATATCTCCTATATTAAGAACTTTTAACGTTTTTCTTAGGTGCAGAAACCTGTGAAACAAAAATGTATGTGTGAACCAAAAAAATAAATTTTCATACACTTAGATTTAATACAAAAAATTGTGTGCAGTGCACATTTGTTAATATCTCTTTTTAATCATGACTTTGTGGTATAAAGAATTGTGACAGCTTTCAGTCTTATTTTGTTTGCTGATGAATAGTGGCATAGAACTTTTTAGTACATGCATAATTGAGTGAGATCAGAAAATTTCAAAAAATGCCTCGCAAACCAAAATATTTTCATAGACTGAAAATGAAATCAGATGTACCGTTTATTGTATTCTGATTGCTAATTATGATAAATGTAGCAGTTTCTAGGTTTCTTCTTGGTTACTTAGCTGGTGCAAATACCTTTGATACTGGTACATGTTAGAGTACTTCTTGGAACAGTACTGTTAACCTTTGATTGCAGTTTCAAAGATACACAGCATTCTTTAAGTCTGAATGGACGTAGCCTGCCATTTACTTGCTAGGCCTTTGTAAAATTACATTGTTAGGTAAAGTTATGTAATTATGCTTATTTTTGTACAGTGTCATTTCACACCTACGTGGTGTGGCACAGTGCCTGTTTGGACCTTTAAAAATCTGAAAGAGCTCCTTGTTCCTGCACCACACCTCTATGAGCATCTGCTGTCCATGCTCTTGTCATGAAAGCGCAATTGAGTCCTCTTTTCAGGTGTAACACTTTTGGGTGTTAAGGTAGTGTTATTTCCAGTCATCCGTACAAGACTTGAGGTTAAAATTATTATGTTAATAAATATGCCTCAGTTGTGAGATTGAAATTGTGTGATAATCACAGGAAATAGAGAATTTCTGGAATGTGAATCACAGTTTTAAAGTTTTTTATATGTTCCATAAATAAAAAGAAGACTTCTATGCACTTGTTAAGATACTGTTTCGTGCATTTGAATTGTCTTTATGCTAGCTTAATGTCAATACACAATTCTGAATATTGCACATAAATAGGCATGCAAAAGAAACTGCAAAGACTTAAGAAATTGCTTGAGTTTTGTGTACATATTGTTTTCCATTCTGGGAAGTGATGGAACCAAAAAGTCCTCGTCAGTGACAGCCACATGTTACATACATTCTCTTAAACTAGAAATCCTCGTAAAACATGAATGTCAGTGGGGACACCTGTACTTCTCTGAATCTGAATTATTGATGACATCATCTTAGTGCTTCCTGTTTCTGTTATTCAGACAGATTTACTTATTGTAAGTATGCTCACAAATATTAGTCTTTATACCTGAGCAGTACAGTTCTCCATTACATATTTACCGTAATCGAGTCATTGTCGATACACTCAGTTTTGTTGCATATGATGATGGCTCAGTCAAGCTAAAACAACTAGTGGAGAGCTATATGAGTCAGGTTTATGTACAAATGTTTGTGAGGTGGTGATAATAAATCTACCTACTAATGACATACCTTTTGCTTAAGAACTGCCCAAACACTGGCAAAATGTACATCTTGAAAGTAAGATTTTACTAGCTGACAGGCAATAAAATTACAGCTCATTATGTGATAAAAGCTAATATACATAAAACTCTATATTTTTAAGTGCTACAGTAACACAAAATATGGAATCTGTGAAGTTAACTATTAGTAGTTTAGTTACAAAATTTATAATCTTGATTTTATATTACAAGATAAGCCTTGTTTCTGGTCTCACTCAGTTATTATAATAATATTAAAGATAATAATAATAATAATAATAATACTTATACTAATAATAGTAATAATGAATATGGTGTCTGGTTATGTAGGGAAAAGATATGTTGATGTGTATATTGGCACACTTTTTAAAACAAATATTATTTTATTATATTAAACATTTAAAATAAAAAATCATATATACAGTGACAATTTTAATTAGTTATTTTGATATAAGTAACATTGGCAGTGTGGTTTGGTAGCCATTGAACATTAGTATATACATAATCATGTAATATTTAACGTTATTGTCATAGAATATTCAAACAGTACACTAGCATTCTTTTGTGTTGCAGTTGTAGTATATAAATATTGTATCTGAACTTTGGCCTTTCGTATTCAGAGTGGAATGACGAAAACAACATTTAATTATTACTGTTACTGCAGTATATCATTGTAATACAATTTGTTAGGTCCCAAATTATGCTAGGTAACAAAAACAAGTGTTTATGTGAGAAAACGGTTGTGTTTGTAACAATGATGATCATAGAATTGGTTTTATATGTTGATGCAAGAACATTTATGATGCATGTGATTGTGTATTTATGTTTTTAGCACAGTGAGGCAGGGAGAGACCATAAATGATATTGCAGAATTGAGTTGCAGAAGTTCAGTCATAATCGTATGTAGCCTTGTATGAAGATTGGAAATATATGCAATGCCGAATTAAATCTGAAGCCTAGGTCACTGTTACAACAGATTAGTACAAACCAAGTGAAACTAGTCAAATCAGTTAGATCAGAAGGCATTTTACATGATGATCAACTACAGGAAGAGAGAATTTATTTGGAGTTGTGCTGACTTCTTTGTTAGCATAAGCAGAAACAGTCACACTGTTTGACTTTAATGAAGTACAGTAACTGTAATACTCCACTACATTAAGCTGAATGTAGCATTTCAGATCACAGTTCAAAAAATTGGTGCTTTTTTTTATCACAAGTATAAACTGTAATTCACTGCATGTGTGTCTGATAGTGTGTGGTTTAGCCAGCAGACAGTGTTTCAAAACCCACAGGCCTCACACTAACCATACCCAGTGCTCGTCATCCCTTATAATTTGGTGGTTTCCTGTGCAACAGATCTGGAATTCAAAAGTTGCAAGACAAAGTCAAAACATATACTAAACGTCTTTTGTGGTTTGGAGTCACTGTAGATCACCTCTTTTGAACATTTTTTTCACCACCATTTCACAAGTTTATGAGTTCTCGTTTTTTATGTGCTCACACTTCAGAAGTGGATTATTTGACTTCCGTCTTGTGTGCAGAGTTCAGAGGATTAAAAAACTGTAATTGGGTACATTAGAAACAAAACAAAAATGAAGTATTCCTTGAAAAATACCCATATATACATTTATTTTCATTACATTAAAATTTATTGTACCTAAACACTGGTTTTGACTTCTATCCAATTCATATTTAAACTTCTGACAAGTTTACAGCTATTCACCTTATTTGTACTCACTTGCTGACTGAAGACTTAAGTTGTAATCTGACTTTTGTTTTGCAAGTTGTGTTGTAAGGTCCTTAAGCTTTCCAATGAAAGACCTTTTTAGAGACTTGCCATACTTTTAAGCCTGTGGGATGTAAATCATGATTCTTGCTTACCATGAAAGGAGAAAGAAATGTTTAAAATATGTATCAACAATATAGTTTTTGATCCAAAAATAGAGGAACATGTTAATGCTCAACTAAAGTAATTGTGACATTAAACATTTACATTTCAGTACCTTGGATACAATATAAAATAATGCTTACTCTTAGTCTTTTACCAGGACTACAGAAGTTGAATTAGTGGCTGCATATATCTACTTTTTGTTAGAATAGCAGCCATTTGTTTCCTGGAATTTATGAATTATGACAGAAAACTTCCTGTAGTAAGGAGAAGTTTTGACAGGTGTAAACTTATACTGCTCTGTGGATAAAAGCCAGGAGCAAATGAAAGAAGAATGGAACTAGCATTTTTAATTACTACTGGATCTCTTAGGCATTGTTTATGTCTTCACATTTCCATATGAGGCATTTCAAAAGATTATACTGTATTTTTACTGCCCACTTAATTGTGGGCAGTGTTTTACTCCTGTACCAGTTTATGAAAGTGATGAATCTTATAATTTGCAAGATTTCAGTCTTCTGGCACAGTAATGTAGAGGTCTTCACAATTCTGGGATGTTGTGCAGCATTGGTTGGTAATTGGTTACCATTGTTGCAGAAAGCATCTTGAAGGCTCATGCAGTCAAAAAAGGAATATAAAAAATTCTTTGACTGCTTGGCCCTTGAAGATGGGAACAGTATGTTGTCTTTGAAATGGTAACCAACTACCAACCTATGCCACATGACATCTTGGAAGAGTGAAGACCTTGTCTTGAAATTTCTCATGCATGAAGTCTGTAGGCATGCTGTCCTGGCATCCTGTATGTGTTTTCCCTATACTTAACTGACATGAATTTGTTATTTGCTGTCACTTACCCCTTGAAATTTTTTCAGGTGTTGACACCATCTGTAATACAAATGCTGCTATGCATTGCTTGTATAATGCATACCTGCCCAGGTGCACCTTCCTGCATTCATTATGTCTTAGTACAGTTGTCTGGTTCTTGTTTGCATAGTCCCTGCCAGTCCAGCTAGGGGAAGCTACTGTGTGCTTTTAGACCCTGCCAGTTTGACTAGGGGAAGTACTGTGTGCTTAGACCTGCCAGTCTGACTACAATAAGCTACAGCATGCTTAGACCCTGCCAGTCCAACTACAGGAAGCTACTGCGTGCGTCAACCTTGCCCATCAGACTAGCGGAAGCTACTTTGTGCTTAGACCTTGCTAGTCTGACTAGGGGAAGCTACTACATGCTTGTATTGGACAGCATCAGCATTCTTTTATCATTTACTTGGCTCTCAACATTCTTATGTTCATATAAACTGGTTCCTTTTCAGTAAACACGTCATTTCTAGGATACTGAAAGAAAGCCTGTCATAAAATGTACCCCTTACTGTCAGTGGAACTTAAGTTGTATGTGTTATTGCATTCTGTATAATCAGAGGCTAATGTATTGGTAGTAATGAGTAGACATGGGGTGTATAAATAATGGTTACAAATTATACCAAAAATTGCATCTTTCCCTTGATTATGTGTCCATAATTTTAAACATGTTTAGAATAGTATTCACCAAAGTGATATGCCAATATTTTGTGTTCCCAACTTTCAGGTATGATTTCTTGTTTAGCATAAAGAGGATATACAGGTCTTAGATATTGGCCATTCAGGCATGCTAATATGATGTGAAAGAAGGGTACACATTGATTTATCAAGAAAAGAACACAAAAACAGCACCATACTCCAACATACATATATCAGTTTTAATTGACAAGAACATTTGATGATGCAGTTTGAATTTCACTCTCATGTGAAGGTATATTAAAGTTTTTTACAAACTTCAATAACTGGGGCATGGGACATGCATATGGATGCACTTACAGAAGGCTTACATAACTGCATTTATCTTGCTTAAAACTATTATTATATTAAGTATATGTGTGGTAGAACCAAGATGCATCATTCTAGAAGTAATCCATTTTTAATTTTTTTCTTCTCCTTCCTTTGCTTATTATTATTCCAAGATAGTTTACAAATTATCAAAGTAGAAGGTACACCTGTAAGAAAAGGATAATAGTGCTTGTTTTCTATGATATGCACCATATATGAAGGGTTCTATCCCTTTCGTCTCGGTGAAATAAGTTTAATACATTTATGTATGAAACAGAAACATGACGTCTAGATAATGTAAAAACTCATCATTTTCAATCTTACACAATTCATGTCATGCTATGTACAATTTGTAGAATGTGTAAAGGGTGTACCAAATGTTGCCCACTGTGCAAAGCATGTGTAAAGTAGTAGTAGTAATATTTTTTAAGCCTTGAATTTAAGTATGAAATGTGTACGAAAGGCCAGACTTGTATCATCACATAAGAACTCAACAATGACATTTGTACATTTAATATATAATAACACTACAGAACTGTATAATATCTCTATACTTCACACATAATATATAGAACCACAAGAAGAAATGTAAATATATCATCCTCTTTATTATGTTCTGCATGCATGCATCCTTTTTCAGTATTACTATAATTTGGTAACATTACTTTAATGTCATTCATTTACATGAAGAAAAGAATCCAAATACATATCCTTTCATATGATTAATAGATCTAAAAAGTTGATATGACGAATTGTTTATAGAACACTGTATATTAATTATTATCAGAATGTACAGATGAGCAACATTTTCTGTATTGAAAATGTACTTCATTGCTTACACATGTATCTGTTTTGTTAATTGATTGGCATTACAGGTTATTAGAAATCACTGTCTACAAGACAGCAGCAGAGATCTGTACAAAACACAATACAAAAATATGCAAGACAGCTGTGTATATATTGAATAAATTTAAGACAACCCTTTTCTTACTTTCTACATATAACTAAATCTTTAAGATAGTGTTTGAGAATAAGCATGATAAAAATGTCAACACAGATATTTAGATAGAGTCCCATTGACAATGCAAATGTTCGCATATACCATCTGCAAAGAATTCCTTGGTCTGCTGTGCAAATTACTGTACCATAGCATCCTGCACATCATTGTTCTACATGAACATGTGGCCTTTGAGGGCTGGTCCAAAGATATGCAAATTACATAGTGAAAAGCCTGGGATGTATATAGGAAGTTTAAGCATTTTAAGCATCTCCCATTACATAGTGTTCAGTTGATTGTGAACACTGGGGGTCACATGGGGGGTGAACATCATTGTGCAGACAGATGATGTGATCAGTGAGATTATGGGAACATTCTTCTTAATCTTGCTAGCAGCTTTTGAAACATTAGACAGTAATCGTTTTTTATCATGTTATTACCTCATTTGAAGTTTGGAAACAGGGATCCTGAATGTCAAACAACACACTGAACATCACTTTAATGGCAGGTGCTGTTGCTGTGAATTTCTTTGGGTTGGGTAAAGTGGGGGTGCTTTCATTACATGCCTGCTGGTTTTCATGTGGCTGAATTTGTGGCACCACATCTTTTTGCCACCATGTACCACAAATGCATGACCTTCAGTATAGAACAGCTGCAAATTTTCCAGTGGCATTGACATGTGATGCTCCCTGTATTTGTCTGTTAGAAGAGGGACACAGTGAGAACATGTGCAGTTGACTGCATGATGCTGACACTCATATTGAATTCCATTGACAGGGAACAAGGGGTCCAATGTCTGTCCTCATGTACAGCATTTATGACTGAGGCAGTGTTTGCTATATTAATGAGACCGTAAGGCTATGCCAGTCTTAGCAAGTCAAATGGATTTATCTCAGTGTAAATGAGTGCTTATGTTGCATAGAATTGAATAGCAAACTTAAATGTGCATTGGATGAAATAAGCTCTTTGAACTTAATCATACAGTTTTTATTAAATGAACAGAAACCCAATTGTGCATCAACAAGTTCGGATATTGACCTATCTACCTCATGCGAAAATGCAAACAAGAAAGAAGACCATAATGTGTCTATTCATAAGGACTGGATTGAAGTAAATTCTAAACATCGTAGTAACTCCAATAATTTTAGGAAGTCAGACAGTTTACTAGCTTATCAGCCCATTCCAACCTCTAGTCGCTATGCTCCCTTAATTAACCTACAAGATTCATCGGAATGCATAAATAATACGATAGTAACCAATGAGCAGGGGTTACCTCGTGTCTCACAAAGGGTAGATCAGCAAATGGAAGTTATTAGTAAGGAAACAAACTGTTTTCTTCACATTTCTACTATACTAAATGGTAAAATATACTCAAATGGATCTAATAAATTAATGAATTGTGTGATCAAAAGAAACATTAGACATGCTGATGAAATTTCTGTAAATAACTTTCTATCCACTGTGCATGTTCGGATGCAAACATCAATTAAGTGTACTTCCAAAGTGGTAATTCTAGGCAACAGCCACTTAAAAGGATGCACTGAGAAGATAAATAATTACCCTCGTGATACGTTTAGAATAACTGGGTGGACAAAACCAGGTGCACTAGCTGAGGAAATATTGGATAAGCCAACAATGGACTTGATGTATTTAAATAAATGTGATGTGATTGTGATTAGTGCAGGTGCAAATGATGTGTATATGAATAACTCTAAAGTGGCATTACTGAAAATCACAAAGTTCATACAGAACAGCTGTAATACCAATATAATATTATATGGGGTTCCACATAGATATGACTTGGCTGAATATTCATGTGTAAATGGAGCAATTCAAGCATTCAGTTGTAAATTAGGGAAAGTAGCTACCTTGTGCAAATATGTTACTATATTGGAGTGTAACTATAACAGAGAGTATTTTACAAATCATGGTATGCACCTTAATGGAAGAGGTAAAAGACTGGTTTCTAGACAACTGGCCTCTGAAATTTCTAAATTAACTGAAATGGAAGCAATAGCTCCAATTAGCCTGGGGTGGAAAGAGGACCATGAACAAGTGGTGTTAAGCAATGTTACATATAATGAGACAGAAATTGTGGGTAATGACAATCCTATGAGGGAACTGAATGATGTAGCTGACAAGCAGGTTATCGAGGAACAACAGGAGAAAGAGACCAGTGGTGTTTCTGTTATTTCATTAAATAATGTGATAGTCACCAATGACGATAACGCTGAAATCCCTACGAAGTCAAAGAGGCTAAGAAAAGCTCCAATTGTAAGATCAAAGGATTTTTTATGGTAACACCAGGACCAGTTAGTTTAGGCAATGAAGCTAATCTCAAAATATTTGCCCAAAATATTGGAGGCCTGGGAAATAAAATTGATGAATTGGTTATTAATTGGGTAAAGGATCCTCCTGATATACTTTGCCTGTCTGAACATCATTTATCAAGAAAAGTTATTCAGGGTATTATTGTTGACAGTTATAATTTGCATATTACTGTAGGAAACTCACCAAATGTGGTGGGGTATGTATATTTCTTCATAAATTTTATCAGTTCATAAATGTGGACCAGAATAGTCACTGTAGAGAACAGGATATAGAGATATGTGCAATAAAATTGGTATATAGCCCCTTAAATTTTTGTGTTCTGTCAATATATAGATCCCCGACAGGAAATTTTGATATTTTTATGGAAAAACTAGAAGAAATACTAAACCTATTATTTTTAAATCTGGTTAATTTAATTATATGTGGAGATTTTAATGTAAATTTCATGACGGATAACACTAGAAAATATCAAATTATTTCCCTCTTAATGATGTATAACTTAGACTACATAGTAAATTTTCCTACTCGAATAAATGATTGTACTGAATCAACAATTGATAACATATTTCTGGATAGAAGTAAAAATGAAAACTTTATTATTGAACTGTATTACAATGGATTATCTGATCACGACGCTCAAATGCTCACACTCTCTATCCCCTTACATAAATCTTTTAAACCTGGTTTGGCTAGAACTGGTAGGAAGTACGATGACTTCTCTATAAATGAATTTAAAATGAACTTAAGCTATGAAAACTGGGAAAATGTTTTTAATTCCGTTAGTGATAATGACGTAAATGTTATATTT
>Ga0123352_10001726_pt1 | contig 29510 bp, 12 predicted proteins | sample TergutLab28metaG_FD_89700 | JGI IMG/M metagenome (GOLD analysis project Ga0123352, IMG submission 89700) | Labiotermes labralis P1 segment gut microbial communities from Petit-Saut dam, French Guiana - Lab288 P1 | ecosystem: Host-associated > Arthropoda: Insects > Digestive system > Gut ... | reverse complement strand
TGGCCATTATCTCCGTAACCGTTCAACTTTGTACATAGGTGTTTTGGGTTATATCGGTATACTTTAACATAAGGAACACCCTCCCGAAGTCTGGCACATTCCTCCTGGGACACCCTGTATATAGGCAGTACTAACCGCAAAATTTCCAGCTGATAGCAATTAGGGACTGGTGACCTAGAGAACTGTTTCCATCACTTGTTCAAGTGATGTCATTTTTTTCTTTACAAACGTATCCAGTGTGCAGTGTATTAATGTATGTGAATCTGTCTGTCTTGATATATTGTTGTTGCTTTCCCTGTGTTTGAATGAAGATCTCTAGCAGACTATGTTTGTGTTCAGGTCGCATCAGAAATACTCCAGAACCCGAGGAAGAAGACAACGATAGTTCTGTACTGTCTCTGGGACTCTTCCCTGGTGAATACCTCGAGATTCCTGGGGATGACCGCTGCATGTTCCGCTTTGAAGCCGCATGGGACAGTTCGTTACACAACTCAGTGCTGTTGAACAGGGTTACATCATATGGAGAGCAAATCTTCATGACAATCTCAGCATATGTAGAGGTGAATACTGCTGACTTAGTAGACATCAGTAGATATTCACTGCCTAGAATATTCCTTCATATTATTATTATTCTTCTTAAATGGCACTCCAGTCCAATGTGGACCCTCACCTCCTTAATGGACTTCTCCCAGTTAGCTCTGCTTTTTGACCTCTCTTTCCAATTTGTAATTTCTTATTTATGAATATCTGGTTGTATGCAATTCCACCATCTGTTTTTTGGTTGTTCTCTTCTTAGAATTCTTTGAGCTTCATCGTTAAATACATGACTTAACTTTTGTTTTACTATCCATTCTGTTAACATAACCAATCCAATTCAGTGGACTTATTCTGACAAATGAAAGAATATTTAATGTCCAAATAGCTGCATTAATTCTTTATTATATCACTTTCTCCAATTTTCATTTACTTTATTTCCCCCAAACATTCTTCTTAAAACTAATCTTTCAAAAGTAGCCAGCTGTTTAGCAATATCTGTATTGCACGTCCAGATTCTGCTCCATATGTTGCCACTTTTACTTATTCTGCTATGAATACTGACTGGCTCTTCAGTAGAGGAAGTAGGGCATGATGTGCTCTATTTGAATAATTTTTTTTTTATTCTCTGGACTTGATTCATTTCTATTTGTTAGAATTGTACCAAGATATGTATACTCTGTCACTGTTTCAAAATTGTATGTACCAAGTTTTGCGTATTCATTTTTGTCATTCACGATATCATAAATTATGTCTTATTTCCATATATTTCTAAACCTATCTTATTTGTTTGTTCAACCAGTTATGTAAATACTTTTTCAACATCTTGTAATCTTCTTCCCATTATAACCACATCTTAATCATATGCAATAATTTACTACATTTTTCAAATTTGGTTCCCCATGTTTCTACTTTAGAACTTCTAATTGCAGTTTCCAACACTAGATTTAACAGCAAAGTAGCAATTTCATCTCCTTGTCTCGAACCTTTGTTAACTTTAAATTCAGGGGATAAATTTTTATGAATTTTAAACTTAGCGTACATTTTGTTAATTAAAATTCTACACAATTTAGCACATTTCTTTGGGAAACCTAAATTATGCACTTCACTCCATATTTCCATTATCCATATAGTGTAATTTGCTGCTTGAAAATCAGTAAATAGAAGATGTACTTCTATATACTGTTCCCAACATGTTTCCAATATTTGTCGCATAGTAAAAATTTGATCAACAGTTGGTAGTCCCCATTGAAGGCTTCCTTGGTACCCTCATAGTATCAGCCTAAGGTACTAATTTTACATATACTATATTTGCCACAATTTTATATGTTGTACATAGCAATGTGACTGCTCTATAACTATCACACACAATTATGTCCCCTTTCTTATGAATTGGACATATGGTGCCATATTTCCAACTCATGCGGTACATTCTCTTCCTCACATATTTTTTAAATGAGTTCATAAATGACCTTCTTGAGCTCTTTTCCTCCCTCTTTAATCAATTCACCAGAATTTGATCATGTCCAGTTGCTTCTCATTTTTCTGTTTGCTTATTACTGTCACTATGATGTAATCATTTGGTGGTTCAACATTTGGTTCTGCAGTTTGTATGCACATTGTCCACTCTTCTCCACTCTCATTGTCTGTTCCATCTTGTAGTTCAAAGTGCTGTTCATAATATTCAGACTACCTTTGCAGGACTTTCTCTTTGTTGCTTACTATGTTACCACCGACATCTTTAATCAGTAATATTTATGGTTTGAATCCTTTTCTTATGCTATTCGTTTCTTGTTAAAATATCTTTGCCTCATTGTTATTATAAGCAATTTCCATTTCCTCCAGCTTTGATTTAAACAATATTCTCCTTTATTGTAAATATTTTATTTGCTTCTTTTCTTTTCCTTATATTCTTGTTTGTTTTGTCCAATATTTCTGTTAATTGTTTAGTTGTAAGCTCTCATTTTTTCTTCTAAAATTATTTGACATTCTTAATCAAACCAGTTATTTCTTTGTGGCCTTTCTTTTTTCCTATTATTTTTCCAGCTGTTTCATTTATTCCTTGTTTCATATTGTTCAATATTTCATTTATATCTTCCACTTCTTGTAATTGAGTATTTTGTACATTTTCTGCTACATCCTTGATGAATTTGTCACTTCCTTCTTTCTTGTTTAGTTTTCCAATATCCCATATCTGTATTTCACTTTTCTTAGTCATCTCACTTCTCTTAATTTTCAATCTGATTTGGCCTTCCTTAAAAGTGATCTGATTCTATTTCAGCACCTCTCATTCTTCTGACATCACAAAGATTCATGCATTGTCTTCTATCTGCCTATATATGATCTATCAAGTTACATATTTTGTTGTCAGGTGATTGGCAAGTTACCTTGTGAATGCCCTTATGTTGATACCATCTCTTCCAGTGCAAAATTTACCATTTGTTTGCCATTATCATTTGTTTCATTGTGAAGGTTGTGCCCTCCACATGGTGGATATAAGTAGGAGTCTTTTTCAACTTCAGTGTTGAAATCCACTAGTACTGTTTTAATGTTATAATTGGGAACTGCTTCACATACCTTCTCCAAAAAACTATAAAGTTCTTCTTTGGCCACTCCATCTTTTTCTGCAGTTGGTGCATGTGTTGGTATCCATGTCAAATTGTAATATTTAAGTTTAACCATAATTTTACACATTCTTTCATTTTAGGCTCAAAATCAAATAAATTATCCATAATATGTTTACTAATATAAACTCCTCTTCCAAATTCGTCTGTCACTTTTATATCCACCATATAAAATTTTATAATTCTTCTTATCACTTTTTCCTCTCTCTGGCAATCTAATTTCTTGCAGGGCACACACACACACACATATATATATATATATATATTTTATACTTTTCAAATTCTTTCACCAATTCATTCATTGATTCCTTCATGTTATCAAACCTGTAATTAATCAGTTACCACACAGCCCAGCAGGGGATTCTGTCCAATCTGTTTCGGTATCCATATCAATATTATCTTCTTGCCTGTCTTCATCACTGAAATGAACCATTTTTTACTTTTTTCTGCTAAAACCTATTTATTGGTACTTATACCCCATGCATGTTACTTGTCCTGCCCTTGTTGTCTACCTTAATTTTGTCATTCCCCTTGAACTAGGTAAAGAGTACAAATGATGAAGCATTCTATTATGTGTTTATCTTCCATAGCCACTCAGATATTACTGTTGAATGGATGACTGTTGTCCTTAGTTAGGGAGTTCCAGGTTCATATTCAGACCAAACAGCAGCTTTCTAGACTGAAGTTCTCATGTTTTCTTCAGTCCTTCTGGTCAACTTAGGCCATAAGTGTTTTCTTTCACAGCTGTTCCAATTCATTAATCATCACACCTTTTACTTCTTTATAATATGAACTCTTGCTACTTCTGGTAGTGGTTTTACTGGACATGATCCATTAAAACAAATTGCATTTCACTATTATGTATGAAAATAGTCTTCCAAGTATACAGTATACTGTTACCATAAGTTCTTTTTCATTTTTAAAGGTATTGCACATCAGACCAAAAACAGGACATAATGTCCAACATAAAAACTGATTTTGACAATGAAAAAAGAAATATATATATATTATACTTACATTTTTTTCAAGTCTGTAGTGTTGTATGATACCAGAATTCTGACAGTATAAGCTAACACACACATTATTTATCTATGACAATAAAATGGTAGTTGACATATCATTGCATACTTAACCTTGTATGTTATACCAGATATGACCACAATAATGTACAGAGTCCTTTGTGTTTCAGCTTGAAAACTGTGGACGCCCAGCCATCATCACAAAAGATCTCAGCATGATAATCTATGGTCGTGATGCAAGGACAGGTCCTCGCTCATTGAAACATCTGTTCTCTGGAAACTATCGCAATGCAGAGGCAAACCGTTTGTCTGGCGTGTATGAGCTAGTACTGAAGAGAGCATCGGAAGCAGGTAGTCCAGGTTTGTTCCCTGTCCACCCAACCAATAGTGAGTAGACTTCCAGCCAGTGTGATTTTTGTACTGCTGTGCTAAAGTTTATGTATTACATTCAGTGGCATTAATGGATCTGAAGTCAGGTTGGCTGCTATGGTTATTACCTGTTCAAATAATTATTCAAATCTAGCTTTAACCTTCAGGCTTCTGTGACTTCTTTACCCATATACCAGGTCTAAAAGCAAAACATTACTGTGTTAAGACAATGATGTTAATTTACCTTCTGTCTTAAAGGCAGTCGGTATGATATGGGAAATTTTGTGTGTCTATATCTGCATTGCTTTGTTAGTGTGGCTTTGCCAGATGTCGTCTACAGTTCATTGCATTCTTTTAACTAACAAGTAGTCCATTATTTACCGATAAATGGAATAGTTGCAATGTGTGGAGATGTTGTAGGAAGGATTTTAAAAATGTGGAGTTCAGACTGGGTATCCTGTGCAAAGCAACATGCTGAAGTATATACTGGCACAAGATATATAGGCCATAGCAAACGAATTTCTGTTTTTGGCTGTAGGTCTTGGAATAATTTTTAGAGCCTTGGTAGTTACAGTGGTTGCCTAACCAGCTGACCTTCACTCCAGGAAACTCTCAAATACAAAGCAAATACCTGTATTATTCAGAAGCCTATAATAAGGATAGATACCACCATGAGAACTTCAAATCTCACATGAAGAAACCCCCTTCACTGATTGTTGTATAGTTGCACAGCAGTTTCTGAGCACACTGGCTGTGACTAGCATAGTTCTGATCCCAGCTTGATTGTTAATGTATTATGCAGTGGCCTGTGCTGTAGATATGATGATAATGCTACATGAAGTGTCACTGTGTTCCAGTACACATGGTCTGGGTCCTTACTAAATAATATGAATGTTGATATTCATGTTCAAATTTGGTAGGGCTCAGTGAATGTAATGAAGATAGTGTGGTATTTTCATTAAGTGGTGTATTAGTGGTGGCCTGATCAGTACAACATTTTGTATTCAAATTGTGGTAGATTCTAGAGTTCTTCTTCTTCTAAACATAAGATTTTATTCATGTGATATGGACTGCAAATATATGCCTGTTCACATACTTATAATGTAGACAATGGGCAAGATGAGGTTTGATCTTTGAGACTATTTAAATATTGACAAGTGCACATTGAGTTGAATGATGCACATTAACTAACTAACCAACTACCTACCTAACTAACTAACTAACTCCATGGAACTTATTCCTCGTTGAGAAGCTAACAGGTTCTTAGGTAGTCAAGAAATTCCCCACATTTATGGAACCTGAAGGTTCATTACTGAATTCACTAGACCCCACCAACTGTCCCTATCCTGAGCCACATCAATTCAGTCCAACCCCCGTCACCCCACTTCTAGGAGTTCCATTTTAATATTATCTCTCCATCTAAGGCACAGTCTTCCAAGTGGTCTCTTTACCTCGGGTTTCCCTATCAAAACCCTGTATGCACCTCCCCTCTCCCCCATACATGCTACATGTCCCACTTATCTCATTATTTTTATCACCTAACTGATATTTGATGACTACAGTTCATAAAGCTCCTCATTATATAGTCTTCTCCACTGTCCTGTTTGTTACCTTATCCATCTTAATCCGAAATGTCTTCCTCAGCACCGTATTCTTGAAGACCCTCAGCCTATGTTTTTCCTTCAATGTGAGAGACCAGGTTTCATGCTCACACAAAATAATGGGCAAAATTGTAGTTCTGTGTAGTTTAATCTTTATATTTTTGTTCTACATTAGCTGTTACTCAAAAGCAAGTTAATAATTGGTATGCAATCAGAAGGATTCACAGAGATGAAATAAAACTCTTTGGCTGCAGGCTGCACCAGGTGGTTAAATGGTTTAAAAAAACCAACATGAGAACCGTCGTTGCCCTCATCATCATCAGGATGGAGATGGTTCTCAGAACGTTGACTTGTTTGCTGTTGAACCCCTGGCATAATTTGTGGCCCAAGGATGTTAATAATTGGTGTTGTCAATAGATAGGAGAGTGTAAAAAAGTAGCAGTGTTCGTACAGCACTGTGTAGTAACACAGAGACAACAAATGCTACTTGCAGAGGTGGCTTACTTGTTAGATCTCCCTCACCATGTGATTTACCTGCAACTGTTTTGAGTCAGCTAATTATTAGCTACATCATCAGACCATGTCTGACTGAAGTCACTGGCTTGTCACTATAGAGACCCAGTCACAGTGTCAGGGTAGTCCATATGGGATTTGTGTTGAGTAAACTGGCCATAGGGTAGCTTTGTCCCTGCCAGTTGTCTTTCTACCAATCATTCAATGAATGAATCATCTAATAGAATTAAGTCTTAGTGACATATGTCTGCGTTTGCTTAACACCTGGTTGTTGCAGAGAGCCGTCCTGAGATATTCTTAGTCATGTGCGCACTCAGTTTTACATCTCCACAGTTCCTATTCTACAGTAGCATTACCCCATTTGGCATTTACATGTCCTTCTTTTCAAATTTGCATCTTTAGTCTCCCATTCAAGTTAACTTTAAATATATATTTTCCTATATCCATAGTATTGCTGTATTTGTACAACTTAAAGTTCTGATATATACCCTGCTTGCCATCTCTTTGATAATAAATCCATACTCTCTTTCCGTGTTGTTTTATTTCGTTCTAACATCATGTGTAGTACATTGTTGTTCACCAGAAATAAGAGGTGTCTGCCATTTTCCACTGCCTTTCCTCATTCTCAAACTCTTACTTTCCATGATGCTGCACCTTTCATTCCACCAGTGCTTCACACTTGTCCTTTATCACTGGCTGGAACAGTAAATACATGAAAGGCTACAGTGCCAAGGGACTCTCACCCCACTCCTATGTTCATGCTGTCTCTTGGTTTAGGCTGAGGATAAGACTGAATACCAGATTATTGAAATGGCATTGCTGAACCTAAGAGTTCCTAACAACAGTGGTGTTGGATATCTAAATAATTGTATAGAGCTGAGGCATCTATGTCATGGAGTTAGTACTGTGTTTTTCAGTTTTGTGTGAAGGGAATGATATAGATGAGGTTATGTCTGTCCATATATTTCATCTCTGATTGACTTGAATAGCTTTAGATAAAGAATTTGGTATCATGGAGGGTGTCTTCACTAAAATTTGTGAGGTGATTTTACAGAACGTCTACTGCAAAAATTCTTCCAAAAATAGCACATTTCATAAAATAAAAATTTCTTTAAGGTGTAATGTTAATTTCATGCATTTCCTGTCATGGTATGTATTTAACACTCAGTAACAGCTGCTGATGCAGCCGCATTGCATACTTACTAAATTTGGAAATGGCATGGAACAGTAAACGGTAGACAGGTATTAAGAAGCATTATATTCCTTGAGTACAGGTGTTCAGCGTCGTCAGCGTCGGGTTCTTGACACAAGTTCAACATATGTACGTGGTGAAGAGAATCTGCATGGGTGGCGGCCTCGTGGTGACAGCCTCATCTTTGATCACCAGTGGGAGCTGGAGAAACTGACAAGGCTGGAAGAAGTGGAACGTGTACGTCACATGTTACTGTTGCGGGAACGGTTAGGAATTGATAAAACAACACAGACAACTCGAAGTTGTGACTTTACCAAGTCAGAGAAGGTGAGAAACTGAAATTAAGACATTTGCTTTGTAAGGTTATTACATCTGTTCTTTCAGTTAGCCATAAGGTGTCTGAGAGGTAGCTGTTTTGGTGCTTAGCCATAGTATTGAGGTTTTTTAATGATATTCTTTAGTCCCTAATGCCAGTCACCATAGTAATACATACAGTGGTTGTGACTGCTTCCCTTTTCTGTCTTTGCAGATAACTGTATGCATGTTAATCAAAGTGACACTGCATGATTAAATAACCTACAAACCGTTTTGTGGGGCTTATAAAAATATTGCATTTATTTTATTATGAGTCTTTTTTTTATTTGTTATTTCCAAGTGTTTTAATTTACAGTCTCCTCAACCTTTAGCATATGGCCTATTAAATGCCGGCATTTGCTGCAGCCAGAACACCGTTTAATTTTATTGCCCACTCGGGGATATTGTTTTCTCATTTGGACAAAAAGGATATACATTTAATGGGATAATATTGCCCTCTTCATCTGTTAAAATTTAAACTTTAAAGTTCTGTACTTTTTTGTCTTATTACATCCTGCATGGTTTTTGTTCGATGTTTTTCTACATTTCAGAGCAAGAGCTGGATGCAAAAGGGCTTTTAGTTTCATATACTGAACTTCACATATAATAGTGAAAGTACATTTACAGTAATAGTTGTATACTTCATATCCCAGAACAATTATTACTGTACTAAATGCTGGGGCATCACAAATAATTCATTGTGTGATTGCTAGTATACATACATATCTTCTCTCCACTGGAGCCAGGTTCAATGCACCAGTCTAAAGCTCTGCATTGGTGTTGATGTCTCCATTTTTTACTGCAGTACAGTACAACTTTGTAACAGACAAGAGACATATTACTGATTGTGATGTTAAATGAATGGTGCAAAGAACAAGTGATTATGATCTCTTGTTTCAGGGCTGTGGATATACGTAACTACTTATGCATTTTTTGCTTGCAGGAGGTTTGCAACATGGTGGCCAAGGCAACAATTGAGGGTCGAGCCAGCCCTGTGGTGCTAAAGTCCCCTAGCAAAGATGTGTATGAGCCGTGGGAAATGACTGAGAAGGAGAGTGAGCTGACACTAAAGTGTGTGAAACTGATTCAGGGGAGAATATTGAGTAAGGTAAGGCCTCAAACTCACCGCATTACCTTGTAGTTGATGTAGCACTTCCCAAAGCTCTCAGCTTGCCAAAATCAATGTAGTAAGTGTGTTTCCTGTGTTACAATATTTTTACCAGTACCTGGGAAAGGTAGTATGGTAATATGCCTTGAATATGAGAAACTTATTCTTCCCAAGTTCAATGTACAATTGATTGAAGTATTTGGCTGGTAATAAAACCTGTAAATTGAACTCCATTAATTAAAAATCCTGATCTGTTTTGAACATCTTGCTAATGGTAAAAACACAAAAAATAAAAATAACCATGCTTGAAGAAGTGAAGTATGTAACTGAGACGAATACTGGATAAAAAATACTAAGACAGCAGCACTGTCTTATGAAGTAATAGAATAGGACTGTACCAGTTCTAACTGCCATTACGAAGCTTTGTGAATGATTGTTACCTGTGTGGAAACATGTTTAATTAACAAATGTCATGACAGACTGGATAAGAAACTCTGCATTAAAGAAGAAATTAACTACAAGTTTCAAATCCAGTGTGGCACAGAATTAGCTCCCTATATTACCATGGGCTCGTTATAGCTGTCCAGTTGTATTATGATAGTTCTTTATATGGAGTATGTGGCACCAGCAGCTATCACAGCACATGGGCATGTAACAGCAATTTATGTTCCTCTGGGATGGTTGTTTTTCCCAAACGGTATGACTCCCCCTTTCACCCATGCATTAATGTTTCTGCCGGACCCAGTTCATGTTACAAAGAAGTTGAGTGTATTTAGGAAAGAAACTTAATAAAAATGTCACTTACCTTGTTTATAACATTGTAGGCCAGGATACACCATTTATAAAACAATTGTTTATGTAAAGGTCTGTATTAAATATGTCATATATGACCTTCAAAGTTTACATGATTTTTGTATTATAATTGGTTATGCACAAGCAGTGTTTTGCTGTTTTATATATATATTATGTGAGTTTATAGTTTATATTTTTATGAACTTCCATGTGCCTAACCCTAATAGTTCATCATTAATCACTCTGAAGCCAAAAGCTTATAACAGCAATTCCACCATGTTGTTTCTTTACATTCTATGAGGAAGAATCTCACCTACAGCTCTATTACCATGCACCATTGAGGACTCTCAGATGTTGCTATCACTGCTTCCATCTGAGAAGTTTTCTGCCTCTTCTGTATTGTTATTTCTGGATTGTAGGAACTTTAAAGCATGACTTTAAAGAGATTCAGTGGCATGATGTCTGTACACAGTTTTGTGAAACTGTTTGACTAGTTCGAAGGTTACTGTGGAAACACATGCTGACATACAGACAACACAGGAAGGAGGAAAAGTAGGCTAAGAATCTAAGAATGGGTAAAACATCTAGCAGCTTTCAGCATGGTGTGACATGCAGAAAACGGATATAAAATAAGATATTACTGTCTTCGAGTAAGGTTATTTAAATACAGCACTATGTGATAAGTGGAGTTAATGAATTGCGGGCTGTAGAGGTAACTACTCAAAAAATTGGCTAGTATTTGAGAATTCTTATGAACATATGAGCAGCCACTAGATCTAGACTACCCAAGTGAAACCTAGTATGCTGATATGTTGTGGCCATAAGCATGTTTAAGGAATCTCATACCAAACAGATTGAATGGTGACTTTGTACTAATGAAATATACTGTTGTGATTCTAGGATTTGCCTATAACAAAACACAACGACGTTTCTCCAAGCGAAGAGGCCACAGACATGAGTGCTAGTCTTATTTCCAGCTCATCTATAGAGTAAGAATCCTTTATTATATTCTATTAGACTGGGCTGTCAGGGTCAGACAGATATTGATTCTGCCACATAAATTCAGCATTATGGAATCATGTAGTTTTGGTGTTCACTTTGCTACAAAGTATTATTCATGGATATCCTTTATTCTCATTCTCTCAAAATGTATAAAATAATTCCACTTTGAACATGGCTGCGTGAACTGGAATGTTGATGGTTTATACCAAAAAATAAAATATGGACTGGTTCTGTTCTTACAGTATGCAGTACAAATTTATATGAAAATGTAACTGCATCATTTATACATACCAACATATGTACATAATTGTATAAAATTATAAGTTATGCATAAATGTAAACCCCTCTACATATTTCAGCCATTAATTACTATCCACAGGGAGATGTCAATGGAAAGGAACATATACTATTAATACATTAATATATTAATTATATTGTATAAATTAAAATGTTAGTATTATATGTCCCTTCATATTGACATCTCCCTGAGGATGGCAGTTTATGATTGGAACATGTAGGAGGATTTGTTTATGGGTAACTTATAATTTTATACAGGTTATTTGAATGTTTTAGTGTATGGAAAAAATTACAAGCACAATGCCCAGAATGCGTAATATTAAATATGAAAGTGCATGTTTAAAAGTGTTTGAGAACTATCAAGCATTACCAAGAATAAGTGTGCATGTGCGAGAGAGAGAGAGAGAGAGAGAGCACATTCAAAATGTTGATGCTATTTTTCTGGTTGGATCTGTATACCTTAGTCAATAAATTGACTGGCTGGAGTTTGATGACATGGGGTTCATTCCCTTCAAGGGCAGGATTTTCATCTGACTTTTGTGTGATATGATCAAGCAAACTTCGTATCAATTGGGTGAGGGGAAACTGAATCAGCATAAGCATGTAACTGAACTCCTGTCCCTAGTGGAGAGTGTGGAACATTGCCTTTTATGTAGATTAGTAAGCTGAGTTAAAATCCTCACTATTTTAAGAATTTCATTTCTTAATTAGGCTGTTTTTTTAAATTGTGAGATACCACACATTTATTTTTATGTGCAGCAAAAAAGAGAGAGAGAGTGTGTGTACGCGTGCGCGCGCGTGTGTGTGTGCGTGCGTGTGCTTGTGCGTGCGCACAGTAAAACCTCAGATTTATCATCCAGAATACCTTTCAGCTTTAAAGTTTTCTGCTGTCAGTATCATTCCTCCAGTGCTCAATACTCATATTTTATTCATCTCCCATTACTGTTGCATAATCTTCATAATTAACTGCCATTAAGCAAAACTGTTCTTTTAACACATGTAATCCAAAGGTCATTTAATTTGTAATGTGGAGCAATAATTAAGCCCTATTAAAATTGCAACAAGTTGAAATTATTGTTACGTCAAAAAGTAGCAAACTTATTTTGCAGTGTTTGTAACTGTACTGGTAACAAGGAAACTTGCCACACCTTCACACAGATTTGGATGGGATGACAGCTGCTGCCTTGAGCAAGCATTGAGTAGGGAGGTTGAGGGAAATCCCACATGCATGGAAGAAGGACCAGGCCAGTGTTCAGTTGTCAGTGGTTGCCTGCTACACAGTGTACAAAATTATTCCATTTTTTAGTCAAGTACAAGAAATTCTGGTATGTTAGAAAATATAACACAGAGATGGCTGAAGGGACACTTGAAATACAAGTTGTACCCTTTGTTTGTTGGTATTTTTAATTCAGTTATGCATAGTTGAAATACTTCTTATGAATACTACATTCCTTTATTTTACTGATAGAAATAGTATTTACTGTGGGATGTTGTGAATACAGTAGTTAACCATTCAGATCTGTAGAATACAGGGACTTCCTGGAGTAGCTGAGTACCTATTAACTTTGTATATGGTTCATTCCTTGCATAATTGATAACTAATTCATGACACCAAACCAACAATATGCACAATCTTGTTCCTTAGATAGTTATAATATCACACCAAATATTCCTACATGTTTCGGCCGGCAAGGGACCATCATCAGGGAGTCAAAAACAAAGTAATACCATAAAAAACAAAAGTAATTTAATTTCATGCAAGATTACTTTGGTTTGATTCCCTGATAATGATCCATTGTGGACCAAAACATGTATGAATATTGGGTGTGATATAATATTAATATGTAATACACAAGTATGTGCATTTTATTGGTTTAGTGCCATGAATTAGTTACCTATTAACTTCTTAACAAGGACTGTGCTCCATAGGTTTCATTATTTAATTGTGCGTATTTAGTACTAGATCATTACAGTGTTAATACCGTCAGCATCTGTTTCAAAATTCAACAGGTAAATATCCATGATGAAAGATGTATGATTGAAAATTGTTGAATAATTTTAAAAAACTGGCCTTGAGCATATAAAATTAATAAGGTTTTTACTTTAACTTAACATGTACTATACCTGCATTTATTTGTTCAAACTCAAGCATATTGTTTAATGTGTGATTTGCACTACTGTGCTCTATGATGTTCAGACTGTGTTCACCAGAGAAGACCCGAACAGTATTACCAGAGCAGTATGTATTCTCAAATGGACCTGCTGGTGATGGTCAGTCAGCTCCCCAGGTCTCTCAACCAACAGGCATCTCATCTCCCAGCCGGGAGCAGTTGGTCCTCTATGTCCCTGAAATGGAAGAGATTCGTATTAGCCCTGTTGTTGCCAGGAAGGGCTATCTCAACATCCTGGAGCAGAAGACAAATGGTTGGAAGAAGAGATGGGTGGTAAGAACTGCAGCTTATCTCATTGTATGAATAGTTGGGCAGTGCCTTAAATGTGGCTGTGATGTCTGTCCGTGCTCCAAAGTCACAATTTACTGACTGTAATATTCACCGTTGCTTGAGGATTAAGGGCCAGTTGCATGCTGTTGTGGACGTGTTAATGGACATTTGAGTTGCATACAAGGGAGTAACATGGTTACCTCTACTGTTATCATCATTTAAATTCATCCAGTTTCATGTGTATTGACATCCCAGCCACATGCCTCGTAGAACTCCTCCTGGGCTGTCCATTTGTGTACATATGACAATTGAAGACTGGATCTTCATTAAATTTGATATTGTAGGGTTTTACAAACAAAAAAAGAACTGTTCAGCATTTTCAGTTTTCTTTTAAGTCAGACAATTTTAACAACAGCCTGACATGAAGACCTGCAGTTCTGTTCATGGGTGTTTTCCTTCCTGTTCTGCACATGTGCAGAGTGTTGACATCCTTACCTTGTGTAGATACAGAACTGTAATTTTGTCTGCTGTTTTGTATGGGTGTGAAACTTGGTCACTGACATTGAGGGAGAAATGTAGGCTGAGGGTGTTTGAGAATAAGGTGCTGAAGAGAATATTTGGGACTAAGAGGGACAAGGTAACAGTAGAGTGGAGAAAACTACATAATGAGGAGCTTACCAATCCATACTCCTCACCAAATGTTATTCAGCGATCAAATCGAGAATAATGATATGAGCGGGGAATGTAGCATGTATGTAGGAGAGGAGAGATGCATCAGGGTTTTGGTGGAAAAGACCTGAGGGAAAGGGGCCACTTGGAAGACCCAGACACAGGTGGAAGGATAATACTAAGATGAATCTTCAGGAAGTGGAATGAGGGGCATGGACTGGATTGATCTGGCTCAAGACAGGAACAGGTGGTGGGCTCATGTAAATGCAGTAATGAATCTTCAGGTCATGTAAAATGCGGGAAATTTCTTGACTAGCTTAGAACCGGTTAGCTGCTCAAGAAGGACTGCATGTAGTAAGTAAGTAAGTAAAGAAGTAAGCCATTGATGCCACCATTGTAACTGCTGGCATCATATACCCAAGTTATGCTATTTACCAAATGTACACTTAAACTCATTGAATTCTTTTAAGTGTTTTTTATTTTGGACCAGGCGGTTCGACGACCCTACGTGTTCATTTTTCGTGAAGAGAAGGATCCAGTCGAACGTGCACTCATCAACCTGGCAACTGCACAGGTAGAATACTCTGAGGACCAGCAGGAAATGGTAAAGGTGCCAAACACATTCAGGTATGACTGTAAGCTGAGGAGAGCATGGGAGAGTTATTTGGGTATGATTACACTGGTCGGCATCAATTTCCTCGTTGAAAAAATTGTGATAGATTTGCATTTGGAATAGTTTTACAAACTCTAATGTGTGAATAAAATGTTTATATCACCCTCCGTTTGGATGATACCAGTTGATACCTCAGTTGAATGACCAAAAACCAAAATTTGGAGCTGGGCCAAAGGTTGTTTTACTGTTCATTTATTTTTACTTACTTAAGTCACTTAAATCCCTAGAATAGTATTTTCTCAAACTGTATCTCAAATAAAAAGGCTTCCTTTCAACTGCATAGCTAAACATGCTGACATTTTATCACAGCAACAAAACAAAGGCTTAACTACTTGGATCATGGCTTAAGCAGTGGAATATTCTTGAGAAAGGTGTAATAGTATAACTTGATAGGAAGAGGCAGACATAGCAACATATTACTCAATGGATGGTGATGGAAAAATTGTAAGTAATGGAAAAATTGCATCTTGAACACACCTGTGGGCAACGGAGGCTTTTCATTGATTTTTCTAAGGTCAGTTTGAAGGTTGTGTTACTCCACAGTGGAAATCTGTTCCCATCCATTCCACTGGCTCATGCAGTTCACATGAAAGAAACATGCAGGAACCTTCAAGTTTTGCTGTAAAACATACACACTGAAGAACACAAGTGGAATATATGTGCTCACCTAAAAGTTATAACAGTGCTAACTGGGCTGCAAGGTGGATATACTAAATTCTGCTGTTTTTAATGTAAATAGGACTGCAGAGGGACTGCCACTGTGGGATAAAAAGATGACCACTCCATTCAGAAACAACACTAGGTCAGAAGAATGTGGCACATTCTGCATTAGTGGATAAGTAAAAAATCTATTTGCCTGTATTATATATCAAGCTCAGTTTTAAAAAATACTTGTGAAAGCAGTGCATAAAGAAAGCAAAGGTTTTGTCTATTTAAAGCAAAAATTTCCCAGACTGAGTGAGGCCAAGATGAAAGAAGGAATTTTCGTTAGTCTACAAATTAATCAACTATTCAAAGATCAAGACTTCAGTACAAAATTAAGTTCTGCAAAAAGAAGAGCCTGGAATGCATTTGAGAATGTCTACAGAAACTTTCTAGCCAGTGAAATCGCAGCCAGAAGTCTTTAGTTCCATGATTCACCGTATAATACACATAATCTTGCAATTCTTGCACCGTAATTTTTTGAAGGGAATAAGTCTTTATGAAAAATTCTGTCAACAGTGTCTGAAAGGGTAGTTGCTGTTACAAAATGCATGGCAGGCAACTGGAAACATTGTAGTCTGTAGTAGTCATTCTCTGTCTTTGCTACATGATGTGTGACCTGCAGCTGTGTAAATGCAATAGATGAGATGCAAAATTACTCCCTAGAAATATGAAGAGTGTGGTGGTAATATTGTTTTAACAAATACATTAAGAGCTCCAATAATAATAAAATAATTTTCTGTTGTTAGCATTTAACCATATACAGGGCCTATGAAGTTTTCTTAAAGAATATGTTTCACTTTAGCACTTATGTGAAGTACAAATTGATAATTTCTGTAATGAACCATTTTCATAAATCATGGTTTTCAGTAGATGGCAAATTTCTGATTAAAAAATTTGTGGGAGAAAAGTTTATGAATTTGTTTGAATTACCATATGTATCCAAATATCAGCTGAGAATTTTTTCCTATTTCATCTGAAAAATAGGTGTGTAGAGGAATTTCCCTGACAGTTTAGGATTTTGAAAGGGTCATCTTACGTGCAAGTTCTGTATTTGGGTACATGTAGAATGGGATACAAATATGACATACTCTGTGGCACAGTATGTAAATTTCTGGAAACAGTTAAGTTTTGTGCCAAAGATTCTCTTCACCACTGATTTCACACTGGTGTTCAGCAAAATTGTATAGCCTAACTGCATTGATGGTGTGGAATAATGCCGCATAATACATTTGTAATACAGTGCATGGTAAAGCAAAACAGGTAATAAGATGAAAAGTGATAGGAACTTTACTTGTATGTTGTGGTTATCTTTTGTTATTGGCAAGAGGCTGGAATAATCTCTGTTGAGGTACAAATGTTAACACAGTGTTTTGCCTTCTGATCAAGGTGTATTTATTTCTGTTGCACAATATCCCAAGATTAAATGCGTGTAAATTGAGCTCATGGTTTTGTGTAATGTGTCATCATGTAGTTTGGTACCAATGTTTCATAAGAACCTGCTGCACCGTCTTCAGGTTAGAAGGCAGAGACAGCAGATTTCTTGCAATGCTGGTGTATATCTACAAAACTACATGGCAGCACATGTGACAAGACCTTAATCTTAATACTCACTGTCATGGGAACCTCAAATCTCATAAATTAAGGGAAAATTAACTAATATTTTTTTAAGAATTGGTGGACTTACAAGCTCCTGTATAAAAACATGAACATTAAATTTACCTATTGTTTGTAGGGTGTAAAACTTGGTCTCTCACATTAGGAGACAAAAAGGAATTGATGGTGTTTGAAAACTGGTTGCTGAGGAGAAACTCTGGATCTGTAACAAATAATAGGAGGGTAGAAAAAATAGCATAAGAGGGAGCTCCATAATATGTACTGTGTTACAGTGTACCATAACAGTGGCTGAATAAAGGAGGATGGCATGGACAGGTTGTACCTGTATGTATGTATATGGGAAAGAGGGAATTGTTTACAGAATTTTGGTTGGAAACCATGAAGGGAAGAGACCATTCTGAAGACCTGGGTTTGACTGAAAGGATAATATTAAAATAGATCTTGAAGGAGTGGGGTATGAGGATGTGGACTGGATTTGTTTGACTGTGGCAGCTCTTGTGAACCCAGGAATGAACCTTTGAATACCATTAAAGATAGGAAAGTTCTGGGGTAGCTGAACCACAGGAAGTTTATCAAGAAGGACTCTGTTGCATGCAGTTGTTGATAATCTCACAAAGCTCTTACAGGTCAACATGCATGCTGTGTCTTAGCAACTGCAAATGCAAAGTACATCTACAAGGGAGGTGAAGTATGTACATATATTATGTTAGTTTCACAGTGCATAGTGTAAATTGCTCATGTTTCAGTGTTGTCACAAAGCATAGGGGCTTTCTACTGCAGACACTGGGAGACAAGGAGGTGCATGAGTGGCTATATGCTATTAACCCTTTATTAGCAGGTCAGATCAGGTAAGTCCACTCCATCTTTGTGCATTGCATCTTCATAAGAACAGTGGAGAATGTGCAAGTGAAAAACTTATAGTTGTAGTTTCCTAACCCATCCCATCCTAGTGGCTTCCTGTTTTATTTCACTCCTGTAAGTCATTATGTTCCTTATGACATGACTAATACTAGGAATACTTGTGTATATATATCTTTGCCATGTCAGTTACATTCATGAATGGATATGAGATAATTGAAAAACCTATGCCTAGTAACTGACAAGTGAACATTCTCTGATTATTTGTGCAACCCAAGTACAGGAGAATTTGTAGTTCATAACACATGTATTATGCACCTACAACTCCCTCAAGAAAGGGTGAGACATGCAAATTGAAATATCTAGATTATAAATCATTTCACTCCTTGTGTTCTCACTTTAAGACATTTTCCAGGACATTATTTTGGCACATTGGCTCACTTAATATTTGTCAGTCTCTTAGAGTTCATACACAAATATTGACTTGATTGCCCCCATGTGATGCCTTAACATGGATCTGAACCTTTAGGATTCCTGGGCACTAGACAGAATTGAATACAAAAGCTGAATATACTGTGTCCTCTGAAGTCATCACCAGATGATTTAGAAGTTTGTATGAACAGAAGCATAATTAGTTATTTTGGCACAGAGGGTAAGTAATCACAGTGGCTGCTGCTAACAGAAATTATGAATGTTAAAAAATTGCATTTGTTTATTGAATTTCCTGTTATGTAGCTCAGTAATATAAAATTTGTGGAGTGCAGAATTTTTTTTTTTTAATTCATTTTGCTGCCCGTTCTGCCACCTGGGGCAGCCACACCATTCACCCCTTCCTAGCTATGAGCCCTTCTTGGGTAACAGTGTATGTGTATGCATACAGTTGGCAGTGCACATGTTATGTCATGAAAACAAGAGAGCAACAAAATTAATGTTTTAAGATCAATCATGTTGTATTTAATTGGATGATGAATTAGTAAAGTGTGACTTAGTCTTAAATTTTGTTTAGTTTAGTAACAAGTTGTAAAAAATGTTTTAGATGGAAGTTAGAAGGTTAGTATGTCAAGGGATGATGAAGTTTGAAACAAATTCTAAAATGTCACTACAGAGTGAAGAATGCATGTTTGACACCTTAAGGTGAATCTTTTCCACTCTGATAATTTACTTCATACTGAGCTCAAATGCATAGTACATTCATCTCTCAGCATTCTCATTGCCATATGAGATGAAAGCAGCTTACTAGCTTTTCGTCTTCCAAAGTGCCATAAAGATTTCAGGCTTGTGCATTTGTCTAGTTAAGGCCTTTGCTCTTCTGGTATGTCACATGGCATAGGGTGGTAGTCTGATACCGAAATTTCAAGACAGGGTATCAGTCCCACCTTCAAGTTTCAGCATTCTGCGTGGAATGCTTGAACCTTGAATATTGGGCCAATATGTTGTTCTGCAGCAACTGGCAAGATATACAGCATAACATCCCAGGAGAGGAAAGGCCTCTGTCATTGATAAATTTTTAATTTTACAACCTGCAGTTTTGTGGAACTTGTGATATTTACTCTTCAGATCCAAGCTGGCTCGAAGGCGCCCCATCATACCCCCCATTCTACCTCCCCCACAGCCAGTACTGCAAGTGGCAAAGTGAGGGAACCAACATGTACAGCAGCATGGGCTAGGCAGTCTAGTCACACTGGTTTTCTCTTTGTATTATAAGTACCAACTTCTAAGAATGTTTGCAGACCAGAGGCACTGAGAGATTCAGAACCATTCTGTACCAACATATGGCAATATGTTGTACAGTTGAATGTGCACAGAACCATGTTTCTTGGTCATGTATGCTACAGAATGGTTTGGCTGTGTTTTGCAATCTTTTATTTGACAAATAATCAGAAAGCAGAAATCATTAAGGACATAATGTATGAAGTTTTTATGCAGTAAGGGATGTACTGCATACAGGCCACTGGCATGTGGTACTCTTTCACTGTTCATCTTGTGTTACCATATGGTGGTGTGTAATTGTGTGTGGTCACAGGAAGGTAAAGTACTCTCTTCCCTCAGATGGGCCCCATTAGTCAACCCCCTGGTATGGGCTCACTCAACTACCTGCTCATCAAAGTCTCTCTTTTCTTGCCTGTGTTCCATTCTGTGTTGAACAAATACCAAATTTTACTGTTTCTAAAAATAATTATTTTTTAAAGCAATTTGGGTTAAAACATTGTGCTTGTAATACCTATAGATAGGCCTGTCAACCTGCTTCCATTGGACACAAGTCATTGGACCATTTTCATCAATGTTTCTATGCGTTTCATACTTAGAAGGTCAGATCTAATAACTGGTGAAATGTTCTGAAGGATGTCACACATCACTAGACAGTAAAAACTTTAGATATATTTCTGTAATGCAATATGAGCTTTAAATTTGAATGATATGATTATCATATGGTTGTGAATAAAATACAGTAACAGTAAAGCAGACCAAGCAGCTGTGACATTGAGTGTTGAGTGACTGAATACTATAAAAAAATGTATAGTTTGCTGAAAGAAAGAAACTGCCCATGCCTTGCAGCTAGCCTGTGTTATATATATTTTGTAGTATTTTATTTAGACATAAGTTTAAGGTGATAGTTTCAGCAGTCAAATACTATATTCATTTTAAAATGTCATATTTGTTTAATGCTTTAATCACTTCCTAACAAGACATGTTAATAGGGTCTGCTTATTAGGAATTGTGGGATATATTATTTTGTAAGAATAATTGTGGCCATTGGAAGGAGGTACTGGTACATTACTGTGTCATTGTATCTTGTCCTGCTATAGTAATTAATGTAATTGTGAAACTGCTACTTCATTTCCCACAATTCTGAATATAACATTATCGTGCTTGATGCTCGAAATTCACTAAATGCTGAGAGGAACTTGCAGGAATAATGTTCTCACTTTTACTATATGTAATAACAAGTGTTATTTTAACACTGACTGGATTCACATATTGGTTATATATATATAGTGGAGGGGGAAGGACGTGATATACTTTGCATACATTCTAGTTTATTGCCTCTGGCATTGTTGTACTGTACATAAAACTGCATATTATAATATATATAAATACATGTACTCCTTATTAGTCTCAGTGGACGGTGCAGTTGTTTGCAAAAATTTAGAGAAATGTTTAAACTGGGTGCTCAGAAAGTAGGTTATCGTACTTTAGACCACCTGTGTACACTGACATTGATTTGTTAATGTAAAGCATATCCTTGTGGTGTGAAGTGACAACATCAGGAAGGTATCTCATTATTTCATTGACCTGATCTCAGTTTTGTCTATTTTTGTACTTGATATATGACTTACTGACTAAAAGAGAAAGTCTGCTGATGCATGTAAGGCCTTGTACTTGCTCACTTTGTGTTGATTTGAACATCTATCACATAACTAATACAGTCCACCATTGGCAGGAAGGTGTACAAGATTCTGATGTTAGTGTGGTCTGGGATACTCTTTTTTACTTTCTGATCATTCGTTTAATAATGCTTAAACCGTTAAAAGAATACAATTGTACAGTATTATGTTTATGTTGTTTTAAAAGTCTGTGTTACAGAAATAATATAATTTCTGTTTTCACTTCATCATATCTATTTTGTATTTGACTTCGTTTGGTACCAGGAAGTGATGAATTGGTTGTTAAGATTTAGACTGTAATGTAAATTATGTAACATAGCTCTCATGGTGTCTCTTGTTAACTGAGTGCATCATCTTCAGGCTCCTTTGTACACTGTGGAAATGCAGGAATAGACTGTCAAGGAAGGATTTCATGTCTTCCCTGACTGCAACAAATTTATGTATCTCATAAATGGATATAAGCAACAACTTTTATGTTTCAGTAATTATATTTATTTTACACACACACAGAAAGTATTTGTAAAATATTAGCAACATGAAGGAATGACTAACAAGAAGAAGATTATTCATGCCTGCTGTATCAAAATTTGATATCACTGTCCCTCTCATGTCCTTAGGGTAAATAAAGTGCATACATGCATGCAATAAATGCAGTCTGTGATGCATGATGTGGTTATGAAAATGTGTGAAGGTTGTTATGGTGCTAGATGGGGCTAGTTGATTCTTGGGTTGTTTAAGTATAGTGTTCAACTACAGAGAGTATCTAATAAGCATGTGATGAGTTGATCATGTTCTGCAAACTGGGAATGTTTGGGGGTGGGAGTAGTCATGATATTTTATTATCTTTCTGTACTTTCTCAGTGTTCACATGGTGTAATTGAGGGCTACCGTAAAAAGCTCAGACAGCGTAGCATATTCCCAATCGGGATTCAAACTAAATACCTCTCGTATATTTGTCAGATGTTTTACCACTCTTTTACTTTACAGTTGGTGTTTCTAAGTTCTGGGCTTAGAGAGATAGATACAGTTACTGTTTATTTACAAAGCACATGACACTTTTCTCATGTGTTTATTTGCTTGATAATGCAAAACTTTTTTATTTTGAGGCTGTGAGTCTCCTTGATATTTCTAAAGTGTCATGTCTATGAGGAGTTCCTAACTGTTAAAGTGTATGTAATATGTGTGCACCTATATGTGTGAAGTGACCTCAAGTAGTTGCATTTAGTGAAATTCTTATATGAAATAAACCACAACACAATTATGCCCTTCAGTGTCTGTGTGATTTGATATATATCAGTCAGTCTCCAATGTGCAATATCTGTCACTTAATTTTTACAGACTTTAAACTGTGCAGAATATCCTGTTTTTACATGTCTTATTGGTCTAATTTTACTGTCATCTTAAGCACAAACATGAAATTTACCAGACAGATTTATGCTGTCTGCTATTGAAATGTATAATCTGCAGTCAGAAGATCCGTATTAATTTTCTGTAGCTCATAATAGGGCAGCTGAAAGGGTATTTAAGAAATGGAAACCATTTGTAACTGCATGCCAGCCATGCATCATTGGATTCTTGTGTTACTACATACACTTAGCTGACGAATTAATCACAGTTAGTTAATTGCATGCGACAAAATGTCTTAACACATTGAAAATGATCAGTGAACAAACTCAGTCTGATTGACATTTATGGCCCAGGATCATTTGGCTGTTTCAGTTATTCCCAAGGTAGGAGCCACCCCTGTCTCATACAATTTTTGCTGTCTTAATTTCTTTTGGATACATGAAATGACATTGTAAATGATGCAGACTGAGCTCATCATTTCAGATTTCATAACAATGTTGATCTCTGTGATATTTTATTAAATGTGTATTTATTATAAATGTAATGGTATGTAGAGCAATTATATAGTTTTAGTCGTTTAAGATGGCTTATAATTCTAAAGAATTTAATCATGTTCACTGTCTGCATATTCATATCAGTCATAATATAACAAGAGTTTTGTGATAACAAAAGGTTATGACATAGTCAGGTGAAACAGGAAATGAACATTGCTTAGTAACACCGGTGCAGTTTATTTCCATTTGTGTCTGTGCTATTGAGGCTCTTTCCTCACACACTTTTGCCATAACATACCATGATGGCAGTTTGCAGTACCTCCCTGTCCTTTCTAGCTACTGGGAATCAGTGAATGCACATAATCCAACAGAACACTGCATCAAGTTTATATGTTTTGCAACTGCACTCAGTTTTCATGTAGACTGACATGGACAGATACTGCCCCAATTTTTTGGCATATCTTTACTATATAATGAAGATAATTTTGGAGCAGTAGAAACAATACAAAAATTGTCAGGTGCATCTTCCAGTCAGAATTATGTAACTGACTTTTGTACATTTAATGATGAAGAATGTATTTAGTTTTGCCTGACATTCAATCTTTCATACATGTGCCATATTTTCTAATTTAATGGCGACGATATCAAGGCAGTCATATTGGCAGGTTTCAATTTTGTGTTTTTATACACTGATTTATAATTGTTCTATTTTGTTTCTTTCTGGAAATGCTGTTTGTTTATTTATTTATTTATTTATTATTATTATTATTATTATTTTATAATATATATACATATATATATATATATATATAAATTAGTACTGTATATCATTTAATAAATAATTTATTTATGTTAAAGCTCTGGACAGCTATGTAAGTGGAATAAATAAAAGCTTTAAAAATAATAATTTTGTTTATGTTTCTGTCTCTGGAGGTACAGTCCATTCTCTTGTGTTGGTCTTCCCAGGCTCAAGTAATTTCTTCTCCATAGGTAAGTTCAAACTGCAGTTGAGCAAAGATCTTGCATTTTATTTGTGTCAAGGAAATCAATTTCAAACAGCAGCTGTTAGTTTCATCACATCTGTTTGCAAAGAACATACACTAATTTGTCCAGCAATTTTGATTTTGACTTCATTCATTTAGTTGTAAGAGATCCATCATTTAAGGGCATTATGTGTGTGGAATTTTTATTTTATTACACCTGATTATCAGCTTATTAGGCATTTACATATTACATGTTAGTCTTGTTTTATACAGCTCAAATGTGCCATAGATTATATCTACCACTATATTAATACCACTGCAAATTTGGATTGCTCAGTAAAGTGACTGGCTACAGGCTGATCAACTGGAAATCAACTTTATTTGATAAGTGAGGAGCAGAGGTTTTTCCATAATCACTACAACTCGAATGAGCCTACTACCCACTGAGTACAAGGGACTGTTTCCCTGGGTGAACATTTTGGGACATGAGACTGACCACTACTTCCAAGTACTATACAGATTCACAGTATGTCTCCATGTGTGTCTTCAGAATGCAATATTTTAATACAAGGGTCACACTGCCATTCCCAAGAGCCCAGGATGTGTGCACTGCAAGCAGTTGTCATCTAAATTATGCTCATAAAATTTATTATACTAGTCATAAAATAAAGTGTAAGCTTTTGTATACAGCACAAAATGTATCTTTCTTATATTGGCTGAGAAGGGCAGTTTATTTAATGATACCCCAGTTGCTCAGTTTATGTACATAGTGCATCAATGGTCAGTGAACAAATTCAAGTTCAGAACAGGGGCAAAGTGATACCAAAAGGGGAAACCCGAAGTACTGGGAGTGAAGCCCACTGGTCTTGGATATGTTGCTGTGTGTATTGGAACATGGAGACCGACGTTTCAAAGGAGCATGCTGCCTCCATCATCAGGATACTCCACTCTACTTGGTTTATAATGAGTGGTGTTGTTAAGTTCGATTTACGAAGATTCTTGTAACGCACGGATTATTTTGAACTGACAAGCAGTAAAGTTATATGCGTTCCATTGAGAGTGTGTGGCGGTGTGAGAGGTATATTTGACATTACCACCGTAGTTGGCAACCATTGTGGTTGAATATGGCTGTTGTGTCTGAGCAATGGGTACTGATTTTCAGTGGTGAACTGTTGGGCTTTATGTGTACAGAGAATGGAATGTATTTCAGTTATTAAATAATATATGTATTTTTATTATCGGACTCACTGATCCCGTGCATAGTTCATTGTGAGATTCAATGCACAGTATCGCAGTTACTTCGAATGCTAACCTCACATTTGCGAAGCAAACCAGTAAGAGAGTATGGCATTTTTGGAAGTAAGTTATATATATATACATATATTAATAGTTAGATATGCGAGGCAAATGGAAACGTGCCAAAAATATCGTTTAAACTCTACCCCCTTATCTTCGTTATATAATGCGTAGTTGCAAGGACATACTCTTTCAACTCTGTTGAGTGGATTACCCGGGGGATCTCGTTAGTGCACTCTCGAAAAATAATCCATCTGTCTTATATCCCTAGGGATCTTCCTACATAGTTGGAATTTATATATTATATATATTTATATAACTTTGACCGACTGAGAGAAATAATTTCATAGCGTGAACTATGGCTGTCAGAATTTATGAATTAGTCTATTACATAAAATGCGTGGTTAGACTTCATGTACGTGTGACAAGTACCTATGCGTTAGTTAGGACTGTCAAAAGAAGCATAAGGTTCAAAATTATGGATAAAAGTACTTCTTAAAGGAGTAGCTTGTGCATTGTAGTTTGAGAAGTTATTTATCCAGTAATAACAAACCATTTGCTTCTGCTTTTTGATACATATGTTGAAGGACAGTTGCATGAGTAGTGGATGAAACATTTAAGGATGAACATTCCATTTTCATGACAATATAAAACCTGAATTTGTGCCTTACTGTTGCATTTCATCTAGAGAAATTATCCTTGAAGTACATTGCAAACAGAGTTTAGGTGACTGGCTGATTGTTTCTTTCTGCCAACATCCACATACATATCGCAGGCATAACCTTGGTTTATAGAGCTAGAAATTGTGTCATTTGTTAATTCATTGAGAAATATGGCAGGAAGTGTTAACTAATATTACACAGAAATATTGAGCTGACTCTAATGCACTTTGTGTTGTTTATATTTCAGAGTTAGGTAAAGGCATTGTTTAAAGAAAATGGTTAATCCAGTTTACTTTACAGATATGTTCAAAATATATAATGTTTTATATATACATAAATCAAATGATAACCTAGGTCTAGTCACACACAGGCCGAATCCTAACCTTGGTTTATATACACACAAAATCAAAATCCTGACTTTGGTATATATGCACAAACCCAAAGCCAACCCTTGGTAATATTTTTCTCTTCTTCTTTTCTATGTTGGCAGCTCAAAGACTGTGTAATGTAATGCAGAATGAGAGCAGTGTACAAACCTTGTCATACAGGTTGTTGCATTACTTTGTGTCATAACTTCAGGATTAGATTACAGACCTCATACCAAGTCAAAAGTATCATCCCAACATGGGTCTGATTGTCAGCCATCACAAATATACAGGACTTTGAACTTGGAACTTTGTGCTTGCCAGTAACCTTCAGTTAGCTGCATGGGGATGCATACAGTAGCTGACAGGTGGCATTAACACTAATGTTTTGGCAAATGAACTGTCAGAATTCTTAGAAGACATTCCTCACCACACACACACACACACACACCACATATGTACGACCAGTAGGATGAGGCACCTGCCCATTTCTGTAGGCATGTGAAAACAGGCCAGACTGTGTATCCAGGCCAAAGGTGGCTGTTGTAAACTTTTTTCATAAACACAATGTAACATTTTAGCATTTTTTGAAGTAAACAGAACCATATCTACCACTAACTTGCATATGTTTTCATGCCCACTTGCCATTATTGACTCACAGTGAAAAGTCTCATAGCTTTGTAGCAGTTGAAAATCGGACCCATGTTGGTATGATATTTTTGACTTGGTATGGGGTCAGGAATCCAGTTCTGAAGTTATGACATAAAGTCATCAGAAATTCTGTATATTGCAATTACTTTTTCACATTTACTTACTTTTGTTGAAATAACAGTGCCCATAATGAATGATAAGTAAAGAACTGTAAGCAGTTAAATATTAGACCCAAAATAAAATTTTGACATTATTATATACTAGTGTGTAATATACTAAAAGTGGTTTGATTTCCAGGAGGGGCAAGAGATATTTCTGTTCTCCAAGAGTTCAGATTGGCTCTGGGGCCCACCCAGCCTCCTATTCAGTGGGTTCTGGGAGCTTCTTACTTGGAAGCAAAGTGGTCATGGCATGAATCTGGCCACTCACCTTCTTTGAATACCATAGAGTCACATACTTGATATGCCCACTTGTGTTTCTTAATTAGGCAAGGAGACAACTTTACCTGTACTAAAATTTATGTAACAGTTCTAATACAGTCATGAGAAACTGTAACGGTGAAAGAAGTGTTGTTTTTCTGTGTGGCATAATGTATGTAATGACACTTAATATCGCAGGCTATATGGTGTTGGTGGTACAGAGACTGGTAAATGTTAAATTGGAGGGGATTAGGAAGGAAGTGTTAAGTTCCAATTGAGGCATCAAGCTGGCTATTAGCTGGAGGGACTGAGCAGAAATATGATTGGCCCAGCTGAAGTTTGACCCAGGCTCCACCAGTGTATAGGACTGCTGCTCAGTTTTGAAGTGTCCTGTTGGCAGTCTTGATATCAAATTGGCATGTAGATATGCATGTGTCGGTTACAAAGAAGTAAAAAAATTAATGAAACTCTTCCTGATCTTTGTATAAAAAGAATAAATGTAAACACTTGTAAATATTTAATTATTGAACTTAATATGTTCCATATCTATGCATAAAAGGAATATTTAAATTTATGTAGTAGACCAACCACTGCACACTGGTAAAATATGCTTATTGTATATTATTTATTACCCGCATTTTTCAGTCACAAGTGCGACCATCATCAGGGTACCTTCATAAGAATACTGATAAAATACAACGAACTGCTATATTGTATAAGTAAACAGCAGTTTGTTGTACTGATGAAATACAACAAACTGCTATATTGTATAAGTAAACTACTTATACAATATGGCAGTTTGTTGTAGTTTATCATTATTCTTGTGAAGGTGCCCTGATGATGTTCGCAATAGGGACTGAAACATGTAGGCAATAAATAATATATGATAAAAATATTTTACCAGTGTGTATTTATTGATATGGTACATAAGTTTGAGTATTTAATTACGCTGGTCAACACACAAAATGTATCCGCAACCAAAATAGTTGATTCATCTTCATTTCAACGTGCTGAAACCAAATATGGCCTTAGAATTCAATTCTTGGCTCTAGTTGTCATGATACATGAAGTGTGCCTTAATGAGTAAAATAGTTACTTGGGAAGGGATACATGTGTCAGCACTGTGCTCCCAGATGATAAGTAATGTTTTCTGTGTATTGTAAAAGGCACGAAGATCTACTTCATTTCTTTAAAATGGAAAGGAGTCTTGTTGCTTGCACTGATATTGATGGCGTGATGGAAACACTCAACATTAATCACAATCTTCTGGACTGGTGACTCTTTATAGACTCATTTAAGTTGAGTCTCAAAGCATTTCCCCTTCACAATGGCAACACCGTATCTTCTATTCCTGTTGGTCATTCAGTGCATAATAAGGAGCCGCATGAGAACATGAATATTCTGATGGAAGCCATTAATTACGATAAATTCAAATGGCAAATCTGTGGTGACCTAAAAGTGATTGCCTTACTACTTGGACTAAAACAAGGATTCACAAAATATTGCTGCTTCATTTGTGACTGGGACAGCAGAGCTCGGTCT
>Ga0123352_10001722_pt1 | contig 29549 bp, 19 predicted proteins | sample TergutLab28metaG_FD_89700 | JGI IMG/M metagenome (GOLD analysis project Ga0123352, IMG submission 89700) | Labiotermes labralis P1 segment gut microbial communities from Petit-Saut dam, French Guiana - Lab288 P1 | ecosystem: Host-associated > Arthropoda: Insects > Digestive system > Gut ... | reverse complement strand
TAGATAGATAGATAGATAGATAGATAGATAGATAGATAGATAGATAGATAGATAGATAGATAGATAGATAGATAGATAGATAGATAGATAGATAGATAGATAGATGGATGATTGGTGGGTGGGTGGTTGGATGGATGAATGGATGGATGGTAGTTAAATAGGTAGGTATGTAGGTAGGTAGGTAGTCGGACTGGTAAACTCTGTGAGACTCAATATTTTTGGATTTTCAGAAGGGGCTGGAAACTTATGCTAAAATCGCTGCAAAGCAAGCCCACCTGCAAAGTTGAGATGGTTCTGAAGACATTTCCTGTGGATGCAGTATCACATCTAACCATCCATACACACTTAAAATCCTCAATAAATAATTTTAATTCGCAGGAATTTAGTAAATATACCGTATGTTTGGTTCATAAGTTATTAATGAGCGTTGTGTATTATTTAAGAAATGTTAAATAGTATTTATATTTAAGTCAAAGCATGTATTATTTCTTATTATTTTTCTTTATTTTAGTCCACATTAAGTGCACAACTTTTCGGTTGAATCGGGTCTGTCATTTTCCATAGAATTGTGCCTGTGTTGTAAGATAATGAGTTATTCTGTTGCATTCTACGTCCTAAGAAATTGTTGAAAGCCTGAAGGAAAGGTGAAGATAGACTTCACAGAGAAACAAGGCTTCCACCCATTACGAAATCAGAAGTATACTGGTATATGTTAGGTAAGTGATGTAATTGTGGTAATAGTTACATTTTTAATATTTAAATGATAAAATGATTAAGTCAGTTGTTGAGTGAAATGTACATCTAACTTCAAAATGGTGAAATGAACTTTAGAGCCGTGCGAATTCCGGTACGTTTTATGAATATCAAAAACAGGCTGCATAAAAGGAAACCACGTAATTCGCACGTTGCTCTACAACTGAACCTGATCAAACTTCCTCTTCTAGTCTCGTACGAATAATTTACTTGCGTCTCAGTTTTAGACGGAAGGAAGGAAGGAAGGAAGAGGCAGGGAAAGAAAATTAAATATGTCTCTCACTCTGAAATTCTCGCGGCCTACAGAGCTTGACATCCAGTTCATAACAGCAATGCGAATTTTAGGTGCTATAGTAGTTAAATATACATTAGTTTCCTTTTGATTTTGGAGCAGCAAGAACGCACGCAGTAAACGAGAAACTTGCATATGCAAAGATTTCAGGTGCAGTACCAGCGGTATTTGCCCGTATCAGGTAATGGATTTTCTGACTTCATAGGGCGTAAGGCAAACACGTGCACAGTAACACACACACACACACACACACACAGCTACAATATTCAGTTCACCAAGTGGCACGGTGTAGTAGTTTTCTCAGTTGAACTTATTTGGGTATTTTCCTTTTCACTTCTCGGGCTTAAGGCATGTCATTAAAGCTGATGAATTTTCAGTGATTCTCTTTCTTTTGTCTTTATTTAGAGATGAGTTCGGCAGTTTTCTATGTAGATTAAGGGCATAACCCCAGACACCTCACCCGTAATATGCTACCGTCACCTAAGTTTAGGTACCATTCCGGAATTTACATAAAAGAACTGAAGAAATTTCGGAAGCCTCAGACAGATCAGTTGGTGTTTTGGTCGAAATTTGAAGTAGAAATCTGCTGAAGGTAGGTCTCAAGCATCAGGACATCAGGCAACTCTCTTCGGCAGCAGGGCCAATTGCCTGGCGAACATAGTTTTGTTTTCTGTCAAAGACAGTCTTTCTCAACGAATGGACGTCATATTTTTCGCCGATAAATATAACTTAATTGACTAAATTAATATTATTTCTTTTAAATTTTACATATAAATAGTAGCTAGAAGTATTCTGTACCCTTAATGTTTAAAATATGCCCGTCGAATTCATTTTAAAGTTTATTTATGCAGTAATTATTATTAAGTGAAATTCACAACGTCCTGGAAATTAAGGTCAACAGAACAGGATGGAATTCGAGAAGTAATTCAAAGTCATAAACGTCATACACACTGGGGTTCGTTTCTTATTGTTTACTGAGGCACTAGGAGTTGGACTGTAGAGGATGCGTGCACACATTGACAATTTCATGTTTCATCAAAACACTAGCAATAAGTGGCAAAGCACAGAATGCAGTCATTTCGTCCTGTGATAAATTACAGTAAACGTAAAATACACCGAATATACGGTTCGTGTTGTGCTAAGGCCACTGCTGGTCATGAAGAAAATCGGCAGTTGCATCCTCCGTGAAGAAATCTTTATCGAAGGGTGTTCATTCTTTTCATCAATATATACGATAAAGAACTCGTTTCCAAGTGTAACCCAGTTGTCTCGATGTAAAGTACAAAGAACTGAGAAGGAGAAGGAAATACTCTTGACCTGATGTAGCTAAATCTGCGCATTAGTACACGAGGAATTTTCGCCGATCTCTACAGTCTCTTTCGTACATTAGAATCTGGATATAGTCACATGCAGAAGGACTTTATCCACCACATTCAAAATCTTGAATCTGCAGATGTGGGTGGCCGCTTCTATTTGTGCCAGTGCATTGATGACAAACTTCCAAATGATTAGAAATATTTTGTTTGTCCAGCGAGGCCTTTTGATCTACGATGCAGTCAACAAAACCAAAAATTCCACTTATGAGATTATGATAACAAATATGGAAGATTAGAAATTAAAACTAACTTGCCTGTCCCGGCAACCGCGTGGTGTTGTGTCATTGGTGTCAATCTTCCTCTAATGTCTGCCTTATGTTTGTTGGGCCAGCTTTTTGCACTAAATTCCCAGTCCTTGTCGAGAAAGGTCCTCTACAAATACGGCATCATTAGTAATACCAACCTAACAAAACAGCCCTTCATTTCGGTCGAATCATTGTGAAATATCTGAATCAGCTATTCCATTTTGGTATTGCTCTAGCTATATGGCAAATTTTCTAACATTACATCTGATCTCTTGCTTAGTAAAATCCTTTCTGTTCTAAGGCAGCGCTATTCCTCTGCAGGTATATTAGCAATTATATAAACTAGTATGGCTTCTTTCAAAACAAAATGAAACATTAGAGAATTGTTGAGCACATTTAACTGCAACTGCGAATCTTTTTCGATTATCTCAGAACCGAAGGGAGAAACTTTAGAGACTCAAGGAGTGTTCCTTAAGAGCCATATTCCCGAGGATTTTAAATGGTCTAACTCCGCTCCCATATCTGTTCACTATTTATTTCATTAAGACTTTATTATTATTATTATTATTATTATTATTATTATTATTATCATCTTCATCATCATCATCATCACTACTTCTTCTTAGGTTCAGTTAAGATTTCTGTTCTTCTAACATTATTTTCTAGTTTCATTTTGTTCACAGTTGTGATTTCATCTATGTTTTACACTTTTTGGTCCACCTGCCTGCGTTATACAGTTCTATACTCTTTGTTTCTTTCCAATGAAGGCATTCGCAAAGTAAGAGCTCAGTGGCTCCCTCAGTTAATTAGTTATAAAATAAAATACTCAGCATTTATTCCTTAGAGTGTGAGAGAAAGACGACTAAGTTTTCAAGTAACTTACGAATATTAAAAGTTTCCCAGTTCTCGCATAAGGAACCGTAAAATAGTTGCGCTGATGTATTCAAAGCAAAATCTTTAGAAAACAAACTACAGTTTGTTTTCCTGATTTTAAGAAGTAAGTGGAAGCGTGTGAGTCGTTGGCATTTCAGTACGTTAGGACGGCTTATATGAAAAAAATAACTACACTCAGTTTCGATTAAGTGTTTTTCAAGATGAAATAATACACCAAATATGGAATTAAAAACCAAGTTCTGACGTTTTTCTGACCGTGCATCTCAGTATATTTATCTCAGTAAATAACCAACTTGATACACAAAATTCCTGTTTTACAACAAGTTCATTTCATGCCTCTACATGTTTCGAGCACATGTGCTCATCATCTAGGAGGTCAAAATTGCATTACACAGCCTCTGGTATCATCACACCTGTAGGTGGCCGTCTCGTACACGAGATATGTTCGCATGGCCCAAATGACACATAAACATGAACAACTCGGACACTGAGATTGAAGGCTTAAATCAAAATTAGTGCGTTAGCTTTGTGGCCTTTCTTGCTTCACAAAATACCGATCCTCCTACTATCAAAAAAGGAAGGGCTTTTAGAATGAGAATCGGTGCAATAGAACAGGGACTAGGAATTTCTGCACTCAGGTCCTAGATTATTAGTTATTAAGAAGATAATTGAAAGAGGAGAAAGAATGGAGATGAAAACTGATAATAAGGAATAGAACTGGAATATTTTCTGTAGACGAGGAACTGCCCTTTCCCACCGTATTTAGGTAATTTTCCATTATTTCTTTAAAATAAATTAACATATGACTTGGACCAAAGTACGTCCAAACCTAATATATTTCTAAAACTTAGAAGGTGTCCTCTCGTCCATACTGGTTACCCCCTTGCTGCCTTTGAACCCCTAAACCTAACATGTACTCTTATTTCCAGCAATGAATTATCTTCCACATCCTTTTCGCCATGTGGGTTTTTACTTCGCTGATATCGCCAGCATCGTGCCTTAACCTAGTCCATCCACGAATTAAGGAGTTTACACAGAAAAAGGCTTGTTTAGGCAAGCACATGTATGTAAGAGACATCTTTGTACTTGTTAAAATAAAAAAGTTACAAAAATAAATATGGGGTACCTGTTTTGCTGTTTCATGTTTGATGGTACCGATTGTGACTGACAGGCGTTAATCAGGCAAAAGAAAGCTTGAGGTTAGCAGAGCTGGCAAAGTAGACGAGGTTACACACCACATGCTCAAAGGCAAAGATTTTAGTTTTGCATGTTGGTATGGGATCAGGAAGGAGCTCTTTCTACTCGTGTCAATAAAGCTCACCCTTCTTTTAAGTGCGTACGGAATATATGGAAATGTAAAATGTAAGACATTATCTAGACAGTTCAGATTAGGTCATAACCTGTCGTACCTCTGCCAGTACATTCCGAAATTTGTCAGAACAAAAAACAGTAGTGTGTCACGAAACACAGAGTAGGTTGCGGTGGTGTGAAGGTCCTGTCTTCATCAGCGTTTGGCAGCAAAAGGAAAATGACAAATTTGAAAGAAGTTTCGGACTTTTTTTGTTTTAATTTAAGTATCTCCTCATGTCCTCTTCCCACAGACGTGTGTAAAAGGTTCTTGTCGTGTTGACTTTTAATTACCCAACTAATTATGCCTAAAATTTGGTGACCTGCTTTAGATACACATTGTTCGCACAGATATTTTTACTTCCTTAGATGTCTTCAAATTGCTGACATATGCATTTAGAAGCTTATCAGCCTCTTCCCCATAAGTTGTAATTTCGGGCACTGTTTTCCCCATTGCGAGACCAGCCACGCCATAACAAGATCATGATCTGCCACATGTCCTTCTACATACAGACGTATTTTGACGGTCACATTTTCCAGACAGTTTCCTAACAAAAAGATGCAAAGACTATGACAAGAAGAAGAGTGGATTTAGCGTTTAATATGTCTTATGTCGAAGTCAAAAATCGTGAATTTAGATGTATTATTCAATACACCTCCATGGAGAAGAACGAGAAAACTTATTGTCCACATAAATGAAATAGTCCAGCGTCCAAGTGTCATGACATAGCGAAAATGTTTTATTTGTGTCTAGTCAGAAAGCTAACAGGCTTATATGGGTTCAAATTTTTTTGTTAATGACACAAGTTATTCCTAAGCTTTAAAAGTACCAATTATCGCTTACCATCTCTCACTGAACTAGGGCTGATATTGTCATTATATTCTACACGGTAACACTCAATTGAATAATCCCTGAGATAATCTGAAGTTAATTTGACGGAGGCCACAGAGACCTGTAGGTATGTTCGCAAAGCAGTTGCAAAAATAACTGTTAGTCTGCTTATCTCTGTGTATCTGTTCAACTGTCCGCTTGAAACGAAGTGACCCCCACGGGAAGAATTTATGTTAAATTTCATGTTTAGAATTCCCTCCAAATACTGTTAACATATATCAACTATGGTGGGTTTCAAAGCGGCAGTATGTAGTCTCAGGGACACATAACCTGCTGGTGTGTCTGTGCCATTAAAACCTGAGAAATGCCACTTACTCTTGCCAAGTCCTACTCATGCATGTCCCCGCCATGGCCCCTGGAAATGTCTTCGGATGGCCAAGAAATGCAAGGGCGAGACGCGAGTTCCTGACGCGATAATTGGGACAAACCAGCTAAGGGAGACAAACCCGACAAAAAATCTTAGGTCCTCCAAGGTAGCGGGGGTTGAGTACAAGGCCAGCAACCTCTTCTCGGAAAATTTGACATACTAAAAATTCTCGACAAAGGAATGAAAGGCCGAAAATACGAAGACAACAGACGCGAGTTAAGCGGATAAGAAAGGACACGATTGATGTGGGGACATGGAATATAATGACACTGCTGAAAGTAGGAAAAAATGAATGAAATAGCCAATGAAATGTAAAAAAACACAATTGCAAATAATAGCTTTACAAGAACTAAGATGGAAGGGAGTCGGAAAAATTAATAAAATTAATTATACAATCTACTCTAGCTGTAACCTAGAAAACACTGGCCAGATTGGAACTGGATTCATGATTCGAAACGAAATTAAGAAGAACATACTAAGTTTTGAAACATATAATGAAAGACTATGCAAATTACGAATTAGAAGAAGATTTAATAACTTATCTATAATACGTGCACATGCTCCTACTGAAGAGAAAACTGAAGAAAAAAAGAAAACTTCTATGACAGTTTACAAACAATCCATAAAAAATTCCCAAACATGACATAGTTATAATTTTGGGAGATATGAAAGCCAAAATTCGAAAGGAAGGTCTATACCAAAATGCTGAAGGTAAACATACACTCCATGAGATCACAAATAGGAATGGTGAGTGGGTCTGTGAGTAAGCAATTGCAAACAATATGAAGATAATAAGCACTTACTACCAACATAAAAGAATACATAAAAAACATGGATATCACAAGATGGCAACACGCTGAATCAAATAGTCCATGTAATTATAGATGCAAGGAGTGGTAGAGGATGTTAGAACAATGCGAGGATTGAATTGCAAATCTGACCATTTTTAGTGAAAACTATAATAAAGCAGAAATTGATCGGAACGCAAATGAAAACAATGAAGCAAACAAAATGGAATCAAAGTAACTTACAGGATCCAGCAAAGCTAAAACAATACAGAACATGTCTTCATAATAGACTAATAGGAAAAGAAGCTCAACAGGATATCGAAGGAGAATAGACACAAATTAGAGACACAATAATAGAATCAGCTAACGAAGTTATCCAAACACAAGCCACTTCTAATAGGAATGAATGGTGGGACAAGTCGTGTAAGTTAATAATGTCACAGAAGAATGGAGCTAGAAAGAAATATTTACAAGTTCAAACTAGAGCTACTCGCGAAATATATGAAGCGAAAAGAACGGAAGCTAACAGAATATGAGGAGAAAAAAGAGAATCTGGATAAACAACAAAATTAGACAAATAGAAGAAGCAAGTAACAAAAATGATGCAAGAATTTTTTTTTAAAGAAGCTCAATTGTATTACAAATTGGTCTAATAGTAAATGAGAACAAAACGAAGTACATGAAATGTGCAAGGAAATAAACCGAACTACATAAACTAACTGTGGACAACAAGCATATTGATCAGGTTGGATCATTCATCTACCTTGGTACTATTGTTAATGGGAATAAAACTCTAAAAGAAGAAATTAGAGAAAGAATTGCTAAAAGGGAATAAAGCATTCTATGTAAACAAAGCGGTTTTTAAAAGTAATTTGGTGTCCAGGAAATCCAAATTTAAGTTATATTGTTCAGTAATTAGACCAATTGTAATATATAGCTGTGAAACATGGATCCTCAAAGAAAGTATTATACAAAATATCTCTGTGTTTGAGAGGAAAATATTAAGGAAAATATTTGGGCCAAATAAGGAAGCCAACGGTATTTGGAGAATTAACACAAATAAGGATTTGGATGAATTAATTGAACACCGGAACATAATAAATTATGTTAAAACCCAACGATTGAGTTGGTTTGGACACTTAAATAGAATGCCCGAAGCAGCATTGTGAAAAGGATACACAAATGGAAACCATTCACAGGAGGACCAGCTGGAAGGCCCAAGTCTAAATGGGATGATGATGTCAGGAATGATTTGAAGAAGATGAAGCTTGTGAAATAGGCAGAACAAGTACAGGACCGCCTTAAATGGAAGGCTATTGTCGAGAATGCCAAGAATCTTTCAGAGTTGTAGCGCCATAGTAGTAGTAGAAGAAGAAGAAGAAGAAGAAGAAGAAGAAGAAGAAGAAGATGATGATGATGTAGATGATGATGATGATGATGAAGAAGTATCGACTATGGTTGAAACCGACCTAAAACAACCGACACTTTCTATCAACGCTTACACATGCTAATGTCATTGGCCTCTAACACAGACAGACTGTGTTCTCCGCGAAACACAGGCTGCTGCCGACTAGACACTCAATTATTTAAAAATAATAAGACCATGATCGATTGTAGATCTTTTGAAAACTTGTGAAGAAAGCCTATAGTGGTAACAAAAGAACGAACGAGCCAGATGTGATAAGCCATGAGAACATTTCCTAACATAATTTCGTTTATACTTTTCAAAAGCAAATTGTATTTCGAATCGGTCGTCTGTAAACTTTGCAAGCAATTGTAAGAATATCAGCAACTCTAAGTCAGTATCATAAATACAGTGAATGATGATGTGCAAAAAGTACATCGGTATAATTAAGGGAGTATCCTGAATCTCTCTCAAAACAACTTAATTGAAACTTCACTAAGAGCTCCGTTCTTATAACAAACATATTATTCTACTTTTATTTTACACTTCGTTTTATGTCTGGAGTCGTAAACCGAAAGCACAACTTCTCTTGATATTTAGAACAGTTGAATCCATTCTGTGTAAAGAAGTAGTCAAATGATATAATAAGGACAAATAAATTGAAAAGAAGTGCTATGCTAATTGGTAAGCGAACAGCGACCGATCGTCACGGTCTGTTGGTGTCTGATAAATCACAAAGTAATTAAAACTGTAACAAAGAAGTCAACACAATGAGGATTGTTTGACCATGCATCTTCCTTATGAAATAATGTGAAATGCCAACTTGATACAACAAGGTAATTTTATTGATGTATTCTTAGCTCTACATGTTTCGGGCGCATACGCCCATCAAAAGGAGCATCAGATGTTGAGCTGCGGCATATGGTTTTCTGCACCGAGTTTGTGGATGGATGGTGGTTTTGAGAGCCGCTGCGTAGGTCTTGTGTACGGTGCGGATGGTGCCGTGCGACAGAAGTTCAGTTACATATCTTTATTTGAAGTTATCGGTAATGTGGCTGCATATGCAGTCTACATTGTAACTTCAGCGAAGCACAGGCTGAGAGCTCCCTGATGATGGTTTGTGTAAATCGAAACATGTTAGAGCAAGTATTATAATTTTAAATGATTTTTATAAGAATTGTGTGTATTATTTGGACAAATAAAGAATTTGAATTCGACATGTTCATGTGTGCTGAATATGCATATACAAACCGTGATGATCCTACACTATTCCAGATTTTCCATCAATGTAGCGATTCGAGTCGGCTAGGTATGCGTTAGGTGACACGAAGCCTGGACGTTTGCATAGTTAAACAGACAGGAAGGTATTACATTTTTATCCTTAAATTCGTCAAAATGACTTTCCCCCTCTCTCCTTGATGGCTTGTTTGAGAACCTAGATAATCAAATATACTGTTAGACACAACGGCACAAACTGCATGCAGGGTGACGATGTTCGCAAATAGGACATTGATGAGGACCTTTCGACCTGTAAGACTGGAAGTTAGAACAGCGTCGTAATTTTCATTCAGTATAAAATATTATTTGGGTAGTTAAATCGGAGGGATGTGACAAGCGGAAGGTGTAGCACGCATGTGGGCTGTTATAGAAGCCTCCACCATTCTAGTTAGGAAGAGTGAAAAATAGGGACCAGTTAGGAAAACTAGACCTAGATATGCAGTAGGATCTCTTAGCTAGAACGCTTTAGAATTCTAATCTGAAACTATTTGGTTCAAATCATGGACGCCAATTCGGCTACTCGGACTGAGGTTCCCCTGCTTGTTCTTGGTTCCTCCACCCAACTGTCGGTGCCAGAACAACACATAACCAAACCATGATCACTACCATCCATACTTTTCCACTTCATCACTCCCCTGTCACAGCAACATACGGCTGAATTTTGAGTGTGTCGTAGAAAATAAGCGTCAATATATATGTAGAGGAGAAGTGGTTGGAAGCATAATATTGTAGCCTACTTTGAAAAAGTGGAAAGTAATAATTTAATAAACACTCTTGACTGGAATATTGGAATGTGTACCGAACTTCTGAGAGAAGCTTTAACTTTACTGATGTTCCCTATTTATAAGCACCCAAACCAAAATTTATAAAATAATTAAACCCACTGAGAATTTACCCAGATATTGATACAGAAGAGTTTACACATATTCTTGACATATATGTGTTTCATTTCAAATTGAAGTAATGCAAATTTAAAGCCTTACTTGCTTACTCAATGGAGCAGAGTCCTTCTTGAGAGGATATCCGGTTTTCAGCCAGTCAAGAAATTTCCCGCCTTTCCTATAACCCGAAGGTTCATTACCGCATTCACAAGTGCCCGCCACCTGTCCCTGTACTGAGCCAGCTCGATCTAGTCCATACACCCACCTCCCACTTCCTGAAAACCCATTTTATTATCATCCTCCCATCTAAGTCTGGGTCTCCCAAGTGGTCACTTTCCCTCGGGTTACACCACCAAAACTCTGTATAAGCCTCTCCTCTCACCCATAAGCGCTGCATAACCCGCCCATCTCATTCTTCTAGATTTTATCACCCGAAAAATATTGTGAGGATTACAAATCATTAAGCCCCTTATTATGTAGTTTTTCTACACTCCCCTGTTTCCTCGTCCATCCTAGGCCCAAATATTTTCCTCAGCACCCTATTCTCAGACGCATTGTGCCTGCGTTCCTCCCTCAATGTGAGCGACCAAGTTTCACAACCATACAAAAGAACAGGCAAAATTATAGTTCCTTGAATCTTAATTTTTAAATATTTTGATAGCAAACTGGAAGACAACAGATACTGCGCCAAATGAGAGCAAACATTCCCTGGTATCAAACTTCTTCTAGTTTCTTCCTGAATAGAATTTTTATTTGTTAAGATTGTTCCAAGTATTTGAAATAGTTAACCATTTCAAAGGGTCTATTATCAATCTTCATATTGTGGCTTTGTCCTGCATTCTAATCTCGAGACATGACCATGTACTTAGTCTTATCAGCATTTACTTCTAGTCCAGTCTCTTTTCTAGTAACTATCAAAGCTCCTACGTGTTCCTTTATACGAGTAGTATGTACGCTCCCTACCAATATTAACGTCATCAGCATAAACCAGAAGCTGATGTGCAACATTTAATTTCAAGCCATCCTAGTTTACCTGAACCCTCATAATGGCATATTCTAAAACAAAGTTGAAAGGCAACGGCGACAAAGCAACTCCTTGTTTCAAACCGTTCCTAATAGGAAACATGTCAGACAAATTCTTGCCTACAAGGAATCTGCTATACGTTTCGGCCAGACACATTTTCATTAGCCCTACCAGTTTCATGGGGATATCAAACTCAACGAGACTATTAAACAAGATCTCCCTCCTAACTGAAGCATAAGCAGTCTTGAAGTCTATAAAGAGCTGCTTCGTTGCATTCCTTTTTTTTCTCAAGTGTTTGACGAATGCAGTATATATGATCTGTAGTTTACCTGTTGTGTCGAAATCTACATTGATGATCCTAAAGTGAGCCATCCCCGTTGTGTGTATATAAACAATAGGTTAGGTATTAGTCAATAACACAACAATATTTAAAAAGATGTTTAATAAAGGATGATAGTAACTACATGTTTCGGCCCATTGCGGCCACCATCAGGTTTTCATCCGAAAGTATGGTGGTAGTACTTTGTTGGGTTGGTATGGGTATGTCACGAGGGTGAGATCTCAGCATCTGTGATGTTTGTTATTGTAGATAAGTAGAGTGATCGACTCCCTCCACCCCTCAAACAATTCCTCCTTTTTGCAAACAGTATTAGCAAGTTTATGGATCTCATAGCGAATTATTCTACACACCTGTCTTAATTAATTCTGCTGAGATTTGATCAATACCTGGTGATGTGTGACTTCTTACATTTTCAACAGTCAACTCAAACTCAAAGGCACTTGTTTCAGGCACCAGTGTTTCTGCTGTGTGTATTTCTGTCTGCCTAACATCATTATAGTCGTGTACATTCAATAGCTAGGAGAAATAGTCCCTCCACTTAGCCAAAATACTGTGGGACTATGCAACCAAATCACCCTTCTCGTCATTTACTGGTAGCTCTTCCTAAAGTCATTAATGCCCTTATACAAGTCCTTAATATTTTTCATATTACTGTTATTTTCAAGTGTCTCAATTTTAGCATTCAGAAATGCCTACTTTTTTCCTGAAATGTCTGTTAGCTACAAGTCTTACATTGTTCAGATTTCTTACACTGTCTTGGCTTGGATCCTGTTCCCATCGCATTTTATTCTACTTTCTTTGGTCTAAAACATCTATACATTCTTCACCAAACTATGGTTTGTGCTGCTTCAATTCGTGCAGAAATAGACTATTAGCTGATGTTTAGTTATTCTCTTTAATGTCCTACCATGCCCTATTTATGTCATCGCTATCTCCAAAGCTGCTAACCTGTTTGAAATCTCAATCTGACACTGTTTCCTAAACTTCAGCTCATTTAGTTTCTTGAGATTAAATCTTTCCTTGTCAAATTTCTTTGCCGCTAGTTTACTTAGTTGCAATATTTCCCGAACATTTGCTACCACCAGATTGTGATGGGTATCACAGTCAGCTCCCCAGAAACTTCGTATATCTAGTATGCTCGAATGCCATCTCCTATCTATCAATATGCGATCAAACTCGTTTTGAGTCTTCCCATCATGAGAGGTCTAAGTGTACTTATGAATGTTTCGGTGCAGGAACATCGTGATCTTAACAACCAGATTTTTGATGTGGCGAAGTTTACTATTCTGACATCATTATCATTAATATCCTGATGTAGACTCTCATTCCCAATTGTCGGTTTGAAAATATTCTCTCTCCCTACTTTTGCATTTAAATCTCCTAATGTGATTTCCGTATGGTACTGAGGAGAATGATAATAATCTGCTCTAAAACCTCATTAAACTACCTTTGGAACCATAATTTTTCTCCTAACTCGGTGCACGCACATTCAGAACAATGATATTACACCAGCGACCTCTCAGAACTATATATGACACCCTATCGCTAACAAACTCCACTCACTTAACTGCTGATACTATTCTGTGGTGTGCAAGAAATCCTGTTTCGAATTTGTGATTTTCTTTGTTATTTCCGTAGAAAAAATTATAATTCCCTGCTCTTACCGTGCTCCCTGTGTCCCACCTAAGCTCCTGCAGACCCACTTAGTCTTGCAACCTGAGGAAGCGCTATGCAGTGGTGACAGTAACCTACTTATCACGGGCAAATTTAGCACCATCGAAGGAAATCAATTTATGTGAAAGTTAGTTATGTATATGTTTGTATGTAGTTAGTTTTCTTATTGAATATGTTTGTGTGTGTGTATATATATATATATATACATACACATACATGTGGAAAATGAATGAAAACTAGAGCATCTAAAATTGGGGAAAGATGAATATCAAAGATATTCGTTTGCTTAAGATGAGAAATACTTTCCAGCACACGTAAACTGGTGCCACCAGGGACAATAAGCCATTTCTGCCAGGTCATTATTCAACTATTACACACAGACACTGATTCAACGTCTCCAGCTGAGTTATTATGAAGCGAGACGAGATTTACACTATGGGCTGCCTAATATTCAAGGTTGGGATGTGATTTATTTTTGTTTGCAGAGCTGCCGTAATAATGTGTTCGCAGGATCATCCGGGTAAGTAGAAGAGAACACATTATGATGGCATCCTGTAATGTGAAGCTGGTGTACTTGATTTCACCAACCGACGAAGTTTCTAGGTAAAGTTATTAAATTTAAATAGTTCTGTTTTAATGAAGTGTACATTATATAGATGGCAGAGCAAGGATCAAATGCTACTTAATCACAAAAAAAAAATGTGTCTCTACTGTAATATAAATTAAACAACATTCCTATCACATTTTCCACTACCTTACAGTTTCGTTACTACATTTCATTCTTTATATGAATTCGTTATGTGAACAGAAGCTTGGAAATAAAAATCACATTACAAGTGACTCTTTGAACACTTACAAAAAGTAATTCCCAAACTTCAAACAAATTTCTACCTTTCCATTTATAACCAGTCTGGTTAATGCTGTATAGAGAAATAAAATCCATTCAGAATGTATTTGTTAAGTGAAGCACAGATTTTTTAATTTTAAATCAGATGAAATGTATTAATTGCAGTGGGAAATGAAGTAAATAAATCCAAGAAAAACTTAATGTGTGCCCAAGCATCAAGCATGAATGTTTTGAAAGGAACTTCCACCGATTAGCCGACTGATGCTAACTGTCGCCTTCCTGATCCGGAAAAAATTCTATCTGGAAATATTTTTTAACAGCCCGGTATTACCTGTAGAATTTATATAGGGCCACTTAAATTAAAAATAAATATAACAATTTGAAATGACAAACATAACATATCAGAGTCTCGTGCACGAGACGGCCACTTATAGGTGTGATGATACCAGATGCTGTATAATGCAATTTTGACCTCCTGATGATGAGCGCATATGCTCGAAACATGTAGAGGCATGAAATAAACTTACTGTAAAACAAAACTTTGTGCATCAAGTTGGTTAATTACTGAGATAAATATACTGAGATGCACGGTCAGCAAAACGTCAAAACCTAGAAATATATCTGGGAACCGAAATATTTACCTGTCGAATATACCTGTACCTGCAGTCTGTTCAATAAAGCTTATGTTAAAATGAATCCAGAGGAATTGCAGACATTTAAGTAACATTATTTTGTTGTAATAAAATAAATATTTATAAAACCCAACTTTCCATTATCAATATCATTAATTTACTGAATATGTTTATAAGGTCTCCCGTAGAGGATCAGCATTTTAGGTTAGTTTTGCTGTAAGCTGCCACATGCTCTCGGCAGTAGACAGTCTTTTTGTACCTCTTTCATGATTTGCCTTTTTTATTGAAAGAATAAACTGACATGAATTCAAAGGCCTGTATTTTATAACACTTTATTTGGAAACGTAATATACATGCCCTCACGTGTGTCGCTGTTTGTGTAGAAAGGGAAAGGATGATAAGCAGCAGAAAGGAAATTGCGAACAAAACAGTATCTGACAGCGTGGGGCAATGTAGACCTCAGCTTTTCCCAAGCAATAAACATTTCCAAGAAACACTTGTTCCAAGGATATGAAGCTTCCATTATGGGTGCGAAAGAAAGGAAATTTACAGACCTTCGCTTTGCATTTTGTGAAACACTTACCGCATCTTCGCGTTAATAAGTTGAAAGACTTCAATCAAGTGGCGTTGTTTTAATAGATACTACAAAGAGGAAAATTAAAACTTTACTCAGTTTATAACTAAGGTCAAATTGGTTACGTACGAGGTTTTCGTACTGTTCTTAGCAGCGCCAGTCACTTCTTCCTTGTAGCACCCTCTCTTCCTTTTCCCAGAATTTCTGCATAGTTATTCTTTGTCGTAAGAGAGTGATGTTGAGAAACAAAGAAGTAGACTTTCTCGGTTGCGAGAAATTGAGTTCTAAGTTATTTAAATATCCTTAGCTTCCTTATGAAATGCTCTTGCGGTACACCGTGCAAAAGAAATTTAAGCAAAATTAAGATTTTGCGACATGTCCATATTTTAATTGGTTGGAGAGAATCTGAGGTGGAGTTTCGTAGAGAAGTGAATTTTCTTACGATAATAATAAGAGTTTAATGAAAAGAGGAGAAGAAAAAGGATAAGAAAGTAAGGAAGTAGGAGGAAGAGGAATAGTAAAAAGAGAACACATGATATCAAAGCACCGGGAAAACTGGATAAGATAGTGGTCTTTTTCGACATTCGATCACAACGTATTATGTATTTTTTTGGGGTTCAAAGAAGCACGAAAAATCTGAATGTTTAGCTGTATCCCGCACTGCACCTTTAATATTCATTAAATGATCTTTGCTTTACAAAATTAACATATGATTTTAAGTGTGTTTGCATCCCTACAAAGTGTTTTAACGAATTCTGTCGGCATAATTGTAAGCTTGTGACAATTTGAAAACTGTTAAATGGGATTTTATGACTCTTACATTTGAGAAACATTCCAAAATAATTTAGTTATTTAACGCTTACATCATATCCCACATTCTGGTGGACATTTTACGCGAAGAACAACATGTGTTTCTGGGCGCAAGAGCGTTCGCACATATAATCTGCCCATGCGTGTTTAAAAAAATGCTTTACGCGCATACGCAGTTGCCATCCCGTTACATTGTAGCACTGTTGCTTCTGTAGAAGAAAGCCCTAAACTGTCTACAGCACTAGGTTTATAGAGTGAGCAAGCCATAATAGTTCCTTTCGGATATGTTTGTTAACGCGTGCCTCATTTGCCTTAATTTAATTTGAACTTACCACACCTGCTAGCTTATGAGAACCAATACTATTAACGCATATTTGGATATCTTATTACACTAGAGATAAAATATAGCATATTTATGTATATTTTATTGTACTTGTTATATAAGCGATATATTTTATCGAAGAATTTTGAAGTGCAATATGTAATATCTTATCTACCTGTATAGTTTAATATAGGCACGCCAACTTCATTGTTTGAGTAGGTAATAGTGGGCATAAAATGAATTGGAACTGAGATGTGTGCATAACAAAAACTCTATTAGACCCCATAGACTTGGAAAGTCCCTGGTTGTGGTGAACTTACAGAAGGTCGGCACTTCTAACATTTATCGCGGTTTTTCTTTTCCCTTCCATGGAAATGATAGGAAGGTACCTTAGAACTAACAATGAGTGGTTCTTTCACTTATTCTTAGTTCATAGTTTACATTCGACCTAGAATAAATCTAAAGTTCGTGTAGTATAAAAGGTATTTAGAATAAAAAGGCCTTATTTCGCACATACTTGTACATTTAGTCATTAACCATTTGGCGCCGGAATTTTTTTAATTTTAGCACACCCTGTATATAAAATGTGAATAATACATAACCAAATACGTTAGAATTATGAAACAATCTGCATTTTGAAGAAAAAAAACGGAGAGTATACACAATGTTTAAAATATTAGGTACCTATATTTGTTGAATAAATATATAAAATGCAACTTTGGTGGTTAGCGGTGCGGTACGTCAACTATAGTTGACGTTAGGCGTCTAAAGGTTAATAATCATGATTTTAATCTACTCATTAGTTAAATTTTAGATTGCCAAATTAATTACCATCAATCTCAAGAAACGTCAATTAATATTTCCTCATAATTACATTTTACTCCTTTCTTACGCTGAATGCATGTGATTATTCTGGAGGTCTATCCCTAGAATTTAGTATTCCACAGTCTGATTACATATTAAACAGTTTCAATATCAATATAATTTTATTACTTTTGGCGACATTCATTTACACTCTAAGTGCTGGGCAAAGTTAAGGCTTCTTCGATTTTATGTAATTGCTGGCTTACACGAAACTCAAATGAAGCTAATTTTCTCAGAAGCCACTTCCAGATGGTCTGCAGAAAATAGGGCTTATAATCCACGAATTTTGTTAACCTTCATTTGAATCATTTATCTGCAAATTTTAGCCTATATTTACAGAAATGAAATGAAATTACCACTATGAGGCTGTACAGTAAGAATAGCTCAGAACATTAGATTTGTACTTACGGTAAATTGCAATGGCAGGAAATCGTTGCGAATCTTGTAAAGAACTTACGCAATAAAAGCTTTCGTAAACGTGTAGTTTAGGTCTCATTCTACTAAAATGTGACTTTGTGTTACTGGGAAAATTGCACACTACGTTTCTAAACAACCTAGTTGCTATGTCAGCTCGGTTTTGAAGTACAGATAAATAGATTGTCTTGAAACGTCGGATTGCATTTACTCAGTGATTTAGCACCACATTCCAAGAGAAGCGAGACCTCTTAAAGAACGTATTTGAAGAAATTATCAGTGGAATCTTATGTCTTCAAAAAATGATGGAGAACGAAATTTTGTCTTTGTTATCAGAGTCAGAACAACGTTCGGTAACAGGCCGTGTCGACAAACTTCTTGTATTTGTTGCTTGTACAACACTCTGTAGTGGCCGATTAACATTCGCTTCTCCTACTTGTGTTGTAGATTGTACCGTGTTATTGCAAGAAGTTTTGGCTGCTTGTGGGAGGGTAGACCTTGCAACCACCGAGTGCTGGTCACACGGGACGCGACTAATTTGGGGTCCAAACATTTTCCCTTGTTAACAGTGAAATAGAGCGTCGCTGTATAAACTTTGGCTCCGATTTCAGCAACGCTCCTTACACCACAGTTTCTTGTAATGAAGTACAGAGTGTTTTCTCAAATAGTTCACACTGCGTCAAAATTATATTTATCAGATGCACATTAGGATCGAAAATATATGCATAGGCACCTGAAGGAAACAGGCATATAAAAGCGTAAAACTCTAATATAATATACTCATATTGACTTCATCTACACACGTTTTAATCCAGTTTCAGCTTCACACATAACAATATTAGGCTCCAATTTTATTTATAGCTATATGTTAATTGACTGAATTACTTTACAACTGGCTGCCACTTTTTATGCACAATTTACTACATATTAGATGACGATGTGTATTTATGTTAACATGTATTGTTTTTCTCCTTCTAATTAAATTTACCTGAAGATGGCTGATTTAAGCCAAGACATTGATGGGAATATATATATATATATTACTAAGTAGAAAAGCATGTATATTTTTTGTGAATAGGTACAATAAATTAGAGTTGTGTCTAATAAATATTCTTTGATGCCTGTATATTCGCTACCTTAATTTCTATCTCTGGGCCATCTATATTTACGATATTTCTTACATTCATTAAAACACGTCGATTGATAGTATTTGTTAATTTCCTTATTGTTCCAGCTACGGTTTTACTGCCAGCATAAAACAAATAACATTAGAACACCAGAACACAAATATTTCAGTAAATACACTTGCTTGTTCCTAAGAAAGTGATCCATTTTATCTCATTTAGCTAATTTTTTCATCGTTGCTGTAGTCATCTGAAATAAAGAGGAAATGGAGTAAGAAAGAAGGGGAAATAAAGATATAAGGAGAAGATGCACCCTATTTCAGTACATTCTTTAGAATTTATATAAAAAACTGAGAACATATGAGAAAATTTGAGTCCGATTGTTTGCTAATCCCCCCGCTTTTATACAAAATTTAAGAATTTAATCTCTACATTGCTTCTTTGCTGTAGTACTTGGGATGTGAGTAAAATCAGGTATACGCGTCCTTGAAGTGGAGCGTTGAGGGTATGTAGACCTTACTAACGGGTATCTGATAATTTGATGGACAGTGGGTGTGCGATTAGAAGGCATTTAACCAGAAACCATATTTGTATCTGTAGAATCAGCACGTTTATCATATTAAAATTCTTTTCCACTGATTATTCAAATAATATTGAAATGTCCTGAGCATAATTCTATATTTAAAATATATTCGAGATGTTCATGGCAAGAAATGTATTCCCAAGGCAATATAAACATACGAAAAATCATTGGACTGACTTGAGCACATACTCCATTTCCTCTGAATTTGAGGTTCTGGAAGTTTTCCATTCCACATTGGATATCATCCATCTCCTTCGTGGTCCGTATATTGATCGCGCTTCAAGCATCCTATCAGCAAAAACTTTTCCCTATCGCCTTGTCGTTATTGGACTTGGCCTGATCTAGATCGATGTTCACAGAGGGTTTCCGTTGAGATCCTCCATCAAAAATGTAGTTGAATGTCTTATGTATCCTATCTCACAAAATCAATTAAAGCGTACATTTCTAATAATTTAGGGACACCTAACAAGTACAATTATGGTGTTAGCTATCCTGTCCAGGGTGAAGGTAGCTTCACTTTAATTGGTATATGTGTAACATGTAAAGCCTCCGTCTGAAATTATCTAGTTTGCCCATATTTAGAAGAATCCTGCTCCTTTTATCTTCATCCCTGAAGATGGAGGCAGCAGTTACTCCAAAAAGTAACTAAATTTCTTTCGGACTGTACGATATGACAGATTCATAATTCGCCGTCTCACAGGGCTTCTCTGGAAAATTTCCTAAATGACGCTCGCAGAAGCCAAAGTAAATTACTATTTAATGCAGAAATTGATGCCACAAGTGAAATTTTCTCTGCTGTCCCAAATGATAACTCAAAATAACTACCACGCACTCGACGAATTCCAAGGGTAAATCTATTTTACCTTTGTGACAAACACGTCGAATATTTAGAACGTTCATGAGGACAACTTCATTGTGCGCGATTGGATCTTGTTTGGAAGCACCAAAAATGTGCCTAGGTTTTAGAGTCAAATCTAATGAGAAGGCTATCGCGCACGGTAATTAAACAAGGGAATGGTATATAGCGTGTCGTATTTCATAGTACAATTTTGTAAATCGGCTGAAGTCACTTAATGTCGATTTGTCTCTGTACATAATTAAGCACCAGTGGATGAAGAAGTATGAATAAATGAACAGTTTTCTTCACTCCCAAAATTCCAGACTTGGAGTGGTGAGCTTGATGGCTACGTCTCTCTAGCGTCTGCTGAAAGGCGCTATAGGACCCGTTCTGCAGGCGACTTGTTGGGACCCACAGCATGTCTGGACGCTTTGACTTGAAGAAAACTCAATTTCTGTCAGTAATAACAGGAAGGTTGTTCAGCGCGTAGCCTAATCTCTACACGGCTTTAGACACTTCAGCTTTCTAAGTCACTTATGAAAATCACTCAAACTTGATTTCAGGGAGCGAGTGTTATAAATAGCAAAACCTTTTGTTTTTTCTTTGACTTAACCCACTTGTTTCTTTAACGTTAGTCATCCCGATGTGTTTATCTATACATATAAAGTATAACGTATCAGTCAAAACACTACAGTTTTATTACGTAAAATGCTATTTTAGGGCGACATGTTTCGACTCTTTCTGAGTTATCTTAAGGCTCTCTAAATTACGGATCCAAGGTTAACAACGTTTAGAGTGCATTATGGGATTCCAAACGCTTACAATAGGTATTGTAAACGTTTTGGATCCCAGAATACACTCTAAGCATTGTTAACTTTGAATCTGTACTTTAGAGGGTCTGAAGATGACTCAGAAAGAGTCGAAACATGTCACCCTAAAATAGCATTTTATGTAATAAAACTGTAGTGTTTTGTCTGATTCGTTATACTTTATATATTAACCCAGTTGTGGTTAGTTGAAACTGTTAATGAATCGGGACACCTCAGTCAGCAAAACGCATAATCTCAAATTTAATTACGACAGGAGTGCGAATCTCAGCGGGGAGCAATTTCTGTCTTCGCCATCACGTCCACTAAGACTCAGATGTCAACTCTTTCTTAAGTCAAATAGATACCATAGACTCTTTCTTCAGAGGCTGCCGAGTTTAGAATTTCACAGAGATTTATTTCCTGTCCACAAGTATATATTCCGATACATGCTGATGAGTGTAACTTCAGCTTCCACTTTTATCCACACTCACAAACACGACTTCTCCCTTCACACTTCACTTTCTCTTCGACCCTGAAGAACGAGATTGTATGTTATTTCTTTCTTCACTGTTCACATTCACGACACTTTTGGGACCAATAAAGTGTATTTTATTTGTCCTTGGCATCCTTGAGTGCTTGAAAACGAATATTTAGAAGAAATAGTTCGTCCTGTTTTCTCTTTACTTTTTTCTCAAGTGGTAAGGCCGTGAACATGGCCACTTCGTTTCGTGATTTTTCATATTTCAATTATTATGATGTTATTAACATGGACCGGGCAGTAACTGACCCTCTTCTTCGGAACGCCCCTGTGTAATTAGCTGATTTCTTACCGTATTTATATAATTTTATTGTCAACTTGACTTTGTACTTAAACTGTGAAGATGGAAGCAGTCTCTTTCTTCGAAACAACAGCTTTCACCAACAATAATAATACACGTTGTTACACCCACAAGAGAACTCTAAAATATATAGGTTTTTAGTTATTTCAGGTAAGGTACGATAGTAAACGTAGCGCCCTTTGATGTCACTTCACCAACGGCCTGGCCGTAATTCTGTTACAGGTCCGTGATTACAGCAGATCAAGGAAAACAAAGTGTTCCAGACACTGTCTGGTTTATCTCTTAGATTGCCCAGTATATACACACCGGAGCGATCATTTCGCTGCCTATCAGGAATCCAGCCGCCGCGGCCTTGCTCGCAGACAACGACGCTCCAGCCAGATAATTAAAGACTCGTCACATGAGCCATACTGCCGAAACGTATTCTGCAGAAATAAGACATTTTTTACCTTTGTTTGCTTGATTGGAACCAAAAATCACGACAGATTAATAATGAGCTGTTTCATAAAAGATGCATAATTATAAAACTGAGACATTTCTAGACCGTTTACATTCTGACTTTCCATACAACGGCTCACATTTTTAATTAGCGACTAATATTTTATTAGGCTACTTTCATCATCGTGTTCGTTAAAATGTTTTACCTCAATTCTATTTATCAACACATATTTCATTAGCGCTGCCCCACTTTAGGTCAAGGCGATATCATTCCAGCTACAGTACTCCTACCCAGTAACGTGTCAACTTGTCGTCTTAAGTCAGCAGGTCTCATGTGGTATGCTGCTAGCCCACTTTTACCGTGGCCTGAAATACCACTAGGGGCAATGGAACGCCTTTCAGACGAGACAACCAAATCCGAGAGAAGGGACGCCTTGGGCCACAATGGCGTACTGTGTCATACAGATAGACATGGACTCTCGATATTAATTTTGGTAAAAGGTAAAGGTAAAGTTTTCCTGTTACAGGCCCGGTGTGGTCCAGAAGGTGGGTAGAGGTATAGCTCATCTCTTCCATGACCGCGGCACTAGAAGGGTGTGAGTGGTCAGCAGCACGACCCGGCCGCACTTTACCCCCGGTAAATACCCATTACCCATTGTATAGGAGTTTGGGTGGGTCCCTAGGGCCGGTCTGGACGGGCGGAAAATCTCGTCCCCACCGGGATTCGATCCCGGACCGTCCATCCCATAGTCAGTCGCTATACCGATTGAGCTATCCGGCCCATTAATTTTGGTAGGTTGAAGAAATCCAACAAGATGCAACTGTATGCAGATATTTATTACTGCTAAATTAGTAATTTATCAGTAATAAATACCTGCATACAGCTGCATCCTGTTGGATTTCTTCAACCTAGAATTGCGACACACGTAATAAAAAGTTAATTTTGGTGTTTTTGAATGTTTGATAGTTCACTGTTTTAAATCCCCATTATTTCAATACAAAACAGACATGCATTCATACTGAATACAATTAGGTTCAGGTTGTACGGTCTTGGTGACGTTTATTTCAAAATTGTAATTTCTCCAGTAGACATGGTGCCATAAACCACGGGATTTCATTAGTAAGTCTGTAAAATCCTCAAATGACCATGAAAGGAACGTGTGAACTGTGTGCTATGGAAAATGTTCATTAAAATATGAAGTGATGAGTAATATTTATAATGTTATTGTAAGAAACATCTAAGCCTATTGCATTTTTCACGCAATGTTTTAGTGCAATAATATTAAACTGGTTAGCATGGACAAATAACAGCATATTTCTCTGTGTGCGTGGTATGAAAGCAAATGACGGAGGGGTGAGGCGGTAAAGGCATTGCTCCACACTTACTCTAATATCGGCTCTAGATGCAGGTAAGTGGTCAGTTTCACGCCCTATCGCATTGTCCCGAGAAAAGAAGTTCCAGTTACTCATTAAATACAAGGCTCTCGACACCAGTTTCTGTCACGATGAATTCAGAAGGTAATATATTTTTGGCCTCGAATTCAACCACGAGTCCTTAGTTTCCATCCGGTTGTTTGGACATTATGTCGAATGAGTTATCCCGATTCCTAGTATGGACAGCTACTCTTCACCGTTGCCATATATATTCGGTCGGAAACCAGAAGGGAAGAAGTAAAATGCTAGCTCTAGATATTAATATACACCCTAGTAAAGCAGTGAGTTTTGAACAGTCAAATATATTTATCTGGCAATGGATAGTATTTTATAGTAGGCACATGAAAACAGGGTAATAAAATTTTAGTTTCCATAAGCGTTGGAATATGTCTTGATTACTTGAGCGATTGTAAATTCAGTTGGATCATAATTTTTAAACTAATGTTGCAGTAACATAAAATTGATTGCTGTACTCCTCGTATGCAGCTGTTATTGAAATACACAAAATAGCGAAGGAAAGCATAGGAGGTTTACGTAACGTGTACAGGCAACGAGAAGTTATTATTAATTTATATACCGAACACTGCTCGTCCAGAAGCACTTTCGCCACACACGGACCTGCGTATTTAAATTGGTGTGTCGTAGGGCTTTCCTATAGAAAGTGAGTTTAGGTAGGTTTCACCCTTTTTAAGGGCCGCGAAGGTCCTTAGGGTGAGTAGAGGTATAGCTCTACTCTTTCTAGGACCTCGGTAGTAGATGGAGGTGGGGGGAGAGTCAGTCCCACGCCCTGGCTACCTCTAACCCCGAGAAAGACACGGTACCCATTTTACAGGAGGCTGACAGAGAGTTTATACATGTTTTATTGGCTGGCTTCTGTCTAACAAATACAAACGCCAAAATTATGTATGAGTCACATATAAATAACACTTCATTGTGCTGTGAATAAAATTTTCTCCACCACAGCCACCAGAATAGAACAGTCAGTCCACGAGTTTCAAAACACTTATTTCATGCATGTTTAATCCCGAAATTTGCAATAAGTCTGACAACTCTGTAGGACCGAATGCCATTATTTATGTACTTTTAAATTACTTAACGACGTTTCGTGACTTAATAGAATTCATCCAGTTGTATCTTCAGACAATATTAAAAACAATATACCTCAGTCTAACACAACTGTATTCTTATTTAAAGCTACATGTTTCAATCCAGATATCAACCACCATCATTAAATGGTAGGTAAAATTTTCAGTGTACAAAACATCATGTTTTATTCGGTAACCCACAATTTTACAATATTCTGATGTACAATAAATTGTAAAATTGCGTATGGTCGATGTTAATTTAACAGTAATAATGAAAATTTAATATTAATATTCTTTTTCATTAGTTCCTAAAAACAAAGAGGTGAAAGGATATTGGAATATCCATAGATATTAAAATATGTAATTTATCTTGGAAGATGAATTCCGAGAAAAATATAATTTTTTTAGACATTACTACTTCGACAGGCAATCACAACCCACAAGCGACAACTTAAAAAAACCAAGAGTTACAAATATAATAATCCCTAACATCTCATATGACCCCGGCTGTAAGTTATCACCTATCCGAAATCTAGCAAATAACACGCTAAAATGCCCCATAAATAATTATGGAAAAGAAAAAGAATAGAGACAATAAAACAAAATATATATATATTGTAATAGATGTAATATATATATTACAACAATTAATAAAAATTCCAAAGCAAACACGTGAATCTAAAATATAAACAAATTAATCCTTAAACAAAGTGAACTAAATTCACATGCTTTGGTAGAGAGACGCAATGTAGTATAAAATTATTTAAAACAACAATATTTAAAAATTATTAAGACAAAACAATAGAAAAATTAATAAACCTAACGATGGAATAAATACCAATAAATTCAACATATCAGGCTTTTCTAACTTAAAGTGTGTTTGATTATAACATGAAAAACATCGGACAGAAAGGTGAATATTTTCAATGTGATATAAGAACATTTTCGAGATATCAGTTATTCAAAAATAAATCTATATTTGTCCAACATTTACCAGACTAAGAACATTCTATTGGTTCTATTCAGATTATCATGGTGGTCTTCCTCGTAGTAAATAAAGGATGATAAATTTATACATTATAAAAATTCCATGTTTATAATAAAACAGGATCAGATAATCAAATCAATGAAAAATATATCACGAAACCCTGTACTTTATTCAACACGTTAATGTTTCATAATACCGATAGAGGGCACCTACAGCTGAAACTCCCTGTGGAAGCTTGACCGTGAATTCAGTCTTAGATTGTCAGGTGCAACGAACACAAGTGAGGTACATCGATACGGAGCAAATACGAGGTTGAAAACCAGATTTCCGTCAAAATATTTAACATTTTATAAAATATACTTGTAATTTAATAAGTGTCTGTGAAAATTGGAAAAGTGACAAAATACGAGGAACAAAAAAACAGCAAATACGTAAGTAATAAAAACCTTTTTTTTTTGTATTTTTAAAATCAACTTCATAACAAAATGTTTTACATACTCGATATCTACAATATTTGTTAATTTTAAAAAGTACTCTGCTATATGTTTTCCAAACTCGGCGTTATATACATGAAAAAATTAACCAGCCTACATCTTACTCCAACATCTAAAAGACCACATAATATTTTATTACCTGTAAATATTCCATTACCCTCTCATCCATTTGATTTAGGCTTAATGAAAGGAATATTAATATTAATATCAATATCAATTCATATGCCATTGTACACAAATGATTTTAAAATTTTATTGTAAAACGGAATATTGTAGAACCGGTGGATTCCGCATAAAAATTTATGATATTTTCAACATTGCATCTTTTACCTGTCTTTAAATGATTGTACCTTTTAGCCTGATGATGGTTGATATCTAGGCCGAAACATGTAGCTTTAGATAAAAGCACACTTGTATTAGACAGGCAGACATTGTTTTGAACCTTAGTGAATTACAAAGTCTACATTGTACCAATAATAATAATATGTTGGTTTTTATGGTTGTTGGAAAAGGGCGAAGAAGTAAGATTTCGTGGCATGTGTTGCGGCTTTGCTAGAGATTTGCCTGGTAGGACAGAGAAAAGTCACGGATTCTTAGCTGAACTCCCTGTAATTCGGAGTGAAAATGTGAAATTTCCTAACACTCCCCTATTTTACACTAAAATTACAGTCAAATACAAACGCAAGCACTTGGCCGATAAAACGTCCGTAAAGGTAAAATTTTCCATAACAAGTCAGGCAATCACAGATCTGGATGGAAGTTGGGCATCCATCTTTAACTTGGCATTCGACACAGCTAGGACGGCAGAGTTGTTAGCTCTAGGCTGAGGCCGCAATTACACCGAAGGAAAGTCCTTGGTAGTCGCTTCTGTTAGATGCCGAGTGGCCCGCACAGTTACTGAATACGAACAGAAGGAACTGGTCACTTGAAAGTGTCCAAAGAGCTTACCAATAATGGAAACCGGAACCTACCCTCTTGTGGCGCAGTGCCTCAACAAACAATGTTACGCCATATTTGTTATTTATTTAAATACCTATATTCTACATAAGAACATGAACTTAGGAATGGCAGAATACTGTTAATCGTAACATGCAGCATAGTCAACATGAATATTCGGTATCTCAACATTATGACTTGAGGCAACCCTTCCTCTGTGTGGATTTATAATTTTTTTTTTACCATCTACAATTCTTCGCTCTTTAGTTGCAAACGCTCAGGTAATTACCGTACTCCTTCTGTCTTTTATGCCACCTATGTACATTCCAACTCGATCGCCTGTTAATATCAATACAATCCAGCAGGCATAATGCTCATCTTCTGGTGATAATGTAGTGTATAGTGTGAAATAAATCCATAATACTGCCTGTTGCTTGGGTCGTGGTCAAAAGGGAACAGTGGGACTGATGTTTATCTCAGTAATTAACCGAATTGATGCACAAAATTTGTGTTTTACAGTAAGTTTATTTCATGCCTCTACGTGTTTCGAGCACATGTGCACATCATCAGGACGTCAATATTGCCTTACACATTTGACCTCCTGATGATGAGCACATGTGCTCGAAACATGTAGAGGCATGAAATAAACGTATTATAAAACAAAACTTTGTGCATCAAGTTGGTTAATTACTGAGATAAGTATACTGAGATGCACGGTCAGCAAAACGTAAAAAAAAATGGGACATGTTTCCGGTAAATTTTTGTCGATTTTCTCCTCGGTCATGTTTAAATCACTCCACTCTCCGTCAGTGTTGTCATTCTGTGTAGACGTTTGTGTCTTACAACAGTCAGCACTCTCAACTGTATTCTGAATCTATAATATGTATGCAGGTACAAAGTTTTGCGCCACTGTGTAGTACCATTGCGACCCTCAACGAATCTTGTGTCATTACTTAAACTGTTCCCCATACACAGTGAATTCCCAGCTCACTGTTGTGTTCTTTACTCTCGTTAGCCTTCTGAAGGTTTTAATGTGTTCATAAAGTGCAGTTCGGAGATCTGTACTATTTGCAGCCATGGCCGGTCGCCTGCGATAATCAACAAAACTCTTGCAAGTATATTCCGATATCCTCATTACCAGGTTTAATCAGAATCATATCCTGGAAATTGGCCACCAAAAATCCTGTCCAAATATCCGTCTACGTTGTTTTTTTCTAAAGTATTCCGCTGGAACTGACTGAAGCGTCTGATTACAAACAGCCCAGTACATTTAGCTTTAATATCATTCGACTGCACACTGTCTACCAACTGCGCCAACGCTGTCGCATCCATTCGTGGACAGGCCTGTAAAACTGGACAATATAAATGCGTGTACGAAGGAATGGATGTGCGGGTGTAGTCCGTGTTAATGTGTACCTTTTTAAGAATCAGTCCCGCAGTTGTAGCGGAAATTTAAAATTCAGGTTGCACAAAGAGAGGAAAAGCTTCTAACTGTTGAACGTGTATTGCATTCTCAAAAAAAAAGAGCTTTCTGATAAAGGACTGTGGAATAAAGAGGGAACAAATGTAACGACCTTAGGTGGTTCAAACTTGACATATTCAGCAGAATTTTCCACTTATCTTCACACATATCTGGCTACAGTAGTACTCCGTTATCAGATAATAATTGAAGAATATTAAGTGTTAAGTATCCGACTTTGCTTGCAATAAGGTAGTTATTCAATTATTATTCTAACTACTGCACATATATAAAATTTATAAAATTTACACATTAAAACATAAAAACGCTCCAACATGTTTCGGTCCTAGGACCATCATCAGGGAGCCATATCGTCCTTGCTAAATTCACACTATAAAAAGTCACATTAATTTCGCTGTACCAGTTGGGTATTGTGGCAGCATGCCGTGTTGTGTAATGTTATGTTGCGAAGAGTGCCCTGCTATGGATGTGCATTCTGTGCT
>Ga0123352_10001721_pt1 | contig 29552 bp, 15 predicted proteins | sample TergutLab28metaG_FD_89700 | JGI IMG/M metagenome (GOLD analysis project Ga0123352, IMG submission 89700) | Labiotermes labralis P1 segment gut microbial communities from Petit-Saut dam, French Guiana - Lab288 P1 | ecosystem: Host-associated > Arthropoda: Insects > Digestive system > Gut ... | reverse complement strand
TTAATGCTCAACATGTTTCGGATGTTAATACATCCATCCTCAGGAGCTTGCGACTTATTTGTTGAGTTATTTCATGGGTTGTATTGCTCTGGTTCGATGTGTGTTGGTGTTACGGTGTGGTATGTATTAACATCCGAAACATGTTGAGCATTAAATAATGAAATAAAAAAGCAAGTGTCATCAAGTTGGTCTCTCTTTATTCAGCTATCCTAATCCAATATTTAGACTTACAAAATTAATTGTGCATTCGAGTACCATGCACCAAAATGCAACAAAACTGTGGCTCGGCCAATAAGGCCCAGCTGCTCCAAGAAGTCTGTGTCAAGGGTCGGTTCAGCAGCTTGTATTTTTGTATGTTGCAGAAACCAAGGAAGACCCAGAATTTACGGAGCAGATAGAGAATATAACAGTGCCGGCAGGTCGCAACGTCAAACTCGCTTGCTCCGTCAAGAACCTTGGGACCTATAAGGTAGGTACTCTTTACACATAAATGACACATATCTCTTGACTGTCCAGGTGCAGCAAATATTAACACTTTCACATCCGAATAACATTTTCTGGACTGAGGGAATATGACAAAATCCGAGATATTACGTCATCTATGATATTACGCAGTGTTGACTTAGCAATGGGTGCCAGTCTAAACGGCGTCAGGCCCCACATCCCAGAAGACTTGAATATTCAGCAGTACAACTGTAATGAACTCAAATGTATCACTGCAAGGTCTATATAACCTTTCACATTAGGGTTACAGGGAAAAGAAAGTCCCGTCAACGAGAGACATATGAATGAAACAAATCCTTGGGAAGGTTTGGAAACAAGGGTAAACTGTAACCTGGAAACACTTAGCTTCTTAGATTTGGTTTATGTATGTACAGTTAGATTGCTCTGCTTCTAATTAAGTTGCAAGCAGATTTTTGGCATCAAGATGTTGCAAGTGTGTTGTGCACGTGCTTGTGTTCGTGTGTGCTTCTGTCTGTATAAAATGTTAAGCCATGTGACCGATTTTCATGATAGTGTGTATAAACATTGTGCCACTGGAGGACACTTCCAGCGTATGAGGCAGAAGTCACTCTAGCGCCAATAGCGAGCGTTGAATTTTATGCGAAGTGACAATGTGGAATGGTCGTAAATCGACATTTACGAATAGACCTATTGTAAAGATGAGAAACTTTGAAGCCACGAGTAGATCCGACAAATTAAAATATTCATATTCTGTCACTTCAATTCATCAACCAACGAATGCACATATAATTTCACATAAAACACTTTAAAGCACTCCGACATGTTTCGATCTTGTCAGATTATCATCAGGGAGCTTTGTTCCTTGCTAAAATTATGTTACAGTATTTACAACTCAATTCGTATTTGCAAACGAGGTGTTGTGGCAGCATATCGTGTTGTGTAGGAGTGTGTTGTGGAGCAGTGGCCAGGTGTGTTTCGTATGCATACGAAACACACCGAGCTTGAGTTGTGAATACTGTAACATAATTTTAGCTGGGACCAAAACTCCCTGATGATGATCTGACAAGATCGAAACATGTCGGAGTGTTTTAAAAGCGTTTTATATGAAATTATTTGTGCATTCGTTCGTTGATGTATTGAAGTGATTCTGAAAAAAATGCACGGTGCTACAATAAGATTTATAATCACATTCTGTATTTAGGTAAAAAGCATTTCTCAGAATTAATATCACACAACATTAATAATAGTAATGGACATGTAGGAATATAAATCTGTGTAATAGGCAAGTCGAGTTGGATTAATTTTTCCCCGAAATCCTTGTTTGGTTCTTCCTTGAAAAACGTTCATTTGGATATGACAAAATGGTTCAACTTACAGTCACTTTGATGTATTTTACCGGGAAGAACGTGGTGCTAGTGGCCAACTCATCTACATTTTATACACGAGATGACAGGGGCAGAAAACTTGTTGTATTTTTGGTGCACTGTGCTGAACGTGTCAGCTACTGTCAGCAGCAGTTAACAAATAGATCAGTGTCGAGGAAGCGAAGTGTGTTTTACGTACGTCACTCATTTCATCAATACATTCTTCGACGACAAAGGTCAAGTCATTAAATTTTCTGAATGTACAAAATTCTACGAATTAAGGAGCCGAGGGCAAAATGATATATCACCAAAAAAAAACAGAAAACACACCTGTTTAAATGTAAAAGAGGGAGGACGAGGTAACTGAAGTTTCTTTGCGACAGGTATCAAAGAAACTAGGTAAAAGAATTCGATCAGAGTTTGTGAAAGTCTAGACCAACTATGACACCAGAAGTATGAATGGGAATGTAAAAGAGAATAGAAGATTGTATATGTAAATACTATTATAAAATTGAGCAGGCACAAGTAACAACACCAGTGACTATGACAGTGATGTGTGTGGAGGTGGAATATTAGGGAAAGATATATTGGAATAAAATTATTGTTCGCGATTAGTGATTAGTACACGTGATTGTTAACAAATACTAAACTTTATAACTTAAAAATTATTTTCAAATACTATCGCCACGTATACTACATCATATCCAAAGTTATTCGGAAGCACTCTACTTTCTGAAGGTAGAAGACGAAACTTTGTTATATCGTCGTAAAGTCTCTCTTTCCGAGACTTCCGTTTGAAAATGTCAACGGCCGAAAAGTGTTTGAAGAGCAACGTTTAAAAGGGAAGACCTTTTGAAGCAGAGCTTGTCTACATGTTTCGTATGGAGCGACGTGTCATAGTGTTTAAACCTACAGAGGTGAAACGCGACACCTTGTAGTAGATCTGAATACGAGTGTGTGACTGTGGCACAATATCTGATTACTAACGACAAACAGTGTATGTTGCAACCTGAAACCTGATAGATGACTAAATTCTTTGATGTGTCTGATGTCCTACCGATGTGACAAATGGTGATGGTCTCGGCGTATTGCATCGTCTGACCAACATCCAGACATTTGACGATCAGCGCTGTTGTATTTGATTTTCACCTAACACTTTTCAGAGAGTAGAGCCAGTCTTGTTGCCTTAGCCGAGAGAAATCTCTATTTGCTCATTTTATTGTGATGTTTATGGGCGTTTTATATGGTTGTAAAATACGCCAAGACCCTGTAAACTGGGTCGTAAAGTACTGTGAATATCGAGGGCAGAGTACTATCCTCAGTTCCGCATCATTGAGACTCTTAATTGCACGCAAATATTAATAATAATAATTTAAATAAATTCCTGGTTTATTTACGTACTGACTTAACAACCTAATAAACTCTTACAACTTCAACATGAATACGCAAACATAATGTACCTGCAAACAATAATAAATCACGATAAAAACAAGAAAAAGTGAAACACCAAAGCAATTTACTTTGTGGACAAGTAAGAAAAAAAATAACTTAAGAGCGTAATATTAAAAAACATAAAGAAGAAATTTCATATTCCTTAAAAACACTGTCATAGAGAAGAAAGCGTGATAGCAGAAACAAAGTACATATGGTTTCGAGAAAGAATCCGTTCTCTAAATATATGTCTCTAGGAAAACATGAGCAGTTAATGGGCATATATATTTAATATAACCCATCTTAATTGAAAAAATAAAAATCTCTGAGTTTCATGGTAGACAGTCTAAGACGAGGACAGCAACAACGGCAGCAGCAGCAGCAGCAGCAGCAACAACAACAACAACAACAACAACAACAACAACATCAACATCAAAATCATCATCATCAAATGAGAGGAAATATCAAGGCCTATTAGAATTAGAAGACAGAATTCTTAAATAAGTTTTGTGCGAATACGAGCCATAGGTATGACAACACATGCTGTGGTACAGCTTCTTGAAGGCTACGACTGGAATGTATGTTTCCTGCCACACATCTTATACCGGATACAGACCTATCCATTTTGTAAATGAAGCAATACGAGTAGCCTTACTCTAATACCGCTCGTAGTGTTGATGAATATAATGACGCTAATGATGATGATGATGATGATGATGATGATAATAATAATAATAATAATGCTTATACTGTTATTTCTGATTCTGAAAATGTGATCGATTATCAACAATTAATTTTTGAGAAAGAAGGTAGTAATTTCGCGTAATATTCCGCTATTGGAAAAAACCGGGGAAAAATGCGACAAACTTGTCCGGGCAGTCGACTGAAGAACGGGGGCCGGCTAGTACAGCAGAACTGCGTCGTAACTATACGTATTAACATAACAACTGTTTACAGGAAATGTTACGTAGTCGGAAATGAGGAAAGGCCGCCAAACCATCTAGCAGCGCTTTTGAAGAACGTTGAAAAAAAGAAAGTCGGAGTGTAAAATCTAACAGATTGTTGAAAAAGCGGAATGACAGTCATCGCCTGAACTACCTGCATGATGCGAAGGCACAAGTGATCCACTGTGTAGTCAGGCATGTAACTTGCATTATTTTAAAACCCGTGCATAAAACGTATTTTATAATTTTCATACCATTTACAGTTTACTTGTGATCGCTTCGAGAAATCTGAACACGATTGAAAAGAACATGTGGCAAAACGAAAGTGAATATTTATAGCATTGATCCGCTCGTGACTACAGAGCTGTTTCCTGTTGCAGACAGCGGAGCAGTCAAGTGTATCCTAACAGCAGGTGAATGTCTCCCCGTCACGCTATGAAAACATTAGCAGTTCAAAAGTTAAAACTGCAATACGAAACCACATGCATCAGAAAGTGTACGAATGAGAACATTCTTATTAAATGTCAATGTAAGACAAAGGGACTTGCACATGCAAACTAGGAAACTTCACAGAAGCTTATGTGGGTCAGTGGATCGCTATTCGATTTAATCCTGACTTAGGGTCATGGACTCAGTAAATACCATTTGCTAAAACCTGACTCCTGCTCCATGAGAGGGGACAGGCTATGGCTACATGCACCTGTCATCCAAGTGTTTCGTTACGTTGCTAAAATGCGTTCTCACGCGTGTACAAAGATGATATCTCTGTGTTTTAATTAGTGTCAACTGAAGGGCGCAGAACTGCCTTCACTGACGGTTTTCACGCAACACATTTCAGAGTTAGGAAAGAAGAGCAATAGGGACTAAAAAAATAATTGTGGGACAGAATGTCCAAAAGAAAGCACGCCTCATCTAGGTCTGTCTTTTTTTACTACATAGAAAGAATATTCAGTGCACAATTTGTTGTTATGAATAGGTGTAATTTGATCCATTAAACTCAATTGTTTGAAATAACTCAACTACCAAACAATTGACATCAATTATAATGCATTTAGTCTAACAAATGCACAGTACACCGCACACAGGGATCCACCGTGCTGCAAGCACCGACTGACAACACCTGAATAACTCTCCAGCATGACAATGACCTGTTCACCAAGATGTATGTCTGTGACGATGGAGAGATTTTCACATTAAATGTCAAACATTTATACGAAAGTTACTCCTAATTAATCAATATTTTAAATATTTTTAACAACGTTAATTGAAAATATTGTATTCATACTCCACATATGCACATTTTTAAAGGAATTTGTCACTATTATATTCCTTTGTTACGGACTTCCCTCACGAAGGCCAAACTAAAGTCGAAAAAATATAGACTCAATGTAAAGTGCCAAATGATTTTTTTGTTTTTCATTGTGAAATTTTTTGATGAAATGATGTTGGTCAGTATATTGCATGGAATATTGAAAAATTAAATTTACGTCAAGTCTTATTTGAGGTGTGTATAAATGTGTTCTGCTAATTTTTTTATTCTTATTTATACAACAAGGAGCCTTAAGCTCTGCACTTCTCACCAAATATAATTCGGATGGTCAAATCAAGAATAATGAGATAAATAGGGTATGTGGCTCGTATGGGGGACAGAAGAGGTGCGTCAGGTTTCTGGTGGGGAGACAATGGAGTGAAACATCTTGGAAGACCTAGGCTTCGATGGGAAGACAATATTAAAATGGATCTGCAAGAAGTGGGATGGGGAGGCATGAACTGAATTGCTCTGGCTAAGGTTAGGGACAGGTGGCGGGCGCTTGTGAATGTAGTACTGAAACTTCAGATTCCATAAAACAAAGGGAATTTCTTTACTAGTTGAGGTCCTGTTAAGTTTTCAGGAAGGACTGTTCCACGGAGTTAGTTAGTTAGTTAGTTAGTTAGTTAGTTAGTTAGTTAGTTAGGTTAGTAATTATTAAAATAATTTTATAACTTTGACATTGCAAGTGTGTGGAGCCAAACTGTTTAAATGTTAGGGTATCTGCTCGTTGACAAAGTACTTTTATTCGTTTACAGCCCAGTGATAACTACATCTGCCACTTCCCGCAATATTATTTATGCTTTTCGCGTAGTTATGACAATACACAAAGATTACTTCCCACACAGCATTAACTGACTGGCATTCCTAATGGACACGCACTCTCTTCTCTGTGAGGTGACAGCTACGTTTTTTTCTAGATTAGATCAACTCCAGTCTTTGGTAAATGTTAAAGGCTGACGCGTTGACGGTTGCTAAAAAAGACAGAAAAGTGAGAGAACAAGTCAGGAATGTAACAGTGACACTGTTATTCTTTCATGCAACTGCAATGATCGTTACACTTCAGTTAACATTATAAGACCAACAAACGCCCGAATGTGGAATGTGTTTATCACATGTTACTCATTATCGATATGTTTCGATCCCCGTCGCGGTCATCATCGCTGTAATTTACAAATCACAAGGAGTCTAAACAAATTGTTAAAATGCATAACTTATGTTTATATCAGATGTATATTTACAGTTATGTTATTTTTAGTTTTAGTACAGGGTGCACATTAAATACACAAAGAAATATACCCAATTAAAAAAATTAATTAATCAGATCTCAGTAGTTAATAAGCTGACACTCAAATACTGTGTAATAATTCTGAGACATGCTGTGTAACCGTGAGTGGTTCACGTACACATGTTGACAGTTTGTTTGGAGTCCTAGTAATCTTGTAAATTACACTGATGATGACCGCGACGGCGATTGAATTATGTCGCTAATGAGTAACATGTGATAAACACATTTTACGTGGGTTCATTTGTTGGTCTTATTGTGTGAATTTAAATATCCATTTAATGCACGGACATGGATATGAAACTATATGAACAGACCAGTAAACTATACATGGCATCAATTTCAGGAAAAGTTACATTTTCTTAGTTTTCCCTCCGCAGTTACTTATTTGGAAGGATCTGCGGCCCGTTATTTCGACACAAGGTTTCTTGGTTTGCCTCTGCAATAAACACAATGCTGAGCTGTTCCTTAACTCCCCAGCTGCTACGTAATGCTTGTCATGCAGCACTTCCAAATTAAAATCGTCAAAATCAACTCCTGTACTCTTAGGTCCACCAAACAATTTCTTTCTAATCAATACTAATCAATAAATCAAAATTTAACAGTCTTACTTTAAGCCATTCATTCTCAACACTTTGGCGTCATTGTCAAGTTACCTGTATTAGGGAGACAAGCGGGCGTATGCTGGGAACCTTCTAATAACATGATGCTCTTTTCTTTGTCCCTAAGTTAAATGTCTCCCACTTCTTCCTTTTCCCTTCCGTCTGCTCTTCTACAGCATCCTTTTTTTCTTATACTCTCTTTCTTGTAGTCTTTAGTCCCAGTCTTTATATAAATAATGTTACTAAGGCTACAGTTTATTAGTTACATGTAAATGGACATGATTGATCGTTCTGAAGGTGTCGAAATATCACAGAAAATTTTAGCTGAATATTTACTGTGTCTCGTTATAAATTGTCCTATGATGTTTAATTTCGCATAACCTTATGATTTTTAATTTAAAGTCAGGAATACAATACTTGTTGTGAATAGGCAAATTGTGAGAGATGTAGTGCCTGTATGTGTTACAAGCTCACTGCTCCAAGTCCGGACCTCTTACCGTGCAGCTGTTAAGGTGCAACAAAATCACGATTACTCACAGAGCGTATTTTCTCACGTCTCTTGCATTCAAGCAAGAGTCTTTACGGGTATTCTAACGCTCACCGTGCTCTACACTGCCGATAAATAACACAGCGATTTTACATATAGGACAAACTGTTTATTACACAACACGGAATATAATTTTCTTGGCACTGTGTTTCAAATCCCTTTCTTTAATTTGGAATTGCATTTCAAGACTTGAATTCTTCGACACGAAGAATGTGCCTGTAAAAAGTGGGAACCAAACCCCCACCTCATATTATACGTAACGTACAACTTGGGGCAGTTGCACTGCTTGGCCATTCGGGCCGTCCCCCAGGGCCAAACGAAACCTTTTAATTCATCTTCTTCCTCCTGTTCGTACGTGTGAACAATAACGCCTGTGGTTCAGTCAAAATAATTCTCCCCGCGTTTTCTCGGGCTTTTCTTAGTGTCTGACCTCGCAAATTTGTAAGCCCACGTGATCTTCGACCACACGCTCTACTTGACTTTTCTTTGTTATATTTCCGTCCATATCTGTATATAAGAATTTCTTCAGTTACACTATCTTCCCGAAATTTATCAACTGCGTCATTAACCTAAAGGGTTGCGTATTAACTTTTGAAATCTACACAAGCGTCTTGCAGATTTAATCCGCGCTTCCCTGCTTTTATCACTGTCAGCACATGTATCTGTTTCACCGCTGCCTCTTAACATTGACTGAACTCATAATTTGTGGGCTTAAAATAGGGAGTTTTCACATTACGACGCTGCGAACTTGCCCGAGAAAACAAACCAGCCTGACGTATTCCAAGCTTGTACGATCTTGCGATGAACCATAATCGTATAACATCCTGCATTAAAGCCGGCACGTTACTGTACCAGAGTGAAGAGTACTACACTTACGAATATAATAATAATAATAATAATAATAACAATAATAATAACGTAAGAATTTTCTATTTGTAACAATTCACTGGCTAAACTAAAAGCTTTTCGAATGTCATATTGAAATAAATATGAAATTAATATGTCGATTCTATGTCATGTAGGTAGAGACAAATTCTATTACTTAACTAAGACGTAAATACACGTATATTATTCCTAAATTATAAACAAAGTGTAAAAGCGTTTCTCTAATGGAATGCTTGTCAGTCAAGCTTAAGACAAGAAGGAAAATCCATTTCTCAGCTACGAAAGAAAGTGACCACATAAAAGCAGGTGTGTGATGGTCATCTGCTGCAAAAAGGAAAGGCTGTCTGAAACCAGCTATGGGCATTCCTATTGGCTGTGAATTTGTCCCTCGTGGCAATGTAATAACACTAGAGTCACATACTAACCCTGCTGGGCTCAGCGCCCCGCTTCTCCCTCCGCCATTTCCCCAACTCACTACAGATTCAACACACTCGATCCACCCACAGTTTAAACTTTATTACCCGATCGAATCGAACCCTGCTGAATGATCAGAGCGAACGTCGCTCTCAGCCCATCCGCCCAGCTCCTCTCGGCGCCACTGTCCTCATCGTTCGGTGTCCTAAAGTAGTCGCCATTGATATTCGGCAGCATGTCCGACTTGAACCACCTAACTGTTATGCTAACTCTTGTAATAACACATACCAACATCTTCACCGGTCCACAGACATTTCCCCCAAGCTTGTATACTAGTCAAAATGTGTAGCACTTCGTTTCGTCAGAGGGGTAGAATACTGGCGCCTGTGGAGTCATTACTTTAAACCTGCTAGCATCTCCCGCTACCCGGATAAAATATTATAATCGAAGGACTGAGAACCCTTACCATCTTTGGTAATGGATATTCACTTTCGTCTCAGTTTACTTTTGTTTTTAGAAGAATAGAAATTTTGTCTATGCTTCATTTCTTTGATCATACAGCAATAGAAATTCTGCGTAATCTATGTGTTTGTTTCTAGACTCTATGTAACCTCTTCCATTGACGATACGGCGGTTCATTAATCAGTCTGTGTGAATTTTCTTCTATTAGGTCCAACAAGCTCTTGCACTTTGAAGTTCGTCCTTTTCGTAACATACAATGCGCGAAAAATATTACTGCTTTTGCGTTTTACCGCCAAACATTATATTACCTATGTACAGTCAATAAGACTCTTCGAAAATTGAATGTGTTTCCGTCAACAGGTACACATTCGAGAAGCCTCTCACCCGCCGGACATTGATTGTAACTTTTGTCTGCGAACAGAAAGAGGAAACCTTGACCGTTGAGCTTGTATTTGCACTTCTGAATTCTTCTATTTTTGGTACACAGGGCCATCAACGAAGTCCGAAAACTAGGTGATACTAAATGTAATATAGCCCGTTATTGACAGAATGTTGTAAAACGGAATTAAGCTTACAGTTTTGGGAACGGCAATAACATACGTACATACAGAGCAAGTTTCATCATGTTTATAAATGTGGAATATTCCAGTCTGTGTCAATGGCAAGTTTTGTGGACAGATATCTTCACATTTTCAGAACAAGAAGAGCAGTACAACCTCGGTCACGTGTACGTACGACCCTTCGCAGTATTTAAATTGATGTTTTCCGTCCCGAAGTGTTTATAGAATACAATGGACAAATGTGTCAGTCAAACACAACAATAATAAATACAAAACATATAATGTAACAGCAGGGCTACATGTTTCGGCTCTCATTGAGTCATCTTCAGGCCCTCATGATATAGATCCAAACAAAGAATGTACTATGCATTGTGGGATCCCCAACGCTTACAATGTCTGTAGTGAATAACAATGAGAGTGAATAACAATGAGAACATGTATGTGGGAGTTCTTATGTTATGTAATAACATAGTGTTAAGTAAAACATACCGGAAGTAATAACACATGCGTACTAACTGCGAAGTCTGACAAAGGTAGGAGACCAGGTGTGAAGGGGGGGGGGGGGTTAGGACAAAGGGGGAGTTGATTGAGGTACAAGTAACATCTATTTGGCTAGGGCTGGGTTACGTGAAAACTTGGTTGATCCTGGGAATATGTGGAAGGAGTAATGTGTGCATGTTACGCCAACCGGTGGAGTTGAAAGGGTCTTGCTCCCTGCGTTACAGAAGTCCGGACAGGTTACTGCCCGAGGCTGTGTGGTGAAATGGAATTTTATCTTCCTTATGACGTAACAGATCTCGGGGTTAGTCATGCGTGTCTGTCGATTGTTCCGTTTTGTGTCAATCTGTAACGATAACGTGACAGCTAGATGAGATGCCTCAGTCTATGCTATTTGTGGATATAGGAGATTGATAAGAGATACGTTGCTCTACTTACGTTTAAAATAATGTAGTATTTCACTAAATAAGTTGCTGTCTTTTATCTGGGTAGAAGCGGCAGCTTGTTGCTTGACGTGTGAAGGCAGGATGCGTGCCAAAGCCGGGGTGGTTGAACTCCGGGGATGTAATGGTGAAAGTCGTCTTGCGTATTCGAGTAGCACTCAATTCCAACTGAGAAGAAATCTGCTACTGCGTGTTGTATGCGCTAGGTATCCCTTTGTGGGGGTCCTCCTGTACTATAGTTTCTAAGATTATATTAGGTTTAACTCTAAGTTCGTCATTTATTTGGTTGTTTAACTTGGTTTCGTGTAATATGTAAAACTTTTCGAGTGTGTCCATTAGCCGTCCTTTGTTGGTGAAGTGTATGGTGTCCATGATATATTCCATGGGGCCGATGACGTGTCCGTTTTCCAACAAGTGCTGGGCGAAACTGGATTTGCCATTTCCGTATTTGAAGTCACGTAGGAGTTCTTGAATGCGGGTGTTGAAAGACCTACCGGTCTGCCCCATGTATTTCATGTTACAGGTGGGGCAGGTAATTTGATAAATCCAAGAGTTTTCATATTTATTCCTCTGAGGTTGGTGTTTTTCCATTAGCAGTTTCCTTAATGTGTTGTTCGTGGAGTATGTGACTTTGACCTTAGTATTCTTGAAAACTTTAGTGATGGCTCTTGTTTCTCTGCCAATGTAAGTGAATTTGGTACACAGTGTTTCCGCTATGTTATGTTCATGCTTTTTGTTGTTGCTTGTGGTTCTGCGGGTGGGTGTGTTGTAGCCGTTGTTATGCAAAATTTGCTGTATTAAATAGTCTTCTATCTGTGTTTTGTCTGGGGATAACTGGTAGTTATTCATCCTGTTATATAGGTAACGTATTGCGGCTAGCTTGTGTTCTTTAGGAAGACATAAGTCATTCGGAATGATGGAGTCTGTAAAGGTTGGTTTTCTGTAGATTTCTATTGAGAAGTTGTTATGTTCTCTATGAATGTTACGTCGAGAAAGTTGGTTTTGCGTTCCGTTTCTTTTTCTAAAATGAATTTTCACTTCGATGTGAGGTTGTTGAAGTAGTTGAGGATGTCCTCTATACTCGTTGTGCTTTCGCGGTATTACTAAAAGCGTCCGTTAGATTAAGGTGGCACTAGCTGTAAGGTGCAGCAACAGTAGAATTTTTTTGTTTCTGCTCATCTACTAAAATTCAATTTTGAAGATTCATTTTCCCATAATAACAAAATACCTTCATAAGAAAAAATTAACTGATAAAGGTGGATTGTCCGAAAAGCCGGAAAATTCTACAATACTCACGTGTTTCACTCCAGAACACAGGAAACTTCGTACTCACCATTATCAGGAACTCATATCTCACAAAATTCTTGCAGAAACGTACGAAATGAGAATTTTTAATACTTTGTAACTGTGGTGATACATGTAAGGCGTTTTTGTAAAGTAAGCGGTCTGTACATTTGGTTTATGTTCCTCGGAGGACGATCTTACTTATGTGGGAAATATTGTCCGATCAACTGGTAGTCAGAATCTGCACAAAAACGAAAGGTTATTGGCTTCTGGAGCACATGTGCTGTGAATATGGGCTTACTTGTTGAGAATTCTGACGAAGGTTGCTCTAAATTGAAGTTCTTTTTCTAGGGACAGTAATAAATGATATCAATGATGAAACGGGAGAAATCCAAGCTAGGATCCTGGCAGCTAATAAAGTCTACAGCTCCCTAAAACCATATTCTGATCTAAACAAATCCATCGAAACAACAAAATAAGATCGAAAAAAACATTAATTAAGCCAATATTATGCTATGGAAGTGTGACCTGGACACTAACACAAACAGCATAGCAGATGCTAAATACGTTTGAAAGGAAAATATTGCGAAGAATATTTGGACCATCACAAGAAGGGGGACGTTGGCGTCCCTGATGGAACAGTGAACTGTACAGTTTATCAATGAGCCAAGCATCGTGGAGGACAATAAAATTAGAAGATTAGGATGGGAATATCACATAATAAGAATGGAAGAAGAAAGGATTCAAAAAAAAGGTTTTAAAAGGAAACTTCCACACCACAAGACCAGTGGGAAGACCAAGAAGCAGATGGGCGGATGTGGCCCAGAGGGATGCACTACAACTGCTGGGAATAAGAGGATGGAGGAGAAGAGCTGAAAATAGGGATGAATAGAGGTGTCTTATGAGGAAGGCCAAGGCCCGGAAGGGGCTGTAGCGCCATATATGGATGGATGGATGGGAGTTGTTTTTACTTCGGCCATCCTCTTGTCTACACTACACCTGTCCGAAATTTTATGTTTGTCATAATGAAATAATCAACTCTGGTCATAACACCTGAATTATTTTAAATATTCGAATAATTTTTAATACGAAAGGCAGATAGGCCTACACTACACTACACTCACCATTCGTACAGACTCCACAACAATTCTGACATTTTATTTCCTCATTCATTCATTCATTCATTCATTCATACCACATGAAAGCCACCCATTCTGACCCTTTTTCATATCGCAGCATTAATTTGCTTTCGGATTCCAGCAGTTATTTTTGAAGGTAATAGTGTTCGTATTCAAAGAGTTTTGGAGTCTATACTGTGGAGAATTTAGTATTTCTTACGTGAGGAATAAATTCATTTTTTCAGAGATTATACCTACTTGAATTTTAGAGGTATATATTCTAATTATCTCTGTTTCGTGTTCTCCGTTTTTATAAATGCATATCTGTAATTTTATAAGTTAATTGGTACAGACCCTATAGAATTGAATTCTATACATTTCTGCGATACTACGGGAGAATCGGAGAAATTTATCTAACGTAGACTAAATAATAATGAAAATTTTTAAAAGTTTATAATGATATTAGCAAGCACTGCGTCTTCTATAACTCACGCAGCAGCAGCAGCGCAGGTTTAACAGAAATATTTTCAGATTCTGCCTCGCATAAATTGGGGCTGCTGTTGGTTGTGTTGGAACTGAGACAGCGTAGTCTATGAAGTGACAAGGCTAGGGGCTGGACAAAGGCTACGAGATGGAAGATCGACTCATCTTGTTGCGATTTTCGTGATGAACAAGAAATTTTTCTGTTTTCCACAGCGTCACCAGACAAGTCCCTCATTCAGTAGACATAAGTTCTTATTCAGAGGAGAAAGCGGCTGGAAGGTTAAGCTGACAACTTACCCCCATCTCGTACCGAGGTTATGAGTTACACAACCAAAGTCTGTTGTCCACCCACAAGATTTCATGAAGTGCAAAGAGACAATTTCTCTATATGGTGATTACCTGTTTACATTTCTTTCTTTACATGATCACAAAGAATTTCTTTCATTAAAATTCAAACTACAAAATGCAAACAATTTTATTAAAATTACAGTAATATTATGCAGAGCGCATCATAATTTTCTCCGTGATTACAAGCATGTATAACAAGAAAACCAAAGTATCTACCTTAATGGAATTGTTCACAGCCACAGGAAATATGAAAAAGTTTTTTTGACAACTAGCGATGTTCGATTTGTGCAACACGGGTGACGCGACACACATCGATACGATATTCAAGTTTTTGCTACATACGCGTTAAAATGGATGCATTGATATTCTTCACTGCTGCAATGATCCGTGCCTTTAGGTCAGCGAGGTAACGTGGCAATGTTGGGACGAATATCTTTGCATGCTTTGCACGAAATGCACGTTGCACAGTAAACACAGACTTACTCGTGTGATATTTCAACACACAAATGACTTCTCCCCCGGAGCGGCCATTTTCTCACTACATAAACTCGCATCGCCTAGTGGCAGAAATGCGAACTACGATGAAAAAAAAAACTTACTGGAAAAAAACATTTTCGAGTTGTTCCTTCTATCTGTACAGGTTTCGTAAATACGTATCCTACGGCTTTCCTGTAATAAATTTTTGTAATCCCGGAGTACTTTATGAAACGCCCTGTAAAACACCAGTTCCCACATCTAAATGTTTTAGGCCCCACCTGGCCAACATCGTGGAGCATACAACTGTACAAAACAGTTGCTTAACACTTTCCTTTCCTACATGTAGCAGAATTGCTAGCATTTCCTCAATGTGTGATATACGTGGTATACACAGATTTGTGCCACAGCGCGGTAAGTAACATGTACATGTATGAGCTGGTGTTTTGTAATATTACTGTAATGTTTAATAAAATTGTGTGCATTTGTTTGGTTTGAATTGTAAAAGTTTAATTATATTGCGCGGAACTGAGAATGTGAAATTTACATGTTTTCTATTTATATCTGTTTACTTTATTACCGCAAAGCACCTATAAGCTGTATTATTCCCAAAAAGAAAGACACATATAACCGGCGCCTTTCAAAATATACATTCTACAGCCCTAACTAACAACCGAATCAAAGTACTTTTCGATCTGAATTACAGTGATTTTAACCCTGAGGCCTTTAGGCTTGAGTAGGTAAGCGAAGATTTTGTGTTAACTTTTCCGGCCAACATGAAGTACTCCCCTTAAATTGGGTTTTTTGGGCGTGTACTGCAAATGGTTCAGCTCTCATCCAAACTATGATTCCTGTTACAATTAAATGGTTACGATTCCCATTTTCCATGTCCCTCACCGTAATCGTTCCCAATTCCCATTTCTCACTCGGCATTTTGGCCTCCTATGCCCTTCTCAACTTGACGCATATCGTCTTCCATGCGACACAATTTTTTAATCCCTTGCCATCCTCACTTCTGGCCTTTCTTTAGTCCCTACACTCTTAAAAATTCACATTACATCGTCCCTCTCCTTTAACATAATCTACCCTGTTCTGTCCCGCACCCCAAGCAGCAGCTCATCTGATTGATTGCCTGGTTCCAAGCACCGTCCCCGGGATATGCAGATTTCCTCTCACCCCTCAAATCCGCCGGCCCGCGACTCTTTCATTTTTCACCCTCAAACTCTCATTTTTATGCAACAGCTCTTAAACAGTCTTGCCAACTTAACCATTCCAAACGTCACTACTCGACGGCAAAAAATATGTATATTAACTTCATGTTGCTGTCGCTTGTGATTGGAAGCACCATTTTTAAGGTCATAACAAAGTTTGGAATGAGGAACGCGCGTCATATAATAAGGATACAACAGCTGCTAACTTCTGGTTTTGTAAAAAAAAGTCCATGAGCTTACCAGAACACGGGTTTAATATTTTAGCCAGATACTGTGTATGTTAACATTGACAATCCGAAGGCGTGTTTCTGTTGTACTGATATCATAGCAGTTTCTGTCGTACTGGTATCATAGCAGTTTCTGTTGTACTGATATCATAGCAATTTCTGTTGTATTTATATCATAGCAGTTTCTGTTGTACTGATGTCATAGCAGTTTCTGTTGTACTGATATCATAACAGTTTCTGTTGTACTGATATCATAGCATTTCTGCTGTACTGATATCATAGTTTCTGTTGTACTGATATCATAGCAGTTTCTGTTGTACTGATATCATAGCTGATATCATAGCAGTTTCTGTTGTACTGATATCATAGCAGTTTATTTCAAAAACTGATATAAATATAAATGTAAAACAGTCCCTGTGCAGGCCTGTTACAAGTCCAAAGAATTCCAGGTAGAGGCTCCCATATTTCAAGACAATCGGCACATGATGGTGGTAAGTTTGTCAGCCCTATGCACCCGTCGTCTTGACCCCCCAGGAAATATTACTGGTACTCATTTCTGTTACAGGCAGATTTGACCCCACAACCATTGTGTTGCCGGAAGTATTGTCAGTGACACCATAGGGAATCGAACCCGCGACTTTCCGGTTTGTAGCGCCCCCGCGTGCCCCCGTGATATAGCTGTGCCAGGTGTACAAATATATTAGTATAGCACACATAACTTAAGTGTGCATAGTTCATTTTACACAATTCCTCAGATGACCAATTGTTTTAAACAGACTAAAGAAGAACGTAAGGGAAACAAGCAATTTGCCACGTATAAGTGGTCTTGCACGTCATCCGTACAACAGTCCAATACACACCAACTGCACTACCAACTATTTGCACAATTAATTACATATTTAATTTTCCAACTAAATGCACACGTACAATTGACTCTTCGTGTTGTACACTAAATATCTCCTACATGTTTCGGCGCTCACTGCGCCATGCTCAGGAAGAACTCTTATCACTTCTCAAAACCCTCTGCTTATTTTAACTTTGTTGAAGTGGCTGAGTTACGGAGCATGAAATATGATGTATCGTAAGTGGTTTGTTCCAGAATTGTTTAAGGTTAATAAAATAATATTGGCTCGTTTTTATGGATTAAAAGTTTTTTGAACATTAAAAAACCCTTGTCTAAAGCGTGTTAACGCTTGTTGGTAGAGAACGGCTATTTCTTATATTATTTCATAATGTTGTGGCAGTGGGTTCCTTTTCTTTTCCAGCTATTTTGGTCCGTTGGATAATCCTGAGAAGACCCCCTATCCTATTTCGATCCGCTCTAGTGCCTTGTGCGTCGTGGTATGTTGAATCATGGTCCCTAGTTGGAAAATTAAATATGTGATTACTATACGAAAATGCACGGAATACAAAGCTTCAGGTTGTTGCACAAGGTTTATATTTATTACAAATCCTCCCACATGTTTCGGCGAAATATTTTGATCATCTTCAAGGAGTCACAACTTTGATCGACGTGTACAACATATATGGCAACTTGTTATAGATGACTGGTAGACTACACACACACGCACACACACACACACACATATATATATATATACATAAGAATACAATGATGACTGTCACTCTTTAAATCGTTACTATATAAATAGGTAAATATAACGTTAAAAACTGGTTTTTATAAAAACAATTTTAACTGTATTATAGATTCGTTATATACAGACGTATTATGTGAAGTCGCCGTTCAGTTAGGTAGCAGTTAGTCAGGTCAATGGATAGAAGCCCATAACTATCATCGCCCCTCTTTTGTTCCTCGGTCATGTTCTTAGTAAATTTCTATTCCTCCCATTACGACTTGCCATATCTCACGTCATTAGTCTCCAATTTCTTAAGCTCGGACTCGATTCCAGGACATTCAATGTGGGATGTACGATAACAAAAGTAATGGAATGGAACAGAATTTGCAACCCCTTCGGTGAGTATATTGGTCGATAATGTCGCACATATATACTGCAGTCTTCCACTTTAAATATTACATTGTTTTGACAAACTGTGTCACGCGACATGGAACATTTTCACCTCATGGTCCTAATTTTCATTCAGGCCAGATAAAGCCCTAAATTAAGCCACATTATCAGCTTCATTGCAATCCAAAAGAAACGTCTTGTATATACTGAGAGGTACGAGTAGGCCTAATGATTACTTGGTATTATATTTAAGCATTGTTAAACTTGTCTGAACACCTCCCGGCACGCTACTACCACCACTCCAGTACATATGTTCGGCTAGACAAACTTGCAGGTCAGCTGGCCACTGTCGCATGTGCCTGCGGTCTCAAAGTCTTGTCCATTTCACTGCCGCGACATTAGTGAATGCCATGACACAGAAGGCTGTGGCTGGGAGAGTTGAACGGGCGAGAGAGAAACAGAATCAACGGCCGAGAAAATGAGGTTGAGATTCTGTGGACCGGGTAATGGAAAGAAGAGACAGTCTGCGCTGAAGAAAACTGTGCGCTGTTCGTCTGAATTATGAGCATCCATTTTTACGAAATTTGAAACTAAATCTCTGTGTGCTTCATTTATCGAATATTAATAAGAGATTTAAACATTTTATTAATAACTTCTTCACAAGGAAACAGTCTATTGTGAAGGTATGCAATATATTGCAATAAGACGAGAGGAACAATACAAAATAATTGTTCTCGCTGTTGTACATAACATGTTCAGTGACTGAGCTCAGTTCTACCTTCCGGGAATTCATTATTTGTTATTCTGACAAGTGAATGTTTATGGATCAGTATATTCTTTTAGCAATATATATATATTTTTCTAACCTATGTTCTAAAATTGTTTCACGCCATCTTTTCCTGTTGCTTTCTACCGGAAAGGACTTGATATCTCGCCGTAGGTAAAGAAGGAAGACTGACAATTCTGTGCAGCAGACTTAGACCTCGGTGAAGGATAGTAAGAGGAAGTCTGACAAAGCTGCGAAGCAAGGAACTTCCTAATTTCCACTCTTCACCGGACATTAAGGTGATGACCTGAAGGATCACTAACTGTGTTGTCAGTGTATTAAGCAAGTGCATGAGCAGTTGATTAAACGCCTGATTGGAGAACCTGAATGGATGGAATAACTTTTTAAACTACACAAGTAGTGTAAGATAATATATATATATATATTAAACCGAATCTTTAAAAAGTGCATGAGAGCGTGGACTAAAATTGTCCAGTTTTGGAAAGACAATGTAAAGGCGTCCGAGAAAATTCGAGACTGTTAGACGATTTTAGCGATATGTTTTGTACGGTGATAGCTATCATGTCCTCAAAGAAAGCTCTCCTCCATGAAATTGGCTAGTTTAATGTAGGGTTGTCCCAGCGCGCATGAACTACTCCGTAAAGACGTGTGCAGAGTGAAAGTATAACTGCTCATATTGGTAATCTCGACGCCACATTGAGAAAGTCGTTAAACTTAATAGTGCGGCTGGTATCTAGTGGAAATTACTGCCGATACGCGTGAAGGCGTGGAGCTAGATGTTTCACAGTGTTGGTCTCAATGTTGTGGCGGAGAGACAGGTGTTATTCTGTGCCAGGAATTGAAAGACGGCTGTCCAGCTAGTTGCCAGCTACTGTACTGGCTGACCTATCCCGACTTGTACTAGTCACTGGCATAAGATACTGTCTGGATTGTGCTAATTTGTATGCTTCCGGCGTCGGAGCCGTGAATCTATATATAAGTTTAAGAATCGTTACAGAAGTATCCCAAAACCTCACTGGTCGAGGGAATTTTTCTGTCCTTCGTATTCTCTCGTTACCTTCTTCGGATATGTGGAGCGATGCCGTACTTTGAAAGTGGACCCTGCAATAAGACCGCCTAATGCTTAATGATCTTATTCGGTTCGAAGTTAAGAATATTTTGTGGCGTTTCACCGGATGAAGCTCTCAACTGATAAGGTACAAATTTCTTATACGGTGCATAAACGCTGTGTATGACCCAACAATTTTTCAACTGCCTGTAATAAGTCTATTAGAAATTTAGAACTAGTAGGCTCCAATACGTAAAGATAAAATGTCGAACTAAGTACGAATGTAATGTTACAGGATAGCAACAAAGAGATAGCCACAACCATCATGCATTGCTCTAGCTAAAACCCAGATACACACGAGTCTACAAGAAATCACCACCTTAAAACCTAACAATGATTAAATCCTTCAAATGGTGACAGTGCTTTGTTGTTTGTGAGTCATAAAAGGACGTTACCAGAACTACGAGTAAGTGTAAGTCCTTGTCTTATAAGTTCGGGGCAAGTCTTCGACGGCTTTGTTAGGCCTACTTCTGCGAGTATGGATCTCGTTAATCTGCATTTTCTCCCGCCACTAAATTTCAGACACAATTAGTCTTTCACTACTTGCGTAGGGTAGGATAGGCAGGTAATTAAGGGCTTAAACCCTTGCATGAACATTACCACAATATTTCGAAGTAACAGAAAGATCTATTAAATATACCGGATAAAGCAACTTAGGTTCAGTTCGTTCTGCATTATAAAGTAAGATGTCATTAACTGTACATCGGTAGCCATATACGTAGCACATGGTTAAGAGGCTTCTTATTTACGAATGACTACACAGACAGCTGTATTATATACAAGTAACAGTTATAGATGGTTTTGGTCACAAAACTCATAGCTGTAACTCGTTTTTCTTTTCGAAGAATTAAATTCTCTGTACATATCTGAGTCAGATGTGAATCGTAAAAACAATTATTTGAATTTTATATCAGTTGCTCAAGCTGCACCACACTGGTGTTGGCAGCGTACCTTCTTGAACTCGTTATTGTATTGCACGGTGATATAAAACACGAAAAATCTTCCACCGCCTGAGAAAACCCGTCAAGTCTTTAACAAGAAGACCCTTTATCATGCTGATAAATAGAAAACCAGATGAAACTGTAAATCGCCTATCATAAATAAATAAATAAATAAACGTACACAAAATATTTGACTGTGAAGTGAATTATGTATCTTAAAGGAATATAGCGATCTACTTGTGCTTATTGTCAAACGTTTGCCTATTTCACTGACGTCGAGTTATATAAAATGCACTATTTTCTCTTAGTGACATGCGTCTTGTCTCAGTCTGTCATGAGAACTCCTTGTTATGAAAGAATACATTAGACCTCACAGTCACGAATATAGTTAACGTCTTTACTGTCACATTTCGTGTCTTACACACGTTGGAGAACTTGCCGGATTTAGTAGGCCGTTCCGTGTAATTTTAGGCAAAAAGCAGTGTGTCGCATATGGACAGGCACGCCCAGCGCACCAAGAAAAGGTATCCCAGCTCTGAAGCCGACAGGTCACAAAATAGATTCCCCGCCTGCAGCCCAACTATTCTGAGATTCTTCTCGGTTCTCCTCAGTTCTTACTGGGAAACATTAGAATATGTAATACCTGGAATTATTCCCACCCCTTTTGCTTCCTCCGTAATAATTTATTCTAAACAAACATACTTCCTCTTGAAACTGTAAGGCTTGTAAAGTTCTGGAGTTTCACTAAACGTACTGTCATGTAAAAAGAGAGAGAGAACGCGCGCGCGCCACACACACACACACACACACACACACACGAGTACGAGTACATAAAACGCTTGGTTTATAAGCAAAGTTACACTGATGGTACATCATCTATTATTCCACCAACAACTTAACACACGTGTGAATATTCCTATAAAAATTTTAACTTCATACCAAGAAATTGCAATTCATCTACCTATCTTACCTTTTCCCTATTTTCCACTCTTCTCAGAAACAGGAAATTTTCGGTCATGCAGGTTTGTGAAAAGATCAGCACTATCACAAGTTAAAATCCGACCTCGAATATGAAACTTTGAGTTCAATTGGTGTAGAAAGTGAAGTAAAATTGTATAGAGAAGACTGAACTAAGCCTTCGGGCTGTCGAAGATCGCAAATTAAGCAGTGGTGCTAGGAATGCGAAATCCGTAAGTGTTCTGCTCTACGGCATCACGTGGTCTGGTGGGTGGCCACTAGAGTTTCGGGGGAACAGCTTGTCTCAGTCTTCAGACAGAAGGCTGACGGTTCTCCTTAGGATTCTTTCCTACGTGTACTCGGTTCTGGGCATTGTCCACAGTCCCGTACTCAAAGAAAAGAGAAAAAAAGTTACGGAAACGAGATTTCGTATCCTCAGGTAAGCGGTACGGAGGCAGAGATCCTGACATTCAGACTTGGAAGGAGCTATTTTCAATCCTGGAATATTTATATTGTTAATGTAAGTGTATGCACAGAGGATCAACTTTCTCAGAAGAAGAAAATTGAAAATATACAAAAAAGTATAATAAAATTGTTGGAATACTCCGAAAAATGTCTGAGTTACTCGTGAAAACTTGTGTATAAGAAATGACAATAAAAAAGGCAGATGAAAGAAGGATTAAAGCTTAGAATCTCTTACAATGACGTAATAAATCTTAGAAAAGCGATCTGATGTTTTGAGTCATTTCAAGTTTCAGAATTAAATTATAGGCTCGAAAATGTAGGCAATTAAGACAAACTGATGTATAATTTAAAAAATCTTATTAAAACAATTTATGAATATAATACTTCACAAAAAATACGCCCTTTTGTTGTGTCAGAAGATGCATGCAACGGGGAAAAGAAATGGGGAGTTAAAGAAGAGGAGAGAAAATTAAAAGTCCAAAAGTAAACGAAACGAGAATGGGAGGAAGAGAGAGAGGTGCAAAGGTGGAAAGCTAAAAAGGAAACCAAAAATATAGCAAGACCAAAGAAAGACAGAATGAAGATAAACACCCACAGAAGGGAGGTGAGGAGAAAGGGCTAGAAAAACTTGTTCAGAGTTTGCTTAATATTTTCGGAAAAAAAAGTATATAATTGGTATTTACAGTATAGAGACAGAAGCCAAGCTAACGAGACTCCTTTTATACTGTTTCCTTCTGTGTAAAGCGAAACTTGTTGCAGTTCCTCGTGTTACAAGGAACCAAATAACGCAACTTTGGCACAGTTATTTGATTTCGGCGGACCGGAACACATCGCACAGAAACGTATGTTTGCTTGCTTCGTCACGGTGAAACAATTCTCTGAGGGAACTGAACGCGGACAAGTTGGCTGGCGTCCTTTTCCGTAGGACAGGAACTGCAATAATGACCACTTCAAGCCAAGCGAGGGAGAACGGGACGTTAAAGCAATAACCACACCGAAACGCCGATGCGAGCCTTTCTAACTAGCCCCCCTCCCGTCCCCCCGTCCCCCCCCCCCTTCCCAACACATTCCTACGTGTAAGACACGAATGTTCAAATAGAATTAAGTATCTGATTAATGGCGACACCCTGAAAAGTATAAAATGTGGACTGATTGGTTGCTTTGCACACGTGGCGGTACAATTGACTACTTATTTAATGATCCTGTCGATGACCCAAACTCCATTAGCCTAAAGGTGTAGTGAAAAATAAGTTATAAAATATATGACAGGAAGATGTAGTCTAACTTTAGGTAACATCAAAGAATTTGCTGGGAAGACTGAGGAAATCCGCAACTAAAGTCAGAATAACTGGTGTCCGTGTTGAAATCTGAAGCAGAGGCCCTTCGAATACAAACATGTGGAGCCATTCAACCAAGAAGTTCAGTGCAGTAAAATATAAAGAGTCTCGGACCCATTAGAAAAACCAATTGATGAATTCCGTTTAGGGAAAAAATCGGTGTTTAGTTTAAGCAAAGTATGACGTGTAAAAATGCGCTGTGTGGTGAAAAAGGGAGCAGGTTAAATTTGGTCCTGTAGACTCCATGAAGGCGTACAGCTCCACTCATTCTTAAACTCGGCACTAGATGAAGGTAAGTGACCAACTTGACGTCAGGGTAAATTTACCCTCGGGAGAGAACCAAGTCACCCGCTGGATGGGCTCCAGAATCCATCTTAATGTTTTATACAATACAGAAATCTCTTGACCGTGCAGCGATACGAAGCCTGGATCGTCCAACCATACTCAGCCCCTATAATATCTAAGATATTCCCGCTTCTTACCCTGCGTGATAAGTTTCAGAATTTTCTTATTGTGAAAATAGGTGATACATATATTTTCCACTGCGATTTCAGACTTCAGTCGCATTTATTATTGGTTATGGTTCTGAACTGGTGACTCCAGCATTCCATACTGGAGCAAACGTTTTATCTCTTCTGACGTTATCCAAGGAATGGAGATAAATTTGTCACTTATTTAGTTACAATCCTCCAAGTAGTTACATGAGCGAAGTATTTTCTACAACTGTCGCTGAGTTTGGTCAATAGCAAGAGGTGAGAGAACACACAACGACAGATGTTTTGTGTGACGAGCCGCGGCGTTGAGCATCGGACATCCTGAAGCGATGCCGGAGCCTTCCCACTGTACACCATCCTTTTCCTTTACAGCGCCTTTCCTTCCTTAGCAACTGCGACAGAGTAGTCTGCTGCTGAAACGGCTTCAAGCCGCGGCAGAATGCGAAACGTAAGGCAGAACTTTAAGAAAACGCTTTGTATTTGTTAAACACATTAGGTTCTCGTCACCTAACACAGTTACAGAGACTGAATCAAGGAGGATTAAGTACAGGAAACATGTTGCACTGGTGAAAGGGAATGAAAATTTTATGCAATACTTTGGTGACGAAACTTATCACAGAATTCACTCCGGAGATTTGGCGTTTAGGCGGACAGCGAGAAAGTTAAAGCAGGATCTTAAAATTGCCAGGCAGAAATGGCAATGGCTTGATTCGTAAATTTTTTATCAGAAAACAAAATGATTTGCGGTGTATTTCATAATTTGTGATTTACAGGATGGTTATTCGAATAATTAAAAACCGTACCGTGTGGAAGATGGACCAATTACGGGCGTCAAGTCGATGTCAGAAAAAAGACCCCCCCCCCAACATGGAAATTCATTATTAGAATCCTGGTGATACCGAGCAGCTACCTGAGTTGTTACGTTTTGTAAATGCATTCGGAAAGAATCCGCGCCCATTTCCTACAGCGCATTAGCTGTCCTTACTGGGGAGGGGGGTTCCTAGATTTCTATCAGTCTATCAAGGCAGAACGCATTCTCTTTCACATCCGTCAATAATCGCCTTTCATAAACAATGGCCAATCCCACGTGCCATATAGTTAATTTTTTCAAGTCAAGTTATCTGCTCAGGTCTCCGTGACGTTTTGCTGTACTCATAAAACAATTCTTCAGGAACCTAGGCCTACTTAGGCTTATTTCGAGTCTAATATCAGGTCTTATTTCAATCCACAGATAATCAAAGGAGTTAAAACAGGCTTTTAAAAGGCCATTCTCTTCTGAATGAGTGGGGTTTCCGCAAACTAGAAACCTGGGAGACTTTTGTACCTTCTATAAAAACTATCACTTAAACATACTACAATAAAGACTTTAATTGCGATGTTTTCTACCATACACAATTTTCCTATATTTTTATGAAATAAAATAAGTGGCGAACACGTTCAATATTGTTTTGTGCTGAAAAGTAACTTATAAAACGAAAATTGCTTTGTGGCAGTTTACAGAAACATTTAAAAAATCCTGTCTGTAATATTTGTGTGCTTGTGTTCCACTCCTATGTTGAGAACTAAAGCACACTGTCATAATAGAAGAACGTCACCAGTTTACCAAATTTGGTTAGAATTAGAAAATATCACATCTAGCCCTAAACGTTTCCTTAAGAAGTAATTAATTAATTAGCATCACATTAACTTAGAACTCCCGATTTTTTTAATTTTGTAAATCATAATCCCAAGTACCAGTGTTCTTATGTACATGTTGAAAGGTTTCCAGACCAAGACCAATTAGCCATTTCCCTCGTAATGCCAAATTTCTGTGCAATAACTTGCGTCGTCTACCTTAGTGTTGGCATACAAAATAATCTAATGAACTTTTGTTGTTATGAAGAATTTACCATCGAAGCTTGGCTTTCGACAATTCAAGTGAAATTGAATCGAAACTCTTTTCAATCCACTTTTGTAGCTGGGTCGTTAAGAAGCACATACCAGTAACGGTGCCTCTGCCACGATCCATGCTGTTGGAAAGTCACGCACAAATTGTAAATTAAACTTGCCGTTTCTTGTATTTTTGTTTAGCGCTGATGTCTAGAAAAAATATAAGCTCCTATGTAAAAAATAATTTTTTTTTGGTAAGTAATGCATGACACAGATGTGGGACGAACATTCGCCATGTTCACGGCACGAAGCACAAACTGTTCCAATATGAGTTGGGAAATTTTAAGCATATACGGCAGTTTGTATATATATTTTTTTAAATAAATACATCTATTGAATTTTGTCATCACAGTAACATGTCGACTTGAAACTCATACGGCTTTGCGGTACTTCAGCAATAGGACACTGTGTTTGAATCTTCTTTCAGGCGTTGATGTATGAGTGTGTTTTGTTTTTTTGTCTCGTACACAACAATTTTGCTAATTCGCACATTTTATATTTTCAAAGGAAATGCAATTAAAATTTGTCTGTAAAAGTAAATAACGTACAAATTATCTTAATGTTACACGTACCGTGCATCATGTCCTAAACATTACTTTCATTAACCAAATTTTTGCACGACACTTTGTGTACAAAATCACACAAAAATTGGTTAATAAAAGTGAGCTTAACTACAGATTATTTCGGTTTATGACACGCTTTGCCAGTGCAATTTCTATTTTAATGCAAAGACTCATTATTGAAAGCCATCTGCAATCTGATACGGTTTCCTCTTCTCCGTATATGTGCCAGCTCTGTGCACAGCCCTGTCAATTTTTATTGAAGAATCCATTAGTGATATTTTTCTAATTTGTAATTTTTTCTCAGTGCAGATTTTGACTAGTCGATGGTGCTGAATTTGTCAGTTTTGGAAACAAATAGACAACGGGGGATTGGTGGGGGGGGGAGGGGGCAAGCCAAGTGGGAGAAGAGCACACGGAATATTTACACTCCTTTTGCGCTGCAGTATCACTCATAGCAGTTGAGCTGCCTCAGAAAAAAAATGCTTCAAATGACTGCCAAATAGCTACTGACGGCAGAAACGATGCGGTACATACAGCCGGAACGTAAAGCGTGAAGGTGCTTCATGGTTTTTTTCCGAGTTCACAGGAAAACACTGTTAACAGCAACAGAACGGAACTTGCTTTCGTAATGTGCTTCTTGCGTCTGTACGGAAAGTCTAATGATAAGTTGTCACGTAACAAGCTCTCAGCTCGGATTTTGAGACCAAATTTCTACTCAAGGTGGAAGAGGTGCCCGACAGCAGACCGTACTGGAAATAAACCTTATAGCCGAAGTTTGCCGGTTTACACAAGGTTTCGCAATCATGAAGCGGAAAGGGGAATTTTCATTCGGCTCGCTCGGCAATTAATTTCAACGTGGTTTATTTGGCGATGCTTTCCAACTAAACAGTTTATGTAGATTACGTTGCTGTAATACCTGTAAGATTAACCTTGTAAAACTCGTTGGTAACTCTACGTACCGCAAGGATTAACATTAAAATTTCTACGTTATATACTTTAAAGTGTATTTCCGTGTTTTGCATGGCTCACAGAACAGGAACACATAGATCATTTACATAGCACCACGAACTGACTGGCCCTGTAGTGGACACTGATTTTGTTCACTGTTACATAGGGACTTTAGTGCTGAATATTAAAGTTCTCCGGGGTATTGGGCTGTGTCGCTGGATAAACAGTTTTGGAAGTGTCGAGTCAGTGTAATATTTTCAGCTGCAAGACCGCGCAATCAAGAGCGGATATCGTAAGAGCCAAGAAGACGCGAAACTCCTGCAACACAGCAGGAAGAACCTTAAACCAATAATTGATGTTTTATGTTATAATTTGTAAGAAAGACTGTATAAAAGCGTTAAGTGGAAAGGACGTAGAAATGAGTGCACATTGCATACTTTTTAGTCAAATTATTCATAAATTTGTCTTGAAAGACTTACAATAACCATAGAAATTCTCAGTCAGGAAAGCATGACCGGGATTTGGATTCGGAAATTCCGTAAAATGAAACATTAGTTGTAATGACCGAACTGCGAAACAAAACTAATAGGGAACTGCAAAATACAAGCACGTAAAAATGACTGCGCTTCCATATGGCTAGAAGCTACATAGTTAGAAGTGGACTTAGGTTTTGCGTTTCTAAAACTGGTCGAAATATCGCATTCTTTTTATCTCAAACAAATCACTTCAGAACGTTGAAATGAGGTTTTCATTATTTTATCATGAATTTTGAACTAACAGGTGTGTGGCATTTCTTCGGTACAAAGTCTTTTCAGTGTACAGGCATAACAATAAACTTCGAATTTAATTTCACTCTTCCTCCGACTTCTAATTTGCACAAAATAACCTCGTCATTTACTTTAACCTCGGGAAAATCCCACACTTCTATCCTGAGAATTTTTATGTATTTGTCAAAATTAACTCATATTAAAGGTGAGGATTTTCTATAATTTTTTAAGTAAAGGAAATAAGATGGAGTAGAAGGGAAGATGGCAACTAATTACAGGCTTAAGTAAGTTTAAATTAAACCATATTAATTTTACGGGTACGTTCCATTGTCTCCACCACAGCGAGTTCTCCACAGAGTGTAATCTAATGCTTCCTTCTTCAATTTCCAGTACCCCCTCTTTACCTTAGGTCACCCACTAGCTGCTTACATCTTCTTCCTGTCTTCCCGTCATTTATACCCTTCCCTCTCTCTTTCCTTCGACAATGTGTTTTCGAAGGCAATTCCTACGCATGATGTGACCAAACCAGTTGGTCTTCCTGCATTTTATTGTAGGATGTATAGGATACGAAATAAACATTTAAAATAATAAGGTCTTGCAATCATAATGCGTCACAAATTCTCCCTTATCACAAGATATGTACAATATACTTTAAATATGATCCAGAAGAATGAGATGGGCAGGGCATGTGGCGCGTAAGGGGGAGGAGAAGGGGGCGTATAGGGTCTTGGTGGGGAAACCGGAGGGAAAGAGACCACTGGGGAGACCTAGGCGTAGATGGGTCGATAATATTAGGATGGATCTCCAGGAGCTGGGATATGGGTCTGTGGACTGGATTGGGTTGGCCCAGGATAGGGACAGGTGGCGGACGCTTGTGAGTGCGGTAATGAACCTTCGGGTTCCATGAAATGCGGGGAATTTCTTGACTAGCTGCA
>Ga0123352_10001719_pt1 | contig 29556 bp, 22 predicted proteins | sample TergutLab28metaG_FD_89700 | JGI IMG/M metagenome (GOLD analysis project Ga0123352, IMG submission 89700) | Labiotermes labralis P1 segment gut microbial communities from Petit-Saut dam, French Guiana - Lab288 P1 | ecosystem: Host-associated > Arthropoda: Insects > Digestive system > Gut ... | reverse complement strand
GGAGTTCATGCTTTACATCATCGGACGGAATCTAAATAAATACCATCGCTTTATGAACGGAGCTTTGAAGGAATATTCACCTAAAAAGGCACTGGCTGCATAGGCTCGACTTCTGGAATAAATTTAACAATCACTTTGAAAAGTGTATCAATCTCATCTTCTGATACAAGCTCAATCATTGCTTTTAATGCGTCTTTGCTCATAATATCACCTCCTACAACTTGCTATAGGCTTGTCCTCTTGGAACAACGTTGTTGACGTTTACCGTGTCGCCGTCATAATCAAACAATACTTTTATATCGCCAACCCTTAAGTGATATCTATCTTTTATACCTTTGAGCTTCTTAATATCTCCAAATGGTATGCTCTCAATCGCTTTTTTGAGTCGCGTCTTGGTTGGTTTGTCTAGCGTATTGATGTATTTTACGGCTTTCTTGCTATCTAATATAATTTACATTAGATAAAGAAAATAAGTACACGAAGTTGGCCCCGCACAGGCGGGGATAATCCCATTTAACAATATCGGCAAGAGATTTTATGAAGCTGGCTCTACATTGGTTTGATTGCCAAAAAGTCAATTACATCCAACCTAAAAAGGAAAAAACATCGGTAACACCAATACCACCACCACACCAACAATAAGTTGCAGCGGAATTCCAATTTTCATATAGTCAAGAAATTTGTAATTACCCGCAACCATAACCATTGCATTGGGTGGCGTTGACACAGGGGTCGAAAATGACATACTGGATCCATAAGCCACTGCCATCACAAAAGGCAAGGGATTAACTCCAAGTTGATTGGCCATCATAATCGCAACCGGCAAAAAGAGCACTGCTGTTGCGGTATTGCTGATAAATGCACCAAACAGCGACACCACGACATAAAGCCCTGCCATTACCACCAAGGGGCCTGCAGTACCAAGAGCTGTGGTAATACCGTTGGCAATAAATGCAACACCGCCTGTGTTTTCCAATGCCGTAGCCATAGGAAGCATACAAGCAATGAGTATGATAATCTGCCAGTTGATTGCTCGATATGCTTGTTCCGTGCTACCAATGCTACCTGTCAGCACCATAAGCAGAGCGGCTACAATCACGGTGATAACTGCCGGTATTGGTTCAATAACCAATAAAACAATCATAGCCAATAAAATGGCTGCGGACAAAATTGCCCGAAGCGGATTGAACTTAATTTTCGGCGGAGCAGTTTCATGTCGAATTACAATCAATTCATTTTTTTCTTGTGCTAAAAGGTCAATATGCTTCCACTTACCATATACCAACATCGCATCGCCATAGTCAAGTTTTGCCTCGGCTGCCGGTAGTTTTGTGTTTTTGTGGCGGCATTTAATCGCAAGTACGGTAAGATCAAATGTATCCCGGAAATTGATATCTTTTAATGACCGTTTGATAAGGCTGGAATGAGGCGTTAAAATAACTTCGGCGATATTTTCATTTTGGATATTCAGACCCTCTACAAAATCTTGGGAAAGCAGTTCTAAAGAGGTTTCTTCCAGTAGCTTCTCCATAGAATTTGCTGTACCATAAAACAGCAAAACATCATCATAGCCGATGGAATAGTCTGCTTCTGCCAATATTTGTTCTGTATTTGATATAAATGTAAGTGGTTTTGCTTCTGCTTTTTTTTGTGCTTTTAAAACGGTTACGTTATACTTCGTAGACCATCTCAATTCTTTCAGTGTTTTGCCGATAATTTCATGTCCTTTTGGTATTTGTACATAATGTAAATTTTTGTCAATGCCATATTGCAGCAAAAGGTCGGATACACCTTGGGTTGCAGCTGTTTTGGACTGTTTTTCCGGTGGTTTATTCAGCCATTTTCGTCCGACAAACCACATATAGATAATTCCGACAAATAGAATAATAAGACCTACAGGTGTAAAGGTAAAAAAGGATAAACTTGCCTGTCCACTGCTGATGAGTGCATCACGTGCAAGTATATTTGGAGCCGTTCCGATTAAGGTGAGTGCTCCGCCCATTGCCGCACCGAAAGCAAGCGGCATCAGCAGTTTTCCGGGGTGAACATTCATCTTCATACACAGGCTGACAACCACCGGCATCAAAATAGCGACGGTTCCCGTGTTGCTGATAAAACTGCCAAGCAATGCGACCATTAGCATAACAAATACTAGCATTTTTAATTCGCTATTGCCTGTCATTTTAACAAGTAATTCACCGGCCTTTCCGGCAAGTCCAGTATGAGAGATTCCTTCTCCTACGACAAACAATGCAATCAACATGATGACGACGGTACTTGAAAAACCTGCAAATGCCTCTGTTACACTGATAAGCCCTGTTAAATACAAGGTAAGCAGTGAGCATAAGGCCACTAAATCCGAACGGAATTTAGGTATGGCAAAACATATGGTAGTTATGATTAAGATGATAAATACAATTTGCATTTCAGTTAACATATTATTTTGTGCCTCCGTGAAGTATCTATCATTATAGCAATTTTTTCAAGAAAGAACAATAAAAAATTTGTTTGTAATATTGAAAATGTGAAAAATACTAAAAACAATAATCTTGAATATGTGTAAAAACAATGATAAAATAATATTGAAAACGTGATAAAGCAAATTAAGATTAAGGAGGCAATGTTGAAGAGAAAAATATATGGCAAGTTATCGGGTTGGAAACAAGAGAAGTTTAAAACGGCTGCTCTTATTGATGGAGCGCGGAGAGTTGGAAAGAGTTATATTGCAGAGGAGTTTGCAAAAAACGAATATAAATCTTACATTTGGATAGATTTTAATTCTGTTGATAATAATATTAAAAATGTGTTTCAGAATATGCTTGGAGATTTGGAAAATTTTTTCATGTATTTATCTAGTTATTACGGTGTAAAGCTTTACGAACGGGATACGGTTTTTGTTTTTGATGAAGTGCAGTTATTTCCAAGAGCGAGAGCTGCGGTCAAATACTTGGTTGCAGATGGGAGATATGATTATATTGAAACAGGCTCTATTGTTTCAATACATAAAAATGTCAAAGATATTCTGATTCCTTCAGAAGAGCGTCATATGATGATGTATCCAATGGATTTTGAAGAATTTTTATGGGCTTTAGACAATGAAATATTATATTCTTTTCTTCGAGAGATGTTTGAAAAAAAACAGCCTTTAGGTCAGGCGTTACATCGAAAAGCGATAGATTATTTTCGTCAGTATATGATTGTTGGAGGTATGCCACAAGCAGTGAAGGATTTTGTTGATACCAAGGACTTTGAAAGTGTAGATAAAATAAAGCGTGATATTTTAGAACTTTATAGATCCGATATAGCAAAACATGCTACCGGTGCTGAGCGGAAAGCGCAAAATATTTTTGATAGTATTCCTAGTCAACTGCAAAGGCATGAAAGTAGGTTTAAGTTATCTTCATTAAAAAAAGAAGCGAGATTCCGCGATTACGAAGAAGCAATTTTCTGGCTTCAAGATGCTCGTTTGGTAAATATGTGTTTTAATACGACGGAACCAAATATTGGCTTAAATCTTAATTTGGATAGGATTACATTTAAATGCTATTTAGCAGATACAGGTTTGCTGCTCAGTCAAGCATTTAGTGAAAGGGATGTTATTTCTAAAGAAATTTCAAAAAAAATATTGTTCGACAAACTAGAAGTAAATCTTGGAATGATTGTTGAGAATATGGTGGCTCAGATGTTAGTGGCGGCAGGCCATAAATTATTTTTTTATTCTAATTCATCGAGAGAAGATAGTAGTTCGAGAATGAAAATTGATTTTTTATTGGCTAAGAATAAAATAACAAATGGGCATAATATATCACCAATCGAGGTGAAATCCAGTAAAAGATATACTTTAAGTTCATTAAAAAAATTTCAAGTAAAGTATAAGCAGCAACTCCATACACCATATGTAATTCATATGAATGACTACAAGGAAGAAAATGGGATTACATATATACCAATTTATATGACGATGTTTTTATAAATATTGAAAGAGATGAAAAACAAAACCACTAAGGTAAAAAATCCCGTGCCCTTTTTGGGCACGAGATAACTCTTTTGATTCATGGATTAATCTTCACCCTGTGCCATCGTATAGCCGGGTTCACCGTCAATCTCCAATAGTTTTTCAACATGCATCCATTGATGAAGTTCAGAAATTTGAGTAAGTAATGTTAAAACCTGCTCAGGTGATGCGTCCGCGTTTGTATCCCGCAGCACAAAACGACAACGCCAATGGTCAACACAATCGGGGAAAGCATCACCCAAAGGATAGACCTTTGTACCACGATTGGATATCATTTTAAGACGAAAATCAGATGTTTCTACAATCTTATCTAAGCTGCGTCCCAGTGATTCGGCATCCTGTGGCCACTCAACGAAGATATCTGCGCCGATGACACGCCTTGATTTCGGGGTGACAAAAACAGGGCTACCGGAAACATGCGGCATATGGATGGCTTGATAATCGCGGGCTTGCCATTTTGTAGGTTTTCGTCCCAGATTGTCAATGATTTTTTGGGTATATGCGCTTGTGGTCGCTCCTTTATCGTAACCAACGATATCTCCGGTTGGGGCTTCGCCCTCTTCAATGGTAACCATAACCGCATTTTCAATTAATGTTGCCGCATCAAATTCATCAATATGTCTAAGCATCATCACAGCAGAAAGAATCACAGCAGTCGGATTAATCACATCCTTGCCGGCATATTTTGGTGCAGAACCATGAACGGCTTCAAAAATAGCCACATCGTTCCCTAAATTTGCGGTTGGTGCAAAACCCAGGCCTCCAACTAAGCCGGAGGTAAGATCACTGATAATATCACCGTTCATATTGGTAGTAACAATGACATCATACTGCTCGGGTTTTTTGACCAATTGATGTGCGCAATTATCAATAATGGTATGCCAAGATTCGATATCAGGATACTCTTTGGCGATTTCTTCAAATGTTTTTTTAAGCAAACCTTCGGTAAGTTTCATAATGTTGGCTTTTGTAGCGCAGCAAACAGATTTTCTGCCCTCAGCTTTTGCAAATTCAAAAGCGGTGCGAACTATTTTTTCACAGCCTTTGCGAGAAATCAATTTTAGACATTGTGCCACGCCGGGTGTTTGCATATGTTCTATTCCGGCATAGAGATCTTCTACATTTTCCCGAACGACAACCAAATCAATTCCACGTCCGCTGTATGGTGTTGAAACCCCCGGAAATTCTCGTACGGGGCGAATATTTGCGTAGGTTTCAAAAAGTTTGCGCAAGGTTACATTTGCACTTTTTTGGCCAAAACCCACTGGTGTTTCTAATGGCCCCTTTAAAACCACACGGGTTTTTTTGATAGATTCTATGGTATCGGCAGGAACACCGGATGGAATCCCTTGTTGAAAGACACTTGCGCCTGCATGACGTTCTTCCCACTCTATATTAACACCGGCAGCGGTAATAATCTGTATCGCAGCGTTGATACATTCAGGACCGATACCGTCCCCTGGAATGACAGTGACTATTCTTTTGCTATTTTGCATATTTATCCTCCTAATATGTCCATTATGGGCGACATAAAAATTATATCATAAATATTTGAAGTTGCACAATCCCCCATTTTGAAAGGGTTACCATCATTTTAAAAGGATTGTGACATTATTTTGGAAAGGCTTGGATGTCGTCAGATTAAAAATAAGTTTGGCAATATTTATGCTTCCGTCCAGCCCGGATAGGACTGGATGATGCGTTGCTGAATATTCAAAGTTGTTTTTCTACGAACTTTTTTGCGATATTCCCGTGGTGTAACCTCCAACAAATCCTTAAAATTACGATTAAAACTGGCCATAGAGTAAAAACCGACTGCCTCGGCAACCGTTAGAATAGGGCGATTGCTTGAGCCGAGTAGGACACAAGCTTTGTTAATTCTTGTAAAGTTTAAAAATGCCAGTGGTGAGGTTCCCATAACCGAAAGAAACTGTCGCCGAAAATGGTTTTCACTTAAATGACATAAGTCTGCTAAATCCTTGATGACGATTTTGTCCATATAATTGCTCTGAATAAAATCAATCGCCGGTTTTAACACAAAATAAGTCAGTTTGATTTGATCTAATTGTTCCAAAGGTGTTTGTTCGTTGTAAAAACGTTCTAAGTGATGATAGAGTGCCAAGGTAGTTGCCTTAAAGATAATAGGCATATCCGTTGCGTCATGTTCTAATTCTTCAAACATACTCTTTGCCAGAAAATGGATGTGGCGGTGTTCCTTTTCGTTAAACAGCATATCCGAGGGCAAGTGGTAGTCTTGGGCAATGTTATTCTCAATGGCATTCATAAAAAGATTGTCTGATAGTAAGGCGGAAAAGTCCAAGAAAATATAAGACCAAAGGGATGTTGTACCGGGGTCGGAATAAGTGGTATGTAAATTATGTTGACCGATAATGCTGATATCACCGGTTTTAAAAGGTACTTTCTGATCCCCGTCAAACAATAAAGTGCCTGATCCACTACGACAAAAACCGATCTCTGTGCAGTTGTGAAAGTGAAAGCGATTACTCACGATATCAGAAATATACCATTTATCACCACTTAACAGCACTGCCGGAAAGTCAGAAGGCAAATCATAATAACGGTGCTCCACTATATTTTTCAATTTTTTCTTCAAAATAAAGCTCCTAATTGTTTGTTTTTAATAAGGGTTTATTCATTTCCTATTTATATTCTAACATATTTCTCAAAGTTGTGAGGATAAAATTATGGAGATAAAGAAACTATCCTTTAAAGGCCCATGGTTGAAAATGATAAGAATTGGGCTGATTTTGTATGGAAAAGGAAATAAAGATAACTTATAATTATGAAGAGCTGTGGATTACAGTGAAAGAAAAATTTAAGTTACGAAACGTAATGAGGAGGATAACAGATGAAAAAGAAGATTTTAGCCGGCTTGATTGCAACGATTATGGCGATGACTTTAGTGGTTGGATGCGGCGGCAATGGTGGCGGTGCGGATACGGGCACGGATACCACAGTAGAAGATACAGCAGATGACCTGGTAGAAGATACGACGGGTGACGCGGATGATGCAGCAACCGGAGACTTGGCAGGTACAATCACAGTATGGGCATGGGATCCGGCATTTAACCTTTTTGCAATGGAAGAAGCTGCGAGAATTTATCAAGAAATCAATCCTAATTTCGAAATAGAAATCGTAGAAGTACCTTGGGAAGATATTGATATACAAATTACGACATTAGCAACTGCCGGTCAATTAGACCTATTACCGGACATCATGTTGGTACAAGATCAAGCATTCCAATTAAATGTTATGAACTTTCCGGAAGTATTTCTTGACCTAACGGATTCTCCAATCAATTTTGGCGAGTTTGCTCCTGCAAAAACTTCTTTATCAATGGTTGATGGCAGAAACTATGGCGTTCCATTTGACAATGGTGTTACAATCATGGGAATACGTACGGATGTGATCGCAGAAGCCGGTCTTACCATTGAAGATTTTACTGACGTAACATGGGATGAAATTTTTGACTTAGGCGAACAAGTGTTAGATGCAACAGGTATGCCATTATTTGCTACGACAGCAGGTGGAGCTGACTGGATTGATTATATGAGTAAATCTGCCGGTGTTAGTATGTTTAATGAAGATGGTACTCCAAATCTAAATGATAATCCAACTCTTAGAGAAGCACTTAATGTTTATGTTGAGCTTGTTCAAAGAGGAATCCTAATTGAAGTAGATGACTGGGATGCTTACATCGGTTCTTTTGTAAATGATGTTGTGGCCGGAACGATCGCCGGCTGTTGGATTTTAGGTTCGATCCAACAAAACCAAGAGCAATCAGGCGACTGGGCTATTACAAATGTTCCAAGACTGGACGTTCCCGGTGGAACGAACTATTCTAGCTGGGGTGGATCTAGTTGGGCTGTTACATCCAATGCAAATGCTGATTTGGCAATTGATTTCTTATATCACACATTTGCAGGAAGTGTAGAATTATATGATATTCTTCTTCCTGAAGCCGGTGCATTAGCTACATGGACACCTGCCGCTGCCAGTGATGTATATCAAGAGCCACACGAATTCTTTGCCGGACAAGCTGTTGCTGCTGATATTATCAGATTCTCTGAAAATATTCCAACATTCTACTTTGGGATATTCCACTACGAAGCTATCAATGCGATAGAGATTGCTGTTACCAATATCCTCAATGGTGCTGATATAGATAGCGAATTACAAACAGCGCAAGAGACCGTTGAGTTCCAAATGGGGCACTAATATATAACCTTTTGATTAGGGTATTATTATAATTAGGAGTTGGGCATTTATGCCTAACTCCTAAGCTAATGATAGATGGAGGTTTTCGACACCTATGAAAAACACGACAGAATTATCGGCAGGCACACCTAAAAGAAAACACCGATTGACGATTGCCCAAAGACAGAGTTTAACAGGATGGGCTTTTTTGTTTGTTGGTGCAGCACTTATCGTATGGATGAATTTCTATCCGATGGTGCGGGCTTTTATCCTTTCACTCCAATCGGGGGTGGGACAAAATATGCACTTTGTAGGAACTACTAATTTTCAACGACTGACACAGGATAATCATTTTCGTCAAACTTTATTAAACACCTTTACCTATTTGATTGTACAAGTGCCGATTATGTTACTTTTAGGATTGGTATTAGCATCTATGCTCAATAACCCTAGATTAAAAGCAAAAGGGTTTTTCCGAACAGCTATATTTTTACCTTGTGCAGTAGGGTTAGTAGCTTACTCTCTGGTTTTCCGTCAGATGTTTGCGATGGATGGTTTGATAAATACAGTTCTTGTGAATATAGGCATTTTGGAATCCGGTTTTAACTGGCTAGGCACAGCGTGGTCAGCCAGATTAGTTATAATTTTGGGACTTTTGTGGCGTTGGACGGGTTTTAATATGATTTTTTATCTAGCGGGTATGCAAAATATAGACCGCTCCATATATGAGGCGGCTCGGGTGGACGGTGCCAATGTATTCCAACAATTTTGGAGAATCACGCTACCTCTTTTAAAGCCGATTATATTGTTAACTGCAATCATGTCTACCAATGGAACGTTACAACTTTTTGATGAATCCTTTAATTTGACTTCAGGTGGCCCCGGTATTGCCTCTATGAGTATGTCTCATTATGTTTTCCATACGGCTTTTATGGGTCAGCCAACCTTAGGTTATGCAGCGGCTATATCATTTGTTATATTTATATTAGTGGCACTGCTTGCTTTTGTTCAATTGAAAGTAGGTGATAGACGATGAAAAGTAGAATTTTAAATATTATTATGTATGTTTTTCTTTCCGTTGCCGCTTTTTTATCACTATTTCCATTGGTATGGACGGCGATATCAGCGACAAATTCTACCGCAGATATCTTGGCAGCGTCTTTATTGCCGGGTAATTATTTAGGTGCCAACTTCCGCAGGCTCATGGAGTTAACTGATTTACCAAGAGCATTTTGGAATTCTGCCAGAAATGCCGCAATACTTACATTTGGTTCCGTCATGATATGCTCTATGGCAGGATATGGTTTTGAGATTTATCATAGCAAGTGGAAAGACAGGTTAATGAGTGTGTTGCTTCTATCTATGATGGTTCCTTTTGCAGCTGTGATGATACCATTGTTTAGGCTGGCGGCAAACATGAATTTGATTAATACAACCATTGGTTTTATATTGCCGACTTTGTCAACCGCATTTTTGATTATGTTATTCCGTCAAAGTAATCGAACATTTCCACGGGATATGCTAGAAGCGGCACGTATTGATGGGCTTAACGAATTGAGCATATTTTTCCGAATCTATATGCCTACGATGAAAGCGACCTATGCCGCTGCAGTTACCATAACATTTATGGCGGCTTGGAATGTATTCTTGTGGCCCCGCCTGATTATGATGTCGCCGGATGCAGTTACCATGCCGATGCTGATAGCGAATCTTATGGCAGGTTATGTCACAGAATTTGGGGTGGTTATGCTTGCGGTATTAATCACTACGCTTCCAACGATTATTATTTTCTTCTTCCTGCAAAAATACTTTGCAGAGGGTATGATGGGGTCTGTAAAAGGCTAGGGAAGAAGTAGCAGAAATAGAATGGGCAGTTTTACAAACAATGAAAGATGCAGCTGTTTGTAAAATTGCCCGTTTTGATAATTTTTTTTCAAATGAATAGGAAGCTACCTTTATATCTCTATTATTTTCATTTCATAAGCCTGTAAATCCACGGCATAAACCCTTCCATTCCATTCGCATGTTGCACTTTGGGAAATATCGCTATTATTTACAAAAACTAATTGGTTGGCTTTTACAAATAGGGTAGTCTCTACATAAGGGTTATTTGTGACTCCGTCAGCTGTGGTGCTATCAATAGCTCCATAAAGTAATAAATTTTGTAAGAAGTGTGGTGCATTTGCCTCAAATGAAAAGCCGGCGCAATAAATCCCCTTTCCTGCGCCGAAACGGAAGCAAGTTAGGAGCGGATGCTCCTTATCTGCTGCTAGAACTTGCGTGTCCGGGTGGATGATTTGTATATTTTCTTTCCGCTGAAAACGCATTTCAGGAGGGATTAGACCAGACACGTTATGTTCTTCAAATTGCCATGTTCCGTGACAGGCATATTCGCCTAAGTCCAAGTCTACACCAAGTACATGGGACATACGAAAGGTTTTGTGATAACCTTTTAATGCGGAGGGTTCATCTATGCCGATAAAGGTACCACCATCGTAAACCCAAGCCGTCAAAGTTTCCACAATGTGGGAATCTTCCCAAAGTATACCACCGCTCCAGGCATCTTCCATTTGCCCGGCATTGATGATGACATCCAAATCATCCAAGCATGTATAAATGTCATCGAAACTGATAAATTCCACATGAAACGGTAAGCCGGATAGACATTCTAGTACATGAATTAAGGGATGTTTGTCGGTTTCATGAAAGTGCCCGGACAATGTCCAAGTGCGTAGTTTTCCCCAAGCGGTTAAAATGCCTATGCGAGGCTTTAGATAATGGGGCTTTGCGAGATCATGCAATTTGTGGATGGTTCTAAATTCAGTTAGTATCGTGTCCATGGCAGAAAGAAATGCCGGAAATTCATTGGTCAAATTTAAGTAACCACCCAAACCACAGCGGTCAATTTTCTTTCGCAATAATGCTCTCCGGGTGCTGATCCAATAGTTCAGTGCATCTTTGTCGGGTTGCCCACCCTTGGAGAAAGTGGGTGCACCTCCAAGACCTACCGGAAATAAGTAAGGATGAAAACGAATTTCGTGTGTAGGCACATCAACATCGCCGCAAAGACGGACTTCATATCCTGAAAAAACACATTTGATTAGGCCATCAAAGCCAAAGGCGGAGAAATGTCCGTTATAAGGTTCAAGACCCACCCAGCTATCATCGTAAAATACATAGGCCAGTTTATTATATTTATGAACAATGTCTGTCAGTTCTCTAGTTGCTTTTCGTATGAAACGTCCGATAAAGTCCATCCAATCCCTTTTTTTGGAATCAGGAATGCGATGGGTGGCATTGTATTTGCCTTGACGTACAAAGTCCTCCGCAGACAGGTTATAGCCGTATTCCTTAGCAAAGTCATCCAAAGCACTGGGGCAAACGGTAAAATCATAGCTGGCCCAGTCTGTGAATCGGTTGCGATTTCGCTCATGGGCACCCCAAATCCATACAAAGTTATAGAATAGAGAGGTGAAGCGTACAACAGTGGTATTCGGATTTTGGCGGCACCAATGTTCCAACCAACTTTTTAAGTAATGCTGCACATGAGGCAGGTAGGGATTTAGTTGCATCAGGTGTTCTTTGTTCCAGTCGTTGGTTACATGATTATACATAGAAATTTCTTCCCAGATTCGCCAAGCGAGAAAACTGACGGTATATTCATGCCAAGGTCTGGCTGTGATTTCTACCATGCCGGTGTCAGCAACATATTTCCAGTGCTCATCAGGTACCACGGTATTTAAAGTTCGATCATAGACTTGCCAATAGCGCATAGCATCGGTGGTATCATTTATCTGAAACTGCTGATGAAAGAAATCAGCCATGATATCGATAGAAAGAAGATGATTGGTTGCTGTTTTGGGTGAAGTAGAAAGAAAAGTTTGTTGGCTTGTATTTTCATTATCCCGAATCCATGTATTATGTTCTCGGATAATACAGATGGTAGAATAGATACCGTAGCCGGCGGACAGGATTTCCTGAGACAGTTTTGTGCCATCACTGTCTCGAATCACGTCAGCACCCCAGCGTTTTGCCAGCTCCAGAGTTAGTGCTTCGTAGCCGGCTTGGCCGGGAAGCGTAAAATTGCCTTTGTTCATGCGATACCTCCATTTAATAAGTTAGGTTGAATTATAACTTTAATTATAAGTGCATTTAGGCGGGAATTCTATTTGAAAATGAACATAAACTTAGCAATTTCCACCATGCAAGGATGTATATCATTTTGGCATAACAAAAGAGTAGTATATATCTGCGGCATTCCTATGAAAAATATGTATTAATGCAATTTATTCCTATGAAAAATATGTATTAATGCAATTTATTCCTATGAAAAATATGCATCATAATTGTAATTTTTTTTGCGTTATGATACAATTAACCTGAATAGGGGGTGCACTATGCTAAAGAGAAAAATAATAAATGAATTAATCAACTGGAAAAATGAGCCCGAAAAGATGTGTTGTATGGTAAAAGGTGCACGGCAGGTAGGAAAGACTTTTATAATTAAAAAATTTGCGGCGGATTATTATGAAAATTTTATTGATATTAACTTCGATGAAAATGAATCCTATAAATCAATATTTGCAGATTCGTTAAATGCGGATGATATTTACAAGCAAATATCGCTGCATTTTCCGGATGTTGATATCGTTTCGGGCAAAACGTTACTGTTTCTTGATGAGATTCAGAATTGCCCAAGAGCGAGAACTGCGCTTAAATTTTTGTCACTGGATAAACGCATTGATGTAATTGCTTCCGGTTCAATGTTAGGGATTAACTACAAAGAAGTTCCATCCAATCCGGTTGGATATGTTCATCATGTAGAAATGCATTCTCTTGATTTTGAAGAGTACCTTTGGGCACATGGCATAAAAGAAGATATGATATCTGATTTAAGAGATACGTTTTACAAGAGAAGCGCAGTGCTTCCGGCGATTCATGACAGAATGCTGGAGTTGTTTCGAGAGTATATTGTAGTTGGTGGAATGCCACGTGTTGTTCAAGAATTTGTGAAAAATAAAAACTTTAGTCAAGTATTAAGGTTACAAAGACAAATCATCGATGACTATTTAGATGATATCGTAAAGTATGCGGAGGGTGCAGAAAAAACAAAAGCACGGGCGTGTTTCTTGTCCGTTCCGAGTCAGCTTTCGAAAGATTATAAAAAGTTTCAATACAGTGTCGTAGAAAAGGGAGGTTCTTCCAGAAAATATGGGGGAAGCTTAATGTGGTTGCATGATGCGAACATCATTTCTTTTTGCCACAATTTAACTAGACCGGAGCTACCGTTACAGGGCAATATGATAGATGATGTTTTTAAGGTATATATGCGTGATACCGGTCTGTTGGTTGCAATGTTGGAACAAGGTTCCCAGAAAGATATATTGGAAGGAAACTTAGGAATTTATAAAGGCGCAATTTATGAAAATATGATTGCTGATATTTTTAAGAAGTTAGGTAAGCCATTATACTATTTTGAGAAGAATAGTACATTGGAAATTGATTTTATAATCCGGTATCAAGGAAAAGTAACGGCAGTGGAAGTGAAATCGTCTGAGAATACCAAATCAAAATCACTGGCAGTGATTTTGAATAAACGTGAAGTACATAAAGGTATTCGCTTGTCAACGAAAAATTTAGGAAGTGTGGGTAAAATTGATAGTATCCCATTGTATATGGCTATTTTTTTGGAAGATGAGCTGGTGGATTGCTTTCTTTAATTTAGTGGTAGAAAAAAGTGGATACTTTTTGTATAATGTGGAGTATGTATGAGAAAAAGGAAGATGGTGAAGATGACGAAAGATTTCAAGAGTACCAAGCAAGAGCAGATTACACAATATCGTGTTGCAGAGAGCAAGTATAGAAAAGCCGGGCAGTTATGGTTGGTGCCGATTGTGATAGGTTTCATTTGGATTGCTTTGGGTGGGGTGATTTTATTTGCTTTGGCGGAGTATTTGTCAAATGGAGAAATCATTGTTCTTATCTTGTCATTGGTTGCAGTTGGGATTGTAGAATCGACTCTTCTGCATAGATTGCGCAGCAACGCGGTCAAGTCCTCTATTTTGCTGCAACAATTGACAAAAGCATTGGAAGAAGCATTAGCTGCTAACGCAAAGGATGAAACCAAAATGCGTCGGGCGATTGTGGAAATAGAGACGAAATTTTTGGCCAATGATGATGAGTTATTTACAAAAAAATATATATGGAAACATTATTTGGCTCATGTGGATGCCAAAGCCAGAGATGTAGAGCAAGGTGGAGACGGAAAGGTTCTCCCTCACCGTATGAATTTGCCGGCGGTTTGGCTAAAAGGGGAAACACTTAGGGCAGATAATTATACCGAGCGAAATATTGTTCTTCCGGTTTCGGCGATAAAACGAAAGATAAGAGGGCTTCGGTTTGTTAGAACTTATCGGGCGAAGCATGATATGTTATTGGAACTTAGCAAGTTGGCCAGTATAAATGATTTGGTTTTTGAACGTTTTCTTAGAAATAAGAAAATCAGTAAATATTTGAAAGAGTTTAAGCGGGCAGTTCGTGCGTTTTATTTAAGTCCGGCGGCTAAGATGAGGTTGATTTCTTTCGTAAATGATGTGATTAGCGAAAGACCATATAAAACTAAAACACCGGATGGAGCGCAGCTTTTGGCTGAAAAAAATGAGCAAATAGATCAATACACGACAGACTTTTGGACGGTACATAGGAGAAGTCTCAAATTTTATTTATTTGAAGCGATTTGGTTAATATGGATTATTCCGGTTCTTTTGTTGGCGGTTTTTCTTTGGAGCAATGTGGATGTAATAGCAGCCGGTCTAGTTTTTTTCGCCGGTGCCGCCTTGGTGGTTTATGGGGAGATGATGCTTGTCACCAGGCAAATGATTGATTTAAAAGGTAAGAAGTTAATGCCGCCTTTGATTGCTTCTTTGATAGCGGTTCGGCATAATATGTGTTGTAGTGCCGGTGATGCAGACAGTGCAGCCAAATATAGGAGATATTTTAAAAATGCAGAAAAGCATTTTATTTTAACATCGAATGAAATAGAAAGTGTTAAGTATGTGCAAGAAAATTTAAAGGAAAAAAAAGAGCAGTTGGCGCAAGGTGTTACAGAGTTATGTTTGAAAAAGAAAGAGCAGTTAGGCCAATATTATGAAAAGTTCAATTTTTATAGAAGGCGTTGTATGAAGTTTGGTTGTTTAGAGGCTTTTGTTGCTTTGATGGTGATACCTGTATATGCTTTTGCTTTTTGGGTTAGTTATCGTTTTCAAATAGAGGATATAGATATAGTGATTAATGCGGGTTATTGGGCAATTGGAGCAATAACAGAATTTATTTTAATCAGGAGGCATATTTTCTCTTGGCGTTATAAAGAATTGTATTTGCTTATTTATCAGGAATTATGTGTTACTTTGGTAGACCCGCAAGTTATGGGTGATGCAGGCAAATTAGCGATGGTGTTTCAAAAAAGCGAAGAAGAGGCAATACAAGCCGCTCGTCTTGATAATATGGGCGATGCAGTGCAGTTTATTGATGCGTTGCGTTTGGCTAGAAGATAAAACTCCAGCCATAAGTATGTAAAAAAGTACACTTATGGCTGACGATAAATTGCAACCCCCTTGCATTCAAGGGGGTTTTGTGATATACTAACGAAAATCCCAGCCATAAGTGTACTTTTTTACATACTTATGGCTGGACATGAGGAGGGATTGTGAGAAAATTAATAGGTCGTTTCAATGAATTAAAAGTATTAAATGGGGTTTATGAATCAAATAAATCAGAATTTGTAGCAGTTTATGGGCGTCGCCGAGTGGGCAAAACATTTTTAATTAGGTCGGTATTTGATTCGAGGCTTTTTTTTGTTGCTTCAGGTATTCAAGGTGGTGATGAAATAGAGCAAATTAATAATTTTAATCGTGAGATGAGAAAAAGTAGTTTGGCTCATGTAGACATGGCAAAAACTTGGATTGAGGTATTCGAAAATCTTTTGGGGTTGATAGAGTTGGAACCGAAGCTAAAAAAGAAAGTTATTTTTCTGGATGAAATATCATGGATGGCAGCTGGGGCATCCGGTTTTATTTCTGCGCTTGATTATTTTTGGAATAGGTGGATTTCTGCTCGAGACGATGTGCTTCTTATTGTATGTGGGTCAGCTACAACTTGGATTATAGATAATATTGTAAATAATGTTGGTGGTTTACATAATAGGTTGACCTGTCAGATACAGCTGGCTCCCTTTACGTTGAAAGAGTGTGAGCATTTTTTCATAGATTCCGGCATTCAAATGCCGAGGTATCAAATTATTGAAACTTATATGGTTTTTGGAGGTATTCCCTATTATCTGGATTTGTTTCGGGCAGATCGTAGTTTAGCACAGAATATTGATTTATTATATTTTGCTCCGGATGCTCCTTTGAAAAATGAATACCAAAATTTGTATCATGCTCTTTTCGATAATGCGGAGCATTACATTAAAGTAATTGAAGCTTTATCATCAAAAAAAATGGGTTTACTTAGAAGTGAAATATCAGAAAAAACAAAAATTTCTACAGGGGGTACACTGAGTCGAATTTTATCGGATTTAGTAAATTGTGGGTTTATTCAGGAGTATTATGCTTTTGGTAAGCAAAAGAGAGGAAAGTTATATCAATTAATGGATCCATTTACGCTATTTCATTTGACTTTTTTTGAAAAGCAAAGACGATTTATGGAAAATTATTGGTTGCATTATAGTGTGACACCTGCTCATTCAGCTTGGAGCGGATATGCTTTTGAGCAAGTATGTTTTTTACATATTTCCCAGATTAAGAAAGGTTTAGGAATATCGGGAATGTTAACAGAAACATCGGCATGGCGTAGCAAGGAATCAAATCCGGGTGTGCAGATTGATTTGCTTATGGATAGAAGTGATAAAATGATTCATTTATGTGAGATGAAGTTTTCTGCAACGGAATATACCGTGAGCAAAGCATATAGTGCCAAATTGCGGGAGAAAAAAGCTGTTTTTATGAGAGAGACGAAAACACGCAAAATGGTTCATATTGCAATGATTACAACTTATGGTCTGGTAAGAAATGCATATAGTTCGGAAATTTTATTTCAGTTGACCATGGATGATTTGTTTGAATGAGCTTCCCTTGTTTTTGCAAGTAGTAAAAAGAAAGGCTATATATTTTGCCAAAACTCATGAATAAACGGCAATGCACCTCCCAATGCGAGTGCTTCCCGTTTCACTTTCCCCACAAGAAGATAATCCATACTATCTTCGAAAGAGGAGCTTTTATGGACCATTGATTTTAATTTGTCCAGATATGGTTCAATATATGCACCTAAGTATCCGCCAAGAATCACCTTGCAATCATAAAGCATCCGAAGATTTTTAATGGCAATGGCCAAGTAATACAAATAATCATCCCAAAGAGAAACGGCTTGCGGTTCTTTGGCGGCAAGTTTCTCAAAAAAGACAGCCAGCATGCCATCATAATGCTCTGCTAAAATCGCAGTATTGCAATAAGTTTCAAAACATCCTTTTTGCCCACAGTAGCAAGGGCGTCCTTCGGGAATAATCGTGACATGCCCGATTTCGCCGGCTTTAAACGTTTCCCCTTCACAAATTTCATCGTTTATCCAAAAAGCACCCCCGATGCTATTACACAAGCTGATATAAAAAGCATTCATAACTTCGGTATTGATAGATTTTTCGGCATAACCTGCGGCACTGGCATCATTAAACAAATGACAGGGATACGGAATATATTTTCCAAAATAACCAACAGGCAATCCGGTTATTTTAAGAATTTCCCCATAAAAGATCTCTTTTTTATCTTCTGCAATCAAAGCCGGTACGGTGATACCAACCCCCAAAATGCAATCTGTTGAAATTTTTTGCTCTTCTATGGCTTCTTCAATGAGTTCTCCCAAATAACGTAGATATAAATCAGAATTGTGAAAGGGATGCCGAAGTCTTTTTTCATAGATTTGATTGCCACATAAATCAACCATAATAAGCGTAATGTGGTTTAATGTTAAGTCCATACCAATGGCAACTCGACACCTTTCGGCAATGGCGTAAGATTTTGCTCTGCGCCCACCGGTATATCCAAATGAGCCATTTTCATAAATAAGCCCTTCCTCCATTAAGTCATCTAAGTTTTGTTTGATTGTTGGCCGGCTTAGTTGTAATTCATAAGAAAGGATAGAAGCAGAGATGCTTCCGGTTTCACGTATTTTATGGTAAATTTTTTTTCGATTTTCCCATTTGACATCCAATAAAGTGTGCATAGCTAGAGTTTTCTGCCCCTTTCAAAGTTGTTTCCAATTAAGCGTTGCTATACATAAATATAACAGTTTTTTTAAAAAGTGGCAATTCACTTTTACAAATTTAATAAAGAAATTCAATATTGATTTAATCATTGACGAGAATGTATTTTTTTTGTATACTTTGATAAGTAAAGTGGATATGTAATATAGTTTTACAAAATGGAATTCAAGAACTGGGTTTGATATGGGGAGGCATGCATGTGTATGAAATTAAAGCTAAAAGTATCCGGAATAGAAAAATCCTTTCCGGGTGTCAAAGCACTTGACAACGTGAGTTTCAACGTCAGAGAAGGAACCCTCCATGCCTTATGCGGAGAAAATGGTGCCGGTAAGTCAACATTGATGAAAATCATTCATGGAATTTACAAACCGGATGCCGGAGAAATTTATATTGATGAGAAACAAGTAAAAATACAAAATCCAATGCAAGCCAGAAGCCATGGTATTGCAATGATTGCCCAGGAGCTTAATTATGTACCGGAAATGTCAGTGGAGGAAAATTTGTTTCTGGGTCGTCTCCCGGTGAATAAATTCGGAAAAGTGAATTGGAAATTATTACGCAAAAAAACAATCGAACTGTTAGAGCAGGAGGGTTTGTCTTACCATCCTGAGCAAAAACTAAAAGAGTTAACCGTATCTGATATCCAGATGCTGGAAATCATAAAAGCAATTTCCAACAACGCGGAAATTGTAATTATGGATGAACCCACTTCTTCGATTTCAAAAAAAGAAGTTGCCATGCTTTTTGAAAAAATTGCAATGTTGAAGTCGAAGAATGTTAGTATCGTATATATTTCTCACAAATTGGAAGAAGTATTTCAAATTGCGGATGATATTACCGTTTTACGGGACGGAGCGGTTGTGGGAACTCATTTAGCCGCAGAGGTGGACATTGATCAGGTTATCACATGGATGGTCGGAAGAAAGATGGACCATATTTATCCAAAGGAAACGGTTCCCATCGGAGAAAAACTATTTGAGGTAAAGGGACTTTATAGCAAGCGTACATTCCAGGATGTAAGCTTTCATGTGAATCGTGGTGAAATTGTCGGATTTGCAGGTCTGGTAGGTGCCGGTAGAACAGAGGTGATGCGTGCAATTTTTGGATTGGATTATTTTGACGCAGGTGAAATCTATAAAAATAGTGAAAAGATTTCAATACGCAAAGTAAAAGATAGCATAACAAACGATATCATTATGCTGTCAGAGGACCGTCGCCGGTATGGCATTATACCGATGCGTAGTGTGATGGAAAACGCGAGTATCTCCAGTTTAGAAAAATTCATATATGGCGGTTATTCTCATGAAAAAAAAGAGCGCAGTGTTGTACAGGAGTATTTTGGCAAAATGCAGGTAAAGACACCCACGTTAGATACTCCCATTCAATCTTTGAGTGGTGGCAATCAACAGAAAGTATTATTTGCAAAATGGATGTTACGAGAACCGGATGTGTTGATTTTAGATGAACCAACCAGAGGTATTGACGTTGGTGCAAAGTTTGAAATCTATAAGTTAATGACGGAAATTGTGAAAGAAAACAAAGCAATTATTATGGTTTCTTCTGAATTACCTGAATTAATTGGTATGTGTGACAGAATATACGTCATGAATCAAGGGAAATTAACCGGCGAGCTTAACAGAGACAAATTCTCACAAGAAGATATTATGAAGTATGCAACGAGTGTAAACATTGGAGGGAATGAGTAAAGAATGAAAAAGGTGAATACAAAAAAAGTGAATGTATCAAGGATACTTGAAAAACATTCGATTTTACTTATCTTGTTGGTTATGATTGTCATCAGTAGTTTTTTAAATCAAAACTTTTTTACGTATGGAAATATCTTTAATATTATGAGGCAGTTGGCCGTGCCAACGATTTTAGCTTATGGTGCGAGCATGTTAATCATCTCCGGCATGATTGATTTATCCCAAGGCTCTGTTTTAGCACTATCCGGCACGATGGCCGTAATGGTATTTCATGAAACAGATTCCTTGATTTTATCTGTGTTGGTGGCACTTGTGATTGGTGTAATCTGCAATTTGCTCAACGCTTTGATGGTAACTTATTTTAATACACCGGCTTTCATTGCGACTTTGGCAATGCAAATGGTAGCCAGAGGTGTGGCATTGTCGTTGACAGGTGGTCAAAATTTGCTTCAGCTAGGACGTTTTACGGTGTTTGGTCAGGGGAATGTGGGACCTGTTCCCATTTCTCTTTTTATCATGTTAGGCATTACGGTAATTGTTTGGTATATCTTGCACCATACAAGATTTGGCCGGTCTTTGTATGCGATGGGGGGAAATCAAGAAGCTGCGATAGCCTCAGGGATTCAGGTGAGTAAAAACAAATATATTGTCTATGCAATCAATGGGTTGTTGGTTGGATTGGCCGGGGTGTTATTTATGTCACGGGTTAATTCCGGTTTACCCAATGGTGCCGTAGGTTTTGAAATGGAGGGCTTGACCGCTGCAATCATAGGCGGTACGAGTTTCTCGGGTGGTGTTGGAACCGCCATTGGGACATTGGCAGGTGCCTTTATCATCGGTATTTTGAATAATATCATGAACCTGATTGGTGTTGGTTCTTTTACCCAACAAATTGTCAGAGGGGTGATTGTAGCCCTTGCGGTTATTTGGGATATTCGTTCCAAAAACAAAAAAACCAAAAAGATTATCTTAGCAGAGGATAGTGTGGAATCATAAAAGAATGTTAATCCAATTTGGATTTACAGATATAAGATGCGTTTATAAACGTTTCACAAAGAAGAGGAGAAAAACTTATGAAGAAGAAATTACTTGGTATGATGTTAAGTGTAGTGATGGCAGCCACGTTGTTGATAGGCTGTGGAGGTAACGGTGGTCAGGCAGGGTCAGGGGACGGAACTTTCCGTGTGGCTTATATTGCCCGTGCCCAAACAGATTCTTTTGGCGCTTGGTTGGTAAATGAAATGGAAGCGGCAGCGGAATTATATGATGACATTGCATTAACTGTTTTTGATGGACAAGCGGATGACGAAAGAATGGCGACTCTAATTGAAAGTGCCATCACAGATGGTTATGATGCAATCATCGTACAACCAAACAATGGAGAGGCACAAAGGCCATTTGTTGAGCAAATTGTGGATGCCGGGATTGTGGCGATTACAACAAATGCGCGGATTGAGGGTATTGAGGGAGCTTCGTCGGTAGATGCGGATCCTTTTGAGCAAGCAGCGGTAAATGCAAGATTAGCGATAGAGCAAGTGCCTGAAAATGCCCAAGTTGTTGTTTTAAATGGACCATCCGGAAATTTCCACGCGGATGCCAGAAGAGAAGCTTGGCAAGAGGTGTTTTTTGATGCAAGACCTGACGTAACCATCGTTGGTGAACAAATTGCTCATTGGAACAAAGATGAAGCAATGAGCTTTATGGAGGATTGGGTTACATCTATCGGTCAAATTGATGCCATTATTTCTATGAATGACAACATGGCCGCAGGCGCATTGGAAGTGGTTGCGGATGATCCGAATTTTGCGAACATCTTATCTTATGGTGTAGATGGAACGGCAGAAGCCGTATTGTTGATTTCAGAAGGCACAATGACTGCAACAGCGATGCAATCAGCCATTGATTTGGCCGAGCTGGTTATGAGCACAGTGCATCAATTATTGACCGGCGAAGCAGATCAAATTGATGTTGATATTGATGCTCCATTGATTACGATTGACAATGCAGAAGAATTTGTTGAAATGTTCCGAGAAAGAGGACAAATTCGATAGTATTTTGTTGATAGAAGAAAAAATAAATAATGGAGGAGATAAAAAATGAGTGACGGAAAAATGAAAGTTGCTTTGATGGAAGACCTGGGAAAAATTGGTTTTACGAAGCGTGACATCCCGGTTGCAAAAGCAAATGAAGTATTGGTAAAAATAGAAAGTGTGGGAATTTGTGGTAGTGATTTGCACTACTATGAAACAGGAGCCATTGGGCCTTTTGTTGTAAAGCCCCCCTTTGTACTTGGCCATGAAGCCGGTGGTGTTGTTGCTGCGGTGGGTTCAGAAGTGAAACATCTTGCAGTTGGAGACAAAGTTGCGCTTGAACCGGGTATTCCTTGCGGGCACTGCGAATTTTGCCGCACAGGAAAATACAATCTCTGTCCGGATGTTATCTTTTTTGCCACTCCTCCTGTAGATGGGATATTCCAAGAATATGTTGCCCATCCGGCTGATTTTTGTTTCAAATTGCCGGAGAATTTAGATACGGTAGAGGGTGCTATGATTGAACCTTTGGCGGTCGGATTTCATGCTGCCACAGAAGGTGGTGCGGCACTTGGGCAAACAGCGGTTGTGTTTGGTGCCGGCTGTATTGGTTTGACTTCCACGATGGCATGTAAGGCAAAAGGTATCTCTAAAGTAATCGTAGTTGATATTATGGACAAACGTCTCGAAACTGCGAAAAAACTTGGTGCAACCCATATTATCAATGGTGCCAAGGAAGATGTGGTTGCAAAAATCATGGAGTTGACCAATGGTCGAGGTGTGGATCTTTGCATTGAAACATCAGGCGTTGAAATTGCCGCCAATCAATGTATTTTTGCTTCTGCCAAGGGTGCTGTGATTGTACTGGTTGGTTATTCAGGTACAGGCAAAATGACCCTTGAAATAAACCATGCATTGGATAAAGAAGTGGTTTTCAAGACAATTTTCCGTTATCGCCATTTATATCCAATGTGTATTGAAGCTGCGGCAACCGGAAAAGTGGATTTAAAAGCTATGGTTTCTCATACGTTTCGGTTTGATGATTTGCAGGAAGCATTAGATGAATGTGTTCGCGATAAGGCGAATATTGTAAAAGGTGTCATTAAAATGGTTCCATAAAATTTGAATGAAAAATAAGCAGTACCTTTGTGTGTTATATGCAAGGTACTGCTATTTTTTTATTTCCTATAAAATAAAAATTCTTGATTATTTCAATATGAAATGTTACGATGTGAAATATAGATAACTTTCTCTGCCATTATAGTAGCACATTAGGTACCTTAGTGAAATGAAAGGAAGGTGGACAATGAGAGAACTTATCCTCGGTATGCTGATGCAACAGAAAATGACTGTGTATGAAATGCGCCTACAGATACAAAGCAGGTATAGAGATTTTTGCACAGACAGCCTTGGCTCAATTCAAGCTGCTGTAAAAAGACTTCTTGATGAAAACAAGGTTACTGTTTATGAATATGTTGAAAAGAGTGTGAATAAAAAACGATACTCTATTACAGACGAAGGACGCAAAACTTTTTATGAGTGGGCAAAATCACCCATTATTATAACTGACGTTAAGAATACCGAGTTTGGAAAACTATTGTTTCTTGGAATGTTGCCGACAGAGCAACGGTTAATTGCAATTGATGAAACACTGAATTGGTTAAAAGAAGAGCTAGATTCTGTTGGTGTTGTAAAAGTCGAAGCAGACATTGTTTGTAATAACGAAGCACAGCAAACTTTTGAAAACTGGAAAGAGGACAACGATTATTTTGATGATGTTGTTGATAAAGTCGAAGACATATCACTGTATAAGCAAATGACTGTGCAATATGGCATTGAGCTTATCAAATTTAACATTGCGTGGTTTGAGAGGTTAAAAAAAATAAACACAAAAATTTATGAGGGTAATCTAAGATGAACAAGTCGCATTTATCCCAGCCAACATATTGCGCGTACGATGTAAGGCCATATGGAATAATGATAAGGAGTGTGAAGTTTTATGTTGTATACAAACATAGCGATATTGATCTATATGGGTGTTGTTGTAACATGTAGTATACTCGCCTATCGGGTAAATCTAAAGATTAATCCAAATATGAAAATGAATATAACGGAAGATGATTTTGTTGTTTTTGTACCTAAGGTATCTTTGTACGCTTTGATTTTAATCGTGTTTGTATCCGGCTCAATTGTGCCGTTAGCCGTGTTTTTTGTTCCAAAAGCTGGAAATTTTGCGTTGGCACTGTGGGTAGTTTCTATCGTGGCGGCAGCATTTACCATATATTGTGTCTATGGGGTTATTTACTATATGTCTTTCGTTACATATGTATGTGGCAATGGAATCAGGCATAAAGAGCTGTTTTATCGTGAGTTTACTGTTACATTTAATGATGTGAGGCGCGCGAAATACGGTAGAAGAATGGGAAGTGAGAAACTTATACTCTATACCGACAAAGATATAATATTAGAGGCAGAAGAACATTTTGTCGGGTATCAGTCGCTCTTAAACATCATAGAACGTAAAGGCGGGCTAAAGATAGAGTGCGACTCCAGATAACTAATTGTTTGGATTGGCAGCCTTGATTAACTCAATGTAGATTTTGTGATGATGTGTATTAAGAACTATATATAAAAAATTTCAAATATAAAAATTAAAGGAATATAATATATAAAATCTATAAAAACAAATAATCTTTAATTATTAAGTATATACAACAATATAAAATTATGGTAGAATTCTAGTAAAAGAGCAAAAAGGAAAGGTCTAGGTAAGGTAAAGCGAACTTGGTAGTTGTTTGAAGTAACTTTTTTCGAAGAAAGGAGATACAAAAAGTGAAAAGAACTATGAAGAGGTTTTTTTGCGTGTTAATGGGCCTTATTTTTGTGTTGTTAAATGTAGATGGCACAATCATTGCGGAAGCACGTAACGAGACTCGAAGCCTTTTGTCGGCTGATTTGGCCGTTGTTGATGCAATATCTAATGTGCGTACTCTAACGGTATCGCCCACTTCTGTGGGTTTTGTAGCGGCGGCAGGAAATCGGACCATTAATGTCACATCTAATGGAGTGTGGAATCAGCCAACGAGTAATGTATCGTGGTTGACGATTTCCAATGTTACGCCAACAAATCGAAGGGGAAATGGTTCCTTTCGAATCAATGTTACGACTAATATAGGAGCAGCGTCACGTTCCGGAACGATAACCATTCGGCGAAATGATGGAGCTGTTTCTCGTACGATTTCCGTGACGCAGGTAGGACGTACTTTAACAGTGTCACCCACTTCTGTGAGTTTTGGGTCGGCGGCAGGAAATCGGACCATTAATGTCACATCTAATGGAGCGTGGACCCAGCCAACGAGTAATGTATCGTGGTTGAGTATTTCTAATGTGACACCGGCAAATCGAAACGGAAATGGGTCTTTTCGAATGAATGCAACAGCAAATATGGGTGCAGCGTCACGTTCCGGAACGATAACCATTCGGCGAAATGATGGAGCTGTTTCTCGTACGATTTCTGTGACGCAGGTAGGACGTACTTTAACAGTGTCACCTACTTCTGTGAGTTTTGGGGTAGGCGCAGGAAATCGGGTTATCAATGTTACGTCCAATGGGGTATGGAATCAGCCGACGAGTAATGTAAATTGGTTGACCATTTCCAATGTTGCTCCTGCAAATCGAAACGGAAACGGGTCTTTTCGAATCAATGCCGCTGCGAATACAAGTACAGTGTCTCGTTCCGGAACGATAACCGTCCGACGAAACGATGGTTCAATTGCTCGTACAATTGCTGTGACGCAGGTAGGGCGTACCTTAGCGGTGTCACCTACTTCTGTGAACTTTGGGGTGGGTGCGGCAAATCGAGTCGTTAACGTTACGTCCAATGGGGTATGGAATCAGCCCACAAGTAATGTAAATTGGTTGACCATTTCCAATGTTGCGCCTGCAAATCGAAACGGAAACGGGTCTTTTCGAATCAATGCCACTGCGAATACAAGTACAGTGTCTCGCTCCGGAACGATAACCGTCCGACGAAACGATGGCTCAATTGCCCGTACAATCTCTGTAACACAGGCAGGACGTACTTTAGCGGTGTCACCTACTTCTGTGAACTTTGGGGTGGGTGCGGCAAATCGAGTTGTTAACGTTACGTCCAATGGGGTATGGAATCAGCCCACGAGTAATGTAAATTGGTTGACCATTTCCAATGTTGCTCCTGCAAATCGAAACGGAAACGGTTCGTTTCGAATCAATGCCACTGCGAATGCAAGTGCAGTGGCTCGTTCCGGAACGATAACCGTCCGACGAAACGATGGTTCGATCACTCGTACCATTACTGTGACACAGGCAGGGCGTACTTTAACGGCATCGCCTGCAACAATAAACTTTACGGAAGGTGATGCAGAACATCGTACAATCACCGTCACATCTAATACAAGTTGGAATCAGCCCACCAGTAATGTAAACTGGTTGACCATTTCTAATGTTGCCCCTGCAAATCGAACCGGGAATGGTTCGTTTCGGATTAATGTTGCCGCCAATACGGGCGCAACTGCTAGAAGTGGTAGAATTACTGTGGTTAGTGGTGGGGTTAGCAGAGATGTAACCATAACACAACCGGCAAGAGTAACATTGACCTTTAATCCCAATGGTGGTATTGTAAGCCCAACCACGCGGAGTGTTGTAAGAGGAGGAGGGATAGCGAATGGTGTACTCCCAATTCCTACCAGAGGAGGCCATGTTTTTGTGGATTGGTTTAACACTTCGCTAACGGGTGGTGGTACACGCATTCGGACGGGTGCTGTATTCCATCAAAACACAATACTTTGGGCACGTTGGAATGATCCAAGTCGGCATTTAGGATTCTGGTGGCCCCCCTCTGCTTCCGGGATAACAATGATTGATTATACCATAGTGGGAAATCCTGGTACTATATGGGTGAATCGTATCGATGCCGGTGCAACGGCATGGAATGCGTCAAATGCTAGGGTTGGGTTCCGAAATCGAGCGGGGGCACCAAATAGAGTTGTCATAGTAAATCATGGTCCTCCCGGTGAATTGCAGCACTGGACTACGGGTAGCAGATTGGATCGTTTTGATATTCGCTTAAATGGAGATTGGGTTGAAGAGTTTGCTGCACAAAATAATATTCCGGAAGCTCATGTAGCTGCTTATCTGATGGCTCATGAATTTGGTCATGCGATTGGATTGGATAATGATCCGGCATTAAGAATGAATGAAACAAGTGTGATGACGCAAGGGGTTATACGTCGTGATAGTGTGGCGATTATTACGCCTTTTGATGTGGTTAGTGTGAATATGATTTATTAAGAAGAAAGAGAGTGATTAAAAATGAAAAAATATTTTTTGGTAGTATTTATACTAGGTTTACTTTTTCTCAGTGCTTGTGCAGCGGAAAATTCAAATGAAAGGATGGCGACTGCGGTAGAGATGGAAGAAGTGCTGTATGATGAATTGGATGGATTGGGTCAGATGGAGGAGATAGCATCAGAGGTTCGAACCGGTTTTCGGATTCCCGGTTATGAGAATATATATGAAATATCTGAGTCAGCCGATCTTGTTATTCATGGCGAAATCGTGGATGAGAGCGTTGAGTTTATGAATGTAAATACAACATTGGAGGCAACTATAGCAGGTTGCATAGAAGATTATGAGAGCGGTTTGATGTCAAGGGAAGAATTGGATGCAATCATTGATTTTTATCATACCCGTTTGGAATACTTTGAGCCACGTTATGATTATCGTATTATCTACAGCATAGAGATTATAGAAATTTTTCAAGGGGATTATGCGGTAGGGGATGTTGTTGAATTGACGCGCCCTATAGGTAGGGATGAAAATGGTAATAGTAGTTTGGAACATTCGGTTCGTTATGATATAGGTACTGAGTATATTTTATTTTTGAGTCGAAACAGAACTCAAAATCCAGGATATCTTCTGGTTAATTTTGATCAAGCGATGTATAAAGTGCCAGTTGGTCTCACGGATGAGCAGATGATACTGGAACCGGAATGTAGATATGGAGGAGCTATTTATACAGGTGATTCAGACTACTTGGATGAACCTTTTGATATCAATTTGGAAATTTTGCGAGGGATTGCAGAAGAAAATGGTCTGTTGGATGAAAGTGACATTCCGGAAGAAAATGGTTTGCTAGATGGAGGTTATGCCACAGAGTAAAAAGTTTTGTTTGCAATGTTGGTTGTGGAGAAAATCAGAAATGAAAAAATATCTTTTGGTTTTGTTGATATTTAGTCTACTTTTTATCAGTGCCTGTGCAATTGGAGCGTCAGATGAATTGGAAAATTCGGTTGAAAATAGTTTGTATGAAACGGATGATGATGGATGTGATGGAACAGGTCAAGTAAAAATGGGAACTCTGGGTGGTTTTCGGATTCCCGGTTATGGCAATGTATATGAAATGGCAGAGTCAGTAGATCTTATCATTCATGGTAAAATTGTGGATGAGAGCGTTGAGTTTATGAATGTAAATATAACATTGGAAGCAATTGTAGCCGCCCGTATAGAGGATTATGAGAGTGGTTTGATGTCAAGGGAAGAATTGGATGCAATCATTGATTTTTATTATACCCGTTTGGAATCCTTTGAGCCACGTTATGATTATGTTATGATTTACAGCGTAGAGATTATGGAGATTTTTCAAGGGGATTATGCGGTAGGGGATGTTGTTAAATTGCTCCGTTTCATGGGTTTTGATGAAAATGGTAATAGTAGTTTGAAACATTCGGTTCGTTATGATATAGGTGCTGAGTATATTTTGTTTTTGAGTATGGATAGGGATCAAAACCAACTTTATCTTCGGCTCAATTTTGATCAAGCGATGTATAAAGTGCCAGTTGGGCTTACGGATGAACAGATGATACTGGAACCGGAATGTAGATATGGAGGAGCTATTTATACAGGTGATTCAGATTATTTGGATGAGCCCTTTGATATCAATCTGGAAATTTTACGAGGGATTGCAGAAGAAAATGGTCTGTTGGATGAAAGTGACATTCCGGAATAAAATGGTTTGCTAGGTGGAGGTTATGCCACAGAGTGAAAAGTTTTGTTTGCAATGTTGGTTGTGGAGAAAATTAGAAATGAAAAAATATCTGTTGGTTTTATTGATATTCAGTTTACTTTTTATCAGTGCCTGTGCAATTGGGGCGTCAGATGAATTGGAAAATTCGGTTGAAAATAGTTTGTATGAAACGGGTGAAGTGATACCTGATGGGCTTGGAGTGGAATTG
>Ga0123352_10001716_pt1 | contig 29603 bp, 20 predicted proteins | sample TergutLab28metaG_FD_89700 | JGI IMG/M metagenome (GOLD analysis project Ga0123352, IMG submission 89700) | Labiotermes labralis P1 segment gut microbial communities from Petit-Saut dam, French Guiana - Lab288 P1 | ecosystem: Host-associated > Arthropoda: Insects > Digestive system > Gut ... | reverse complement strand
TTGCTCCCCCCCCCCCCCCCGTGTAGATTGCTTGGTTGTGTCTGTTGGCAGATAATTTTCTGTCTGCACACATCTTTATGATGTCTTGTGACATATTACAGTCTTTGATACTTTTCTTGCTTCTCTCATCTGTTGGAAGTATGCTTCTTGTATATATAAGAAGACCATGCTTATGATGTGCTTCACTCTTCATTTGCCAAGAAATATGGAGTAACCACAACCATTCAGCATGGAAGGCTTAAGTGTACACACTTTCAGGCGTGACAGCCCAGACATGCTGTGCACAACCATGTATAGTCATATAAGTGGACAGGTTTTAAAAATTATTTAACGCTTTAATGACAAAACTGTGTCTGAGACCCAGCTCTTACTGCGCAGGAAACACTTTCTGCCTTGGTAATAAAAACCGATAAGTTAATGCCGTATAGTGGAATAATCGCTGTTTGTTCTGAGATTCGTGCACAACACATAAACGCATTTTGGGCAGAACACAGAATTTCTGTCTGTTAAAGCTGGTGGTACATAAAGTAACACTTAGGCTTTAAAAGGTTAATTGTACATCTTGTGGTGTATGGTTTCTTACAAGTCATGTGGCTGAGATAAGAGATTGATTAGGTCTGTTAACCAGTGTAGTTTACAAATGCTGTCATACATTTGGTGTGCTTGGGGTTTATGCTGAAAAGTAATGTTACTTAGTGGAGTAAATGAGCTATGTCTAATGTAGTGATGTCTCAATTAAACTTTGTGATCTAGGGGAACCTTCTTGAATGCACATCATAGAAAATTTGCGTCATTCTCCCTCCTTTATACAGTTCTAAAATGCAAGTTCATAATTGAAGTACCATCTGTGGTTTGTGGTATTCCCTTGTCATGTTACCAGTTTTTGTTGTGTGTAGTTCAACCATGGCATCAACATCAGAGCAGAGTTGAACAGATGGGCAGTAAAGCTGCTTCAGTAGTAAATGCTGCAGAATACTTTATGGGTCCAGACAATATTGCATTGAATTCATTAGCCACTGGTATGGAAAGTGGGCTAAAAATAAACACAGGGAAATCTAATTGTGTGTTGGGTTTGAAATTTTTGCTGTGAATAAATGCACTACAATTTCTCAGGTGATTAGCCATATCCATGTTGAAGTTGATACATTGTTTCAGATACCTGCTGTTTTCATTAGCATACATATGTCAGTGACTTAAGGATGTACCTCACAGTGAACATGATTGTGGAGACATAATAGGTCTCATAGACATAAATTTTAGACTCAATTTTGACATAGCTGATTATCTGAGAGGTTTATATTGTAATATATTCATACCTCATGATCAGAATATGGGACAGAATCATGTCAAAGGCGGCCAATAAATTTCTTCAAATTGTGGCCTAGTACATATATTTTGAAACAATGATAAATCAAAATTGCATTCTAACAAACTTCAAATGCAGATTAAAGTCAGGGATGTCTGCTTCCATTCAGTTGGGTTATGTTTTATTATCTTGTTTGTAGTGTACACATGTGATGTTTGAAACACAGAACTGTAATTTTACATCTTGTTTTGTAATGGTGTAAATGTCTCCCACACTAAAGAAAGAATGAAACAGGGTGCTTAGGAAAATGATTGTATCAAAGATGGGTGTTGCCAAATTGCATTATGAGAAATTTGATAATTCGTACTCTTTGTCAAGGATTATTAGGATGTTTATAAGGCAGAGTATGAGCTGGGCAGGGTGCATAACACACATGAGAAAGAGCAGAAATGTATACAAAATTTTGGTCACAAAAGCTTCAAGGAAGATAACATTTTTCACACCTGGGCAGAGATGGAAGCAAAATATTAAAATGGAACTTCAGTAAATAGTGTGAGGGGATGTGAACTGAATTCATGTGGTTAAGAATAGAGCCTGGTGACAGGATCGTGTGTCCATGGTAATGAACCTGTATGTTCCATAAAAGGCATGTAAGGTGCTAACTTAGAAGATCAATCTCATATCATATATCATAAAGTAATGTCTCTTGAACAGTACCACATATTTTATGCTGTCAAAGGAGTCTTTCTTAGAGAAATGCAGTAAATGTGATTAGAGAGCAAAAGGAAAATAAACCAGTGTATCTCTTGAATGATGGTTTTATATTGGAACAGAGGTATGGAGGTGTCTCAGTCTCGAAGCCACACGCCCGATTCACTGTCCCCTGACCGACAGCAGCAGCAGCAGCAGCAGCAACAGCAAGTTCAGTCACCAGCTTCAAGAGGGCCTGGGCCAAGTCCAACAATGCAGCAGCGGATAAAAGCCATTGGAGTACCAACTCCTCTTGCCATGTCAAGCCCTATTCGCAGGTCAGTCAATACACAATTTTCAGGAGCAGGAGTTTATAATCTGGGTTATGTAGTGTTAGATATTTTTCCCCATCTGTTTTTGTCTTTACCTTTTCTTCCTCCCCTTCGTATACAGGTTTCAGTTGTATGATGTGTAATTTTTCTTGTTGCAGTGTTTGAGATCAATTCCATTAATTGGTTAGGTAAATATCTCATTATAAGTGATACTGGTACATTTGGTTGCTGTTTACTTCTCTTTTAGACCTTAATGGGAACAACATTTAAATTTTTAGTAATTTTTTGCTCAAAATGCATGAAATGAAAACAGGATGAAGTTGTGCTCCTTGCATGTTACATTTCCAAAATCACTGAATATATGTCATTTAAAATTCAGATTGAGATTTTGCATTGAAAGTTGCTGGTAAAATTTAATTTTCTTTCATTCCTGTTTCATAATTTTTTACTTCACATGTAGCATACATCGGAACTTGATTCCCTCCAAACAAGCTTAGAATCATAATCATCACCACCACCATCACCATCACCACCACAATCATCATAATAATACCATTACCATATGACTCTAGTGGCTCTTTGTCTGCTGTCTGACTGAAGTACAGTGGCATATCCTGAAGTTACTGAGTCACTATTGGAATATGCACTCTTTTGTTAATGTCACTTTTTCCCCCTTCATTGTAGTCACCTTATGCAATTTGTTCAGTATTTCTGCCTGTGCTGGAAGCATTGCTGGAACTGAGTTTTGGAATAACATGTAGGATGGGCAGCAGTTCCTAAATTTCAGGACATTTTGAAAATGGTGCCCTTACAGCTGTGATTTTATTTTCACAGATGAGAAAAAATTACAAGGGGCTAAGTCCGGTGAGTAAGGAGTTAGGGGGAGGACCACAGTTATATTTTTATCAGCCAAAAATTTTTGTACCGAGACCAAGGTATGCCAGCACCTTGTCATGATGAATTAACCAGTTCTGGTTCTGTCGTAATTATGGATGCTTTTGTGGACTTGCTCCCTCCTTTTGTAAAACCGCTCAGTAACAGTGCTGGTTAACCATTTGGCATGGAGGGACAAATTCCTGATGAACAGTGCACAGTCAAAAAAGAATATGCTGTTGGTGGTCAACTGACTTGCTTCACTTTCTTTGGATATGGAGTGGACAGGCTTTTCCACTGAGAGGACTGCTGATAGGTTTCAGGGTCATATGTGTAAACAAAGATTTTGTCTCCTGTTTTGGCCTTTGGAGGAAGTTTTGGTAATTTTTTACTTCATCCTCCTGGCACACAAACACACACCACTGTTTCTGCTTGTAAGTGAGCAGTCAAGGCACAGATTTCGCAGTGATGTGCCACATATTCAGATCCTCCATTAGAATTCACTGATCTGTTCCATGTGATAGGCCCATCCTGCTAGCAATCCAAAATGATCCATTATCAGTCTTCATTTATGATACTGCAAACTTTCTCTACACTTTTGTATTTGTGACCTATGCAGGTGGGGGGACACATGAACATTTACAACTTTCAACCAAACTTCTCACATGTTTCGATAAGAATAAACACTCAGGTTTCTATTCTTCCAATTTCATTGTTGCCAAAAACTTTTGAGTACTTGATCTGTTTCTGATTTTTTTTCACATCAAGTTTGAAGCAAAACATAGTACAAGTGTATCACTCCTTCAAATTAACCATTAGGAAGTCACAGTTCTGCACACAACAGGTAACATCCATATAGAAGCACAGCAGAGGGTTGTGGTTGCAAAACATGTTAGACTGTCTCAGAAGATAGTGATAATATGGCATATGGTTGAAAGCCGTACTTCTTGCCATTCTTAGATGTAGTGGCTAGTTCATGAACTTTCTGATATGCCTTTTTACAGCATTATAAAAATGTGTGTTTTGCATTTTAATCAGACAGCTGGTGGAACAGTTGTACAGGGTGCGGCAGAAAGAACTCCCCGATTTGGGAGGGGCATAGCTTCGGGTGGGAAGCGCGTTGAACAGCAGTGTACGTGCTGTTTTCAGTGTACACCATGGCGTGATCGGTAGAACATCGAGCCTTTATTGTTGAGGAGTTTATAAGATTTTTATATTTTTCCTGGACATGTTATCTCCTTGTGTGGTGATATCGGGTGGCTGCCGCGTTCGCCAGATTTGACCCCCTGCGATTTTTTTCTCTGGGGCTACTTCAAAACAAAGGTTTACGAACAATGTCCCCTAACTTTGGAAGGTCTGAAGGAGGCGATACGACAGGAAGTTGCTGCCATTACACCTGAAATGATTCTCAAGGTCATGGACAACTACCGAGAGAGACTACATCAGTGTATCAATATTCAAGGCTGCCACTTGAGTGATGTTTTTTTCAAAACACGTTGATGTAAAACGGCATTCTGTGTACTTTCCAGAAATAAAAAAAAAATTTGCCGTATCTTCTTTGGTTTCGAATTTATTAGCTTCCCAAATAGGGGAGTTCTTTCTGCCAAACCCTGTATTTCATATGTGCGGTTAAATCTTGGTAATTGTATAGCAGTTAACTGGAATCCATCAATTTTATTATATGTACAGTTTTCAAGCAGGGTTTATTTTGAAGTTTTTGCAACATAATAGCATTTTTTTTGTAAAAGTGCAGATATAACAAAAATCTATGGAATGGAAAATATTAAAATTTGAAAGCTAATCGCACAGTTCTTCAGTTAATACAGTATGCAATATATCATATTTGCCCATCCTCTGGCTACTGTTTTTTTTGTATTACTACTGTAGACCTGTACACATAGTCAGATTTCAAGTGTGCTGGAAATTTGTATACTAGTGTAGATAGATCTACAGTAGTAATAGAAACACAGTCAAAATAAATGCACATTTTAGAAGTAGATACAGTGGTTTAACTTTTTACCTGTTGTGTTATGGATATGAAACTTTGTTTCTCACATTAAGGGAGGAACATGGAGTAGATAAAATGTGTTACAGAACAGATTGCTGAGGAGAATATTTGGACCTAAGAGGGAGGAAGTACCAGGAGGTGAGGAAATTGCATAATGAGGATATTTATAAGTGAAAATTTTCATAATCTGAACTCTTCACCAAATAATAATGGGTTGATAGGATGGTGACTAGTAGGGATATGAGATGGGCATGGCATGGTGTGCATGAGACAGAGATGAGAAATGCGTTCAGAGTTTTGATAAGAAAATGTGAAGAGTTGAGGCCTCATGGAAGCTCTGAGGATGGATGGGAGTTTTATGATGAGGTAGATGTTGATTGAATGAATGAGGGGGTATTGTCTTGATTTGTTTGGCTCAAGAATGAATCCTGTTACAGGCATGTCTGAACACTGTAAAGAACAGTTGACTTCCTACAGGACATGGAAAGTGTAGACTGTGTGGACTTTTTTTTTTTGGTCAAGAAGGGCTTTGCTATGTGTAATTATATGTACATATTAATTATTTGCTTGATCCTCTTCATAGGTTACCTGATTGTTGTAATTCTGTTTCATGTATGCCTTTGTATAACAGAGGGAAGTGGAATTAAAGTACAAGTCTGTATTATGTTAAAGTGGTTCATGTATATATGGCATTGATTCTTTATTTTCAAGAATACAGAATTTCCTTATGTTTGTGTATTTGTAGCTTTGTTGTGTAACAGTGTGTTGTGAGACAGTCGTGAACTTCGAAATAAAGTTTAAAGGATGCTTATTATAATGAACATCAGTCAAACTTATAATTTTGCCATGTTTTGCAGTTGTCTGTTAGAATGAAATAATTTTTTTTATAAGACTGTGCCACTCAAGGCACTTTGTAGAGAATAATACTGAAACATTGAAACACTGACTTGCACTTGCCCATGGTCTTACAAACACTGATGTTGCAAAGCCCAGAGTCAGAGATTTATTGAAGGGAAAATTAAATTGAACATGGCTGCATGGTAATTGGATGTTTGTCATTGATTTATTCAGTGACATCCTCTGAACTGCAGGGGCCATACACCCATTAAATGATACAATTTTGTGAATAACGAATTACTTACTTACTTAATAGTATTCAGACCCTGGACCTTCCAAATATTAGACAAGAACATTTAACATTACCTGGCTAAGGTTAAAGATGAAGTTCAATGTATATACAAATGTATCTGAAGGTTGTTTTCCATCCTTGCCAGGATAATACCAAAAATTGTTAAAAGTAGTCTCAAACAGAAATAGGTTGTGTTTTGATTAATTCACCTACAAATGAGGTGGGCAGGATTCTGGTAGGTAAGCTCTATTGAATGAGGTTCATGTTAGAGATTGAAGTGTGATTAATGCCTGAATCATTTCATTTGGAAACTGGCTGATACATAAGTACTTATTATCCGTTATGTATAGTGCACAAAATATTTGATTTCATCCCATTACTGTTTAGGCCTCAGTAGTGATAATGCAGTAATTTTGTTTGGGCTGTACCAAGTTTGAATTGTGGCTGGGTTCCATCCACCCACTAGGAAAGTTTCTGTAGTTTTCCTCACTCTCCAGGTAGATGGTGGGACTGCATTTTCTTACAGACAAGATTGCCTCTTTCAAAATCGTTTTACACTTACCAGTCATGGTACTACTGTATATAAACTTCACATCCTTTCTTGCACAGCCTTGCTTGAATTTTGATAATCGTCCCTGTAAGTAGCATGCACATTGAAAGTTTTACTGTAACAGAGTGTTTGGCACTTCATCCTACTGTTGCATATGCTCATTTTTTCTGCAAAACTGTCAGTCACTTTGTTCTTTTACTGTGACGGTCACCTGCTATTGCCTCAATGAAATAACTCCTACAGTTATTAAGTATCTAAATGTTTTTGTATATTGTGTGCACTGGAAGGTATATCAGTAGGTTGTGTTTGAGATTCTCTGCGGAGTTCTCAGTAGGCATGTTGGCACGTGCATTGTGTTTCTTCAGGTGATGTTAACCACTTAAGGGACCGCTCCTCATCTGGCAGCCACATGAACTGACTCATTAGTTAACTCTTCACGTTACCTCAGTTTGGTTACCTCAAAAGGTAAACAGGATGACTTTAAATTTGTTTGCTCACTCTCATGCTTAGTGCTCTCTGTTGTGCTGAGTGTTTTGGTTCTGTGCCTTCATTGTTGATTGATTCTTGATTTCATTAACAGTTTGTTTGTCAGTTGTGTAGGCTGTACAGAGTCAGGTTTGTTGTTAGTGATTGTTTTTAATGGGGACTATTGTGAGCACTGTAATGAACCTTTGGATTCCATAAATTGTGGATTATTTTGAGTAGCTGAGCTGCTATTAGCTTCTCCAGAAGAGCTCTGCATCATGGAGTTATTATTTTTAATATTACATGGTTTAGTCCTTCAGTCAAAGGTAAGAATGCAGATTGAGTTTGTATGAGAACAAAGAACTGAGGAGAATATCTAGACATAAGAAAGAAAAACTAATGGAAGTGTCCTAATTTTACTCCACGGAATATTATAGAGTGGTAATCATTGAGGATAAGATGACAGTGACATGTAGCATGTGTGGGGGGAGTTAAGAATGCACACAGACATTTAGTTGCAATACCTCCAAGAAAGGAACAATGTGAGAGACTGGAATGTGCTAAAATAGACTTAAACATGCATTGAATGGAATCATTGAGCTACAGAGAGGTCAGATGACAGACTCTTGGGAACATGGTAATGACCTTTTGGGTTGCATAAGAAGTAAGGAATTTCTTTTACCAGCAGAGCACTCATACCTTGTTATGAAAGCGTCTGTGCCATGGAGTTGTCATTTTTAATACTGTAGTATGATATAGTGTATGCATAATATTGTTATATGTACCTGTTCCTGTTGTTTCGTTTTGAACAAGGTTACCTCCAGGTGTATATAAATTTAGTGTTATGTATGTTCCATGCAATAGATTAACAATATCTTACATTTATTCCAACTAATAAAATTAATATATGTAATTTTATACTTGTGTTTTACAAAGTTGGAGTAAGGCTAAGGAGTTTTGACACCCCTATTTACCAGAACAGATGTTAAATTTACATTGCACGGTTTATTGGCACCTGTGTCTAAAAAAGTAAAGTTCGTTTAGAAAGCTGCAAAATTTTTATTTCTTTTAGAAAATAACAGTGTTAGTAGGTGACAAGTAGGTGCCCACATGTAGTTCTGTTTCATAAGGGCATCTGTCTCCAAGGCAAAATTATTGTAAATGTTTAGAGATGATTACAGTGTTTGGAAAACTGTCACTCAGGATACAGATTTACATGTGTCATAATGCCAAGTGGATGGCTGCATATCTCAATGTTGGGTCATATCTTTTTTCCACAGTGGGAATCTGGCATCCTGAAACCATGTTTGTCATAAGTCTTATGCATTTCGGATGTAGCAGCATGTTCAGCTACAGAGCCTTAGAGTCTAATTACAGTAATTTCAGATTTTTGTACGTCATTCATTTGCAGAATATGTCGCAGGAAGGCCGCAAAAAATACTGTATGATACTGCTTAATGGCAGATAGTTTAATGAAATGGATTTATGAAACAGTTCTCTGTGTTGTCATCTAAGTGGTAGAAAGTGCCATGCCACAAGTGTGGTTGATACACACTCTTACACTTGGCTAGACTGCTTACATAAATGCATGAGAAACATACCACACAAAAACTGTGTGTGCTAACTGTCTTCCTGATGATGAACCCATGAGGTTTGAAACATGTGGAAGACTTCATAAGTCAAATTAAAGCATTAATTTTGTGTGCATTTCGTCAATTTATGCTGCATAATTTTATCGCAATGCATGGTGCTAAAAAATATAAAATATGTATGGAACTTATAACCCATTAGTATAAGTGATTGTTGTGAACTTCTGCTCACTAGTCTACAAAATTGGCTTGCCCCGTTTTCAAGTCTTGATAACATCACCAGTGTAAATGGAGCTTACTTCAGAATAAATTGCCTGTGCACTTACAAGGTGGGCAGAGGGCATTGGGGTCATTAGCTGCATCCATGATGTAATTGTTGGGGTTGCGTGTGCTCTGAGTGTTTGGAGGGTTACAGGTCACTGTATTATGCAGATACATTTAATTCTGACAGATATGTAGGTCAGATAGTGCAAGTGGACCAGTAACCTTTCCTATGATATAGATCTAAGCGATGCTGTAAGTGAACATTGTAGAAATCCTGTGTCCCAGCACTGTTAGCAGTTAACCTTCCTGTAATTGTACTTGGTTGGGAGAGAAAGTTAATCTTGTCAGTCAGAAGAACTATGACATTGGTTTCATCTTTTTAAATGTGAACTGTGGAAAGAAAAGGAGTGAAATTAGGATGTAGAGAGTAAAATTGAAACTCTCTTTTACTTTAATAGTAAATTATGTTCTTCTTTAGTGGTTATTTGTTGTAGGAATTGTGTAACATGTTTTGTTTATATTCTTCCACTTTGTTCTCATTCTGAATGGAACTTATCACTGGAGTCTAGGTTCATGGACTTAATTTTGCTGCGCCGAAACCATATTCTTATTTCTTTTACGTATCTGCATTGCATAGTAGTTTGTGCAGTAGCTTGTTTCTTTATCTCCAGATATATTCTTTTTTTGTGATGTTATTTTGTTATTCCTGTTCATACTCATGGCTTATTCATAGCGGTATGAACATAATAATAGGCAAGGTTGTTATTCATAGCTTCAGTTTCTGTGGTTGGACACCCTAGAATGTTTCTTACACATTAAAATTTATTCTGTGTTGTTCATTGTAGGCAGGAGTATGAGTTGGACAGTTTTTGGGTCACCATCACAGTACAAAGATTTTAATAATTTTGATTAAATCAATTTGTGTACTATTTGGAGGACTCAAATGCCAACATATATTTAAGCTTAAAATGTTTTTAAGGATCCCTCAAATTTACCACAGGACTTTGGTGTATGCTTTACTATTCCTTTTGTCCAATATTCACATTAGTTTGTCTTTCATCAGATGATGTTTCACAGCTGTCAGATATGTTAAACAGAATGAGCAGGTATCTTGCAGCTGTTACGAAGGTTGGAGAATGTAAATCTCAACATCGATAATGAATGTCATGGTATTATCAGTGCAGTGGGTTTAGAATTGAGTAGAATAAAATACAGCAGAGCAGGCACTGAGTGACCCATGCACTTTGACCATAATCCGTCTTTTGTGCAACCCTCTAGCTCACACATTTGGCAGTCTCACATCTTGAACAAAGTGCAGTATCCTGCTGACAGAAACGTCATCACAGTCACCTGGTTTCATAAAGTGGTGGATGACTCAGGTGCCTGAATCTTGATTTGGCCAGATTCTCACAGTCACAAAGAACATGTGTGGCTATTTCAGGTGTCTGCTTGCATCTGTCACAGAAGAACCTCCATTGCAGTTGTTGGGTTTGTCTTCATCGCCCCTAATTCAGTCAGACAGGCTAAGCTCTGTCACTTACTGCTTTTTGTCCTGCTGACATTGTATGTGACCCTCGGCCACCAAACCTGGAGCCATAGGTCAATACAGGTCTGATCACCGTGTAGATCCAATGCACCACCCTGTGTTTCAGGCCTCAGGTTTTACCAGCTGCACCATTACAGTTCCAAAAAGCCCTGTAGGCTTTATTCATCACATTTTTCAGATGTGTCTTCCATGTCATTTCCCCTCCAGAATAAATCCAGGGTACTTGACCTTGGTAGTTAGCTTTAAGGTGTGTCCTGAGAGGGTTGGTTTGTTTAGGCCCCTTAAATCTCTCCTCCTGGTGAATGGTACTATCATCATCTTTTGTGGGTTGATAGCTGAGTCCTATCACACCACTGTTGTACCATAGTCAGGGCCTCCTGTACAAGCTCTGAGACCATGTTCAGGAATTTTCTGCAGATGAGGATAGCAATGTCATCTGCATACCCAAGTGTATATCATTCATTCTTACTGAGTCCTCATACGAGTTTATCCACAGTGAGGCTCCACATCAGAAGCAAGAGAACATCCCCATGTGGACAGTCTGTTGTCACAGACCCTTTCAGATTTTCTCTTGTGAGTGTGACTGTGATTTCTCTGCCTCCCAAAGCCCATGCTGTTTGGCAGCCTTTGTTATGATGTTAAATCAGGTGCTATCAAAAGCTCCCTTGATATATAGGAAAGCTTGAAGTACGACTTTCCTTTTTTTATAGTGCTTCCTCTGTATGTGTGATCACATAATGCACTGTGGTTTAAGTGGACTTCCCTGGCTGGTAGGCAAATTGGTGTCGATACAGGGGACATAATTGCAAAATCTCATCCCTGATATACCTGCCCACCAATTTTTCCATTGTTTTCAGCATGAAGGATGATAGACTAATAGCACAATATGTCTATGCCCGGTGTAGTTAGCCTTCCTGGGTGGAGGGATAATTGTCAAATTGATTTGCCTCCAAGCTTTGGGTATATACCCTCTTGCTAGGCGGGCTCGAAAGGTAAGGCACAGATGAGTCAGTAAGAGATCAATTCTTTGTTGCAAGAGTGCAGATACAATTCCATCAGTCTGCAATAAGTGTAAATAAGATAGTTGATAAATAAACTCCTGCTCTTTGTAAATTGAAATTGGTGTATATATTTGGGGATGCACTGTTCATGCCACTTGTACTTCCTGCTCTTCTCTTGTATGGTAGTCACTCAGAGTTAGTTCTCTTAAAGGTCAAACCCTGGTACTCCAACTCAGCCTCGTCGTCCAGACTTCATTGGAGTTGGAGGTGTAACAGGTGGTCTCTCGACATATTATGACTTCCAGCACCAACAGCAGCACGTGGGGAGCACGCATTCACATCATGGAGCTCAACCTCATGGGTCTGGTGGACGAGTTGCACCAGGTGGGACATATGGCAGTCCTCAGAGACGATTCCTTTCTGAGGGTGAGTTGGTACGACAAGGTGCATCTGGAAGTGAACTTGCATACTCACGAACCAACAACACGGTGGACAATATACGTGAGTTAGCAGGGTCCCCACAGCGGGGAGTGTATATGTGGAAAGACACATCTCCAAGTGCATATGTTAGTGGGGGGAATGGTGTAACAGGGCAAATGCAGCATCACCAGCAGTTGTCCTCACAGCATCAGCGACCAGGTGTCTATGACTATTACCGATCCAACCCCACAAGTCCCACTCAGCAGCAGCAGCAGCAGCAGTTGTATGGACAAAGACCGTCTGCATCATCATATTATCCTCCAGTAAGGGGTGGTGTACCTGTCTATCCACCACCTCAGTCGCCGCAGATAAAGCGCAAAACTATGGCAACTCCTACAACTCCAACATCAACAACTATTGTGTCCTCTTGCGATGGTGGACGGCGACCTAGTCCAGGTTCCAGGAGGCCCATGTCATTTGTGCGTGCATTAGAAATGACAGACTCAATGGAACTTGCATCGGCTTCACCTGGAACTCCTCGCACAGAACATCGTGGACTTGTGGCTGTTGGAGGTCCAATGGGAGGAACACCAACATCCATGGTGCAAGATACCCACCGCAGCTCCACACCCACACCTGACCGTGCTAGTGTGTATGACATGAACTATGAAATTTCAGTATAGGGAAGGCTGGGCCCAGTGGGGACACGGGTCTGTAGTGTGGGTTATGGGTACGGGTACTCGCAAAACAGAACATTACCACACCACAGACAAGCTACCTACAGCTATGTAGCAGGGGCCAGGACTTTCCCTATTGCACGCAGAGGATACAACAGGCCACCACCTTACTGAAATTACTATTGATGTTATTTATGTGGAAAATGTAAGAGGATATTATAGTTACAGCCTTCCAAATTCGTGTTGGTGTTTAACATAATGGACGAATAGACTCTAGGGAAAATATGTACTGTAATGTGATGCTTCCCTGAATAGTCTTTACATGGAAGAAAGGGTTCTTCTAATTGACAGATGGAGAGTGATGTCTTCACAGCATTTTTATAAAATAAATTGTACAAAGCAGTGAGGTCGATAGTGGTTTTTAAATAAGGATAGTAACATTTAGTTTTGTCGTGTTATAATATCGTACTGATTGTGTGAATGTTCAGTGAATGTCAGTAGTTTTGCAATTTTGTTTGTGCAGAATTTACATCAGTCTATACTAATATATGAAAGTAGTAACTGTAGTAACACATTCAGAATATCTGCAGAGAGATGTAATGATGAATGTTGTATTGTTTCAGAATCTCTACTATTTTGTCAGTTAAATAATTCATCATTGTGCCATGAACTAATGAATGCAGCCAACAGAATATGTATGGGGCAACCATTGTAATTCTCTTGTAATTGCCTTGTGACCCTTTCAGGATAAATTGTAATACCTTTCTCGCACGCTATAACATTGCAGTCACTTCAGATCAGAAGCTGCACTGAAGTCCACCTTTTTATATAGCATGTAACAGGAATATTGTGCTACAACAGATTCATGCAGTCCATACTTTACTGTATTCTTTGTTTTGGGATTACTGTGTTTAACACAGTCACAGTGACTTTGTTTGGAACATGTCATAGTGACTTGATATGGAATACAGGGAGGAACCCTGAATGTATTGTGGACACCATTTGGAATTTGCCATTTTGATATGACTCCATGGTTTGAAGCAAATACAAAATGTATTGTCTCCTTCTGTTTGGTTAACCCTGCTTATTTGAAGTACATTTAAAGTCCATTACAACGCAGCAAGTACGGAGCATTACTATTGGATGAAGTCTTTCAGTTAAACTCTTCCATGACATGTGTTATCTTTGTTATAACCAGTGAAAAAAGTAAAAGTAAAGTTTTCCTTGTCCACATCATGAAGGCATACAGGAGGAATTGCTCCACTCATTAGTAATTTTAGCAGTGTGTCATATAAATACTAGGCAGATTGTGAGTAAGCACAGTTTGTGTAGAAGCATAAGATTTTCACGTTATAAACATGATTTTTTAACTTAGTGTAATCTTTACTGTTAACAGTGCATAAATAAATAAAGCTGTTTTTTGCTTGTTGCTGTTACTACTCTAAATTGCCAACCAATCACAACTTACTCATATCTAATAATTGATATTCACAATTGTTGAAAGTAATGTCTTTTAATTTTTTAATAGTTTCATGAGATTTGAAATTATTGCTTGCTGATGTATTTGATACTTTGAGCCAGTGGAGTTGTTCACAGAGTAATCAGAATTAATGCCCTAACCATTCATGACACAAGGAGAAATAAGGAAATAATTTTTACACGCTATATGTGTGATTATGCTTTTATTTGAGCTGTAAATGGAGTCTATATAAAATAATCACATGGTTTTAATGCTGTTTTTACAATTATCATCCTTAATTTTGAGAAGGAGGGGATCATGATACAACATATGAAATTAACGTGTCTAATGTGTAACTTGCATTTTAATTCTCATACGCATTCCAAGTATAGACTCTACATACATGGTAATGCAGATAAACATGAAATAATTTTTATTGGTATATTATTTGTTGTTGTTTGAATATTATTTCAACTTACTGTAAATTACTGCATTATACATCCATTGGAACTGAACAAAAATCAGAAGTTCAGAGAGGAAGAGCTAGCAGATTTAAAGTGGTGTCTGCAGTATTGTTTGATAAATCATTCAAGAATGACATGCTTTAACAAAGATTTGAATGTACATTCAATACTTTAAGGAGTTACGCCTTTAATATGTGTGTTCTGTTAACTTATGAGATATTATACAAGGAACTATCCCAAGTCAGAAAATGAACAGTAAAGTGACCAGTGCAAGATTTACTGCTGGATAAAATTCTAAATGTTGTTACAGGGTGTTCCAAATTTTGTGTCCCATAATGGAAGTTGAGTGTGTAGTGAACTTAATTGTGTGCTTCTGTGTAGCCATAAAAGAGGTGCACATTTTGCACACTTTGATCGTTGCATTTTGGTAAGACAACTGCAATTTCCAGTCTGTAGAGTCAGTATCCACATTAAACTTTTATATAAATTTGTAAAGAAAAAATGTAGGTCAGTGAAAATTTTTAAGTACTTTGAATCACTTGGTATTGTTTTGCATGCACTGATTCTGTAAAAATGGCGAATCTCATATTCCATCTTTTGTGTTTTCTTAACTGATCGATTTTATCAAAATGTACCCAAAAACTTGCCCGGTGTGGGTTAATGGTGAATTTTTGTAAGCTCTGTCATGCTGTGTTATTAATGTAGGACTGTATAGTTTCTGTCTCTTCTGATTACAGTGTATTTCATATATTTCTGCTTTGTTTCAGTAATCAAGACAGCCAGATGTGTGCTGTATTGGTTACAAACAAAACTATGAATTGAAAGTTGAAGCTTTTACAGCACATTTGTATCCCTCTGTACCACCCACTAAAATCACTCTGTCTAGTTATCTGCCTGCTTGTCTGTCTGCATATAACAACTCTAAACCAGTTGATGGAATTTTGGTAAAATTTGGTACTGAAAAATTTTATGAAAAATTATCAGAAAATTTCCACTTTCATTTAGGTAGGTAGTTTTAAAGACCACTCAGTTTGAAGACCTACATGTGTTTCTGCATACACACACATACACAAACACACTCACACATTCGTAACTAGGCTCTGCATATATGCACAATTCCAATAATTCTTGATTGTAGGTTTGTTACTAGGATACAGGAAACCACGAACTACCTGGAGGACCAGATTTTTAGAGGAACAAACATGCCATTATAATTTTCTGTGTGTACATGTCTTAACTTATTTTCTCTTCTTTCATTCATTGCTTTTTAATTCAAGTTTTTGTCTAATAGTTTATCTTTGTGTGCTTCGTTGTCTCTCACCATCTGCCCTCTTCAGGTCATCACATTTCCATACCCTAATCATTGTGTAATTAATATTGAACTACGACATTTCTAACTTTGTCAGCCTTTTTCTTTTTGTGCCAAGGAAGAGAATTACTGCCATGACAAACAGGAAATACAACTAAAAGAGAATAATAAAACTGATATACAAGCAGTAACTAACCAAACTTATGAAAAAATCTGTCTTATATGTTGTGTACAACTGATTTTTAAAATACATTTGAAATACGAAAGGTGTTCAGTTGCTGTGTGAATGAATACTGATCTGTACACATGGTACCGATTATAGTAGTGTTCTGCAAGTTATGTCATGCCCTTTGTTAAATGAAGTTTTCTCTAAATTCTTGTGAGATGTAGTGATCCTGATCCTGAGTAGTTTTTGTACTTAATGTACCCCTCATTAAAAAAGGCTGATCTGATTAGGGCTTTGTGTTTGAATGAAAATTATGAAATTATGTTGGGCCACACACTTGTCCACAGAATTCACTGATGTATATGTTCTGACGCGTATTCATAACCTCTCAGCACACTTAGAGTGGTGCTGGTGGTGGGCTGCCGCCACCACTGCAGTAGTAGTAGTAGTAGTAGTAGTAGGAGGGGGAGGAGGAGGAGCAGCAGTAGTAGTAGCACTGGCAGCATCATGAACATGATACTCAAATAGTATCTGTGTCATTATTTTAGTAAGATAATTCTCATGAAAATATGGCTTACATGTCATCTACATTGACCTTACATAACTCTCATTCACTTGTGCTCATCTGAAAATTTAGCACCACAATTACAGATGCATCTTGTTCTTCTGTATTCTTATGCTGCTATACTTACCATCATCACATTTTTCAAGTAATATTTTAGTCTTGATTAAATTCAGTGATTCACTTGGTTTCTGTGAGAATTAGCAGTATTGAGTTCAAACAGTGGCATTTATTGATACTGGAATATGAATATAGCCTGCTATTGTACCCTTTTATAAAGAGTGCATAATAACCACAAATCTGTGCCAGTCAGATTCTGAGAATGTTGATACATCTATGTCATATGTGCAAAATGCATATGCATTGTAGTTCTTTGTGCATGGAACTTGAAGATAAATATTTTTATACTGAACTTTTGAGAACTCTTTGTGCCATCAATAAACAGTGATACATTACCCATTGTTGAACACTGGTACAGAGTACTACAGGTAATAAATAATTTTGTTCGTTGCTTTCTGTACAGTAATATTCCCATTTTACAAAAATCCTTAAACAGTCCTTCAAAAATATGTAATCATAGTGAATATCATTTAAATATGTGATTTACTTTATTATAAGTTATACAGTCCAAATTAAAAACTGTATGGAATAAAAATTATAATTAATTGTTATATGGCCATGACTTATCTTGTGCCAGTTAAGAACATTTCTGTAAAGTGCTCCTGTTGGTATGAATGCTGCCGTCTTTTATTATTCACTTCTCCCTTTGAAGAATGTTTCATACTTTCGTTAATTTTTTGTTTCGGATGAATTGTTACACCACACAATTATACATGACAGTGAATATTTGTTTTGTAAAGTAGTGTTAGTGACATCCTGTTCTTTGTCCTGTGATAGAAATCTTCCAGGATCAGTGAGTAATAATCAAACTTGTTGATGGCCTGTACATTTAAAAAATATGTATGTTCAGTTGATTAAGATCATGCTGTCTGTTCAGTGGTCTGCACTGTCTCTCAGCAACAGTAAGTGTTGATGGCAGATTCTGTCACTGTGCCTTGGACATGTTTTGAAGAGGTACAGATGATCCGTCAAATTGCTGGGCCAATAGCAGTTGTCTAAAATTGATCTTGTTAACATAATAAATAGGATATGAGAATGTTTACAGAATATTTGAGTACTGTTGTAACGGAGTATTATTACAGAATGGAACATTTCTTTCTTAATGCAACCCCCCCTCATAAAATCATACCTTTCTTTCTACAGTTTTATGTTTTGTACAACAATGTGAAAAAATGTTCTTCTAGCACATAGTTCTGCAGTTCCTGAAAAGAAGGCAAAAGGTATATACTTAGCTAAGTTGTCTTTCATCCTCATACACATAATGCATAGTTCCATAGTAAGGGAACCCAAAGTAAGGATAGAAGTTTCTGTCAGATACATCTTTGTCTCTCTCTCAGAGAAAGTAATTGAATAGCAGAAGATACTCTTGATAGTTTTATACAAACTTGTCAACCCGTCTAGGACAGACGTTTAACATCGTAAAGAAGTGTGCCTGGATAAATCTTGGTAGTCATGTGCACGTGCAGGGGTGAATTCAGGAAAGGAATTCAAGTTCTCTAGAAGACCCACTATCTTCGGTATGACAGGGTCCCCAGGCATAAAGTTATATGCAAAGCCCTCATTGAACACCGAGCCATTGGAATCATGATTGTGGCCAATGAATGTGATGCTGTTCAAAAGGGATAAACCCTTCATTTGTTGCTGGTACGAATGGTGTACCTGTTTAGGATTCCAGCAGACTATGACACCAGCACTATCATTTGCTGAAACATGTTGGTAATATGCTCAGAGGACATTATGGTTACCTACAGCTCCAGATAGGTGAATGCCACACCAGAATACAGGCAATAACCATGGGTAGGATCTGAATCACAAAACATTTAAGATTAGCAATGTAAAACGGAGGTCTTAGTAACAAGGAAGAGGCAATTACAGGCCCTAATGTAAGACATAACAGCTATATCTGAAATTAAGAAGAGATTTAAAAGACACAGAAGATTAAGAAAATTGTGTGTTTTATATTTGTGTTGCAGGCATAGTGGGGGGGTGCAAGTGATGTGGCTACCCTGGGTAGCAGAATGGAAGGGGCTGAAAATTGGGTGGCAAAGTGAATGCATTGAATGGAAAGATTGATTTTCAGTACTCAGCAAATTTTAAATTACTCAGCTGAATGTAAGGAAATTCAATAAAAACTGTGATTGTTTGAAAGCTCGTAATTTATGTTAGAGGTGGCCATTATGATTACTTGCCCCAGATGCCAAAACCTACCTATGCCACTGATCAGTGTACATTTGGAATGGCAGCTGGAAGAGTAGCAGTTCTAATGAAGAAATTATGGAGGAACAAAATTCAAAGTTGCTGTGAAATGACAGCAGTCCTAAGATGTAAGATTTACAGAGGCGCTATGTCAATCACATGGATGTATGCCCAGAACAAAGTCAATCTGAAGACTGAAGAGCATCTTATGACACTACAGAAAACTGTGCAATGGATCAACAAGAACAGTTTTATCAATGGGGATGTTAGTAGTAGCAGAGAAACTGTTCATAATGGTAACAAAAAAATGGTAAATTGTTGGCCCGGCGCTGCAGTACAGTAGTTAGCCGTGTATCAATCAAAGATGCTGGCAAGAACAGAGAAGTCAGTGATGATGGTAACAGAAGCAATCTAATAAACTTTATTAAGATCTCAATGCATTGAAAATTACAAACACATTCTAGTGACAGGAAAATGCGAGTAAATGGCAAGAAATTTATGGATTCTAAGCTAGATAAACATTAGCAAGAGAAGCAGAAGTGGTGTAGCCAGAACATAAATGGGAAGAATTAATCAGAAAAGTCAGGCAAAACCTGTTGTGTTAATTGAAACTGATACATATGTATGGGTGCCATAGAAAAGTCTGTACAATTTTCAAAGGACTGAATTAAGTGAGCGATACAAAGCCAGGTTGAATTCTGCTGCAATAATGGTCTGGCAGCAACATAAAGTAAAACTTTGGAGAAAGGGAGAATAAGGTGGCATTGATGCAGCTCAAAATTACTGAAGAATTCATTTTCATTTCAGGAGTTCTGTGTGCTTCTTACAACAACAGGTATGGTACCAGGCCAATCCATGTCAGATTTATGGTGGACAAAATGGTACTGGAGCAGGTTTTTCTGTGAGTGCTTTAGTTTTCTCCTGTTACTAAAATTCCACAGATGCTTTGTACTCATATTTCATTCATCCACCATTGGTGCTATCTACCTTAGCAATCGACATTGTCACTAAGTAAAACAATTGTCTCTCCCCTCTTTCCCTGAATTAATTAAATGTGTACACAGAACATGTTCATGGTGCTTTCAGTAGCTCTGGAATTTATTTGAATTTCTGTGGCACAGAATGAATTTCTAAATGTGTAGCATTTACGAGGACAACATTAGAACTCACCATGTGAGAAAACATACACTGCTTTCTTTGAAAAGTGGGTAAATGTGTAACAACTCACTAAGCAAGACTGGTAGGCATTTAGCTGTTAGTATTATACCAAATGTTACACAAATCATTAGTCAAGAGACTGTCATGTTACACATTGTTATTAAGAAATCACCATGTCTATATCTGACCAGCTGTCTTAGGTTTGTTGTGTGTCACATTTTGATTTTGTCCTTGAAAATGGTAAGGAATACAAAATTTTCAAGCTCAGACTGAATTCAGTTTGTTATAAGCACAAGTGTTTCTTTAAAGGATCTTTATGAATTATTGTCCCCAGGCTGGTCTCCCAGGTTACACTGTGAAATGTCCAAGTCATTTGAGTTATATCCTGTGTATGCCTTCTACAGAAGGAACCTCTAAAAGGCATGGGAATTTAACATTTTAGGTAATGAAACATTAATATTTGTGTTTAAGAACCCCAACCATTATTTGCCATCCCAATTCTTTTGCACGTAACTGGATTGGATGTACCCACAATTGTTTTGTCAATGCATTCCTGATTTTTAACTTAAGTGCAAACTGAAAGCTACACTATATATGGGGAAGTCATTGCTGTATGTAATAATGTGGCATAATGACATTGATTGTTACTCCGAATCCTGTCCATATTACCATTAGAATTACGATAATGTGGTACCCACTTTGGTCAAGTATACTTTGATGTAATATATTTTATATTTAGCAACTGGTACCTAGGAATAGACCCTGTTTCCACACGCTTAATACACTGACATATACTATTATACACATTTATTAAATTGACAAGATTTACTGAGTGTAAGAGAAACCAGTTGTTTTAAAATGTTTGTTACAGTAACTTATGTTTAGTGATATGTAAGTTCTGTGTTTCCAAGTCCCTTTAGTATTGGCTACAATTCTGTGTGGCATCCACTGTCCCTGAATTACTTTCATGTAAGTGACTTGGATAAAATGAGGATTGTACAAAATAAATCTGTACAAGTCTTTGATCAATTCACCTAGGCTTGGAAAAGTGTGCAAAGTGTAATGAAATGCTCAATTATGTACTTTAATCCACACACGGGCTGAAAATGTGTTGTTACAAGCAGTTATGATGCTTGTTCCTATTATCTGTGTTTATCTCCAGCTGGAATCACACTTGGGCATGTCACTTAGTTCTAGTCCACTATAGGTTTGTGTTTTAATGAACCTGTGAAGGGTAGGATATTGTACTTTGAGGCACAGGTAAATTCATATTGTTCTCACCTGTCAGTTTTTAAATTTGTTGTTATATTTATTGGTTTTAACTGAATGTTTCTGTGAAAAGCCAAGTGTGTAATTTTTGTGCAGTCTAGCTATAGTATGTTGTAAGGCACTGATCAGACCTCAGTGCATCCAGTGTCTGTATACATGCTGCAAGATGACTAAATGTTAACTGTAGCAGCATGTTGGATGATTCAGTTTTACTTCTGTGAACAAGATCATTTTCTTTGAAGACCATTGTTCTGTGAAGTTAACACTAATATTCTGTTTGGCCTGAGCACTGTGAGATGTTTGCCAGTTAACAGAATATTGTCCATTTCAGGAATGTAAATTGTGATGAGCAAGTGGTTGTGTATCCACAGACATAGGTCTGGAATTTCAAATATGTCACATTTTGTGTTACTTGATAGTAAGCAGCAACTAAATGTTTCAAACTGACAAAGAAGATGGCATTGGGGTGAGGATAATCTACAAGTTTTAAAGGATATCTGAAAAATAAATAGGTTGTGATGGACTGATGAATGAACAGAAAAGAGGTTTATAATTTTCATATTAGGTACCACCATGAGTGTGTGCGGAAGTGTTCATATGTTTATTCATAAAGTATATGTATGTGTGCATGTGCATCAGTTGATCTAGCAAATAATATCTAAAGAAACAGAACAGACTTTTTATATAATATTATTGCGGTAATAATAATAATAAATAATGTTGTTGTAGTTTATTTATACATGTAACAGAATGAAAATTCTTTCCATAATTTTTTTTCTTGTGTGTATGTTTCAGTTTGTAAGTGTAATATAAGAAATATTTAACAAGTTTCCAAGTTGATAAAATCTCATATGTAGATGATAGATGTCCTTGTATCCAGACCTTCCACAGTACATGAACCTTAATTTCATTACAAGTATAACATACTGCTCTCCTTTGTTGAAATATACCAGTACAGTTGCTATATCTTCTTTATGTATATTTTTTTTACAGTGATCTTGCATACATTACTCTCAGTGTATGTTTCCAGTACATTATTGAATCTCATGTAGTCATTGCAAACAATATCAGCCCTGCTTTTGGATTCCAACATTGAGCAGTGTGCTGTCATTTGATTTGGTACAGCTGCTGCGTAAGTTGCCCTTACATTTTTGAGGCCCGGCAGCTAAATGGTTAATTCTGTGGACTGATAATGCTAAAGTGCTGGGTCAGATTCAATATATTTTTTGTTTTCATTTTGCATAAGGTAACACTTTAATGGAGTTCATCCTGTTGTGTCCCAGAAATAATTAGAACATCAAATGATAAGTCAACTGAACTATATAACTATAATTTTGCCAGATTTTAATCCTAATCCTCTCTCATTCATTCTACCATGGGCATATTTACATATCACAATTTTATTGTAATATTTATTTTGTGATGTGAGTTGCATTTGCCTATAAATTTCAAGTCTCTATACACCTGATGATGTATCGAGTGATCCAGAACATGTAGTGTGTTGACTGATCATGTGATGTTTTAGTTTTAACATGTTGAAACTATCACACTCTTTTAAAGTAGGCTTGTGCAATATGTTCATGCAGTATACATGATCAACAGTGACATGTGCCTATTTATACGAGGGTGAATCAAAAAGTAAAGGCAATTTTTAAATTACGCAGTAACCAGGACAGAGAGGAGCTACTGCATTGTGCAGTATTGACAATGCCTGTTGAAGAGTTCAGCCATGTGCAGTACAGCACTCTGCCTTCAGTCGAGTGGCAGCAACGAGGGCGAAAACATGGACGCTCCTTTCCAAGATTGCGCCATTGAAGAACGTGGCATAGTGCGGTTTCTTTGGGCAGAAGGAGTGAAACCTGTGGAGATTCACTGTCGTATGTTGGCTCAGTATGGACAGAGCACCATGAGTCAACGAAAGGTTTATGAGTGGGTGGAAAGGTTTAAATCAGGTCGAACACATGTTACTGATGAAGGTCGTTCTGGTCGGCCATCAACACTTGCCAGCCGAAAAGCTTCTTCTCCGCAGGAATACAGAAACTAGTTGAACGATATAACAAATGCTTTGTGTTGCAAGGGGACTATGTAGAAAAATGATATGTAAAATTGCTCACATTTACTTCTATTAAAGCCGTTAAATGTATTTTGCCTTTACTTTTTGATTCTCCCTCGTATATGCAATACAGTTTTTGCAGTGACTGATTTTAAGTTTCATGTTAATGTTGATTCTATTATGGGGTTCTTGCATTGTGTTGTTCATATTTTGGATGAACATGCTGCCTCATCTTGAGGGCCAAAACAGGTAAAGGGAGAAAGTAGGCACCTGCTTATATAACCTAATATAATTGACTCATAGTTCACAAGTGAGATGTAATAATTTGATCTTTTCTACAGTAATCATACACTCCCAGTGAACAGACTGGTATGCAGTCTATCAATACAGACCTCTTTTGTTGTTGTTGCTGTTCCTGTTGTTGTTGCTGCTTCTACTGCTGCTGCTGCAGCTGGTTGTGATGGTGCTGCAGTGACAGTGCTCAACTCGTGCAACAGCCTTACTCATTACATACAAATGTTTCTTCACCAGCAGTAATGAATGAGTGCAAATAATTTTAGGGGTGATAATCTCATAAAAGCAACCACAATGTTAGTAAGTTTTATAGCAAGTACATTTTAGTAGCACTAAATTTTCAGGGTTGCCTTTTATCTCTTTCAATCACTGTGGAAGTATACACAATTTACATCCATCCCTTCTTATATGATCTGTATAGAAGTAAACCATTCATATCTTATATCACTAAATACAAGATGATGTAACCAAATACTTTTACCTCCATTAACTCTGACCCTGAAGATGGAGAAAGCATGTTACTCTGGAATGTTGGCAACACAGCTAACAACCATGAAGAAACAGCCTTAAAACAGGATCATTGGGAACAGTGAATCACCATGAAAGCTGAAAATCTGTTATTTTATGAACATATTTCATTCAGAATACATTTAAATAAGTGGTAAGTTTCAAATATTTACTGACATCAAATACAAAACAAAATAATTCACTTAATGGGATCAAATCCAGAATCACCACATTATGATTCCACAGCATGAACACCCCAGTTATCAAACCTGTAGATAATGAGCCAAGTTTTATTGTAGTCACATCAGAGGGACATTTCTGAAGCTGTAGCCTGTTTGATGAAAGAGTGAGACACACATCACTGTTTTCTATTGATTTGATGAAAGAGTGAGACACACACTGTTGATTCCATGAACATGGTAATTCCCAGCCCAAGTTCTGTGACTTCTCCCTGTTAGTATCAGTTACTTTCTATCCAAATGTAAACAGTGTTTATTTACATTTCACAAATCTTTATTACAAATTATATTGCTGTATGGCAGTCATTGTATCACTTATACACGGTAGAAATGAACTGTAGACAGTGACATGATACACACTTTTATTGACAGAAATGGTATTTTGTGTTTACTTTTTTTGTGCAGTAGTGACCAAAAAATATGGGAATATGGAGGAAAATAACCGACAAATTATATCATTACACTATGCAGGTGTGATAACTTTAGAAAAATTAATGTGTACAGTATATTAAATCACATCAAGTTGTTACTATAAACCATCTGCAGTTTGTCAGCATTAAGTTTCATGCTCCAAAGGTACTGTTGGTGGACCACATACTGACATCTGTAAAAACAAAATTAAAAAAGACTTGTCAGCAACGACATTAACAACTGCAGTGAAATGAAAACAAGAGTGAAAGAGCCTTCAGCAATAAAACCTCCACCTGTTAGCACAAGTGCATGCAAACATCCATATGTATGTTCATGCCACACGTGCATATGCGCACCTGCATACACACACATGCGCGCTTTCTTCTGTGTCTTGTGTATTACCATCAGCATCTAAGAAATGCAGATGCTTATGAGAATGCACAAAAACAAATACATGAACATGTTTGCTTTCTCAAACATACCCAATGTTGTGCTCTGAACACAACTGTCACATTTTGTGTAATATTCCGTTGCCCCATCAAATTAACTAGAGTGGAAGGATGTACTCCCAACTGACATACACATATTCTGTATGCATTCTCTGTAATGGGAAAATATAAATGTATTTGTGCTTTCCATCTTTGATTGTGTAATCTCCCAGGCTTAAAAGGTGTATGCTGTGATTTGTCATACACAAATTAAATTTCTTTTTTTTTTCCTTGCTGTACCCAGTCACAGTTTGTACATGATGTCCTGAATGGATACAAATGCACATATATATGTTGATGTGGGTTCAAGTTTCCTGTCGTAGATCTCTTCAGTTATCAGCATCAGTTACGATTTATTATCTTCCAGTATCTTTTGTCATGTTCATATTACATATATACCAAACTACCTGGCATCACATTCTACAAAATCACAATTTTGGCTGGTACCCATCTACCAAACTAAAATACTGTAACATCACTATCTGTAACTTTTTTTTTTTTACAATTTTCTCTCTGACATGTCCATTTTTCCCTTCCAAACGCTTATGCACGTAATGATTGAGGCGGCAGTCCAGGTAGTGATCTACAGACTTATGTGTAACCATCAGTAAAGATCCAAATCCAATCCAGTGTCATCCATACATGAACTTAATATCTTTCTTTGCGTCTTTCCAATGTTCTGACAAACTGAAAATCATATTTTGTGCCAGGCTTCACAAAAGACAACCACAATTACTGGTACTTATTTAATCATGTGGAATCAGTACTTGTCTGGACACACAGTAACAAACCACTGCTTGAGCAAATCTGATTCTTTCCACCACCTCACTGTGCTTCAACAGAAAGCTGGACCTGTGAAAATTCTTATTTTATTGCACTAATACAGTATTAATTAATTTTTGTGATTTTTATTGCAGAATAATTTGCATTACGCATGTGATATAGTTTGGGAACTACTACAATATATGTATCTAATTGTTCTATTGAGAGTTTTAATCTCAAAACTGTTTTATTTAATCCACAATTTCTGTAGCAGAATATGGCAACAAAACTATGAACTTATTACAGTGAAAATAAATGTGAAGTAACAAAAGTATTTTTCTGTATTGTTTTTATGAACCTGTGAGTATAAAAGGCAGTGTAATTTATAACATAGAAATTGCCATACCTTAGTTCTAAAATAGTCTCATTCAAGATCCACATCTTTATTTTCAGTATGGTCATACAAATTCATGTAGCATTTCCTTCCATGGTTTGAATAAAATACTAATTACTCTTACATTGAAGACCCTGTTTGAACTCATAAATGACCCCATCCACTTAAAACAAAGATCCTTTGGTGTTCTCATTCTATGGAAATTATAAGCCTTCCAGATTGCCTGCAAGTAGTAACACATTATGTACTGTTAACATAATAAATTCAGTGCAAAAATGAAATTATAAATGCTTATTTTGCATAATTACAGGGAGAATATACATATGTATATCATATAGATAGTTATAGATATACATGCCTTAAAATCCAATCCAAACTTTGAAACAACTGCTACAAGACTTCTCAGTTCCTCCTAGGAGTAAATTAACTTGGGACAAGAATGACACTGTAAATTCTTACATTTCTGCTGTTCAGAGCATTTTTTGTGTGACATCCATTCACATTTGTATGGAGAAACTGGAAGTCTGTTTTTGTTCTGTTTGTGTAAAAGCACATACACTGCCTAATTGAGAGCACTGTATTTGATAAAGCTAATGGTTCCTTTCTTTATTCTGACTGATAATTGGACTTTGAAAACTGTACTCATGTTGTGGACTTCCATTATTTTCACTTCCAGTCACCTTATTTTCTGGTTCTTATACAATATCTTACACTGCATAACTGAGAACACTTCATTTTATTAAGGTTATCATTCATTTCTTTATCCTGATTTGTGATTGAACTTTGAATACTGTTTTCATGCTGTGGACTACCATCATTAGAAGTCTCTGGTAAGGAAGTAATTTGATCAAATGTCATACTCTTTGATCCTGGGAATTGTAGCACTTTTTGTGGTGTGTTGTCCTTGGTAATGTGCACTGGGTATTTGCAGCCCTGTCCTATTTTGTCTCTGTCTGTATCACTCTTACTGCTTAATATGGTTTCCAGTATCTTTTTGCCATTTTGAATGCTGTTTGAATTGCATATGACAGATAGCTTCTTAATAATTGCTAGCTGTCAGTGAAACATTGTAATATGTTGCTTGCTGTCTTTTGCCACATACAACAACAAGAAGAATAATCTCCATTGGATGGTTCACTTATATGTGGAGTATATAATGATGGAATCTGCAATTTACTCTCTGGATCATCTGCTTCACTTTCAGTGAAGTTGATTTATAGTAGAAGTATATTTTTGCTGATTTATTTCTGTTTGCAGTGTGTTGCAATGAATTTTGTAGTGCTTATTGTTTGTGTTTAGAATATATTGGGCTGGAATCTCTGAAGTATTCATTGAACCATGTAGTTCATTTCGATGACCAACTTTTATCTTGGAAAAATGGCAATGCTTGTTTATTTTCTTGTGACATTGGTTGTGGAAACATTTTTTAATGACAGTAAGAGTCATGTGAATTAGATGATGTGGTTATACTTGGAGTACACAAACTCAAAGTTTTAAGGGAACCAATTACTTCACTTAGATTATTCATTTCCTTTGGTTTGGAAGCACTATGGTGCTGGTTTATTTCCTTCTGATATGTGTTGTGAGCTGTTTTTGAAAAGGAAAAACAGTAATGTGCATTGGACAATCTGCAGATATTTGGAATATGCAGTGCCGGATTCTGAAAAATATTCACTGAGTCATTTAAATCCTGTGTGTTAAAATTATGTTTTTTCCAGTTCATTTTTGAAGATACAGGATAAGACACGTTAGCTAATATGCTTGTGTAGAGAGTGTGTACTGATGGTATCTGCATATTATTCATTGATTGAGTTACTTCACTGTAATGAAATTCTTGTATTGAAAGTAAATTTTTATTCATTTATTTTATTCTGACATATATTATGAAGGAAGAATATATATTGGTTGATTTTCCTGTATTTGAGCTACATGCAGATGGTTTCTGGAAAGTATTAACTGGCCAGTTTACTGCATTTAGGTAAGTTTCTTTTGTTTCAGAAATATACTGTTGTGTTCTTTCTGATAGCATATCTCCTTGAGAAATGTACTTTTCTTCCTGTAGTAGTTCGTAGTCCTGATGACAGTTATGCACTGGATCCTTCAAGGTGCTATGTATACATACATTCTCAGATATCTGTGGCATACATATTTCATCATGCCGTTTGGGGCAGATTCCTGTATTCTTGCGAGTATACTTTTGCTGGTCTATCTGCGAATGTGTATATGTGTGTGATGACTATAATTCTTCTGCAGTGGACTCCTATAATCCTGGAGAGAATCATTCACAGACTTTTTTTGCAGTACTGTAGATGTACACATTCTCAGGTGCCTCTACTGTGCACTTACCTTGATGCTGATTCTTTGGTGCCTAAGGTTATCAGAATTTCCTTCCATCAAATATTTATCATTGTCAGTACCTACTTCCATTACAGTCCCATTGCTTTGTGGGTGTAAATAATGGAAATTTGACATCCCTTGACCTTTGAAATTGATTATACAAGAGTCTGTCTTTCTTTCTGGCAGAGGCTCCTCTTTGTTATGTCGAAGTAAATAGGGTGAATCTAAGTTGGCCCCAGCAGGGTCACAAGCTTGCATTTCACTCCTCATATGTTTTGTTGGGTTGTCGGCACTGTTACAGTAAGAATGTTTTCCACAATTTAAGTCATCTGCAGTCATCTTTTCAATTAGCAATTGTTCTGCTGGTACCTTACTTACTTACTTACTCCATGGTGCAGAGTCCTTCTTGAGAAGCTAACTGGTTTGCAGCTAGTCAAGAAATTCCCCGCATTTTATGGAATCCGAAGGTTCATTACCGTACTCACAAGCGTCCGCCTCCTGTCCCTATCCTGGGCCAACCCAATCCAGTCCACATACCCACATCCCACCTCCTGGAGATCCATCC
>Ga0123352_10001714_pt1 | contig 29615 bp, 16 predicted proteins | sample TergutLab28metaG_FD_89700 | JGI IMG/M metagenome (GOLD analysis project Ga0123352, IMG submission 89700) | Labiotermes labralis P1 segment gut microbial communities from Petit-Saut dam, French Guiana - Lab288 P1 | ecosystem: Host-associated > Arthropoda: Insects > Digestive system > Gut ... | reverse complement strand
ATATTGATTGTGTAATGTTTAGTTTAATCATTTTATTTACTTAGCATGTAATTATAGATGACTATTTCCACATCTTTGTAAGATTTATGGAATGTAAATAAATACTATACTATACTATACTATACATACATGACATAATGTTGGTTGATTTTCCCCAGAAGATTATTCCATATTCAATTATAGAATGGAAGTATGCAACATACACCATCCTCAGAATCTATACTTTTTAGGCCTGCCGTAAAAGGTTCTCTATATTCTAACTCATTTTATACTACAGATCTACAGAAGAATTTAAATTATAACAAATAACTACACTTGATTTATTGTTTTTACATTGCATCATTATATATGTTCTTATGGTCATTTTATCATTTCTTATATTCAAATTAAATGTTAATGGTTTTAAAATTGTCATTATAACAATTGCTAAATTAGCAATACATTTATACCTATTATAAATTGTTATTCGTACCATGTGACTATTTCCACATCCTCATGATTGTATACCCCAACAGATTTACGGAAAACAAGTAAAGTTCCAATTACAATTACGTGAAACAACAAACTACAAAATAGGCAGTACTCAGCTTGGGAACAGTTTGATTTATATGGCTCTGTTACAGCAATATTTTATTAAATTTCATTTCAATATTTAGTAACATTCCTGTACGTTCAGTGTTCATTATTTTAAAACCAAGCCTGTGTATCAAGTTTAACAATTTTTCGTAATTTTGAAATTGTACTGTGTTCATATACGTACGAGTATAACCTTTTTTTTTCTCCCCCTAATTGAATATGATGGCATGCCTTGTTATGGTAGGATGCTGTGTAGCTTTTTGCTTAACGCAACCATTTAACACGCTCCTGAATTCCGTAAAAACAGTTTTGATAGCAAGTACAGGAAGAAAAATCCCATAAAAATATTTATTGTCCAGAACGAAGTATGCATTATTTCTTGAATACAGCACCTCCGTCCCCTATTGGCAGCAACGTCATACTGTCTCATGGGATAAATGGTGTCGGAAGAAGTCTTGCAGCGATTAACTGCCCCATCATACTTCTGTCCTTAGTGTCCACGTGATTAACTTACGATCGTGAATTAATATACATTCTACCTACATGCTCTAAAAAGACTTATAAGTTGTCAGAAATAAAATGCTCACAGCAACTGCAAAGTTTGTACTCTAAAATCCTTTCGCGGTTTTTCTCAGATTGCAGCAACATGGAATATTTTTCAAATGGATGGAGGAAGCAGTAGCAAGTGTGTTCTGTGTGAAGTAGCAAAACGATACTGATTTAGTCGGTACATTAGTCGTAATTTTGATCTTGGATAAGTCTGAAGGCAAGTATTTTACGTGATGTCTGTATGAGGTACGAAAAATAGAACGGTGTTGCCTATTTTATTTTGTACATATGTTTTTGTTTAATAGTTTTTCGTAGTGACTGACGGATTTCATTGTACATAACACTGGGTGTAGGTGTGTGATATGATGTAATTTTTTATGTTGTTTTGTTTAAATGTTCATGTTCCGAGGTGTAAGGTGTTGTTGATGTTGACTACAATTATTATTTTCCACTGTAGAATTTTAAGGTTATGTTGTGGTTAAGCCTTAGCAGCCTTAAACGCAACTTATTTAGATCCATGTAAAATCGGAACAGAGATTGTTGTTGAGGCTTCCATTGAGGTCAGAACTAAATGTTGTGGTCAAGTTTGTTAAGTTTTTGCATTTAAGTTACTGTGTATTGAAGTTTTATATTGTCTGTTTTTGTGCAGTGCATTTTGTTGTGACTGTTGTCTCTCGTCTCTTGCATGTGTGTGTTGTCTGATAATGCTATTGTCTTCTTTCATATTCAGCTGTCTGTTATCAAATACTGAATCTGTGAAGTGTATGTATATGTGTATATATATATATATATATATGCATATATGTATGTGTACAGTAAGTTGGCGCAGCTTGTTGATATGCTATGGTGTATGCTGGAGGAGTTCATGGTGAACATCTCCAGCATAACAAGAAGCTGCCCCAACTTGCTGTGGGCAATTCTGTCCACAATATATTCTGTGCTGAAGAATTTCCAGCAGTTCTTCTTCATGTGGGAGTCCAATATATTAAGCAGCAGTTGTGTACAATTTATTGTATTCTGTGATGATGGGCCATTTAGGCCCACAACATGTAAGAGTTAGTGGTGTTTATAATATTATTGTAACTCTTTGTTTGCATTTGTTAGTTTAAATTACAGCAATTGAATTGTAATGCACAGAATGGAAAATGTGAAATTAGTGTAAGATGTTGTGGGTGTTAAACATTTCTCAAGATATTGCATTGCAGCCTTGTTGTAAATAATATGGATCTTGTTGTGACTAATCCAAGTTGTATGATCCTGATGAAGGTACACTGCATTATCTCCAAAGGGAAACAGTTTTGATTTCTAGGTGAACATGGACTTGATTAAAATCGAACCAAATACAGATGGTGATATACAACCAACATTCATACTTGCTGAAGTTCAAGATGAACAGAATTGTTTCACTGTCATGAAGACTGAAAGTCTGGTAAGTGTGTTCCTGATTTTGTTGCTATTGCCTCATGGTACCAGGAGCAAGTATTTAGTTATTGTACTAACAGAAGATATGACATTTGTGATTGTTGAAAAAGGATCACTTTGTCACTTTTTTGTCATTATAGAGCAAATACATATTTTTTCCTCATTAATGAATGAATATAAGTTCTTATACTCTTACATACTTCATACTCTCCCTCTCAAGTGCCTTACATTTCTTTCACATGTTAATATACATGTAACTGATATAATTAACATGCTGCCATGACTGGATGTCAGTTTATTACTGATGCATTATTTTTTTCTATCAAGCATACGGCTTGACCCTAGAAGTTCATTTCATGTTGCTGCAAAGGGATAATTTTTCACAGAAACACACTGTGTTGAGTGGGCCTTCATTTGTATGTAACAATTAATATAAATGAATATGGTTTTTTTAATGTGTTATTCCATTATTACTTTAAACTTTCTGGATATTTGAATGTATGAAAGTCTCATACTGAACTGTTTGCTGTTTGAGTTTATAAATTTAATATCTCACCTTCCTTCTTGACATTCAGTCATAAATGCAGCAAAAGCTTTTATAGCATTTGTAGAGTAGAACATATCTGACTGATTTTAAGAATGAAAATTAGAGGGAGATCAGTGAATACAGGCATGTATAATAAAGATGACAGAACATATTATAGTGCACTCTACACCAGAGCTGCATATCAATAAATGTGCTATAGCTGTGCCATAGCTGAGGTAGTTGCTGGGTTATCATCACAAAGGTCCAGGTTTGATCCCAGGGCCGTCCCTGTGGGATTTGTTGTGGACAGATGTGTCTGGGACAAATTTTTCTGAGTGTACTTTGGTATTCATCTGTCAGTATCTTCCCACCAATGGTCCGTATTCATATTTATGCAGCAGCCATCATCAAAATATATTCAAGGTACGAACAGCATTATTAAATACATTGTAAAAAGGAGCTAGTGATAATACTGTGGTGGTAGTGTCCACATGCTGCTGTCAGTTGTACATTGCCTATTTTGTGTTAAAAATTGTCAGTAGTAATTGAAGCCATAAATGATCTAGAAGTGAGTAAAAATAATGTTAAGCAAAAATATTGATTACCTGTGGTATTTCTTATTAAAAATTGATGGGGTACCTGGAAAGGATGTATGGTATATCATAAAATTAATCCATTAGATTGGTCATTGTTTCCACACACAGACTTAAACATTAATTAGTAATTGATTTGAGGTATTAGATTTTCTTAACTAATTATGGACTTAAAAAAATATTCATTTCCATTAGTTCAAGAATTATTTAACTGTAAGTTTAAGTGAAATTTAGGACACTGAGAATGTAGAAATTTGCCACTAGGCTGAAGTTCTGTCATAGCATGTTGTAGAGAGAAATTTTATATGTATGCGAGACATTAAGAGTGTAATAAGTAATTTGGTTTACAGCACAACTTTCAGTTAATCAGTTTAGAATGTGATACTGGTATTTATGAACTGGCTGCTGTTTGTGATGTAAAAAAGGATGGCCATGAAGTACCATTACCTATCACATTGGCTCCAGTTAAGAGTGAAACTGAGGTAAGTTAGCAGACTTTCTGCTGCTGCTGGAATCTAAGGGTCCGAAACTACTCACCAAGCCTGCATTGAGCCCTTAGGCAATTTTAACCCCATGAATTTCACAACTTTTTTCCCCAGAGCCAGTTTAATGTTGTTTTCTTTCCAAGTCTTGTCATCAGAATTACTGGATTCCAGGACTGAAACAAACCTCACCAATACTGTACGTACATTTCGTTTCCATTCGCTAGACCACTTGCACAGTACATCATAGTAAGATCCCAAATGATAATCAGAGAAGAGTACAAATGACATCAGGATGTAATTTTCTCTATTCTTGTCTGTCACACTTGTTGAAGAGCTCAGGTGTAAATAATGATATTGTCTTCAAAAATTATGCATAGTATTTCAGGTGCATGAGGGCAGATTTTCATGAAATTTTATACTGGGGAGTTATATTAAAATCTGTTGACACAGTAGTGAAGATATCTTTATACTCACTGCTTTAAGAACCTCAGAATCTCATGTTCCAGTTGTAAAAACTGGACTACCATAATGGATACTGTACATACATAGAAGTGTGCATTACTGCATGATCTGTGCTATACCTTGCTGAATGTTTATTAGAGTAAAAAATGTTTTTAACACACATAGTAAATAATAATTTCCTGTGATGTGTATTGGACCGTGCATCATCTTGATAACTGAAGAATAAAATCCAACTAGATGGCACTCATTACTTTATTATGCTTATGTTAGGCTCAACATGTTTCAGGCACCATTATGCCCATCATCAGGAGCTCACGACGATAGTGCTGGTTACCACATAGGCTGTCTGGTTCTGTAAATATGTATGAAGTAGCGTTAGTGTAAGTTTTGGTATTTGTGGTGTGTATTAGGTGCGAAATTTTTTGTCAAGTGATCATAGTTTGTAGAAAGTGTACCTTAATTTTTAACAGTTATGATTTTCATGTGTGTGGTCGCAGTAGTGTAGGTGAGTGTACTTGCGTGTGTTAATTTTCTTTTTGGGAGTAGCAGATTTGCATGTCGATGAATTGCTGGTGTATTAATTAGAGTTATGGAGAAGAAAGAAAGATACTGTACATACCTCGAGTTGCTGCTGGTTGGAAGTTAAGTGCAGGCAGGATGGATGAGGTACACTTTCTACCAACTATGATCACTTGACAAAAAACTACAAAAAAATTTGCACCTAATACACACCACAAACTTACAGTAACGCTACTTCATACATATTTACAGAACCAGGCGGCCTATGTGGTAACCAACACTATTGTTGTAATCTCCTGATGATGGGCATAATGGTGCCTGAAACATGTTGAGCCTAACATAATCATAATAAAGTTATAAGTGGCATCTAGTTGGGTTTTATTCTTCGATAATTTTGTGGACTGTGCCCCATACACTTTTATGTGTCTTACAGTGTGCTAGGTAAAGGAAAGGGAATTTAGTGCTTCCTTAAGAGCAGTAACCAAGCAGATTCACAAGAATCGTTTGCTCTGCATACATTTCTTAACTAGGCAGATGAATAACAGTTGTTATATCGAGACTATATAACACAGTTATACATTCCTTTATTTCTATACTAATTTCTTTACTTGCTTGTAAAGAGTTTTTTTATTCAGTATTTATACATTTGCCCATTAAATACATATACTATGTGATGTAGGCAATTTGGTTTCAGTGCCAACTGAGTCTTTTGAACTTGGTAATATATTTTAGTGAAAAATATTTTAAAAAATTCAATTCAAGCATTCTTTTGGTTTAGGGCTTGTGAACTGGGGATAAGTCAAATTGTTGTTTGCCTCTGTAGACTTTATTCAGTATTCTGTGCTTAACATATAGTTATTGTATTGTGTTACAGGTGGGAGATGGTATGAATGATGTCGAATGGAAGGATGAAGTGAAATCACATGACAGGTGCGTGTACTGTTTTCAGTTTCCTAATAGGGATGATGTGTCAGAATCATTTGACCTTATTACCACACAGAATAAGTTGTCTGTAAGTTTTGGAACAGTATCTCCACTTTGGTTCAAGTAGGTGTGCATACATACGTTGTAGGTTGTCTCATATGCTGTGTTTCTTATTGAAAGGTAAATTTCACCCTAAAACAGGCAATGAAAGCCCAGAGGGGGAGTAGAGGTGTAGCTCTACTCTTTCTTTAACATCAGTGCTAAATGGGGGTGGGTGGTTAATGCCATGCCCCGGCTGCTCTAACGCCCGGAAATAGCATGGTACTCATTGTATAGGAAGCTAGGTGAGCCCCAGGCCCAGTCTGGACAGGTGCAGAAAATCTTGACCCCACCATGATTTGATCCTTAAACCATCCAGCCCATAGCAAGTAACTTCAGTCTACATATTCTATTGAGTGGGAATGATTTTCTGTTGCTTCTTGAAGTACCCTAGGCTTAACATTATTCTTCATTATAATTTACATTGAGCAAGACACAAGGGTAACCACCACCTGCCAGCTGCAGTTGTCACTATGCAGTTCACTTACAACTGCAGCAAGAATAATTGTGTGTTTAAATATTATACCTTGTGTCTACCTTATCTTTAAATTCTTGCATCTTTCATTGGATATTCATAACACTGTATAGCTGGCATACTGAAGTATTTTACGCCGCTTGGACTGGGTCTGCTTGCAAGCTTGTATTAATTCTTGCAGTTTCCTCACTAAATATACACTTGATTAAACCATTTCACATTCGGATTAGTTTTTACTCAACCAAGTAGCCAGTAGCCATCATGTCATAGATAAAATAAATTTAATATTTTATATACTTTTTTCTGTAAACATAACTTGAGTTTAGATAAACCCTTTTGAATTGTCTAGAGATTAACGTGCCATTTTCCAAGGTAGGTACTTTTTCCTATCATGTCTAAATGGGACAAAGTCACCCTCTGAAATGTCATACTTTGTTTTATCCGGAATCCAGAATGTCCCATTGAAAACAATCAGCCTTCCATTCTTATTTAGGCATTTACTGTTGACCATGTTTCTGTAACATTGTTATGGATAGCTCAATAAAACAAGTAACATAACTTTCAGAGGAGCCAGAGTAGTGTAGTTGGTATAGTGACTAGGCTACAGGCTGGATGGTCTGGGGTTTGAGTCCTGATATGGGCAAGAGATTTTTCTCTTCTCCAAAACTTCTAGCTTCTTATTGAATGGGTCCTGGGGTTCTTTCCTTGGGGTAAAAGTGGTTTGGGAATGAAATTTATCACTTACCTCCATCTCGTGACAAGTTTAAGAATGAATGGCTCTAAACATGTATTCTGCCTGTATGCTGTCATGACATGGACAGGGAAAACTTTACCCTTACCTTTAACATAACTTTCAAATATTTATTTACTGGCTTAGGCCAAACAGATAGTGTGACTTGATTATGTACAGTTTATGATCCTTGCCATAACAACTGCAGATTATTAACTCTAAAGCAGTGATAATGGAGAAAAAATCTGTATTCTTGTCTTTGTTATAGAGTGGTGCAGCTTATCAATCCAGTTGGTGATATTCCAAAAGAGACCTTTTCAGGAAGACTTGACTCAGGTGTCCACTACCAACATGAGGAATACTTGATACCCTACTTACATAATGGGGATGGAGATGATCAGTTGATCAGTCAGCCAGATGGTGTTTCTGAAGGCATTCATTTGGTGAAGCATGACTCAAATATTGTATATGAAGAGGAACATGCAGCTTGTGACATTTGTAATGGGAGTGGAGAGGAATCATCAAATGTTCCAGAAAGCAGGTCTTCAGTGAGACTTGACTCCAGTGTCAACAGCCAAGAGGAATATGTGACATGTGATGTGTGTAATGGGTCTGGATATTTAATGCATGGATTGCCTGTTACCAAAAAAATCCATCCGTGTTAATGCTGCGTGGCAAAATGATGTTAATTTTAGGAACCACTTAAATTCATTTGATGACATATCCAACTTAAAACTGTGTAATGGGAAAACATAAATATTACTGAAGTCTTATGATGATGAAAATGTAATTTATGATCCAAGAAAGTACACTGGAAGCCCCTGTTTAAAGTTTCTTTGGGGATATGTGAATTTGAACAATAAACTGAGACAACTATTAAATGGAGGAAATTTGACACTAGAATTATTGGCTTGGGATTAGTGAAACTGATGTTATATGGGGGAAAATGCTAACTCGTTTGAGTGCTGTGTTTGCAGTGGCCTCTCCCACACTGTGTATTAGTTTCTTTAATGCTAGCTGATCAAGCCACTTTTGAAGCAAAAGGTCTCTCTCAAGTGAGACAGAGGCTCACATGAGCCCCTGGAAGGTGCTACAACTGTCAGTGTGTTACTTCTCAATTTGAGGTCTGTTCACATAAGACGAATAAAAGTATATGCCATGCATCTGGACTTTCTAGGGTGAACTTTACATTTTACCTTTTATGCGTCAGTGCTTCCATAGAGGTGAGTAGTCCTCAAAGGATTAAATATTGATCGTTAAATGGGGGTGGCACTTTACATTTAGGAATGTAAAGTCAGCCAGCATCACCATTTAATATATACCAATAAGAAGACTACTTATTTCTTTCTCAGCTGATTTAATGATGGAAGGACACAACCTGTTAAAAACTGTATGTACACCTATATCAGAATTTCATATATATATTTCTCACTTGTCATTGGGATTTCCTTACTGCATTGTATATGTGTTGTTCCATGCATTGTGCATACCTAATCAGATTAACATTCCTAGTAATACTAGGTAGAGAAAGTAAGAACTGATGTTCCTTACTATAATACTTTTCACCTTCTGGTAATATCTCTCAGGTACAGCATGTCTTCATGTATTTTGAGTACTTTCAGTAGATTTGTACGAGCATAAAAGGAACATGTGTAATTGTAATTCTGAATATTTTAACATTCAACATTGTGGGAATAATAAGAGAAAATGGTAATATTAAAGTGGATCTGAGGAACAGTGACTGTGATTGTGTAAATGGCACTGAAGAGGCTCAGGGTATGGCCCAAATGTGTATTTGTGCTGGCCAATGAAACCTTGAGGTTCACAGACAAATTTCTCCAACAGTTGAGTTCTGAATACTCAGGAAGGATTGTTTATCAGGCTGATGTGTACCTGGGTTTTGGGTACAAGACATGATTATATGTTCTTACTTTCTTTTATTTATAAATGTCATTAACATTAACTGAATATTTTATTAGTGCTTGCACACTAATTGTTACATGATTTCTCTGTCATATATTTATATTTTCTGCAAATAAATTAACATCATGGTAATATACAGAACACTAATAAATGCTATCAAATTCCAGGTGTTCCTCATTGTTTCATCTTTTCCTACTGACACACAAGTGAAAGGAACAGAAAAGCAGTTGGTCCTTACTGTTGTGAGTTGAAAATGCATCAGACACATGTTTACTTATTTTAGAATAAAACTTGTTCAAACAAACTTACACTGCTAGTCCAATGAGTGTTTGAAGTAGGTTACAGTAGTTGCCACAAAAGGTCCAAACCTATTTGTTATGTTTGTGATTCACCTCACCTTGTATATATTTCTTATCCTGAACAAATTCAAGACACCTTGAACCAGCAGAAGACTTCTTTATGAAAACTCCAGTGATTCAGAGTGCCAAGAAATTAATGTCTGAAAAGGAATTGTGTCAAGCCAAAATATAAAAACAGACAGTGCTTCCTGCAACATCTAAACTGGCAAAACAAATTTATGTATCTGATTAAATCAGCAGGATCATGTCTGGAGCTGTAGATTGTTTCTGCTAATTCAAGAGGGCAAGAAGGTTCATCTTCAGAAATAACAAGTATTGTGTAATGTAACAGAAGTCTACTTCATTTTTTTGGGGGGGGGGGGGGGGCAGGATTCTTTAAGTATAAGATTTTCAGAGTTAGCAGTTACAACCCAAAAAGCCATGTGCTGGCCAGAGGGAGAGGTACTTGTGCTGTTTGTGTATGTCCTATTCATGAGAACGTGTAAGTCACGGGTTCATGTGTAAAACTGTATGGTTTGGCTGAATATTACTGTAATGTAGAAAGCATAAGTTGCTACCAAAGAGAGAATGAGATGCATTTATGGACTGCAAACGTAGTAAAATATGTGGACCAGTGTTTGGAAGTTGATAACATAGATGGCATAGTCTGCAGATGGTGGGTGACTACTGATAGAGAAAATCTATAAAAAACTGGGCTTCCTACAGTGACTTTCTGAAATAGCTTGCTGCCTATTACACTTTCATAGCACAACAGCAGTCCTATTTCTGTGAAGAAATTAAGTTGCATATTAACACTGGAGACGTTACTGTTTTTTATTTTTCTGAAAACTGTATCTGTACAAGATGACCCAAAGATTTTCATTGGAACAGTGTTCAGGCAATTTGTTCATCCATTTGTACCAAAATTATTCACAAAACGAAATGACAGAGAAAATCCTTTTGTTGTGTCAGATTGTGTAACACACAACACTGTAATTGTGCATTTGTTTCAAAGCAAACTGCCTTCTGTATTCCTTAGTCCTCTATACTCTCATTTTTCCCTTTCTCTCATATCTTTTTATTTCTTTTTCCTTTATGTTCACCCTTCCTACACCTGGCAATGACTTCGTCTGCCAGGGCCACTCTCCCTCAGAGAACCCCCTAGGCAACCCAACTTGCTTCTCCCCTCAACTAACCATTCTGGCTAACTTCAAATTCTCTGAGAACCAACCACTGCCCATGCCATTCCCTATATAACTGTGTACCTAAGTGCTCCCAGCATTCTTCGTGGACCGCTTGACCTTTAAAGATGGGATTGACAGGCTGTCCCGAAATGTCGGTAACTAACTCCCGATCTATGCTGTTTTAACATCCCAGAAGAGCGAAAATCTCATTTACACCATGGTAGAAGCCTGAAATCACACGCTTTCCAGCAAATTGAAAGATGTGTCTGAGATTTATTATTTTTCTGATGGTGATGCCTCACAGGATAGAGAAGAGAAAATTTCATCAACCTCTGCTATCATACATATGATTTTGGTATTGATATTGATTGGCACTTCTTTACATCATATGGCAAAGGTCTATAACACAAGACTATGGAAACAAAAAACTGCAAGGCATGTCTGCAAAACCCTTATCAGTAGATCACCAGAGACCGCAACAAATATGTCATCACTCATCTTTGAGTATTGTACTGTCCATAGCAAAGAAATTATAGTGCTTGAAGAGAGGTTCATGACAGTAAATTTCCTGCCCTTTATCCTAACAATATGAAGTGAAGGAAAAGGTACATTGTACAAAATTATTTTTATGTTATGTATACAGAATATCAAGAATCATTAATGTACACAGGCCTATTATTATTATAATATTAAAGTTCTGATTTTATGTAAACAAGTTTATTCATATATATAATTTTAAAGAAGATATACATTCTAATGTTAATGCATAAGGGGTGCACAGATTTTCCAAAAATCTAGCAGCCATCTTGAAATTCTAGGTGCCAGAAGAGTGACATCAAGTGTCTTCCATTATGAAGACTCAGAATATTGGGTGCCACCATGCAATATTCAGTAGACACAGTGACCTAGCGCCCAGGATTTGTGCACCCTGCTCTATGTCATCATTTCCTTTTTCCAATAGTACTATTCATGTAAAACAGAATGCGTTGCGTATTTTAATGTGGGTACTATTGAAAATAAGAGAGTACAAATATTGAACCTACATAATTTGCTGATATAAGTCCCAAACACATGATACAATAAATTTACTCATCATATTTCAGAGATTCCTCATTGTGAATATGAAGGTGTTTCTTCAGATTCCAGCTACATGAGAATTTTTCTTCACATCTGCCACATGCATATGGCTTCTCTCCTGAGTGAATACGATAATGGCATTTTAAGTTCCATCTATTAGAAAATGTCTTGTGACACACATTGCAGTTATTTTTACCTGCATGGAGCCGAATATGCTCACTGAGTTTTGACTGATACTGATATTTCTTCATGCAAAGACTACAACTGTAGGGCTTTTGTCTAGCATGGCTCTGCAAGTGTTTACTAAGATCAGCCTTGTCAGAAAAACTTTTCTTGCATACGTCACATTTATACGGCTTCTCCCCAGTATGAATGCGATAATGTATCATAAGGTTATACCTATTTGCAAACATTTTAGCACAAACATCACAAATGGATGTTTTCTCACCTGTGTGAACACGATAATGCCTTTTGAGTTCACTTTTGTTAACAAATTTCTTCTCACATGTGTCACAGCCAAAAGGCTTCACACCTGAATGTATATAAGAATGGACTTTCAGAGAGAACGTGGTGGAGAACATCTTTTCACATATATCACAAGAGTACGGTTTCCTGCCTGTATGCTTATTCATGTGTTTCTTAAGTCCTGAACTGTTAATGAATTTCTTGTTGCACATTTCACAGTGGTATGGCATGAATCCTGTATGTGTACGGTAATGTTCCTTGAAATTTGAACTATGAGAAAATGATTTACTACATATGTCACATATGTAGGGCTTCTCTCCAGTGTGGAGGCGGTAATGACTTTTCAAAGAAAAGCTTGTTGTAAACTGTTTGGTACATACATCACAAGTGTAAGGCTTTTCCCCTGTATGAATTCGAACGTGTTTCTTTAAATCTGAACTATTAGCGAATGTTGCTGGACACACTTTGCAATCATAAGCCTTGTCCTTAGTATGAACACGATTATGTTCTGCTACTTTTCCATTTGTTGCTAACGTTTTACAGTACACATCACAACTGTATGGTTTTTCTGTTGTGTGAAAACGTAAATGCACCTTTAGAGAGCTTTGGTAAGCAAATGCCTCCTTACAAACATCACATATATACGCTTTGTCACATGTATGTGTACCTATATGAATTTTGAGATTATATATGTTTGAAAACTTTTTACCACAAATTTCACAGTGGTGAATTGTATCACACTCTTCAATTAATGTTGTGCTAAGATACCTTGCAGGGTTTATGTCTAAATGACCATACGTGTCATATATACTGGCATCTCTATCAAGCTCATTTTGGTTGTAAACATACATGTCTTTTCTCACGCAGTGAAGAGGAAAATCACTTTCTTCTGGAATGTTTACTGCACTGTAAAAGAACATTAATACACAATGTATGAGGACACATTTTCATGATCAGGTATCATGGTGAAGTTCTGTCATTTGTCATAAATACAGTATTTTCTGACATGAATTAAATTTCTACAACTGAACTACACATATTAGAAGACAGCATCAGTATGTACAGTGACTATGTAATTTTGCTCTTTGATAGAATGCCCAAAAACTACAATTTTTTAAATCGAATTTTCCCCATAAGCAGCTATTTTAAATGGACTGGATCTGAAACTATATGATCTGTACTCCTCACCATATATTACTTGGGTAATCAAATCAAGAATGAGATGGGTGGAGCATGTGGCATATATGGAGGACAGGAGAGGTGCCTACAGGGTTTTGGTGGGGACACATAATGGAAGAGAACACTTGGAAGACCTACACATAGATGGAAGAATGATATTAAAATGGATCTTCAAGAAGTGGGATGTTAAGGCATGGACTGGATTGCTCTGGCTCAGGATAGGGACAGGTGGTGGGCACTTGTGAATGTGGTAATGAACCTTCAGTTTCCATAAAATGTGGAAACTTTCGTAACTAGCTGAGGGCCTATTAGCTTCCCAGGAAGGACTCTGCTCCGTGGAGTTAGTTAGTTAGTTAATTAGTTGAGTTAGTTTGTTGGTCAGATCTGAAAGTCAGTAATCACATTTCCCAGCACCCTTTTACAATGTAATAAAGAAATGAGACTTTTTTTTTATAAAGGTACAAAAATCATGGTTATTGCAAGTGTCACTACATGAAAACACTGAATAGTGAATTATACACAACTGAAGAATTACAATTCTACAAAACTCTGTATGGTCATATAAAGCCTAATTTTTATTTCCCCGCATGTGTGAAACACATACCACATTGGTTTACTTTGAAAGCAGGTTCAGTCAAGTCTCAATGCATGTATCAAAATGCTAGTATGGCAGACCAATTTTGCCCAAAATTGTAAACATGACAATTTAACTGATCCCTGACAGTTTGAGTTATTGACAAGAATAACAAGGCTAAGGGAAATTCTTAGGCCTCATCATATAAAACCATAATTTTCTATGGAACATTTGTTCACTTCGTCATAGACCTAGGCTTGTGGGCCTTAATTAATTCCAAGATGTTCAATTAATAAATCAAATTCAGTCTATGTACTGTACACCTGGAAGTTGTCTTCCACCCCACAATAGCGCACATACTTCAGCTATGCCATCTGTATTATAACTGTTTTAGCAACTTGTTTAGTTTCTTCATGTTATTAGGGAAATTGTACACATCACAAAACAATTTATTGCTACAGTCAACAAGGAAAAGTCACCTGTTCGTACGCATCTTCTCATCCTCTGTTTCTGCTTCATCTTTTCCATCTTTGATTGGTATACTGTCCTATTACACAACAGACCATTAATATAGGTATGCATGCGCATGGTTATAACAAATAAATGGAAGAGATACGAGAGGAATATCAGAATGCAAATATAGAAAAGAAAGTTACAAAAGAAATGTAACATTAGACCAAGAAACGAGAAATATAAAATATACTTAAATACTGCAGTATTTTCTGTGGTCTATTAGAAAACTGTTACCGTCATATATATATAAAGTACAGTGTGTGTGTATGTATCTCACAGAATATGTGGATATCTTGTAACTTGAAAAATGATATGTAGTTTCACACACACAACAGGGAGGACACACTTCCTAGACATCTTGTAAGCTACTGAGTTGCATGAAAATATTTCTGCAGTTTGCAGTGTGCCTTAATATTACACAGCTGTGTCTCTTTCAAAGCAAGTAATTTATATCATAACAATGTTGAACCGTTACAGTCACCAGTGCTATGTAAAATAATTACACACATGCTTGGTCTGAATGGGGTTATGTATGCGTACCCTTGAAATTATAACTCACCCTAACTTCAGTCTTTCTTATAGGCATAGCAACAGGCATGTGTTCTTCTTCTCCTTCTTCTTCTTCTTCCTTCACCCCACTGACTAGGAATATTGCATTTCTCTTGTCATCTGAACCAGGGTATGTGTAGTTTAAATCCATATTATGCTGTAAAGAACTTTCATTGGTATTCAGATTTGTCAGGATTGCATATTAGATATCTCTTCTCCACAGCCAGTAGTGTAGATAACCAGTTGCCATATACACACCCTCCCAACCTATAATTATTAGTGAAGTTACTCCCACATCTCATAATGGGGAACCAGAACACTGCCTTTTGCCAAAACAATGGAATCCGGTCTGAAAGAACCCAAAACAAATTCTGTATGTTTTGGCCTTACCCTGCACCATGGGGCTACAGGAGCCTCATCTACATTACTGTCCACAGCAGGCTCTTTATAATGTTTGTCTTCATTGAGTACACAAAGAATAGAACATTGGTACCAGCAATTTAACATTCACATAAAAGTAAGGTCACTGTGAATGCCATGAAGGCATATGGAGCACTGGAGGTACAGGTCCACTCACTTGTAACCTTGGCCCTTGATGGTGGCAAGTGATCAGCTTCATGTACCAGCAGTTTAATCCTGGGGAAAGAGCCACTAGTACACACTGAATAGAAGGTTAAATGAGTCCCAGCACCAGTTTGAAAACTTCTGAGAAGTGAAAAATGTCTTACCACTGCCAGAAATTGAACCACAGGTCAACTGTCAGCTCATGTTTAATATTTAGTATTCATAAAAACAAATCGCACTTCTTTTGCCCTTCTTATACCCAAATACAATAACTTGTTTCATTGAATTATAGCTAAAACAGCAACCAAAAATACACTTGTGTTTAAGTCTTTCTGAAATGCTGCAGTGTTTAGACTGTCTTAAACTGATAACAGTTCTATTAATTTAAAGAAATTTTGCTGTACCATGCATGGTTATATCTTCTGGCAAATAAAATCAAATCCTTTCTAATGGTGTTACTGTGGTTGCTGTTTGACATCTAAACTTGAAATACAGAGGGAGTAAATAAAACTAAAGTTGGTGTCAAGTTTTCAGACTGTAAAACAAATGTGCAAACCCACCTTATCTTCATGTCTAATTATGGACACAAAATGCTCCTCTTTCACATCACTGCATACTGATGTGTGAGTTTCACAATCTGAATCAGGTTCCACTTTAATTACATCCATAATGTACTGCAAAATAATTAATTTTAGGTACTGAGATATGTTCGTACATACACCACAGCTGATTTAACACATTTATAAAATCCAAAACTTGCTTCAATTCCCACATCTTGTAATTATGCTTAACACTATTACAACACAAGCAGGGAAAAAAGAATCTCTTATATAGGACCCATAAGTGTCATATCTTCCCACCAAGAATAATAATTTCTTTGGAACATCCTACACATTCCACATTCATGCATGCCCAATATTTTCTACCTATTCAGTAAAACATCTGCCAGTCACGAAAATCTTTCCTAATGATGTCTAGTTCTTTCTTTCTTTTCCATATCATATACAGTAAAATTAATGTCTGTAAGAAACAGCTAGTAATGAAGATGCCTGCATAGTAAATCAATACACTCCTTGAAGAATATGTATATCTGACTTCCATCTCATGCACATTCCAAATGGTGGACAAATTTAATAACAACTGGCTTTTTGCTCACTGTAACAATTACAATGAATTATAAGGAAATTGCAAACCCCTTTTGTGTTGCATGAAATAGATGTATTTTAATTGTCTGCTCTATATATATATATATATATATAATGTGATATAAATTAAATATACAAGAGGTAAGTGATCGAAGTGTCAAAATTTTAGACAAAGCTTTCAGTAAATGACATCTTCTCCCATCCAGTTTTATGCAAACACTCCACAGAACTCAGTGCAAAAAATATAATGTGTGTTTCTTGTCAACCACTTGTTAACTTCTATTCAAAACACTTTTTCTTAGATGAACACTTCCCGAGCTCCACCCAAACGATTTATTTTGGGCCTTAATACAAACCCTTAATTAATAGAAGTTGATGAAAGTCATGCACTATAATAGGGTACCAATGCCATACATCACGCCTGAACAAAATACGTGGAAAGGCTTAAAAGATATGAGGCACATTTAATAAATAAGTTTCCCTATTCTGTAACTTTGATGTACATCAGGCATTTTAATTTTTGGTAGGAGGGAGCACTTGTGAAGTACGAGTTTAACATCCAACAGACTGCACGAGTGTCAGTCAGTCAGATGCTACTCATGCAATATGTAAATGTGCAACAGCAACCCAAAGGGGAACATGATCCTACCAATTTCATAGTGTGATTCAATTTGTTTTGGGCAAACACATATCCCCCATCAAAATTTACAGCCAATTGATGGAGGCATATGGTGATGGCATAATGACAATGCAGCATGTCATAAAATGTTGCAGAATCACAAAATGGTGTGACATTATGATGATAACTGCAATGGTTGGTTCAGCATGTCAAGAAGTCAAAGCAATACAAGTGCAGGTGCCAATTTTGGAAACCATCAATTCACAGAGATGTATCCACTGTGATGTAGTTGTCTGTCATAAATGCACATAGTACTGTCTGTTAGGAACTGATATACCACAAGATGTCTGGTAGAACAGCACGAAAATCGGCATTTTGAGACCACTTTCTTTACATGGGCAATCATCTAAAGAAGAATGAAATGAGTTCCAAGAATCCATAGTAACACGCAATGAGACATAAGTGCACGATTTCACTCCTCAAACAAAACAAGCTGGAATGCAGTATGAACAGCCAAAAAATTCAAATTGATAGCACATTGATGCATTTGTTCCAACTGGGCATAAGTTTAAAAGTTCTATCATGATAGAAATTTGGTTCCTGCATTCACAACCCTTCACAAGTGGCCATTGCCACTTCATCATTGTGGAATCAGTGACCTACCAAATACTACTTCAGCAGTCCAAACAACTAATCTATCAATGTGATCCTTCAGCTAAACAAGGCAACCTGACACAGCACACATCAAAACAGCAAAAAAACTCTCGCTGTGGTTTCAGTAGGAAGTTCTGCACCCTCCAACCTATAGTCCTGACCTTGTCTGTCATACAGTATCTTGTTTAGACTACTGACGCTACACTTGGGAGGTCACTGATTCCACAACAGGGGGAAGTGGAAATTTCTATTCGTGTATAATTGCAAATGCAAGGGCCTTATTTCTACCGCTAAACTGGATCATTCAAGAAAGCGTTTACTGGTGAACAGGATCAGGGCTAGTGAATGTGGCATTCGAAAGGATATGATCGCATTCATAGCCAGATCTGAAGTACTATCCCCCAGTCTTTACTGAGCTATTTGGGGAAAATAACATAAATTCTTGTCAGAATTGCCGACGTCCATGCCACGATTCGAACCACAAACCTACCGACAAGCAAAAGGCTTTAACATTTGAGCCAACGTCCTCGTTCCTCGATATATTGCTACTTAGGTCTTCAGTTCTAATAAGTGTAGTAATTATGATAAAATTATTAATACATTATACAATTCAGACCGTAAGTGAACACACACTGTAATCGTAATGAAACAAAATCTCTTTATCTACGCTACATTGCGACGCCACTCAAGTGGGCCTTCAAAATTTCGAGTATTTTTCATGGGCCGTGACTGCGCGCATACTAAGTAAGATATTGGGATTATATCTGATCCTATGTCTAACGATCCGGCAGTTCGAATGCATTTGCGATATAGTGGTTAAACAGCACGATCTGTGTGGGTAACGGACGGGTGCCAGGTGACTCTCGTGTGTACCCACAGATCATGTATAACCCTCGGTAAAAAAGTTTGAGTTAGGACAGTTGAAGATTGACGGCAATGGGGAATCAGTTGGTTGGTATAGCTCCGTCACAGATATTTCCCGTTGAACATTATTTGACAGATCAGACTGACCTGCAGTTTGATGCCAAGTAAGTAACATTTATTTACTTCACATTGTGGGATAATTAAGGAAAAATGGAAAATCTGACGTTTATAGTTAACTAGTGGGATCAAAATGTGTTGACGTGTAACTGTCCGAGCTTCCCAGTTGCAAACGGCGAGGAAATCAGCATCTTACATATCCTGTCTCTTGAATGGAGTATTGCTGATTAAAGAAGTAGGCTCCGTAAAACAATAACTTTGCGATTTAATTTGTGTTTTGTGAGGGGAGTTCGTTTTTGAAGAAGCAGTAGAAATTGCAAGTGCTAGAAAACTTAAGTAAGTAAGAGGGGTGAGGATACAGGCATTTTTGTTGATGAGATCTTCGGAAAATTATTCAGTTAGAAGAATAGAATGATTTGTTGATTCGTAGATTATTTAACGATTACACTGGACAACAGATTTCAAAGCATTTTATTGTATCTTTGATAAATATGTTATTTATTTGTTTGCATCTGTGAAGTTAGAAAAGGGACATAAAAAATACTTGGCTCTAGTTTTAAAATTATGCTACCACTATGATATTTTACGAAATAGGTTTAAATATACGGAACGGTGGGTTAAATAAAAAAGTAAATACTATTCAGTGGAAAAGAATGTGTTCAGTAGACGTATTCTGTTTAGGGATAATATTTACAACATAAATTGAACATCTGCACAGTCTTTTTTATGTAAGTACATTCTTTTACATAAAATTGTGTACTTTTTTTTGTTTTGTTTTGTCTGTCGCTTGTATTCCATGGTAGGGACATCCCTTGCCAAAGTACAGCAGTAGTCTGCAAGCATAGCACAGTTCCATTTCCCTTGATATCTCATCTCCATTGAAGAAATGTCTTGATGGAAGCATTCTCCGTGTTCATCACACACTGCAACACAATTCTCTGGGAAAATTACAAATGCAAGTGAAGGAAGTGTATTTTTAGGGACATGTTGCATCCTAATTTCTGGTAGCTCTGCAAAAGGTTGTTTACAAGCTCCTCGTAGTTTTCAGCCCTTAAGTTTCCCAAAAATCCTTTTACTACAAATTTAAAACTGTCCCAGGCCGCCTTTTCATCACCTTGAAGGAGCTTGTCGAAGTATTCGTCCTTGATAAGGTCACATATTTGTGGACCAACAAAAATACCTTCTTTCAGTTTTGCATCACTTAGTCTGGGGGAGCTTTTCTCGTAAGTACGTAAAGGCAGCTTCTTCTTGGTTCATAACCTTTACAAAATTTTTCATTAGACCAAGCTTAAAATGCATGGATGGCAAGAAAATTTTACTCAGTTCCACTAGTAGTTGATTTTCCACATTCGTGACTCCTGGTTCCACAGATTTTCTGGCAGGCCAATCCTTTCTTGAGTAATGAAGAGACGGAGCTCTGCTGTCCCATTCACAAATGAAGCAGCAATGTTTTGTGAATCCTTGTAGCCCAAGTAGTAAAGCAATCACTTTTAGGTCACCACAGATTTAGCATTTGAATTTATCATAATTAATGGCTTCCATGAGAATCTTCATGTTCTAATATGACTCCTTATTATGCACTGAATGACCAACAGGAATAAAAGGTAGGGTGTTGCCATTGTGAAGGAGAACTGCTTTGAGACTCAACTGAGATGAGCCTATAAAGAGTCGCCAATCCAGAGGATTGTGATTAATATTGAATGTTTGCATCAGGCCATCAATATCAGTGCAAACAATAAGGCCCCTTTCCATTTTAAAGAACTGAACTAGATCTTCGTGCCTTGTACGATACAATGAAATTCTGACATTTTCTTTCATTACTCACCATCTGGGAGCGCAGTGTTGGCACATGTATCCCTTCCCAAGTAACTATTTTATGCATTAAGCCCCACTTCATCTATCATGACAGCTAGAGCCAAGAATTGAATTCTAAGGCCGTATTTGGTCTCAGCACATTGAATTGAAGAGGAATCAACTATTTTGGTTATGGATACATTTTGTGTGTTAACCAGTGTTATCAGGATAGTCAAATAAAGGAGGATGCAATGGGGTGGACACATGGCCTGCATGGGAGCAACTGTAGACGCATACAAAGTTACGGATTGAAAGCTTGAGCTTTTCACTTGGAAGTCGTAGGCATAGATGGTAGTATAGTACAAAAATGGATATGAAACAAATAGTGGAAGAGAGTATGGACTGGATTCATTTCACTGTGGTGGAGACTAGTGGTGCACAGTTGTGAACATGGTAATGAACATTAGGGTTCCATTTTTTTTTTTCTTTTTTTCTTTCTTTCTTATTGACTAAATGACAGTTGTTGGCATCTTAAGAGGGATTTTGCTGTATGGTGTTCAAGTTTTAAATAATTCTCTTGGTTATAGACCTTGCATGCGTTGATTTCATGTTGTTTTTGAAATGGTTGTGAGGGGTAAAGGATGTTAGATAATAGGACTTCTTTGTAATTGTAAGCAAAATGATTTTAATGTGTTTAATTATTTCTCATGAAATATTTATTAAATTAATTTAATTTCTTGTTGTCCTTTAGTTTGGGAAGTACACGTTTCCTCAAAGTGGCAAGAGCTCGGACACAGGAGGGTCTGGTTGTGGTGAAGGTGTTCGCTATTCATGACCCAACCCTGCCACTAACAGCACACAAGGAGAAAGTTGAAGAGATTCGGAACAAGCTTGCATCAGCAGTGAATTGCCTACCCTTTCAAAGAGCTATGGTAAGAACATATCAGACATGTTCCTCCCTCCCTCTGTCATGGTTGTGTATCTTGCTACCAAGATCGTCTACATAGTGGGGTTGTTATAATTATTTACTCATGAATTCTGCAGAATTAAAGGATAGCAGCCACAGCCTATCATAAGGCGATATTGAAGCCAGATAACAAACTTTGTAGACACTTGTCTGTGACAGCAGTTATGTATGACCAGGCCACTTTGTATTGGTGTATGTGCAGTGGGGACTTCAAACTGAGAAGAGTGGATTGAAATAAGTATACAGTTTTGTATTATTTTAAAATGGAAGAGTCAGGGAGGCTAATATAAAGACACAAAAATGTGATTAAAGCGTAAAATCAAAGTAATAAACACAGATTTATGTAACTTGGAACAATATAAAGAGAGAGATGAAGATGAAATTCAGGAAACTTAACTTTCTTAGTTATTTGGGAGCCTTTCCCTTTAATTCCATGCTATATTAAAGGGAGATAAAATTCTCACCAAAAGTTATAAGCCAGTCTCTTTTAACATCCTTTTCTAAGATTGTAGAAAAATTAATATATTGAAGATTATATAAACATATATGCACTAATAACATGGGCCGGGTAGCTCAGTCGGTATAGTGACTGACTATGGGCTAGACGGTCTGGGATCAAAGCCCTGTGGGGACGAAATTTTCTGCCTTTCCAAACCGGCCTTGGGGCCCACCCAGACTCCTGTAAAATGGATACCGAGTCTTTCCTGGGGGTAAAGTGCAGCCAGGGCATGCTGCTGACTACTCAGCCCCTTCTAGTGCCGTGGTCATGGAAGAGTAGAGCTATACCTCTACCCACCATCTTTGCCACACCAGGCCTTTAACAGGAACACTTTACCTTTTATATGCACTAATAACATACTAGTCAAGGAACAATGTGGATTCAGAATTAACAGTTCCACCAAGGCTGTATCTTATAATGTAATTAATGAAATAATAAAAGCTATGAATCATAGACTTTCTGTAGGAGGAATATACTGTGACCTTGAGAAGGGTGATTGTGTTAACAATGGAATGATAGTAGATTAAATAGAATTTTGTGGAATTAGTGGGAAATTTCTAACTTGCATACAATTTTGTCTCAGAGAAAGATACCACAAAGTACTCATTGATAGAATTAATGCAAATGGTAGTGTTTCTTCTAGATAGAAAAAAGGTTATATATGGGGTTCGTCAGGGTTTGATCTTGGATCCATTGCTTTTTCTTATTTATATTAATGATTTATCCAAAACAACAGATAATTATGCTAAGGTTGTGCTCTTTACAGATGACACTAGCTTTTTAGTAACTAACTCTAATCAAGGGGGGACTTCAAACAGCATTAAACAAAACACTCTCTGATATAATCTCATGGTTTAAAGCTAATTTCCTATCATTTAGCTTTAATAAAATGTATTATTTAGAATTTAGAACTAAAAATTGCATTGACACTACATCAGATATTAACTACTTTCATAAATCTATTGGTAATGTTACATTTACAAAGTTTCTGGGTTGAGTGATTGATGACACTCTGACTTGGAATAATAATATGGACCAATTAATTTCCAGACTGAACTCTGCATGTTATGCAATAAAAGCTGTAAAAGCACTGTTGTCAAGGAAACTGTAAGAATGCAATATTTTTCTTATGTACATTCTGTCAAATCCTGTGGCGTAAATTTTTTGGGGTAACACCCCTAATAGTAATGAAATATTCATAATGCAACAATTAAGTATTATAACTAACTCAAACAAAACTGATTAATTTAGAGAACTGTTTAAAACAATGGAAATTTTACCATTTTATTCTCAGTATATATTTTCACTTTAATTTTATGTAGTGAAAAACAAACATTTCTTTACAAAGAACTTAGAAGTCCATAAACACGACACTATATATGCTGATAATTTTCATCTACCCATTACTAATTTAACAAAATGCCAAAAAGTAGCTCTTTATGTAGGAATTAACATTTTTAATCATCTTCCTACTCACGTAAAGTATGTAGCAAATGAAATACAAGTTTTTAAATTGTCATTAAAGAGGCTTCTTCTTTGTAATTCATTTTATTCTATGGAAGAATATTTTAATTCTAATAAATAATATATGTTCCAGGTTGTTATGTTTTAATGTTATAATTAATATTTTATTATGTAATCATTATATTATAATTCTATTCTGTAATTTGACAGCTGTAATTTAAGAGTTACATTGTATCATCGTATTATTTCCACAACCCTAAGTTGTATCTTTAAATGGATAAATGGAAAATAAATTAATGGAAATGGAAGTGGAAATGGCTTGAGGCTTGCACATATATTGCATGAAGACCAAATTCAGCCATTAAAATGCAAGTGACCCCTGTCCTAGAAGAGTAGTTGTAAAATCCTGTGTATTTCAATAAAGTCTGGTATTTGATACACTAAAATGGTAGTTGTGAAAAGCATGCAATTTGCTGGTGTGTGCATGTTTTTTACTTACACAGTCTGTCCTGTTAGGTAAATAGACAGACAGGACTGTGGAATAATTTAAACAACAGTGAAAACACCTAATAACTTTAGGAAACAGCCCAATAGAATGTAATGCTATGCTCATGTAAAATATGGAATGATGTGGACAACTCACAACAGTGACTGATGGAAGTAAAACACACACATATAGTTACCCTGTATACCTCACCTGAAGTAGTGTGTCATATTGACAGAGTGATAAGGTTAGTGTTTATGAAATTTTTTTCAATAAATCTGCTCCTTGGTCATAGAATGAAATTTCATGAATTTCTTTTTTTGGTGTCATGTTTGACATATCCATAGTTCACCACATGATGTTCTTACAAATGGCAGTGGCAACATTTCATTAATGTTGGCATTCATTTCCAAGATTGGCCTAGTGTAACTAATTTGAATATTTTAGGAATTTAATTAGTTTGAGGTGTTGTTACTGCCGTTTGTCTCTCTGAACAGTAGGACTGCAGCGACAACCCACTATGTACCATGTCATCTTTTATTGTTTTTTTACAGGATTTTGTGTACTTTAATTACTGTGGCAATTGTACTTTGCATATTAGAATTGTGACATATTATGTACACAAATATTAGGACTGTGGTAACAGTCCAGTGATTTAAATAGTCCATCATTCATAACACGATTTGTTGCCATGTTCACTATTGCTAAGAACTTTTTTCGTTATTGTTTTATTGCAGTTGACTGAGAAAGCAGGATTTATTATTCGTGAATATGTGAAATATAGCTTATATGACCGCATCAGCACACGCCCATTCCTGACTGATATTGAGAAGAGGTGGATTGCATTCCAAGTCTTATATGCTCTCCACCAGTGCCACAAAGTGGGAGTAAGTGACATGTTTGTGGTATAACTGTACAGTTCAATCATTATTCATGTGTACCTCTTTTGCCTGCTTATTTGTTGGACATGGATATGCTCATACTGTTTTGATGTCAATGAAGACTCAAGTCTTCTTTGTTCTGATTCTGTGTCAGTAGGGCTGGGAAAGTGTAGTCACTGTAGCAACTCACTATGGGCTGGATGGTCCAGGGCTCAAATCCAGGTGGGGGCGAGATTTTCCACACCTGTCCAGGACCCACTCAGCCTCTTGCACAGTGGGTGCTGGGTCATACCCAGGGGTAGAGCAGCCAGTGTGGCATTAACCATCCACCCCCATATAGTGCCAAGTAGACATATACCTCGATTCTCCCGCTAGGCCTTCATGGCTTGTTCTACTTTGGACTTTGCCTTTGCCAGGTGGTAAATGATTATCAATGTTTTGGGCCCAGAACATAGAGGCAGCCTGCTCATTTGAAATCCCAGTAACAGCCAGTCAATACAGCATCACATCTTAGAAGGCTTGAATCTACACACACCCTACTGACACTATTACATATGATAAGCCTGTGGTTATGATGGCACAAATGTATAATTCATAAACTGGATCTTTTAAACCTATACATGATTTGGATCAAAGTATGCATCACGAGGTCTTATGTACATACAATGTAACATTGAGGCTTATTCAAGTAGCCATTGTTGCTGTCGAAAAACTGTAGGTATTACATATTCTGAGTGTGTATCTGTAGCCTTAGTTATCGAGCATGCAAAGCAGATGCACCATATTACATCACTTGTGGCTTGTCCGGCTGTACCATATTTTTCGACATTATCTCATAAATGGCACAATTTTTTTTAAAAAAAAGTTATTGAATGTAAAATGTGTGTTTTTATTTTCTCTGCAGCTTTTGTCTGAAACATTTCTCATTCTTTGAATAATTCACTGAGATATTAAGATAAATGTACATAGGGCTTCACATAAAATACCCATTATTCTTGTCAGATTTTAATCAAACTTAAATGTTCTTGACATATTTTCAGAACTTATTCCAGTGTCAAATTTCATGAATATCCATCCAGTGGGAGCTGCATTGTTCCATGAGGACAGACAGACAGATAGACATGACAAAGCTAATAGTTGATTTTTGCAATTTTGCAAATGCACCTAAAATTTTATGGACATTTCAACAAAAAATTGAAATATCAAATTTTATGCCATAAAGGTGGTGCAAACTAAACATGCATAAATATGGTTCCTTACAGGGTGCCAAGAAAAGTAACTTATAGATGCATCCCTTTTTTTTTTGTGCCATTGTTGCCTTCCTGAAATGTGATTGTCAATGAAGAATGTGTAAATCAATAATGATATTTCCATTAGAAATAGGGAGTTAGCATAATAAAACGCAGCTAGCCAATGGGTGTTAAACAGAAAATGAGAGGGCAGTTATTAAGAAGGGGTATAAATTGGCAAGGGGTGTTAAAGCACAAAGGCATAAAACAAATGTGTGTAAAACAAGAGCTGGATTTATGTATGTACAGTTTAGTATTTGCATAGTTCATAAGCCTTGTTACCCACCTCTGTGTGTGTGTGTGTGTGTGTGTGTGTGTGCGTGTGGGGGTGGGGGATATACCTGTATGTCTAAGAAGTCAGATTGCTTGAAGGACATGAATATGTGAACAAATGTAATTCTTTTTTTTCCAAAGTTGTTTTTAAAGTTTGTTTTAAAACATTATTTCAGTTATCCATTTCAGCTGTTATTATACCTGGGTTCTGAACATGTGATATGAATTACCATTGAATATTAAGTTATCATTTGCATGTTGAAGTAACTCACCTGAGGATGATTGTGTAATCGGAACATATAGTAAGAGTTGATGGCCTTAAAGGTGGTTGTAGTTTCAGCGGAGAAGTTGTTGTATTTGTGTATTTGTTACTGTCATGTATAGTGGTATGAGTGAAGTACCTGTACTATTGATAGGTTTTGCAATAGTTTGTTTGTATCTAGAAGAAATGGACACCAAGATCATTGAGATATGACAAATGACAAGGAATGGTGCTTGGCAACTGTCTTCTTAAAATTTAAGTTCATGTTTCAACTGTCACCTTTCAACGGCTAGGTCATAGTGTCATGATAAACAGTGCAGAGTGTTTTCAATCAGCATGGCCTCTAGAACTTTCGATATATGCCATATATTAAAGATACGGTCTGTTCCAGGTGTGTCATGGAGACATCAAGCTTGAGAATATCCTTATTACATCATGGAACTGGGTGCTTCTAGCAGACTTTGCTTCTTTCAAGCCTACATATTTGCCAGAGGATAACCCAGGTGACTATTCGTACTTCTTTGATGCATCGAGAAGAAGGACATGCTACATTGCACCTGAGAGGTTAGACTTTACTTCTTATTTCAGTATTGCTTTGTGCCAATTTCATTTTCTCTCAGAAATAGCAAACTTTCAGGTGTGAAAGGTACATTATAACTTGCATTGCTTTCCAGTTTAATTCTGAGTAACATTTGACAAGTTGTAGATGTATTCAGATTCCAGTGTATGTTGACCAGGACTCAGTCTTTAGGGTTCTGAAGGGACAATTTTACTGTTTCTAACAACTGTGTTGACATATTGTTATGCGTCTGGCAATGTATGTGACTGTTAACAGGTTTGGCTATGGACATACAGTTTTATCATGAATGTATCACGTCAGATGGACGTTCTGAGTTCTTGTTGGTCATCAGGACCATGGGTGACTGATCCCCATTGTACAAGATCCTGAGTACTAAAGACACAAGAAAGGTAGAATAGGGCTTTGAAGAACAAGTGTAATGTAATTTGAAGTACTCGTTAGAAACAAATTTCATGCAATCAGTGAGGCTTCTTGTCTGAAATGTCTTACCATGGGAACAAACAATTCAGCATCGTTCATCAAAGCATTCAAGTATCTCATGGTCCATACTTTAATTTTAATTAACAAAATTTTATGTATCCTGTGTACCAAAAAGAAAGAAAACACACAATGAAATAAATTGCAATCCTTTACATTCCAAAAATCCATCTCTTTCTCAAACCCCATGACCTCCCAAGACACATGGAAACAGACTTTCCAAACCAAAAAATCAGAGGATACAAATCAACACAAAGAATAAAACTGCAACAGAATGAAATAAAACTGCTTCCCAAACTCTCTGGGAGAGGGCATCAAAAAGAACTGGAGAAATTACCTTGTCTAGAAGCAGATAGTTAGCATGTGCCCTGGTACATAGTCAGTGCAAATTCAACATGTGTCTCCCACAGTCTCAGTTTCCACTGATGTCTTACTGCACATGTCTACTACAAAAGGGACAGGGGAACACTATTCTGGCCTGGCTTGTCAAATGCTGACTAGTCTCACGTCCCAGAAGCCAAGTCTGACAAATCACTCAGTTCAGTAGGTAATGATTAATCAGTTTTTTTAGATTTGAAGCCCTTCCCATACTGATGATTTTTAAAACTGTTATTTTAGTCATGCATAGTACCAGTGTGGCAGATGTGCTGATTGGTTAGGTAGAACCATCTCTGGCACCACACAATACACCGTATTTAAATTAAGTTTGTTGTTAGCTTCTTGGCTGAAAATGTTCTAGAATGTGTAATATGCTAGGGAAGAGAGGCAAACAAAACCTCAGTTAACTCCAGAAAAGTGCTGGGATGGTATCTTAAAACAGTCTGTCAGCATTTACATTCACATACTTTCCAATTATGCACAGCCATAATGCTGCACAGGCAATACAGCTAAAGAATAGCAATAAATAAATCAAGAATGATGTCATCAGGTGAGATGGAGCAACAGGTCTGACCACACTGAAAATAGGAGGAACGTGTACCCTCATAGAAAATGTTACTAGCTGGCTTATTTTCAAGATCGCACTTGGTGTTCATTATGTTATCATTCACCAAAATATTGTGCGTGTTTGACCTGTAATGGGTATTACAAGGCTTATATCTGGCTGTTTTTAGTTTATTACAATCATGTTTCCTCCTCAATTGGTATTTTATAACTGGGAAGCTTTATTCACTTGATGGCAGTGATCCCAACATGTTTTTCCTCTTAATCTCTTCTGTAATGCTATATAAAATATGTTAATTAGTGAATGTTTTTATATTTCTTTCAAGGTATTATGCAAACAGTATTCAGTAAATAAATTTTTAGAGGAAGCGAAATTGATAGTGACCACAAGCTAGTGGAAAGCAAATTTAAATTCTTGACACATGGAAAACACAGCTACAAGAAAAAGGACACACCAATATACACAAAACCCTCAGCATTCAAAGTACATCTGTTGGAACAAGAATCAATAAGAACTTTATACAGGAATAGACTGAAAGAAAAACTCACACCGTTAACAGGAGAGATAGATACAGACT
>Ga0123352_10001713_pt1 | contig 29648 bp, 18 predicted proteins | sample TergutLab28metaG_FD_89700 | JGI IMG/M metagenome (GOLD analysis project Ga0123352, IMG submission 89700) | Labiotermes labralis P1 segment gut microbial communities from Petit-Saut dam, French Guiana - Lab288 P1 | ecosystem: Host-associated > Arthropoda: Insects > Digestive system > Gut ... | reverse complement strand
ATGTTTTTAGGTCGACCGCATTGAGGAGATAGTGGAACATCTTCTAGTTCTTCTTTAAACATTCTCAAGCCAACTTTTTGCTTTTAAGTTTATCATCCTTCCTGTTGGCTCCCCCCCCCCCCCATGCTTTTTGTTGTAGTTAGAGACAACAGATTGTTTCTGGATACTCCTTGTCTAGTTGTCACATCCTCTATGCTACCATCATGAAATGTGCTGACGAGTATGACGTCCCTTTTTTCTTTGCTCTTCATGATCATCTGTTTCTTGCAGTTTGCTACCACTGTTTCCCCCTTTTTTAGTCTGGCCTTCTTCATGAAATCTGGGAACTCTTTCCTATTGGTCCTCATGGTTCCAACAACATCTGTTTTTCTGGTATATAAGGTGTCAAGTTTGGGACTGGTGTACCAGTTTTCCAGGTAAAGACAGTAGCCCTTAATGAGTAGGTCTTGGGCTACCTCCAGCACAATCTTCGAAGAAATGTGCTCACCAGGGTGTCTCTGGCCATAAATAGTATCCTTACCAGTGTAAACTGTGAAGTTCCAAATGTAGCCTGTGCTGCTTCCGCAGAGTTAGTGGATTTTCATTCCAAACCTGCTTCGCTTTGATAGTATGTATTAAATCCAACCCTGTCCTCTCCAGAGGAGGAGAGACTCGTCGACCCAGATGTTTTGTTCCAGTGTGTATACGGAGGAAAACATTGAATTTTAGGTGATCAAGGATTGGTTGGATTTTATAGAGTTTCTTGTGACCTATCAAACAAAAAATCATCCGAGTCCTCAGAGAATATGTCACTTTTGTCTTCTTTGTCTAAAACCTTGGAGATATCCTCTTCTGTAAGCAGACTACTCTTTCACTTGTTACTTGACAGTGCCATTTTTTCCACTGTAGGCCATAGAGTGTACAGTATTTCAAATAACTGTCGTGGATGGCGTTGGCTGCCTCATAGATGAAAAAGCATTGACTATTAACAGTACTAATAACTAGGTCATATCTCATCATACCCATTGAAATAGCCCAATACGAGTATATACATATACATCATGCCCAGTTAAGAGGTTAAAACTTAGAGAAGCTTTGTAATTCTTGAATGTGAATGTGCAGGGTGGCATTTTCTTCCAAACCAGGCCAGCATCATCAGGGTTATTGACTTGCTGTCCTTCTCCTTGATTATTTACTTCTTGAAATTCTCTGGGTACTTCCCTTTAGCCATATGATCAGCAGACACTGATACTTTTGCTATTTTGAAATTGTACAGGCTTATCCATGTCTTAAAATTTTCAGGCCACCCTTTTCCTGGCACATTAGTTCTCCTTCTCTGCACCCCCACAATCTGCATAGTGGCAGTATAACTTAACAATCTTCTGCCTCACCACAACACTACTGACAGCCCTTTTGCTGCCTAATCTTCCCATCATAAACACAGGACCCTTTTCATCTACTCAAGGAAGAGGTCAACACAAGAAATTTTTGCACTTGATGATGCACAGGTCCTAATGCTTCCTGTGATCGTGTTTTCTTTTGTCTTGTTGCAACAAATCATACTGGTATCTGGCCGCAGCAATTCTAATCTCCTGTCCAAGTTACCTAACCTGTCCACTCTACCCTCTGTAACAGAGACATCAGTTTCCTGTTCTTTATATCCTTAGGCTGTTAATGTGCATATATCTCACCCTTTCCATGCATAATTTAAACATGAAGGCAACAGTAAGTTCTAACAGGTGTGAATGTATTCAAAGTTTGTTCTGTATCATACAATATGTTGGTAGCTACAGAGTAAGTTGTGCAGGTAGATGTGATGAATGTATAGCTATGCAAGCACAACCATAAATAAACAAGGGGACAATACCACAATATACAGGAGTTGACACAATAATTCTTCCATGAATTAGTGAAACCACAATGTGTACCTGATAAATGAATCAGATCTGCTTTGGTACACAAAGTTCCCATTGTTTGTTGCAGTTTATTGAGCTTAGTTGTGGTCTTTTTATAAAATTTATTTCAGGGTGAACAATGCACACAAATTCCATTTATGGCCTTTTGTCAGTATGACTGAACATTGTAAGGAAAACATTTTAGTGAGTCTCCTACATTGAAGGTGTGTACTTCATAACATACTGTATTGTGTGTACCATAAGATCTAATATTCCTGTGTTGTTGAAGGGATGATGGCTCGTCTTTGGAGGGAGAAAAACAAACTGCATTGTTCCTTGCATGAATTGTTCAGTAGCACACAGTGACAATGAATTTATGAAACATAAATTTGTTCTCAGAATGTGTAGTAATAATGTGATTGCTTTATATACTGTAGGTTTGCAATTAAATGTGATGAAGTATGCAAAGGAGCGTGGTAATAGGATAGCTGAATGGTAGTTTGGTCCACATGTAACCAAGAAAATTATACATGAATGGAGAAGGCAAGAGGAAGACCTAAAAAGAAATGCCAGAAAAGAATGAATACTCTTTCCTAAAGTGCACTGAAAACTGGCTGACCTAGAAGCAGAGGTGGAGAACTGGGCAACAGGTGACAGAAACAACAGAATTTTTTAAGCAAGAAGATAAGTGGTCACGCATGGCAGTACTAATTTTGCTGCGACAGCCCGTTGGCTTTACAGCCTAATGTAGAGGCATACATCGTGAAGCTCAAAGGCAGCAGTGAAGTCTTTCATGAGATGATGCCCTTGATGGTACCAAAGATGATGTAGTGTTTCAACGCTGGAAGTTCAAACACAGTAAAAATACCAATGATGAATGTGATGGTAGTGATGAAGACTCTAGGGGTTTTATGACAAGTAGACAGTTCATACTATCCTGCCATTTTGTTGAGTAAGTATTTGCGAATTTGAGAAAGCTGAAAGGAGTAAACAATGAAACATTATACACACTTAGAAATCAGTAGGTTTAAATGTTTTGGATACTTCGGTATGGACAGAATGTGTAAACATGTACTTTGAGGTGTGTATGAAGAGAGGACATTGAGATGGCTGGGGTATCATGGGGTTGATTTTATGCAGTTTGGCACGGGAAGTGGTAAATAATGTGTACCGTGCAAGTGATTAATGTGTGTAATAGGACACGGTATTGTCCGTGGGGATAAAACATTCAGAGCGTGAGCCTTGCCTCTTGTCTTCATGTAGTCCTTTTGTTAATAATGGATGGCACTTCATATCCATCAACACCTGAACGTGTATGTATTCATGGTGTTGTATTTGCGGATCAGTGTAGAAAAGAGTTCTGAATTGTAAATTCTTAAATATCTCATTTGTAGTGTTCCTTACCATCCTGCATGACAGGTATCACAATCTAGATTGTACCTAGCACAGTGTTCCTCAGGAGTCCAGTTCTGCCTTAAGACCACAGCCTGGTGCATCTATGAAAGTACTGACTACTCTTGAAACTGCATTAATGTAATGCATGTGCAAGTGTATTTTGATTGGTAATTTTTTCTGGTTTACATTATAGTAATACCAAAACAAGTTCTGTTTATTTTATTTATTTTTTATTTTATTTATTTATTATTTATTTATTTATTTTATTTTTTATTTTTTTGTACATTTTGGTACATTGGTGCATGTGTTCCAGGTTTCAGGGTACACTTCCTCTGAGCCTTCTACTACGGCTTCAGCTAGTATGACGACATCAACTACTGGTAATTTTGACTTTCTGTCTCCATTGACACTTGTTGGCAGAATTAGTACTGGTGGAGGAATAAAGCAGGGGACTAATGTAGACCATAAAACTTTATCGAGGCAAATTGTTTATAGAGATCCTGTCAGTATTCTTAGGAATTATTTGGGAAATGGCACAGTTCCTCATGGTGCCATTTGTGTTGGTAGGCAGGAAAAGATGAACTCTACTGGTATTATTTCTGTAGAGACTGGAAATAGTGACAACTTTACCTTGCTCCCATTACAGTACCAATTCTATACAATCACTAGTGGTGGTACAGTACAGCCCACCATCTCCAAGAACCCAAGCCAGTCTTTGAGCATTGATATTGGTGGTGTTAAAGACAGAAATCCATCTCATTTTGTTGGCATTTTAAATATTAATGCTGGCATAACTGGAGTTCCAGTGATTGTAGGTACTTCAGCAGAATCTTTTCTTACTGAAAACATTGCTAGTGATGAGAACTCCAGTGTGATCCCTGCAAACTTCCCTGTACTGGTTACTTACCAGCCAGTACTGCCGAATGTCTTATATCAGTCTCAGGTTTTAAATCCAAAATTTCTTGTGAAGGAATGAGCAGCCATTTGCATGCATTATGATTCTCTAGTCATTCAAATGTGATGACATTAATGCTTTTCAGAATATATTTTTGTTATTATATGAAATAAAAATTTTATGAATAAGACAACACAGCCTAACTTTCAGTTTTAGAGCAGTGTACATTAAGAATTGTATGACTGAGGTAGTACATTCTAGTATTCGGTATTACAGGCAGTAAGCATATACTGCATAAGAATTTTTATTCAGGTTAGCCTCTGACATTCTGGAATCACATATTTATGCATCCCCATGTTGTAAAATTTATTTGTGGTGTTTAGTACACTAGGTGTAGGTAGGAGCCTAATATTAAAATGGGTTTTAAAGAAATAGGCAGGGAAGAAATGAAGTGGATTAATCTGGCTCAGGATAGGGCAGGTGATGTACTCTTGTGAACAGGTACTGAACATTTGGGTTTCATAAAACAATTGGAATTTTGTGAATAACTGAGGAACTGTCAGCTCCTCAAGAAGGTTTCTGCTCCATGGGTTTAGTTCGTTCATTACCCAGATCAATACTGTTGTACAGGCATGAAGTAGTGTCTTTCATTGCCCATTTTTCATATTAGAATACCATAAGGTTATGTTATTAGTTGTACGTACAGGTGTTCAGGTGTTGAATGTTTGGTTTGATACAACACCATTGGTACTGAATTCTTATATTAACTCTTTTCTTTGAAGAACTATGCATATTCTTACTGGATTGAAAGTGAGTCTGTGCACTGTCAGGACCTCTCCCACTGCATTGAAACTTTTTTGATGGTGAGAATGAAAATCCATCAGTTTTATCCTGTAAGAGTCATCTTGCCGTTATTAAGATGAGCTATGCATTTTGTTGGGGCTGAAAATTGATAATATCACAACCTTACAAAGGCGGAGCGGCAAGTGATCTCATGTTACCTGTGACTCAGATACTGAGGCTGGTTGTCAGTCTGATCCACTCAAATGCTTACCTAGTTCCAAAACTGTAGTTTCCAAAATTTTTTACCATCCTAGTTCATTATCTTCATGAATCTTTGATACAAATTTGTGAGTTTTATGTGTGCATAATTGATCAGGTACAGAACTAGATTTAAATAAATACACGGCAATGTACATAACGTTGTTGTTGTAGTTGTTTTTTTTTTGTTATGTTTTTATTTTTGTTATTGTCATTTTTCTTCTATTTTTTGTGAGTAAATTATGACAGACATGTAAACACAAACACATTTGTATATTATGAAATTCCCTGAAAACTTTTGGCTGTGCCATGGCTCATATGGTTTGTTGCCAGCCTTTCATCCCAGAGGGTCAGGTTCAATCCCTGGCAAGTTAATGTGAAATTTGTTTAGGATGAAGTGTGTACTGGGGTAGGTTTATATTGAATACTTCAGTTTTTCCATGTAGTATCATTTTTCCAATGCTCTATACAGTTCATTTGTCCACCACTTATGCTATATTCTTAGCAGTTAACAACAATGTGAAGTAAAGCATTCATTCCCCCCCTCTCTCTCTCTCTCTGTCTCTCTGAAAGCAGTTATAATTAGAGTTTATTGTATTGAGTCTCCATTGTAATGGAGAGTAAAATGGAGGCAGGAGTATAGAATTGGGACTGATTAACCTGCAGACCTAGAACAATTGGTGTAAAATGTTAATCAAGTTTGTAACTTGGTTGACAAGACAGTATAAAGAGAGACATTTGTGTCTAGGGTCTACAAGTGTTAAAAGTGCTGAAAATTTTGTGTCAAGTGTGCAAAATAATTTTGGAACTGGGCACATGTGCTACCCGAATCTTAGTAAGTGTTCTTTACATTTTCTGTGCCCCTCAGATCCCAGCTTGTGACTGGGGATGAGGCCACACACATATTTTCCATTTCCATATTAGTGCTAAAGGATGTTTGATCCATTAGTCACTCTATGTTCTGTACCTTCCTGCTACCTTTTCGTGCATCACATATGTGTGTTATTGCTCTTTGCATTTCCTGACTGGTATCTTTTCTTGTCATATTCTAGGGTGTCTTCATAATTGAGACTGGCCACACAGCTGAGGTCACAGATTTTACCTGTATAGTTTCCCTCCTTGTTAGCGGGATGTGTTACTTAAGTTGTTCACTGCTCATGTTCATCATCATCATCATCCATCATCAAGTAACTCTTAAGATGTTGCATTGCCATGGCATTCAAAGTTTTAATCCCTGTTTCACCTACCATAGCATGTCTCTTATATACAACCACATACATAGTGTAGCAAAAATATTTTACTCATCAAAGCATCTCACCACACAAACACTGCAAAATGAAAACTGTCCTATCATAGGTTACACGACTTCTAAATGTACTTTGCTTATCACTATTATTTTTGTGCACTTAAGAAAATATTGTTTATATTTTGGATATACAAAATGTGAGTATATAAAGGTATGGAAGGATGTATCCATGGAAAAGAATAACTGCTTATAATTCTTAGAATTTGTGCATAAGTGAAAACATAAAGAACTTAATTTTTACAGTGTTTTCAGGGATGGTGCAAAGAAATATATTTGTGAAATCATGTAACATCAAAATTACGCATACTAGTAAGGTATATAAATATTACTGTAATGCAGAAATTACAAAATGAATGTCATGTTTGTATTTTCACATTCTGGCTTCAATTTGTACTCTTTGTGTAATAAACTGCCCCTACTGTAATTATACCATACTGCAGTGCTGCTGAGTCTAACTTTGTATGTGTATTCAGTTTGCGAGGTTTGAGATTTTTACAGCGATCAAGATTTAGGTTGTGGCCTACTTGGTTGTGGCACAGTGTAGTCATAGGTATTTCCAACATTTTAGAGGAATCTCTTGCCACAGCTTGTATACCTTACCTGAAGATACAGCAGCAGGTTCTCCAAAGCATCGGTAACAACTTATCTGCCTGCACTTTGCTATTACCCAGGGGACCACAGCTGCATATGCCTGGCAATTTACATTTTTTCACACTTAATGAAATTGCTATGTTTAGAGTTTGTTGACAGTGGTATGACAGTGTGGCAGATTATTTTTTTTCACATTACACCCATCCATTTCATATGTATAAAGAGAACTACTGCATTTGGAAATTGGCTTATTTCCTTCATCTGATGAACAGGTGATGCCTAATTCCTTCTCATTTGTCCCTAAAGTAGAGGTACTATCAAATCCTGAGTGTGTTTTTGTCTGGGGACCCAGTAGAATAGGAATTATGAAATCTTGTTAACCTGATAAAGGAAATAAATCCCAATGCTGAAACACATTGGTTTTGTTGTTTTTATTGTATTTAATTAATAATAAAATTACAGAATTATCAGGTAGTCTTTAAATGTGATATTTTACAGCTTATTTTTTGGCTTACTGTCAGAATGCATAAAGAATTTTCCCATACTGTTATTAGTTATTTCCACCACTGTTCAGAGACTTAGCTGATACATGATTAAATTCTGAAGCTGGTTAAACAAGATGTTACGTAGAAGAACTTGTCCTCTTGTGTCCTTGATTCTGAGGTACTGGCAGCCCCATAAAATAAACAAAAATAAATTCATTGTAAATGGTTGGTGCTTGTATAAAGTCCTTATTCTTCTTGAGAATAAGATCTTCAGAGTGTTAGTTCCATCTTCAAATCCTTGATGTTATGTGTGAATGAGGTCTGTTAACCTTTAAAAGACTAAGATGAACCTGAAACATATATAAAAATTAAAGTCATGCCACACAGTAAACACACTGAGCCTCAGTTATACAAACCAGTACATTAATGTGGTAAGGAGAAGTAGTCACTGTTGTTATAACCATACAAAAACATAAATGTACTCTGTGGGCAGAATGAAGGATTGGTTAATAAACCTCATGGATTATATGTTAACCACTAGGCTTTGAAAAGTTAAAGATGTGAGGATATTTAGTGATCAGCACCTATATGCTAATTATAGCATGTTCCATTGATTGCTTTTCTGTTAGCATATGTTGATGTCTGAAGTACTGGTTTTTTGCATGCTTTCTGTGGTGAGAGAGTACAATATTCATGAGATATGTTTCTGTTGTAGTTTTTGTTTTATCAGTGGCAACTTGCTTTTCTGCTTCTGCTGCATAAACTTATTATATACATGTTTAATGTTTCCTCCATTATATAATACCCATTTAAAGTATTATTAAAAACACTAACCACATATTACGTACACGTAGAGTTTCATTGATGGAAAGTTATTGCTGTCTGTTATTGGTAACTGCTCAAACAAGCTATGCACTAAGCTCATTTTTTGTGGCTCAGATACCTACCTGCTGCTGAAAGAAAGCCCTTACCAGAGCAACTTTATGTAGTTGTGGTCCTTTTAATGCCAAATATGAGGGTGTTGGAAATATCTTCCTTCTAATCATTTAACAAAGATGTTCATAGTATGTCAGTTCTGCTGATGAAGATGAAAACACATTCCAAGTGATTCTTTCACACTGTTTCAGTGCGAGCATTACTACTATATACTTTGCCTTTTACATGCCTCAGAAATAAAAATTGCATAGGTTCAGATCTGGTGAACACGGAGGCCACAATTCCATGCTAGCTTCTCTTGTAACAGGACAGGTGTTCAAAAAATGGTGTCAAGTAGTGTGTTATACAGGTGAGCCAGAAATTCTGGACAGTCTTTTAAATGATGTTATATTTTAAGGCAACATGGAAAAAATTTTATTAGTAATGTAAATGCATTTCATGCACATGAAAATTCATGTTAATCATTACTGTTTGAATTTGACACTTTGTAGGTGACCACTATGACATCCATTGCACTCTTGCAGTTGTGGTGGAATGGATATCATGTCACACTGTAGCATTTCTATGAGTATCCCTTGAATGCAATTTTTGCTGTATTAATTCACCAATTTGGCAGGACATGTTTCGTTCATGTACCTTGATTTAGATTTAGCTCCGGAGGAATTAGTTTGGTACTCCAAGATTGAGGTGTGGGTGGGCCAGGTGATGCCCGTTAAATGAGAAATGAGTTCACCTGGAAGCATTGTCTTAAGTACTTGCATGGAAATCCATGCTGTATGAGCAGTTGTGCCAAACATCATTGTACATGAGGACGGCAATTGTGGATGCACTGCCCAGCATGCAAGCTGGTTTTCAAATTTAAGATGCCATTAAGTGTTTCTGGTGCACCTGGCCCTCCTGCTCTTTGATCTTGCAGTGCTGGACCTTTTCCTTTGGGGCTACATAAAAAGCACATTATACAAAACATATCCTGCCAATACTGATTACTTACAATAGCAAATTCAGGGGCATATTCAAGCGGTCCTGAGAGAAATGCTGCAGCATGTTACAACATCCAGTCCATTGCGACTGAGGAGTGTGTTGAATGTCATGGTGGACACCTACAAAGTGTCACATTCAAACAGTAATAATTAACTTGAATTTACAGAGGCATGGAATATATATATCTAACAGTATTAATAAAATGTTTCCACTTTGCCTTATAGTGTTATTTTATTTCAAAGACTGTAAGGTGTTTCTAATGCACCGTGTGTATTGGTGTGAAATTATGGCCTCAGAAAAAGTGAGTCCAATAATCCTAGTTTCCCTTGACACATCACACACCAACCTTACAACATGTGATGACATTTTGTGCAGTAGCATGGGATTTTCAACATTCATTGTTCTGAGCATTCACTTATCCAATGAGATCCAACCAAACTTTACTTTTCAACAGGATGATCATGGGGTCTTTGTATTTCACCAACATACATGCCACAATACTGCAAATTCTCAAAATTCAGTGTTGCTTCACAATCTTTGTTTTAGAGTTTGTGAACTACAGATGTGTTGTGTAGATATGCTTGCAGCAGTCTTATTGCATTTGGTACTGATGACATAGACTAACCCATGTACTGTGCAAGTCAAGCCACATATTTTCATTGAGATGTCTCTAGTCTAGCACCAGTTTTGTCCATTTTTTTTCCAGCATGTCATCTTACTATCTAGAATAGAACGTGCTGCTGAAAACTTTTTTGTTGTAATTATTAATTGTTGGCCTGTTTGGAACAGATGCATCAGGAAATTTTTATCTGAATATATGGAGACATCTGTGGGAATTGTATTTAACATATGTGTCATGCAAAGCACATGATGTTGCATTGGAATTCAGGTAGTGACTGCACATGATTCATAGAGATCTTTTAACCCTCTCTAAGAAGCAGCATGGGAATGAGCCAGTGAATGAGCCATGTGTAACATTAGCAATCAGACAGGAAGTGTCTAGTGATTGTGGGAATTTTAAATAATGATCTTGTGTAACACAGTTGAAAGTAGTTTTTTGAGTGCATGTAGTATTTAATTATTATGGACTGACTGACAATGAAACAGAAGTTGTCAAAATGATGACAAACTTCCCCCCCCCCCACATTGGCAGATTCTGATCTAGAGGTCAGGGCCAGTGATGTGGAATGGCTGTTCAGCTAGATCTGACTTCTGGTTCAGGATTTGTCACTTATTATTTTAATATTCTACTGCGTAATAAGTTCCATTGTGTTAATGGAACTTCAGATTTCCTGTCTTACTGAGCTTTGAAATTGTCATTATTTGTACATGAATTAACCTAATTTGACTGCATGATTTTATCAATATTGCATTCACTTAATGGGTGGCATTTCTTTTTTATTCATTTGTCACATGTTAAAGTAACATATTTTCATGTTTATAATTGACAGAATTGTAAATTTTATAGAACTAGGCATGTAATTAAAAGGAAATCCTAGAATTTCATCATTATTTGAAACTATTTCAGGAAGTGTTTGAAATAATGTCAAAGTATGCCTATATCTTGCTTTGAGAGATCAGCCTCATCTTGTTTAATGTCATTTATATGTGTACATACTGCACTTCTTTTACTCTTTATTCATATGTTGATGTTTCATGTGTTTGTAACAAACACTTGAACGAAGATTGTTGATCTGTATGTCAGTTGCAGATTGTAATAGTAGTTTCTAAAAGCATATTTAATACCTATGCTATCTTAGTAGCAAGTGTCCGCCATGTAGTCTGATTTGGTTTGTATATTGTTATTTTTGGTACGTATATTTGTTATTTCTCGCGTCAACCAGGTCATTAAATTTCACAGAACTTGCATGTGGTGTTGGGACTTCTGTATATGCACTCCTCCTCATCATCATAATCATCATAATTTGTTATTTGTCTGTAGATGTCTAGTTTCTGTAAGCCACCATTGTTCAGAAATAAGATTTCATTTTAATAATTAATAAATTCTTTATTTCAAAGAAGCAATTGTTGATATACCTATATTCTTTGTTTCACCTTATCCCTTGTAAAGGTTTTATTTAATATCCAACTTTTGTAATTTATTATGTGTGTATTATATATGTAATCCTATGGGGATGCAGGTAAATGTAGTAGAGTGTGAAGATGTTACACTGTGTCAACCTGTAACTTTACCATTCAGCACATCAGACTTAAGTATTCAGCAACACTGCTGTGAGAACCTCGAATTTTGCTGTGTAGGGTTTGTTCAAATTATGAGTGCTGCTCTGTGCTTGTTGGATTATGTAATGAAATAACGTGAAGGTTCTGGAGAATATAGTGTATCGAGGATGATGAGGTACTCATGTACTTCCTTTATATTTACTTGTAATTTAATTCCAGTGGTTTAATGAAGTAGTAGTTTAGTACAGTCGAACTCACTTATAACATCATACAAGGGACTAAATAAATTCTGTCTTTAAGCAAGATGTGTGTGTTAAAATTGAAGGAAAAATATTTCAAGACAAAATATGGGCTGCAGGCATATTACTTAGTGTTAATGCTATGATGTTTTTGAATTTAAATTGCAATAAAATTTAGAAATAATAAACATTACTTTTCTGTAATTGTAAATTCCCATACTGGCTTATGATAAAAAAAATACATCAAGGTAAAATTAAAATTTAGGAAGAGCAAAAGTAATGATGAGGAGAGTACCTGTCCTTGGTACACTGTCACATCTCTCTTGCTTAAACCAATTAAGCAGCGCTTCATTGACTAACTTTATTCAGGGTTTTGAAATCACATTATCTTAAATCTGTTCTGTTTTAATGCAGTAATAATTTGGGTTCTGTTTTTCCAAATTGTTTGGATCGTAGAACTTAAGAGACCAAATTTGTGACACACATCAGCTTTCTTTTTTCCTTATTGTATTTGTCGTATCATTTTAACTTTTCATTTGACACTGAAAACTTCCTTTTATTCGTGGTGGTAGCCATGTTACCATCTTATCAGTCTCCTGTTAACTGCAGAAGTAGAAATGTAGAAGGCAACTCTATGCACAAAGTGAATTACCATTACCATTGTCATTTTCCATGCCTGGAATTTATGTAGCTACCTGAAAGCATTCTGGGCTTGCCCTCTCAAGGATGAGGAGGTGGTGTAATTCTCAAAATAATCTACTTCTTGGAAAACTGTATTGTAAATGATGACTGACAAAGTTGTTACATCCAAGGTTTACTCTGTTACGTATGTCATACTAAGCAAGGCAGAAAAACATGTGCCTTACGGGAAATTAGTTGCTGCTACAGAATGTATGATATTATAGTCAAGGTGTCTCACAAACCAAGGTTGATATAACAGAGTTCATCTATATTCTGTTTGCTTAACTAATTGATCTTGCATCCTGCTTAATGTTAAATGATCATATAACCTGGAGTAGCAAGAAAACACCATTTTGATAAATTGCTGTTTTTTGGTACAGAGAGAGGTCAGCAATCTCTCATGGGAGTTGTTGGTGGGGAACATATATTTAAACACTCAAGTATAAAATGTGTTTATAAAAGAAGCCTTTCCAATTGATAGAACAGCATTGATTTGTCACCTCATTAATTTCTTAATTTTTATTTTATCAAATTGTCTTCATACTGAATTCTACATATGCTGCTGCAGAAAAATATGTAAAATGTTTGTAGCAGTGAAACATTAATTATATCCAAAATTATGTATAGTTTTATCGATTTTTATGGCTGAGATTTTGTTATTATGTGTTATCATGGTCATGATTATCATCATCATCATCTAACATTGTGACTGTGATGGAAATATAATGCTCTGTATATTGTGTTTTGAATGTCTGTGTAGTTAGCTCCCCACCTAAAAATTATCAAGACCTATAAAGTGTTGAATGTGATACTGCATTACTGTTCTTAAAAGTGGTGTAAACCATACTTTGTCATCTGTATGTGCACTTTGAAGACCCATTTCTACATTCCTTTATGTGTATACTCTAAAATTGTCAAGTGAATTTAGTTGGAAAGGTGTTGCCAAAATTTTAACCTGGTTCACAAAACCATATCCTATATAGAAGTACTGTGATATTTATAATTTATATGCAGGTTCTGCAGTCATCATAAGACTAAATTGTTCACTTCTGTGGCTCATTGAAGGTGCAATGCTTGCTTCATATTGGTATTTAGTTCTATATGGGTACGTTCTGATGATCAAACTAACTTGAAAATGCTTTACAGAAAAATTGCAGTACAGAATGGTGATTTTCTTGATACTGAATGTAGTGCTTCTTATTTTGGTAATTTGTTGTAATGGTGGTTCCAAGTAGTACTGCATGGGCGACAAGTCTTAGTGAATTCATCTACTGTATTTGGGTTCAGGAGTTTCTCATTTCCTTGACAAATACAATGGACATGACAAAGTTCAAGCAGCATTTATTTATTTATTCATATTTGATGGGTCTGAGACAGTTTTTATGGAGCTGACTAGGAAAGGTCATTAGAAATGGGTTGGGGATTTCAATGAAAATGGGATTGTTGGAAATTAGACAGAAAATAAAACAATTGCCCTTTCATTCGTTGGGTCTTAGCTTCCTGCAGTACAGGTTTTAAAGTTTTTCTGTTGTTGCTGTGGCATAAGATGTCTTATTAGTTACTGAGGCTTGGTAATGGAGAGATTAATTTTGTGGAGGTCCCAAGGTCATTTCCACATGTTTCTGAACTTGTTTGTTTGCATCATTAAACATATGAATCACATATTTAAATATTTTCCAGCTGCAGTGTGTTCATACAGTATAGGTGATTGGTGAGATTATGCAGTTTTATGCACTATAAATAAGTGATAAAATGTATGTATGTATTTATTTATTTATATTTTTATTGTAACTAACTGCAGTAAGGAAGTGTGAAATTTTCTTCACTCTACACACTGCCATGGAGTGTGACAAACAAATCCTGTAATCTTTAATGACAAATTTACTACAAGAAGGGCAAACAATATGCCACCTGGAAATTATTACACTAATATCCTTTCTGCCAACCATACATCATTTCTAGGCAAGTCAAATCTTTATTATCAAATTGCAAAACAGTGTGCCAATGTAAATCAAAAACTAAAGGCAGTTTGTAGAAAAGTAACACCCATAGTGAGAAAATGTACCCAAAGTGACCTTACCTACCAAATTGTTAGGCAAGTCTAGATGTGTGTCATCTGTAGCATGTGCTCAGTCTTTGTAGTACAGTAATCATGTCAGCTCCACTGCAGTTGCACCAATAGTGCACAATATGCTGTATTCGGATTCTTTGGTCATAAGAGGTCAGACACTCAGATTCACTGGAGAGTGTTCGTAAAGTAGGAAGAAAACCCCACCTGTTGTCTTGAATGAGATCCATGTCTTGACCAACATTATTGACCATTGCTGAAGTGGGATGGCCTGAACATTTGTCATCAGTTAATCATACCACCCACTTGTACAACTTTCTTTGAGTAATACATTTTTCTATGTATTGTGCTAACATTAACGTTAATCTAGGAGGGTTTGACCACTTCTGATCACAAAAATGTGATTATGACACATTATTCTCTAATGGTGCAATTGGAAAGAGTAGCCAATGTGATTACACCTTGACTGTGCAGTGCAGACTGAATACAGGTAACTGGTGAGACATGTCTACATTTGCCTGACAGTATAGCAGTGGGAGTGTGTTCTGATATGGGATGGTACTTTGTTTTACACACAATCTGCCATTACTTCTTAATTTATGTTCTTACATTTACTAGACAAGTACAGGTAGTGAGTAATAGACAAAATTAAAATAACGCATTGATCTATAGTCACCAGTTGGCACTGATCTTTAATACTACGATAGATTTGCAAGATTTCCTCCAAAATTGATGGTAGAAGGTATAGTGTGGGTTTAAATCATGTATCCTTCCCTTATAAGTTAAGAAATATGAAATGCCAGTGTGAAATTCAGCATTTACAAAATGTGTGTGGTGTAGAAGTAGCTGATTAAATATTTAATTTATTTTTATGTTACATGTTTCCATTCCAAATGCAGAACCAAGTCTTCTGGGCTGTTGGACAGGCAAATAGTAACTGGCATTTTGAAGGAGCATAGTTCCTTCACCTTCAGGTTCAGGCAGTCTGTACCTTTAACTTTTCAGAAAATTCTTCTTTTGCCATTGATGCTGAAGATGAAGGTATCATGCTCCTTCAGAACACTACTGTGAAAACTTAATGTGTTACTTTAAAAAATGTTTATCTTCACTGATAGCTGCTGAGGAAGAAGTTAGAGTAGGTATAATATGTGTCACTTGTGCCAAGTATGAGCGCTTTCCTCTTGGGGATCCCATAAGGATGTTTTCTGATGGATTGCATTGCAGAAGAAGTATATTCAAACGTAGTAGTGATTTCATTCAGCTTCTCCTCAGTGAGCTGGTGTTTTTGTTCTCTTCTTTCATTTTTCGTTCTTCCCAGTATTGATAGTTATCCATGGCTTAAACATTCTTATGACAATGATGACAACAACAACATATATAATTTCCAGCATCTATTGTAATCTGGATAATTTTAACAATAATGTGTTCAGGTGCCAATTTGTCAGTTCTGTAACTGTCCTGTTATTTGGCAGGAGTGTCTTGTTATGTGTGTGAGTGGTCCAAAAATTGCTGGAGGCCCTAGGATGATGACACTACTATAATTATTTATTCAAGTAATTTTTTTTTTTTATTTTGTTACCAGGAGCCAAGATAGCATATTTAGTATAGTGAGTATGCTACATGCTACACAGCTGAGTAATTTTGGTTTCATTCCTGCCAGAGGCAAGAGATTTTTCTCTTTGCCAAAGCATCAGCTCTGGGGTTCATCCAGCATCCTGTTCAGTGGGTACTAGAGGTGTTTCTTCCCCATTGGTAAAGTGGCCAGGGTATGAAGCTGAGCACTCACTTCCATCTAGTGTCATGGTTTTTCATAAGTCAAACTGTACCTGCAGTCCCCACTGTGACTTCATAGAGGGCTCAGGAAATATGTTATCTACATTTGTGTTTGTTTTTTTATCATCAAAATAATCAGATTTTGTTACGTTTTTATTTTGTGGTTATATACAGCAAAGTGTCATTCCATGTACTTTTATTCTCACCCTTATTATACTGTTCTTGTCGTTGCTTACCTACATGGTGGTGTATGTCACATCTCACTAGACCTTTTCATCAAGTACGTGTATTTGGTATGCCTGAGGATGTTAACATCTGAATTATATTCACTCCAGTGTCTGGGTATTGTGATGTAAAAAAAATTGGAACCAATTAGTTTAAAATTGTATAATTTTGAGGGAGTATAAATAATTAATACTGTGGAGTCATTGGGAAGTTAGTCTCAGCTAGACAAATTCCATGGTTTATATGGAATGCATACCTTGATCACAGTGTTCACAAGAGAGCACCACTTGTCACTATCTTAAGTCAAATAAATTTATGTTAACACCCACGCTTTTGTTGTGATATGTATTAATATTATCTTCCAACCTACATGTAGCCATCTTAAGGGTCTTTTCCTTATAAATTTTCCAACCAAAACTTTGTATGCTTTTCTCACATCTGCCATGCATGCTGCATGCACCATCCATATCATCCTTATTTATTTCACCTTACTAATAGCATTTGATGGAAACCCTTATTATGACTCCTGTTACTTCATTCCTCTTGAGTTAAAATAAGCAGCACCCTGTTCATGAAACCCTCAGTCTGTTTGAAGTGAGAAACCATCTGTCCTGCTCATAGTTTTCTTTGGGAAAAGCACAGGAATAAAATGCTCAAGATTGTCAAATCAGTAGCTAATATAGGAATATAAAAATGTCTGAAATTGTAGCTAAATTAGTGGTAAAATAACTACATAGATTTTATTTCTTACTTGGTGTAGTTTGGCTGAATAGGGGAATTAACAAATTTGGACTATAGTTTTCTGGTTTCCACATTTTTCGCATTGACAGACATCTGAAAATTTTTCTCATCATGTCAGTTGTGATATACAACTGATTCAATATAGATTTCTTGAGGTTGTGAATTTTGTTGTAATGAGCGTTCTTCTGACAGGGACCCCACATGCTGCCTACATATGCAATGTACCCTGGCGACCCACGTGGGGCAGGATTGGCAGCACTGCAGCAACAGCAGAGGCTTATGGGATCACAATTCCCACCACGACACCCACACATGGGATTCACTGTCCGCCCACCACATTACTTCCTGTGACAAGCTTTGATGATAAGTGAGCATTATCACTTCTCCATGGTGCAAGAGAGATGGACATACTTTGCTGAGTAATGCAGACATATCAAAGGTTACATTAGTTTGTACTGGCAGCTGTGTGCCATGATGATTACAAAACCGGTGCTCATTTATGAATAAGAATTGAATCTTCCATCATTATTTGTGCAAAATGTAAGCTGAAACTTATATGAACTTCATTGCAAGGCTGACAGGAATGTTTTTGTAGTTTGTTTGGAAAATGGTAAACTCTGTAATCTTTGGTCATAGTGTCAGTATCATTTGAACATGAAGAAAACCAAGATTTCAGATTCACTTTTCTTACTATAGAGTGTTTCATCCCCTGCTCTGCATGTAAAATCTGTGTGTGTGTGTTTAGGAGAGTATTTTTCAACCTATTTTTCTTATTACCATCACATATATCATGAGCTGCCCACAACCACAAGTTGAGAAACACTGATGTTGTGGACCTTGATATGTAAGCATGAGATCTTGATATGCAGTTTGTAATGTCAGTGTCTCCAACATAAAGAAAGCAAATAGACACTTTTTAAGCATATTTGAGATTATCACCACATTTAAGGTAGAACAGGAAATAATCTGCATTTTGATTTTCACCTTTCACCATATATTTTCACATTCTGAAGAGGAACCTTGTATAAAGTAAGGTTTGGAGCATGATTCTGCATTTCTACGGGTAGAACATTAGAACATTAGCAATTGTAAAGGTGAGTGTAAAATTAAGACTACCTAGGTCATGATTGAATCTAGATTTTTTAAAACTGTATTTGCACATCTGCTTCATTCTTGATTGAGGACTGGCTACATTTATTTTTCTCAAAGCAGTGTGATATTCTCTTAAGATGGGTTTTCACTTTCTTGAATTAAGTAATAGATAGAATTGTAAAATATGTGTGCAGTATCAGACCATAACCTAAAAGTATGAGAATTCTATGATGTTCAGTCACTTTATAGAAGTCTGATATCTGTATTGCTTGGCTGGAAATTGAATGATTATTCTGTATAGCTTTGTAAACGCTTTAAAACTCTCTGGTAGTGGTAAACTGAGCAATAAGAGTGTTCCATTGCATGTATTATGTTTACCCAAATGTAGGGTGTCCCCTGTTGGCAGCGTTCATTTTTCAGGAAAGTGTCTGTGTGGAAATGTTTAATTATGCGTGTGATTGTAAGGCAATCCCATTTTAACGTGATAAATTAGGAAAAAACTGTTGTCTTTTATTCAGGTAAATCTGGTATATAACAGACAAAAGCAGTGGGGTTTGGGAATTTGCTTATATCTGCATATATATTCCATATTTCACTGTTCAAGCAGTGTTTATAGTGCAAAGTATAATGTATAGTAGATGTGTTAGTTTTAATTTTTATCTCTTTTCTATATATTATAGTCTTACATAATAGACTAGTGGAATTGTTTGTGTGGTTCATTTAGAAATACTTTCACTATCTAAACCATTTCATGCTGATGGTAGGTGAAGGAGTGTGAATATAGAGCATTGGTGAAATTGTCTTAATAATAATTTAATACCACCATTAATGGTGTCACAATTGGTGTGGCATCTTTTGCACAAGAATACTCTATCCTTGACTTGGTGATTTGTTTGTCCATTGTAAAATTATTATTTTTTTATTTTTGTGTATAGTAATGTATAAGTAGTAACAGCAAGCTATATGAGCAAGAAATGTGTAATATGGTACTTGCACATTCAATATTCTTGCCTCTGTAAAGAAACCATTGGTATCGCTTATCACACAACTGTTTAAAAACAAAAGGGCAGATCAGTTACAGTCAGTCCAGTCTGCATCATGACCAAAATTTGGCATTACTTCACAGGTTACATTCTTAATGTAACTTGTGAAGAACACCTTCAGCTGTTCCTTATCATCACTAATTGATTAGACTGATAATAAAAGTTATTTAAATGAAGTGGCAGTATTACTGCAATTGATTGGCCATGTTTTTCATTCTCTTAGTGCTAAAATCAGTCACAGTACCATTGCTAAATTGCAAACTTTAATAAGATATGACTAGCAACACTCTTGGTGAAGTTATATGATCAAAATGGTGATTTTTTTATATTGCAAGTTTGAAATTTTCTCCTTATTTTTATCTTCGGATGTCAGTTCTGAAAGAATTAAATTGATCATTCTATTCAGTGTGACCAAACGAGCATCATTGATTTATATTTGTATGATTTTGTATTTTCAGGACAATTTGACTTTATTTAAAGTGTTTTAAATGTAACCTTAACCTTGTATTTCATGTAATTAATTTATTAACAACTGTCGAAGGAATGAATTGTTTTAAATATATTTCAAAACTGGCTGAATCTTTGGATGCATATCTTGATATATTTCTGACATGGAGTTTGTTTAGTTACTGCATTTTAACCTGTTGGACAATATTATACCTGACTGGAAACCTGGTTGTAAGAGAGTGGTATAGTAAGGCTCTAGTAACCATGTCTTAACTTGTGTTGTTTTGTTCATAAGATTATTCCTGTTATGACTCATAGTAGAGACTGGTCCTTGACAGTCCCAACCAGCTCAGGTGTAGTTCTAGCAGCAGGTTATATGCTTGGAGTTGTTTAATTTTATTCTTTCTTGCTTTTTGCCAAATGTTTTGAGTTATTTAAATTAAGATTCTTGCGACAACTGTTTTCTCTCATTCTTTTGGTTTACTAGTAAGTGAAAGGTATTGTGTGTTGTTACTTTTTTATTTGTTTTATGTGTGTGTGTGTCGTGTGTTACTTTTGTTTGTATGTACCTACATACACACAAGGCATGCACATGCATACACACACACACACACACACACACTGCTATAGAAATAGAGAAGAGATTTGTCACTTTCCAGATTCTTTATAAGACATGCACAGCCTATCTTCATTTTGACAACATTCCTGTAAGAAATTAATGGGCTGCTGTTGTCAGTGTGCCATGCAGTACTTTGCTTTTCATTTGAGATTGTGTCATGTAAGGTGATTTTTAATTACAGTCACCAGTTACAATGTGAGTTAAGGTAATTTCAGGTGATAAAGTATTGAAATATTGGATATTGCATACAGAGTTTACTTCATTATCAGTGTTTATATTTGCTGACATTTTTGACCATCAGTATGTAATCAATCAATCAGTCAATAGTCCCATCATTCCGCTGCGGAACATAGGGCATCCACAAGATTCCTCCACCGCACTCTATTCTTGGCGATGTACTTAATCTCTTCCCAGGTCTTTTTTACTCCTTTGGCCTCTTCAAGCACCGTTCTTCACCACGTGTTCTTCGGCCTCCCTCTGTTTGCCTTGGAGGTTCCACTCTAGGGCTTGTCTGGTTATATCATCAATCGGTTTCCACAGTGTATGGCCCAACCATCCACACTTGTGTTTCCTGATCTGCAAATCTATTCTTGGTTGTTTCATACACTTCCACAACTCGTTATTTGTTATCCGGTCCTGCCAGAAAATTCTTAATATTTCCCTCAAACTTTTATTAATAAAGACTTGCAGTTTAGTTGTTATGTATTTCGAGTTTTTCCAAGTCTCACAGCCATAGAGTAGGACCACTTTCACGTTTGTGTTGAAGATGCGACGTTTGGTTTGCGTTGAGTATGTCGTTGAATGCCAAATCTTTTTCAATGCACTAAATGCTACTTGGGCCTTTCATACACGAGCTTTGATGTCCGCCTCCGTTCCCCCTGTGTTATCAATAATAGTTCCCAGATAGGTAAATTGTGTAACTTTTTCAATTATTTCATTGTGTATATAGAGGGGCTGTTTGTTTGTCAGGGCAATTCGCATCTCTTCTTTACATTGATTTTTAAACCCGCGTTTGCGGCTTATTTTCCTAATCTCTCAAGCATTTTTTGCATAGTTCGTGTTGAGTGGGTTAACAAACATATATCGTCTGCATAGTCTAGATCCGTCAGTTTATCGCATATTCCCCATCTTATACCTTCAGATTCTTTACTTACTTTGGATATCACATAATCTAGAGTGACATTGAACAACGGGGGTGAAAGAGTGCATCCCTGTTTTACTCCATTCAACACCAGTATCAGTTCTGATTTCAAATTCTTATGTACAACATTACATGTTGATTGCTCATAAATAGCTTTTATGATAGAAATTATTTTTGGTGGTACACCTTTTTCCTTCAGGGCCTGCCAAATTGCATCATGTGCCAAGGTGTCAAAGGCCTGTTGAAAATCTATAAAAACCAGTTGAAGGGGTGAACAAAATTCTACTGACTGTTCAACAATTATTCGGAGCATATTGATATGATCCACACACGCTCTGTTTGACCTGAAACCGGCTTGTTCTGGTCTCATTTTAGGCTCCAATTCTTCTTTTAAGTCTATTGTGTATATTAGTTGCCAGTATCTTACCTATTATGTTTAGTAGTTATTCCCCTCCAATTACTGCATTCCGTTAAATCACCTTTCTTGGGGAGTTTTATAATAAGCCCATGTTTCCAGTCATCAGTATGTAATACCCACAGTGAAATTCAACAGTATGTACCTATTAATTCAATGTCCATATAATTTTTCATGCTTTGCATTAAGAATGGCGTGGTTTTTACTTTGTAATTCGTGATTCTGCACATAATGGATATGTCCTTACATTTAGATGCCTGTCTTATTACTACAGGAACCAAGTGGGACCAATATGGTTAGTTGATTCTCTGTGGCATATTAATAACTCCTCTGTCTGTTGAGTTCTGTGAAGATTTATTCCACATGACTTTTTTTTTATCAAGTTTTTGACCCCTAAGCTTACTTGCAAATCATAGAAATTAGTACTGTGACTGAGAGATTCAGTAGTGATTATTAATATGGGGCAGCAGTCACTCAAAATACACATTGGAAATAGGAGAGTAGCTTCATTCTGACTTATGCAGTTTACATCCAACATCTTTGGATTATGCAGCACATTATTGTGTAGAAATAAATTTTAGAGTGTAGTGCTGGGAAGTGTAAGTTGTTACTTTGTTATAATATTTTGTATGTATTTTTACATATCGGAGATCTTAAACTTTGTAATATTTTGTAAATGACAGTCAAATATCCACATTTGAAACTGAAGTGACAGGCATCATTAATTGTTCACAAATGAAATTGCAATAACAAAAGTTTCCTCTTGGAAATTGTACTGATAAGTGGAAAGCAGACCCTTGTTGTAGAGAGAAATGGACCCATACAAAAATTTTATCTGTTGAATTAATTTATATAACCAACTTCATGTGGCTATATAAATTAATATCTATAACGTACAATATTGTAGTAAAAAGAAACTGTCCATTTATTGTTACATACAGTTCAGTCCCTGCTTGAATTAGGATTTCATTTCCATTCATCAAGTGTGTGTGTGTGTGTGTGTGTGTGTGTGTATATGTGGGAAATTCATGTTTAAATTATGTTTTGCCTTATTAATGATGGAAGTTGGGCTAGAATAATCAGTGTAGTGGATGACCAAGGAATTGTGATTCGATTCCCAGCATGGGCAACAGGTTTTTCTGTTCTCCAAAGCATCCAGATCAGCCCACCCAGCCTTCTGCTGAATGGATGTTGGGAGCACTTACCCAGAGGTGGAATGACATGTCATCTAGTGCAGAGGTTAAGAATGAGTGTAACTGTACATCCACTCCCCCATGTGCCTTCGTGACATGCACAGGAACTTCACCTTTACCTTATTATTCACGTGTCCGTTGTAGAAGGACGTGCTCAGCCTATCTGGCCAGCCATTGCATTTTTTCAGCACTATTAATATTTCCATTGCCCCCACGTTAAAGCCTGGCCACTAGCACTGTCATACCAGGGGATGTAAAATCACCTGTTCGTTGATGATAAAGGTTAAATGGGTGCATTCTTCTAGGAAGTGTATTGACAGTATAATGAACTTGGGTCCCTCAGAACTACAAAATTTTAAATGCCATTTCATTGGGAGTTATTTGATTGATACTACAAACAATTATTGTTGGTCATGCAGAAGTTGTTTTTTCAAAAGTTGGATCACATTGTGTGTTTGGTGCATCAGTGTATTGCATAAGAGTAATTTTTCATAAAGATTATGGATTTGGTTCAGTATTTCATTTCTCTTTTAGCTGTCAGTTGAGGTCTGAGAATTCTCACTTCATTTTCCTAATTTCTTTTCTAAAGCTGAGTTAATTTAAAATTGTTAAGTGCTGGGGATATGTAACATACTTATTATGAAACCAGCTCATATTTTTTAAAACTATTGGATTTAATGATTGAATTGTTTTTGAAACAAGAAATAATACACAATAAAACTGGAATTCAGATCTTCTGGAATGTAATGCTGTCACTAGGCAAGTACTTTGCAACATTCTGAAGGAACATAGTGCCATAATCTTTAGGACCCAAAAGCTCAGTGACACAGTGTCACATCTTCGAAGACTTGAATCATCTACAATAAAGTTGTATTAATTTAATGCAGATAATTTATAGTCTTATGCCAGTCATAGTTCACCATCTTACATATGACACTTTACACGTACGTGTGCGTATGGTAGTCTTCTAGGTTATGAAGCTGTGCGTTCTAGGATGTGGTTAACAGTGTCTACATTGATATAATTGCATGATATGAAGCACGGTTCTGGTTTTTGAACAGCTTGTTGAGCCATTGGCTTGTAATGTTTGGACAGGTGATTACATGTTGTCGCATCCCACAGGACAGTAGTATTTGTAATTGCTGCCATGCAAATCTGAAATCCCACAGGTAACTTTGATTCTACAAGCTGTTTTAGTAATTAATACCAGACAGTCTGAGCTAACTGGATTTATGATATGAAGCTAAGTTTCAGATTCAGTATTTTTGTTTTTCTGTGTGCTGATACCTGGCAGAAAGCTAGTGCATGAATATTCTGTGCCTACAGTCATTCAGCTTCCCTTGTTGCTATGGAACATACCCATCAGAATGCATATCTCAAAATGAATGCAGTAATGAGAAATGTTTGCTTCATAACTTCTGATTGAGACTGATTTCACCCTCATGACAATATAGCATTGATACTTAAAATCTTTGCTTCATGGGACATACATTATTCACTTTAAATTATAAGATTTTTATCAAGTCGTGGCAGTAATGACAGGTGAAGTTTCTGTCAATGTGTATATGTACAAACACACAACACCACATTCATTATTATTGATTCACTAACAACAGATAATGAGGTGTGGCTACAAAGATTCTTCAGCCTTTGCCTTTTCTTTGTTGTGGTCATCAGACTAAAATGCTAATGATGTGGGCATTGATCAGTTGTTAATATTTAGTTCATAATAGTAAAGAAACCAATGTTCATTAATGTATGTTTTTACCTTTTTTTATTTTAATGTGGTTTGTGTTTATGTAACATAGGACTTGCTGATGCATGTGGATACATTGTTTTTTTCTCTCATTAAGTTGATCCTTGTTTAAGACCTGCCCTGTCCACATGGGAGGTATGATGAAGTTGAAATAAGGGTGAGTTATAATGGGGGGATATTTTGTGACTGCTAGGTTATAGTCTTTCTGCTGCTTACTCTTTGGGTTGGTTGCCACTTTTCTGATTCATTGAGCTGGGCTGTTGTACAGCATTGTAAGGGTGATGGTTATTGGATTTCATGAGGCACCTGCCCTGCATAGCTCTTAAAATTATTTGTATTTCCTTAAAATAGGGCAACTATAATTTTCTCACAGTCAGGGCATATCAAATAACCTGTATTTACATCCTGGAATTTAACTTATTGTATGGAATCTGGCTTTTCTGCTTTCAGAATTGCTCACTTCGTTTAATCGTACATGTATATCCATTTAGATAAAACCAAGCCCCATTGATTTTCTGTTCCTGAGGGACAGTGTCATCATCATTTCCTTCCCTTCAGTCTTCATGCAATCCATATTATTCTGTGTAGGTTATAAAATCATACTCTTGCATCAAACTTACATCTTTCTCCACCTGTTGACTGTACCAAATGTACTTACCAGCCCTACAGAAGGGCATACTGACTCATTTCCATGTCTGTAACCATAACTTCACTTGAGTAGTGTGACTAATCTTGGTATCTGCAATATTTTGTGTAAAATCTCATTCCCCTCTTCCCCCCCCCCCCATGCATTCTTAGTTATTCCAGCCATTTGGGGGTACAAGTATTTGAACACTTTGTTTGGGATAAGTGCATTTGTTTGTGAGATGGGTTCTATCCAAAGCTTTTAGTATTGGTTATATCTTTTTATTATTGTTAATTATTTCAGCCATGTTTTTGGGTATATCATGACAGCCTGTATACAGCACGCCTTAGTTCACTGCATGCTTTAACTTGTTAGTGTTTATATGTATTGTTGACTTCAATGACACTTTACCATTTTCTGATATTTTTATCTGTTTTGTATCTGCTGTACATAATACACTTGTGAGTGACCTGAGTCACACCCTGGGTTGATTGTTGTAGATGATAGTCAATTATGGTTGATAGTAACTTATGATAAACCATGGTTAATGAGTTCCCCAGTTGCCATCTTTATTAAAGTGGTTTGTTTGGTTTATGTGGTTACATTGTTTCAGTGGCTAGCACATGAATATTGTGATGGACATGTGGTTAGTTTGCTTATGTTGTTCCAGGTCTTCCTGTTATATACCACATTGTATTTTTCAAGTATCAGATAGTGAGATATGTGTAATGGTATTAGACCAAGGTTTGGTCAAACAATTGTATGTGCCAATCTTTCATCATGTGAGTAAGAGAACAAAATGTAATTCTAGAGTAGTTACTGTTATGGCAACACTGCACAATTGTATTTATATGTCATAGCTTTGCTGTGTACATTCTGTGGAACGAACTTGAGGACTCCTACAAATTCCAGTTCAAGTCTGAATGATGTTGTTGCAAATAAAGGTCTGAGAAATCATGAATGCTGAACCAGAGACACAAAATGAAACGTGATTACTTTTTTACCAATTACGATTGTGGTATTCACTGGTATTTGATATTGTGCAGTCTGGCAGAAGGATAACTGTGTTTTAGCAGAACATACTACCTCCTTGAAGAAGGAAGCAGTATATTCCTCTGAAATGTTGGTAACATTCTACCATGCTGTACATTGTTTTATCATATTTGATTTGCCAAATCAGATAAAGTAGAAAAGAATTGGAAACAGTGAACAAGTATCTTCTGCCATGGTGAAAAGGTTCTGTTTTCCTAAAATTAAAATGTTGGTCTGCATATCCAGACCTCAGTCATATCCCCTCATCTTTCAAGATTCATGAAGTTCTGATTCCACACTGCAGACTGTAAGAAAGTGACCTGCAAACAATGTAGTTTACCATGACTGATCTATATGTAGCTCTAAATCTTTGGTTAATTATGCTGGCTTAATAACTACTAAGTTTTATTGTAGTTAAATAAAGGAAAGCATGTTTTTATTACATATTTATTACAGGGAAAGTTAAAAGTATCTTCACAACATTCAAAAACTCATGAAACTGCTGTTGTAACATACAACAAAGCAATCAACCTTGTAATATAGCATGAAATTTATTTTTTGGTTCAATTATGTAATTTTGATGTGACTACCAGCAGCAATATGGCAGACATCCCAGCAGTATTCAGTTTCATGTTGCATTCAGCACATTTGGTTTTGTAATATTTGAGAACTGTGCTCTTCTGGGATATTATAGTGTAATATCCCAGAAGAGCGCAGACCTCATCTACGTTGTGGCGGAAGCCTAAAATCATCTTTGTAACATTTGTTGGTAATAGGATGACCACCTTTTGACTTCCATTTTGCAGGGCATTCCAACAACATGTGCCTGCATCCAGGGGGTGGGGTATTTATGGCAGTAACTTCTTACCATTGCGGCGGTTTAACTTTAGTTTACATGTGATAATTGTTATTGCAAATTACACATCATTTAAACATTTTTCATGTCAAACTTTTACAATGCAAGAAATAGGAATTATTTTAAGAAAACAAAGGTACAAGAACTGAAATATTATTATTTAATCTACAAAATGCAGGCACGTAAAGCTGGTGTGCCTATTAAAGTGAAATGTGTTGTTGCATTTTATGATTAATCAAAAATAAAAATTTTCAGCTTATCAGTTTTGGTTTATTATTTCAATTCAAATCATATTTTTTGTTTGACTTTGCTGCCTCAAGGGTATCTTTTCCTTAAGCACATATGTGTAATAGTCCTTGCAAGGATATTTACAATTCATTTTTACTGTGATTTTACTTTTTATTAAGTTCACATTGCTCTTATTGTATCCATTTCTCCAGCAGGAGTTCATTATTAAGACAACTCGTTCCACATACATGACATAGAGTATAAACAGCAGTAACAGTGGCCAGTGAATGAGTAAATGCAGAGTGAGGGAGGACAATAGTTCTCCATTGTGCAGATAGTGGTACAGTGTACCCTCAGTTTGGCAGCTAACTGGTCATGCCATTTAAATTTTATAGAGAAAGAGTTTTGGCTGATTGCAAGACATTTTACCCCAGTTTCAGGACACAGGGTTTTAAATGCATTTTCAGGACTGACCTATGAAAATCGTAATGGATGGTCACCCTAGTTGGTAACTGTGGCTGGTAAGCATCATCCTTGATGAATCCCAACAAGAAAAAATCCGTTAGTGTGATCTCTTAAGAAAGCAGGGCTGTGATACCTTGCAACACTAACATTCCATATGACTTTACCTGAGATTACTTATGCAACATTTTAACATTTCAACAGTGGTCACCAGTGGTTTGACCACCATATGGCTAGGCCAAAACCTCATAGTGAATGTCTGCTGGATTGTTGTATACCAAAATGTGTACAGTAGTGTTCCTGATCTAGAGTCTCAGACTTTTGTTCACCTGAACCAATGTATTGGACCATATCTGCACTGGTATAATTTTTTTTTTAATTTTTACTGCATGAGCACCAGCTTCAAGAAAATCAGACACAACAGATGTGCCTCAGATTTGAAGTTGTACCTACATATTATACTAGTAATGCAGGTGAATGATTTTAAGTTTGTGAAGGTACTTATAATATGCTGTGCATAATTGATTTAAATTGACTTAATTCTTTACATGAACTTCTTTGTGAGGCCATGTGTTTATTTTTAACACTACATTATTCTGCCCACACCTGTTAAAACTCTAAAAGACCCTGCCTGTAAAGTTGTTGAATGTGTGATGAGATTTTTTGGTTTGTACTGTGTTGAACTGGATCCAATCACATCATGGGGCAATGAGTGAAATATCTGTTCAGGTTTGGTTTGCAAATATTTTATTCCACTTCATCATTGGCAGTCTGGCTTGAGTGATCACACATTTTCTTATCAGTGCCACTCAGGTTCACTTTGTTTCCTTCATTTCAGCATTTGGGCTTCATTGAATTGTATGTATAAATGTAATGTTCCTTTGAGTAAAAAAAGAAACTTGTCACTTTGATCAGAGTTTGAATTTTACATCTCCAGCTTCTGATGCATACTGCATGTTATTGTTCTGTACTAAGATAAACTTTTCACTGAAGATATTAATTAGACTGTGTAACATAGTTGTGCCAAGTCCTAATAATTTCCATTCTCGAAATGTATATTTCAAGATTATTACGACAAGAATGCACCAAGATCTGAGACACGGCTTCTTGGGACCCAAGACTAATGTGTATGGCAATGCTAACTTCATTCAGAATATTGTGATTTAATTTGTCTTGTACACTGAATATTTATTTCCTTAATGTTATTACGTTGCATTGCTTTATATATATATATATTTTTTTTTATTTTTTTTTTTATTTTTTTTTTTTTTTTTTTTTTTTTATTTTTCATTTTTTTTTTTTTTTTTTTTTTTTTTTTTTTTTTTTT